>ENA-UONW01001980-UONW01001980.1-human-gut-metagenome-genome-assembly--contig:-CS52-NODE-1980-length-21844-cov-6.832438_pt1 | contig 21844 bp, 25 predicted proteins | sample MGYA00242463_ERZ724010 | MGnify/ENA metagenome assembly ERZ724010 | reverse complement strand
ACTAAAGTATATACAAGGTCTTTCTTATATAAAGAAAAAACTTCTTAATTGTTTAATAAAGAAAGGATATTTTGAATACTTATTTAAAATATAATACTATTATATGATGTAATTTATTAAGAAATATGACATAATATAAATAGAGAGATACAAATTATTTATTATTGGAGCGATAGCTTATGGATAAAATAACTCGTGGATATTGTCAGCTAATAAAGAGAATAAATAAATTTACAGAGCGAGATTTCTATAACCAACTTAAACGAACAGGAAAGAATAGAGATGATATAGAGAAGATAAAGAATACTTGTTCTAAGCTACAAGAAGAAATAGATGAGAGTTTAAACTTCTATCTATATAAAGAAGATAGATGGTTACAGATGGATATATATAGTCGTAGCGGTTATGAAGGAAGTGTAAGAGGTGGTAACCTAAAACATATCTACAACAAAATATGTAAGATATACTCAAAGCTATTATCTCTATTGAATTTAAAATAGATTAAGTAACCAATAACATAATAAAATAAACAAAATATGTAATAATAATAATAGGAGGATATATGAGAAAGAGATTAGAAATATTTAATTCATTTGTTTGTAATGTTGATTTAGATGATGATATTTATTTTATGATAACAGATAGATATAATAGATTTAAAGTTGATGTTAATAATAATATCTGTATCGTAAATAGAAAAGGAATAAGAATACCAGTATGGAAAATAGTTAGAAAATGCTTTAACAAAGGTTTAACTTGTAGATATAAAGATGGTGATAATACAAACTTAAAAAGAAATAATTTAGAATTAATTAGAAAAACCTAACAAACTCAATTCATATATCCTTCTAAGCTAACTAAGGTTGTAGGTAATCCTTAGACTTTTTTCTTTTTGGAATACAATATGTTAGATGATAAACAAATAAAATTTATAGACAATTATATACAAAGCTATGCTGTAGAGATGAGTGCTATCAAAGCTGGTTATCCTAAAGATGATGCTTTAAAGATTGGATTAGATTTATTATCTAACTCGACAATCAAAGAAGCTATAGAAGAAAGAGAAAAGAACTTAAACCAGAACGCTCAATGCTTAAAGATGAATAAAGAAAAGTTATTGAGGACAATGTACTTTTTATATTCTCAGAGTGTTAAAGATAGACAAATAACTCAAGCAGTTAACATACTGGAAAAGATTGCTACTTGGTCTGGTGTCAACCCAGATGAAGTACAACTTGACCCAGTACAATTAATCATCAATAACCTTGATGAAACAAAGATATAAAATCGTTTCTAACGATTTGGGCGGCTTTGCCGCTATACTACCGAAAGATAATTTAATCAAGTAGGTAGTTTTAAAAATGTTATAATATAGAAGGAGTACCTGTTGGTAAAAGAATATATAATTAATTCTAAAAAATATGGTAAGCAAATTATATTGCTAGATGATGAAGATTATGATAAAGTCATAAAAGAAAAATATTCATTATCAGTAACTTGGGATAAAACTATAAAAGGTTTTTATGTAGCATTTACAGCTAAACCTAAAGATAGTTCTTCAAGATTACTTCATAGATATTTATTAAACCCATCTAAAGGATTAACAGTAGACCATATAAATAGAAACCCATTAGATAATCGTAGATGTAACCTTAGAATATGTACTCAATTTGAAAATAACCAAAATCAAAAACATAATACATCTGGTAAAGTTGGAGTATCATATAATAAGAATATAAATAAATATATCGCTTACATTAAAGTTAAAGGAAAACATAAAACGCTCGGAGAATTTAAAACTTTTAATGAAGCGGTTGAATGTAGATTAAAAGCTGAGGAAAAATATTTCCCAAATTCTAAGGTGGTGAGATTTGATAGATGAGTTATGAAGTTAGTTTATTACCTGCTCAAAGAGAATACTTTGAGATTAACCATAGTTACCCTATGGACATAGCCGTCTATCAATGACTTGGAGGTTACGGGTCGGGTAAGACATTTTCTGGTAGCTTGTTAGGAGTTCTACTTTGTTTAAGATATCCAGGAATAACTGGATTAGTTGGAGCAATTACATATACAGTTTTAAGAGATACAACATTAGCAACATACTTAGAACATTTAGATAACCTAGGAGTTAAATACAAATACTTAAAGAATGAAGATAAGATAGTCTTTCAAAACAAAAGCGAAATTCTTTTTCGTCATCTTCAAGAGCCAAACAAACTTAAATCTTTAAACCTAGGTTTTGTAGAAATAGAGGAAATGTCTGATGTACCTCTAAGTACATTTGAGATGTTGTTATCAAGGTTAAGACAAAAAGCTAAACCAGGATGGAAGAATTTTCGTCATAGACTATTCGCTCATACAAACCCTCAACAATCTAGAGGATGGATATACGAGAAGTTTAAAGTAAATCCTCAACCTGGATATAGACGTATATTAGCTCCTACTACTCAAAACAAATATTTACCAGAAGGTTATATAGAGTTATTAAAGAACTCATATAATGAAGATTACTTTAAGATAAACGTAGAAGGATTAGATTGTGATGATACAACTGGATTAGTTACTAAAGGATTTGATAAAGCTATACAAGTAACAGATACAATAACTTTAAATCCAAACTATCCAATCCATATAACTTGTGACTTTAACGTAGACCCTATGTGTTGGTATATATGTCAAGTATGTGACGGTAATGTATATATCCTTCACGAGCTTGTTAAAGAGAATACAACAACAGAGAATGCAGCACAATCAGTATCAGAACTCTTAGCTGGAGAAAAAGGTAGAGAGATTATAATTAACGGAGATGCTTCTGGAGATTATAAAACTACTAAAGGTGTAGATTATGTTTATCTACGAAATAACTTAACAAGAAATAAATTTGAAAATGTTAAGTTAAAGGTAATGGCTAAGAACCCTGGTATTGAATATAGAATATCTTGTTGGAATAATCTTATTAAAGGTCCAGATGGTGACCACCATATATTTATTCATCCTCAATGTCAATATCTAATTTATAATATAGAAAACTTAGAGGTTGAACCTGGTACAAGTAAACCTAAAAAGATAACAGCAAGTAAAATTAAATCAGACCCTAAAGCTAAATACTTAGGTCACCCAATAGATGCAGTAAGTTATTTAGTTTGTTTATATTTTCCAGTTAAAGCAATTCATCTTAGCGATTTCAATAACCGAGTTGCAAATCAAAAGACTGATATCTTTGGTGGTAAATATGATAAACGATTAACGTAAGGAGAATACCTTGACGACATTTTACTATAAAAATGATAAGAAAGTATCACTTAATCCAGAGAAAAGACAAAGAATATGTTCAGAGATAAATAATGAGTTTAAGCAATTCTATAGAGATTTATCAGAACCTAAAGAAGAAGCTACTTCTATATTATCTGAATTATTTCCTGGTTATAGTAATGACCAAGAGAAAATAAACAAGATACCTAGCTTATATGAACAATATAAAACATATACATCTGCTATACAGAGAGCTTGTTATCCTAGCTTAGAAGCTATACTAGATATCAAAGGATTAGATTTAAAGAGTAATAACTTAGCAGCTACTTATAAAGCTAGTCTGATATATGATTGGTATAATATTAATATGTTAACAACTCTTGATAAATGTCAAGATGATTGGGTTATTAAAGGTGAGGCTGCTGCTTATATCTGCTGGAAAGAAGATATAGTACAGGTAGAAGATGAAATACCAGTACCAACAGTAGACTTAGAAACTGGATTACCTAAGTTAGATATAGTAAAACAAAAAAGAGATATCTTAACTTTCAGAGCAGTAGATGCTAAAAGAATAGACCCACATAACTTATACTTTGATAAATCACAAGTAGATAATTGGCAACACTGTAGAAAGATATATAGAGATTTTATTTCTGTAGAAAATATATTTGCTAATACATCTTATAATCTTACAGCTTCTGAAAAGAATGAACTAAAGGAATTAGTTTATAATCCAAGAAATAATAGAACATTAAACAATGGATATGAAAGTAAGATAAGCGAAGATACTAAAGTATACGGTAGCACAGTTGAAGTATTGGAGTTTGAAGGTGACTTTATAGACCCAGTTACCTATGAGATAATTCCAAACGTTGAAGCAACTGTAGTAGCTGGTAAATATCTAGCTAAGTTTGAAAAATCTAAGAAACCTTTAAGCTCTATAGTATGGGCAGCATATATGAAAAGACCAGATACTGGTCGTGGTCAATCTCCATTACGTATTCCCGAAATACTTAATACAGTACAAAATATGTGTGCTGATTTAACAATGGCATCTTGGAAGTTGAATACATATCCAACATATATGGCTCCTAAAGGTATGTTACCAAGCTATATTGATTTACAACCAGGTCAAGTAGTTGAATACGATGCAAGTGATTTATCAACACAAGCAGTACCTCAAAAGATGGACTTCTCTAGTGGATTAAGAGGATTTGATTTCTCTGATTTCTTCCAACGTAGAATGGAGAATGCAACTGGTATTAACCAATATATGCAAGGTGCTATGGATGGTTCTGTTAGAACAGCAAGTGAAGCATCTTATATTCATTCTGGTGCTACAATGAGAATGTCAAGAGAAGCTCATTTGTTTAGTCATAACTTTATAGAGCCATTGGTTAAAACTTATGCAATATTTAAAAAGGTATTTGATACTCAAACAATTGAAGTACCAACTGGACCTAATCAATATGCAGAAGTAACAGAAGAAGTTAGAAATGGAAATTATTATTTCATAATAGGAGGAAGTCAATCAGCAGTAGAAAGAGAAGCAGAAACACAAAAGATATTTACAGTATTAGGACAGCCAGTATTTCAGTCTTTAGCTTCTGTGCTTGACCCAGTAACATCTGCTACATTCTTTAAATGGATATTAAACAGAATGAATTTCCAAGATACTAATCAGATAATGGAAATGCTAGATATGAACGGTCAGCTAAGAAGATTAGCCCAACAGCTTGGTATTCAAGACCAAAACTTTGAAGGCTTTAGACGGGATATGATGCAAAGATTTGTACAACAATCTCCATCAATGGCAATGGAAATGTATAATGAGGCTAAACCTAATTTAGAACAACAATAGAAGGAGGATTTATTTAATGAATTTTGAAGAAGCTCAAAGAGTTGCAGAAAAGAAACGTACATCTAAAAAGCAACAAGAAAGTTTGAAGCGAGAAGCAGTCGAAAAAGAATTAAACGAATGCAAAGAATTTATTAAGACCAGACAGATATTTAAGGACTTGGTAAGTGGTAATGAGGAAAAGTTTAGGAAGTGTATTGACTACTACTTTCTAACACAATTAGTACCAGCAATCAACAGAAACGCTATGTGTAATGCAGATTACATTTCTGGTATGAGAGATGGTATGGAAATGTTTTTAGCAGTAGCTAATGCTTATGATAATCGTATGAAAAGAATTACAGAACTTAAAGGAGAACTTAAATAATGTCAGAAGAAATTACAAACACACAACCAGTTAATACAAATCCTGTAGACAACAATGTTAATGTAGACCCTCAACCAGCAGCAATGCCAGTTGAAGAAAATACTAACCCTGTAAGTGCTACTCAAAATACTACCGAGAATGGGATGGTAGATAACCCAGTAGAAGCTACTGAACCAGTACAGCCAACTGTACAACCTCAAGTAGAAACTACTAATCTTCCAAACGCAGAAGAAGATGTTAATGCTCTTAAAAAGCAATTGGAAGAATACAGATTGCGAGATGAAGAAGTAAGACAACTTAGTGAAAGATTAGGAACTAATAAAGTACCTGATGTTCAAATCTTCGAAGCTCAAAGGAATTTAGATATCCTAGACAATCAAGCTCAACAAGCCTACATTACTTTATGTAATCAGTTCGGAGTAGATTATAGACCTGATAAGATTGAAGCATCTGCTAATGAACTAAAGGCAAAGGACCCACAGAAATTCTATGAGTTACAAAATAGAATTGAAAAGCTTGATAGCCTAGTAACTCAAAAGCGTAATGAAGCAAATCAATTTATTAGACAGAGAGAGTTAAACTTGGCATTAGCTAAACATCAACAGATATTAAATGCTAGTCCAATGTTACAACAGCAACTAAATTCTTATTTGCGTAATGCTAATATAGATAACCCAATGCAACAGATAGATATGTTTGTTGATATGGCACAAGCTATACAGCGTGAAGCATTTGAATATGGCAAGATATTTACTCAACAGGAAAACTTAAAACAACAACAAAATCCTAACAATGTATTAAACAATACAGTAATGGCAACTAACCAAAGTTATTCAGGACAAGCTCCTAAGATATTTACTAGAGCTGAAATTGCTAATATGTCACAGTCTGAATTTGAGAAGTACGAAAAAGAAATCGACCAAGCAGTAAGAGAAGGTCGAATAAGATAGGAGTGAAACATTATGACAGCAATTGATCCAGTAAATGATTTTTCTAATTCAGGATTTATTCCAGAAATTTATGCTAAGAAGTTAGCAAGAGAAGTTAAAAAATATACACAATTTATTGAAAGAAACTGTAACAGAGAATGGGAAGGTAACCTATAATTTTGCCCTCCGACTAAAAACTCCGCTAAACGGGGAAGCCCTTCAATTAATGGGTAATCCCGTACCAAGCTATATAGGTGACTATATAGTACGGTCTAACGACTAGAGTTGAAACTCAATGAGTTAATAATTACTCCACGAATACGGGGGATTGGCTGAAATATATAATTTGTTCAATCAAGATATAGTCTAAACTAACAGGATGATAAACTGTTAGATGTATAGGATAAAGAGCCTATACGGTAATATAATGGAAATTAAAGCATTTGGCGATAAAGTTAGAATTTCTTTACCTAACGCAGACAATGTAACAGTAGCTATTACAGCAGGTACAACTGATGTATGTCCTGTACCTGGTAAAGTAAGCCCTACACAAAAAACTTTAGAGATTAACAACATTGCTACATTCTCTTTGAAGTTCTCTGATGTAGACCAGGTACAATCTCAATACAATCTATTAGATGGTTACTCTGCAATTGCTATGCAGAAACTTGGTGATTTAAAAGACAGACAAGTTATGGTAGCATTAATCAAAGCAGTAACTAATGCAGATAATATGATTGGTACAGCAGCAGCTCCTCAAGCTGTAACTAAAGATGATATCTACGATTACTTAGTAGATGCTAGAGTTGCATTAACAAATGCAGGTGCATTAAACGGAAATGGCTTCTATTCATTCAAAGGTAACCAAGAAGAAATGGAGTTCTTAGCTCCAGTTTATACTTGTACTCCTAAAATCTTTGGTTTGATGTTGAAGTCAACTCAATTAACTCACCCAACAGCTAACGCAGACCAAGTAATCGAACGTGGTCAAAAATCTATGATGGCTGGTTTTGAAATCGACCAAGATACGGTATTGACTACAATTACAGCAACCGAAGTTACTGAGCTTGCAGATGGTGCACAAATTGGTATTGCAGCTACTAAGATGGCTGTTACTTATGCTAACCAATATACTAAAGTAGAAAAACTTCGTGACCCTGATTGCTTCGCTGATATCGTAAGAGGTTTAGAGTTATATGGTTTTGCAGTAATTCACCCAGAATGTGCTGTAATTACTTACTTTAGTTTAGCTTAATGATTTCGCTATAGGGGAAATAAAATCTCCTATAGCTCTTATCGTAATAAATTGGAGTTTATAAATGGCTGGTAAAACTTATTTTGATTTATGTAATGAAGTTCTTACAGAACTATTCTATGAAAAAGCTAGTACCTTTGAAGAACTATCTGAATTAACAGAAGGTATAAAAGTTAAACAAGACTTGAATAGTGCATTAGCTTTAATATGTAATAGTGAGAATAGTCCTTGGGCTTTTAGAGAATGCGAATACTTTTTATCTTTAGTACCAGATGTTTATGAATATGAAGCTCCTAATGGATTTATAGATTATTTAAAATATAGAGATGTACCTATTGTTTTAGACTATGAAGAAGAACATAAATTCTTAGCTCCTGCTAAGGGTATGCCTACTTCTTATTGGATGGATGAGGGTGTAATTAAATTATATCCTATGCCAGATGAAAGTCAACTAGGTAGATTAATAAAAGTAAAATTCTATACAAATGATTTTGCTAAGAATGCTTGCGGAGTTTATAAACCTCTAATGGAATTAGAATGTGATGAGCCAATTATACCAGCACATCATAGAGATATTCTTAAATGGAAAGTTTGTGCAGATTGGAGAGGTTCACTTAATGATGCTAAAGCAGCTTTCTATGAAAAGAGATTTAGAAAAGCATATACTAATTTAGTATGTGACCAAAGATTAACTCTAGATAATAGAGCTGGTTTTAATATTATGCCTCCTGCTAATTCTGCTAACTCTGCTATTCTAAGAGCATTCTACAATCCAAGAACTAATAAATTAATTTAGGAGATATTAATGGGTGCTACTGTTAAATATTATAATCTAACAGGAGGGCTTAATACTGTACAAGGTATAGGAACTATTAATCAATCTAACAAACGTACAGAAAGTCCTGATATGAAAAACGTTGAGTATTATAAACTAGGTGGACTAAAGTCTATGGAAGGCAATACTCAATTTGCTAATACATTACCTAATCAAATATCTTTAGGGTTTGAATATGTATATGGTAATAATAAATATATGGTTGTTACTACAGTAGATGGTACTCTATATATTTATGATAAAATAACTAATACATTCAAAGAGATATTCAAATTTAAAACACCAACATCAAGACATTCAATATGTACATTTAATAATGGTATAGTTGTTTCAAATGGAGTAGATGATTTATTATTCTATCAATATGGTAGACATAATTTATTATCAGGTACAGTTACAACATCTACAGAAAATAATAGTGTTACTGGTGCTGGTACAGAATTCACAACTCAATTATCTGTAGGAGATTATATAGAAATAAATTCTGTTAAATATAAAGTTATAGAAATAACTAGTGATACAGAATTAAGAATAGAGCCTACACCAACAGAAGCAGTAACTGATAGTAATTATTTTTTATCTGATATATCTGAACTTAATGCTGTATATAAAAATTCAGATGACCCTAATATATCTGAACCAGTAAGAGGATTAGCTTTACAATCCTACCAAGGTAGAATATTTGTAGGTGGTAATGATGGTATTCTATATTATTCAGAAGTTGGTTTAATCCACGGATGGGATTTAAAATATGGAGCTGGAGCTATTCCTTCGTTCTATGATGATAACTCTGACTTTACAGCTTTTGGACTATGGGATAAATATTTAATAATTTGTAAAAGAGAACGTTCCTATATACTTGATGGAACGGATGCGGATACAACTAATTGGACTGTATCACCTTATTCAGACTTTACTTGTGATAGTCAACAATCTTGGTTAGTAGCTAATAACTCTTTCTTAGTATATACTAGAGCTGGTGGAGGTATATATCCATTACTACAAAGAACAATATATAATGCAAACTATCAAGGCAATGATTTATCTGCTAAGATAAGAGATAGCTTTGAATATATTAATACAGCAAAGTTTGATTATATATTCCCTGTATATGCTCCAAAGAAAAAATATATAATGTTTTATATTCCTATGTTAATGGGTATAGGAAGTAATTATTGTTATATATTTGATATACAAAGTAAGACTTGGTTATTAAGAGTTGTACCACAAGATGTAACAGTTGCATTTAGATATAACAATGAAATATATATAGGAACATCTGATGGTAAAGTATTAAAAGAATTTTCATCTCTTACATTTAATGGACAACCTATTGAATGGTACTGGAAATCGCCTTGGTTCTCTTATGGAGAAGGTAGTAATCATTTATCTACTAGAGAATTTAGAATTAATATAGCAGAAGAAAATACGAACAGATTTCATATAAGAAATCGTAGAGATGGTAAAGATGCTTATAATACAAGAGCTGTATCAAATAATCTTGATAGCTTTATGGGTTTAGTATGGGATGTAGACAATGAGGAAAATAGTTTAACCGATACTACTTGGGATAATGATAGTTGGGTAACAACTTCACATATTGTCAAAAGATTTCCATTACCTAAACAATATTTTCAAACTACTCAAATAGAGTTCTATGGGAACGCAGTAGATGAAGGTATGAGTATTTATGGATTTGAAATAGATGGAATACAATTGGAGGAAGTACCTTGGAACTAGAGAAATATAATATATTACAAGTTGAATGGACACCAGCGTACAATAAAGAAATAACAGAAATATATAGAATGTTAAAAGACCAAGAGAGAAAGATATTTGATTTATCTTGGTACGATATGGGTGGAGATATATTAAATTATCTTGAAGGTATGATAAAGAAAAGTGCTGTATTTGTTGTATCTAAAGATAATGATATATGTGCATTCTTTATCCTAGAAAATCCTAGAATGTTTAAAGATATCATAATACGTACAGATGTTCATACAGCAGTACGAAAGAAATATTGGGGTAAACAATCTAGAGATATAATGAACTTGTTTAAGTCATATCTACTAACTAACTATAAGATTAAAAAGTTAATAGCAAGTGTACCTCAATGTGGTTATGGAGTTATTAAACTTCTTAAAGATATTGGATTTAAACACGAAGGTACAATTAAACAAGCTCTATTATTTAAAGATAAAAATGATATACCTAAATTTTATGATGAATTAATTTACAGTTTTACAAATGAGGATTTATAAATATGTCTAAGACAGTAGAACGACCAATGTATGAGGAGTTAGCTGATACTCCTTGGATAACTAGAAATAGAGAGTTAAACGATTATTCTTATAATAATATGTTGAATGCTCTTAATAATCTAAATAGATTTACAGATAGAGATTTAAACCAATATCAAACAGTAGCAGACCAATATACTCAATCAATGTGGAATGATTTGAATAGAGGTTATCAGCAAGCTGTAAATAATAATATAGCTAGAGAACAAAATAGATTAGGGACTACTGGAGCTTCATCTAGCTTGTACAATACAAATACTTTACAAAATAATTATAATGACCAAGCTGCTAGATTAGCAAGTCAAACAGCATCACAATATCAAAACTTAATTAATAATGAATACAATAGAAGATTATCTAATACTAACCTTTACAACAGTTTGTTCAATACTTCTGGTAATACTACTCAGTCAAATGATATAGCCAATTGGCAAATAAGAAATACAAACAAAGATAGACAATGGTTAAATGATGTAGATGAAAATAATAATACTGGTTGGAACTGGTTTGCTAATGTCAATAAAGGTGCATTAGAAGGATTTAGTGAAGGTATGAAAACTGGTAATCCTTGGGTTGGCTTAGGAGGTGCTATAGCTGGTAGTGTAGGAGCATCTGGTACAAACCAAAATACTGGTAACAGTTCGGCAAATTCTAACAGCTCATTGTTTTCAAACATAGGTTCTCTAGGAAATCAAATATCTAACGGGTGGAATACTAGAAATGTAAACGGAACTGATTATAACTCTTTTTTAAATAATAATAATTATCTAGGTTCTAGTGGTATAGGTAGTTATGGTTTAAGTACAAGTGATTTACAAGATATACTTCCTAATGGTGGTAGATTTTCTTGGCAATAATAAGGATTAATATTAATGGACTATAATCAATTTTTAAAATTCATATTAGACCCAGATGTGAAAGCTGCTGACAAAGATAGATTATTTGCTAAATATCCAGATTTTGCTAATCAATATCTTAGAAAGCAATTAAAAATAGAAGGGAAAAAACCTGGTAGTGGAGTTTATAACGAAGCTACTAAAAAGGTAGAACAATTCAAGAAAGCTATTGATAATAAAACTACTGAATTTAAAAAGGCTATAGATACAAAAGCTAAACAAACAGTAGATACTACAAAAAAAGTAATTAAAAATAATATAAACAAAGCTACAACTACTACTAAACAAGCAGTTACTAATACAGTAGATGACTTAGCTAAGAACGCAGTTTCAATGGAACAAGCTCTAGCTAGAGAAGGTTTAAAGAAAAGTACACAAACTGGAGCAAAAGCAGCAGCAAGTGCTGGAACTAAAGCTGGTATTAAAGGTGCATTAGGTACTATAGCTGGTCCTGCTATATCTGGAGCATTAGCATTACCTACAACTATAACAGGATTAACAGATGAAAATGCTACTCCATTAAGTCAAGCATATGATTTATTAGGATTAGGTTCTGCTATTGGTATAGGTGCTGCTCCTGGATTATATAAAATACCTGCAATGGCAGGTTCTGTTTTATTCCCTATGGCTTCTTATGCTATGAGAAATAATAACGGAGAAGGTACTCCTGATATAAATAATAATAGTCTTAAACCATTAACTCCAGAAGAAAGAACTAAGATAGCTAATAATACAAACAATCTATTACAGCAAGCTCAACAACAATCTAATGAAATGCAAGATGCTATAAACTGGTACGATAATTATAATAATAGAATGAATGCAAATCTGCAAAACGAAATTAATAATACATTAAATCTAAGACCACCAGCACAGTCATTAACACCAACTAATAGACAAGGTAATACAAATTATCCTATAACTAATTTAACACCTATTAACGGTCAACCTAACGCTTCTAATAACAATTCAAATAATATGGTAACTAATAATATGGCAACAAATAATAATATTAATTTTAATAATGGTATGAATAATCTATTAAATAATATTCAAGCTATATCAGCTTATACAAAAGGTGTGCAACAAGGTAATCAACTACCAAACTTAGGGGTATCTCCAGAAGAACTTACAGCATATCAAAGAGCATTAGAGGTATATGGTAAAAATGTTACACAAGCTAATAAAGATATTGAAGCATATAAACAAGCTCTACTTCGTGACCAGAAAGTAAATAGTATGATAAGAATGATGGGTAGTGCTGGTAATGTAATATCAAATCTACAACCTAAACAGAATATGTATACATTTAATCAACAAGGTCAGTTCGTTGGAGTAGGTGCTCCTGATGCCACTAACTATAATGATGTTGTAGATAGAGCTATTAGAACTCCTGGTATGAGTGATAGGATTAAACAACAATATGAATTAAATGAAATGATGCGAAAGAATGAAGCTGAAAATGCTACAAGATTTGCAGACCTATTAGCTAATGCTAGATTAAGTAATGAAACTGGTTTACCTATTCAAGTAGTCAAAGCTATGGATGCTGATAACTATCTAGATTATATTAAACCAATACAAGATAGAAATACCAAAGCACAAGAATTAGCTCTTACAGGAGTAAGTAATTTAATTCAAGATGCTCAACAGCAAGATGCTGATTTAAACAAAGCTATGCAAATAGCTAATATGACATATACAACAGAGCAATTAAAACAATTAAATGAAAATCAAAGAGTAGTATTAGAAGCTAATCTTAAAGCTCAAATGAATGCTTTAGATAATACTACAAAATTAAAAGCTATGCAGTTAGCTGGATATAATCAATTAGAATTAGAAAAACTAAGACAACAAGACCCTAATGCTTATCTAAGAGCACAAGGTCAAATACTACAAGCAGCAGCATTATATGGTGGACAAGTTGGTGCTTTAGGTCAAAATATGTTATTTAATATATTTAACGATATGAATGGTACTAATGCTCAACCAGTATCACAATCTGATGCAGTTAATAATTATATGCAAAACGTATTTAAGTAAGGATTAATAAATGGTTAATAAAAGAGAACAAGCTATATCTGGTGCTTTAGAGATGGGTGCTAGTGTAGAACAAATTAATAACGGTTTAATTAATGCTGGGCAAAAACCTTTATCTGAATACGAAACAACACTAATCAATAGAGATAGATATGGTCAGAACTTATTAGAAAGATTTGCTTCTGGTGCTAAAGACTTTGGTTCTGGTCTATCTTCTCTTGGTGGTGCTGTATTTCAATATAGAGATAATCCTATATTTAGAGATTATATAAATAGACAAGCTGGTAATTATCTTAAAGATGTAGTTACTGGAAATACAAATCCTTATGAAGATTTTACTAATTTAGTTTTATCTCCTTATGGAACTAATGTAAAAGACTTAGCTTCTAATCCAGTACAAGGAATAAAAGATATAGCATATAATGCAGCAGCAGACCCATTCAATGCTGTGTTAGATATAACTACATTAACTCCTAAAGGTGCTGTAGCTAATATAGCTTCTAAATTGGATATACCAGTTGTTAACGATATACGTAGAGTTATACTTCCTACTGAAAGAGAAAAGCAAGTTAATAACCTAATCAATCTATCTTCTACTTCAACAGCTAAAGATAGAATAAACATATCTAAAGAATTAGAAAATATAGCATTAGATACAAATGTTAATCAAGCAGTCAAGAACTTAACACTAGGTACTATAACTCCTGAAAGTAAAGAAGCTACTTCTAGATTAAAAACATTTGCAGAAAAAGCAAATAAAGAAATGGTAGACTTAGGAGTAGACCCTACAGAAGCTAAAAAAGTAGCAGTAGGTCAATTTGTTTTAGAGAACTTAGACCCTAAACGTGATAAACAAATTTACTTACAAAACGTACAGAAAGCGATAGATAATCCTACAGTAGACAATCTTAAAGCTATAGGACTAGATAAAACTAGTGATTTAACTAAACTAGTTGAAGATGGTTCTAAAGCTTTTGATGAAGGCAGAATATTTCCTATTACTCAACGTGGTATAGTTGGAGGATATAATCAATCATTAGTAGATTTAACTGATATAGGTAAAGGTTTATCAACTCAAAGAACTTATGGCTATGCTACTCCTGATAAAGTTGCTTCATACTTAGATAAATCTTATGGGCAATTATTTAAAGAAATAGAAACAGCTAAGTTAGCTCAAAATAATATAGAAGAATTAGCTAGTAAGTTTGGTCGTGGTATAACTCCTGATGAAATAAATAAAATAACTAAGAGTGAAGTTATCATATCTCCTACAGAATTCAAAGATGGAGTTAAGACTTTATTCAATACTGGTAAGCAATCAGAGCTAGGAACATATACTAAAGAGTTTGCTAAAGGTGCTAGTAAATCTAGTCTAAGTAAATATGCTAATGATTTATATGTTGTTAATAAAAATGATTTGAGGGCGTTAGCAAATGCTACAGCTAAGTATGATGTATCTACACCTACTGGTAAAATAATTCAAGCAGCTAAACCTATTATGGGTGCGTTTAAAGGTTCTGTATTAGCTAAAGTACCTTATGTAGCTGGTAACAGAATAGGTAACTTATCATTAGCTGCTATAGGTGGAGCTGATTATTTAACAGCTTTAAAACCAGGAAATATAGAAAAGTATATACCAGACTATTTAAAATTCTCTACTTCATTCCACGGATTAAATCCTGGATTTGAAAGTTCAAATATTATAAATACATATAAAGATACTACAAGAAATTTAAAGAGAGGATTTGCTGAACTAACAAATAAAGAATTAAGTCCTAGCGAAAGAATAGCTGGTGCTGGTACAATGATTAAAGCAGCACAAGACTATGCAGTAAGACCTTTATTCCAATCAGAAAGTACATTAGAATTAATTGATAGAGCTGCTGTATATTTCAATGAAGCTAAGAAGTATGCTAGACAAACTGGTACAACTATGGAGGATGTACTTAATAAAGCTCTAACAGATAAGGATTTACAAAAGGATTTAATTAGTAGAGTAAACAATATTCTTGGAGATTACATCGGAAGAAATAGTTATGTTAATCCTAATGCTTATGAATTAATGTCACTAGCATTTCCATTCCATAAAGTAGTTACAACTTCTAAAGATATACTAATAAATCAACTAAGAGATAATCCATTAAAGCTACAAGCATTTGCAAGAATACCTAGTAGATATGGTAATCAATTAGAAGCTATGGATGAAGAAATAGGAGGTCAACCTAGAGATAATGATATAAGGGGTGGACTTGTTATTAATCCTACATATACTAAAAGAGAACCAGCTCTAAAAGTATTTAATGATTATAATCCTTTGATAGCTCCTTTTGAAACATTACAATCAGTAATAGGTCCAGAAGTTAGACCAGGTGAAGGTACTGGATTAGCAGGTGCTATGAACTTAATAGGTGGTAACTTAAATCCTGTAGCTGGTTTATTCAATGTTATGAAGGGATTAGACCAATACGGAAATCCAGTAGTAGGTCCTAATACTTATACAGTAGGTAATAAAGTTATTACATTAGATAATAATGGTAATAGACTAGAACAACCTTCTCCTGATATTCTAGGTGCTATGACTGGATATATTGGTAGAAACTTCTTACCAGCAGCAACTTTCTATAACCAAACAATAGGACCCGTAATAGGTCAATTATCTGGTAAAGGTTTTTATCAACCAACTAATAGAGCATTGTTTGGAAGTATAGGACCTGATACTAATATACCATTATTAATAGAGGGTAATACTAATAAAGCTCCTATTAAAACATTAAGAGATTTAACTAGACAACAACTTGGATTTAAAACTAGAGATGTTTACTATCCATATAATCCTAGATTAAATACTTACGATTTAGAAAGTGCTTTAAGGAAAAAAAGTAGAACAGAAATGTTATTAAGAAATAGAGGTTATTAATATGGTTTGGATAATTCCTAATACATTTATAGCTGGTACAAAAGCTAAAGCTAATGAAGTTAATGAAAACTTTACAAGTGCTAAACAGTTTATGGACAATCTAGAAACTGAACAAGCAACTAATACAGCAGACATATTGCAACTTGAACAAAATAAAGCAGACCTTAATGGTAACTTGGAGCAAAGATTTCAAGTAGCTGATGCAACTAATTCATTTGATGCTATCAACAAACAAACATTACTCAACTTAGTAAAGAATACACAAGAAGTTATTAAGGGATTTGTTCTAAACAAATTTAATGATACTACAGTATCTGCAACAGCAGGTAGTTGTTATGATAGTACATTTGAATATATGATTACAAGTGCAACTTCTTTATCTAAAACACAAGCCAATTTAGGTAATAACGCAAAATACTACGTGTATGTTTGTGCTGATAAAGATACTGGTAATTGTGAACTAGTTATCTCATTAAGTAATACAACTCCTGAATTACCAGGTGGATATGAATATTTTAGACAATTAGGATATTTTACTACAAATAATGCAGGTAAGATAAGTCAAGTATTAAATAATGATGATACAGTATCTGGAAGTATAGCTCCTACTGGATATGTAACATTAAACGGATTAGTTACTATACAATGGGGATATGCTGATGTAAACTTAAATAATAATTCGGTAGATATAAATTTACCAGTAGCTTATAAAACGTCTCATCTGTGTTGTGTATGTTCTCCTAATAACTCTTGGAGTAATGGAGATTGGGATAGAATATGTGTTGGTTGTCAACCAGTATCTCGAAGTAAAATAAGATTTATTGGTGGTAGAAGTGCAGCATATAGAGTTTACTATATATCAATAGGAATATAGGAGTAGTGATATGGTTTGCAATAGTAATAGATTAGTATTAGAAATAAATCAAGGATGTCCTAGAGGTTTTGGTTTTACATTAAAACAGAAAGTATGGAATAATAATACTAATGAATATAATATGGTACCAGTAGACTTAACAGGACTTACGATAAATGTTCAAGTTAAGATGGCTCCTTATGTTACTCTACCAGCTTTAATAGAAAAGAATATAACAGAAGTGGAAGATTTAACACAAGGACAAATAACAGATGCTACTAATGGTAAGTTTAAATTACAGATTACACAAGAGGAAAGTGTTAAGCTAAATCCTGGAGAGTATGCTTTAGTAATTAATATGGTCGACAAAGATACTCTAATCCATCTAAGTGGTGATGGAAATAATTATGCAATATATAGAGTATGCTATCAATAAGGAGTAAAGAATATGGCATTAAATAACGAAAACAATAATGATTGCTGCAAATGCACAACACCAGAATATGAACTAATTCTTAATGAACAAGGTCCACAAGGTAGGCAAGGCGAAAAAGGAGAAGCTGGTTTTACTCCTATAATATCTGTTAAGGATAATACTGATAGTAATTATACATTAAATATTCTTACACAAGATGGACAAATAACTACTCCTAATCTAAAAGCTAACTTACCAGCAGGAGGAGCTACTGGACAAGTATTAACTAAAAATAGCGCAAATCAAGATGATTGTTCTTGGCAAAATTTACCTAATGCTACTACAGAAGTAGAAGGTATAGCTAGACTAGCTACAGAAGAAGACTTTGAAGCTGCAGAAGATAGTTCAGTAAGTAATACAACTATAGTTACTCCAGCGTTATTTAATAGTGAATTCGTAAAACAATCTGCTAACTTTGTAACAAGAGATACAGTACAAAGTATAGATGCTTCTAAAACTTTTCGGAATGGATTACTCGTATATAATAATTTAACAATACCATATAATTCTAGTAGTCAAAATGGTAAAATTGTAACTGATGCTATTTTTAATGATGTAAGGATACCAATTGTTGAACCATATGATATTAATGGTTCTTTTAGAATTGGTGCAGTAAAAGAAGAAGCTAGTGAAGATGTACAAAATGGATTTGATATTAATAATAATTGTGTTAGTGGAGCACAAGGCGTTACTTATTATGAAGTAGGGCAAAAAGGTAAATTAGTTGCTAGTTTTAATATAGACAAATACGTTAAAGCTGGTGATAATGTAACTATTGATAAAGGTTCTGATGGTTCTTTAACTATTAATTCTACTGGTGGTGGAATAACTGAAATATCGCAAGCAAATACAACTACTCTAGGTGGTATTAAAGCTAACCCTAAAACAGATGAAGATACGCAGCCTGTTAATATAGACCCTGCTACTGGATTATTATATACTAAAGCAGGTGGAACAATAGAATATATAGATGGTGGTAATGCTCAAACAGATGAACCAGCAGTATTAAAAGTATCTAATATAGATTTAGGAGTATATCCTAAAAATAATATATATACTACAAATGAAGATATTACAATAGAATAGGAGGATTAAATGTTATTAAATAATTTTATAGCAACATTATACGCTAACCTGACCTTAGTTTCAACAAGTGGCAACACACATGAGAAGCTTAGGATTTACGACAGTTCTATTAGTTCTAAGCCTTCAACGTGTTATCAATCAAACTTGAAATCCACTGATTACCTCCCAAATTTCAGAGGAATAGTTTTCGGTTCTGGAACTACCCCCCCCCAGAAAACAGATTATAAAATAGAAAATCATATAGCTGATGGATTAATTTATTCTAATAATAGCACAAGTGAAACAAACAACATTGCAAATTGGGTACAAACTGTACAAAATACAAGCAGTGAACCTATAACAATATCAGAAGTTGGATTATTCAGCGCATGGAATGATAGCAGTATTTGTATATTACTAACTCGTACAGTATTAGATAATCCAGTAGTATTACAACCTAATGAAGTTAAAACATTTACTATAACAATAGATTATAATAAGTTTGTAGATGGAACTATTATACAAAACGAATAAGGATATATAATATGACAAGAATACAAATACGCAGAGATACCAGTAATAATTGGGCAACATATAATCCAATCTTAGCAGATGGAGAATTTGCTCTTGAAACTGATACTAGAAAAATAAAAATTGGTAATGGTGAACAACCATATACAGAGTTAGCTTATCAAGGGGATAGTGAGTTACCAAATAATATCCCTACTAAGGGACTTAAGTACTGGACTGGTACAGAAGCAGCATATACTGAACTAGGTACAAAAGATGCTGATACATTATATAGAACAACTGATACTAATAAAGTTTACTTAGGTACAATTCAAATAGGAGGTAACTAATGGCTTGTAAAAAAGACAAAAAGAAAAAGAAATAAATTTAAGGCTATTCATAGCCCGTTTAAGATGGGTTAAATATTAGTAGGATAAAATATATTTGAAAGTATTTTAACCCGCCTTAAATACGTTTTAATAGACTTTAGAATTAATAATTTACAAAATAACAAGGAGATAATTTACATTATGAATAAAATAATTTTATCAGGAATAGTATTAGGATTACTTGCTGTACCAACTATAGCAGCAGAAGAAGCTACACAAGATGTAGTAGTAGAACAATCTGGTGGTATATTACTTAAAGCTCAACGTCAACAAAAGAATAATAATACTCATCAAAAAGTTGTTATTAAAAAATCTGGTGGTATTATAGTTATTATCCAACGTAATATTAATAAAGTAGTTAGAGAGGATAAAGTAAATGAGTAATAAGTTTATAGAGTTCTTTAAGAAGTTATTTAGAAAAGCCGATGGATTTAGAGAAGGATTAGAAAATAAACTAGCAGATGTTCTAGAAAAAATAGATGAGAATGAAGAAGTAGATGAAGCTGAAAAGAAATTAATTGAAGGTGCTATTAACTATGCTCTAGAATATTATAGAGTTAAGAATGTACCTGCTGGAGTTACAGAAGAAATTAGCGAGGGATTAGTTGATAGCTTGGGAAAGTTAAACAAGAGAGTACAAGTACAACTACGAAAATAATATCAGATAAAGATAATAAGAAAGTAGACTTTAACATAAGTCCATACTCCCCTTATGGTAGGTCTGGTATATGGGCAACATTTACAATGAGGTTCTGATAAATATTGAATTAATTATAAAGGATTTAATTATGATTAATATTGATAAACTTGATAAACGTAAAACATATATAGTATTAGAATACGGTACTTCTGCTATATCTAAACTTATTCAGCAACTTACTAAAGACTATTATCCTAAAGCTAAGAAGATACCATCTCACGTACTAGCTCTTGTATATGAAGATAAAGTTTGGAGAATATACGAAAGCCATATGAAAGCAGAAGATGAGTTTGGTATTCCTAGTGGAGTTAGAACATATCGCTATGAAGTATTCAAAGAAGCATTCCCTAAGACTGATAAGTACGGAGTTGTTTATCCTTGTAGGTTTAACAAGAAAAGACTTAAAGATTTATTAGGTCAACCTTATGGTATTGGAGATATAGCTGCTTTACTTAGAGTAGGTATTACTAAAAAGAACGGTACTCAAAAAGACCGTAAGGGTTATATATGTTCTGAATACTTAGCTGTTTGTTGTGCTAAGGTTAGAAGATATTTAAAACTTAAATCTCATTGTATTACTCCTATTCATTGGTTAAAATACTTAGAAGAAAATAATATTAAACCTATTCTTTAATTCTTTTATATCCCTATTCCAAGAGAGTAAAGAAAAGAAATATATAAAGAAAGAAAGAGAGAAGGTTCTCCCCTTAGAGTTGATTTAAAAAGTCATAAAAAAATCTACACGCAGAATATTCTACCTGTAGTACCAACTCTCTTTTATTTAATTAGAATAGCGATTAACCTATCGTTATTAGTAGGGTTGCAAGCAACGTATCTATCTTTTTATCCCTCATTCCTGTCGAGTTCTATTACCATTATAACATACTTTTAATTATTTGTCAAGTGTTATGATGAAGTTTTGTAAACAAATAATACTTTTGTAGGAGGAAGCTATATGATTAATGTAATGGATTTATTAGTTGTTTTAAATAGTATTATCTTATTAGGAGTATGTGTGGTTTACTTTAGAAAGAATTATGTAATTATGGATATGGATAGTTATAATACTATAGTAGATTACGTTGAACAAACTAAGAATAAAGAAGATGAAGTACCAGAACTAGAAGGTGGTACTGGTTTCTTTAGAGAGTATATTGAAAATGAAGATGATGAGGATAAGGAATAATTTACTAATAA
>ENA-UONW01001976-UONW01001976.1-human-gut-metagenome-genome-assembly--contig:-CS52-NODE-1976-length-21888-cov-5.145788_pt1 | contig 21888 bp, 16 predicted proteins | sample MGYA00242463_ERZ724010 | MGnify/ENA metagenome assembly ERZ724010 | reverse complement strand
AAAATTATGGCAATTTATCCTCCGTTATGATATTATTAGTTGATAAGTTCTAAGTACACCACATCCACCTTTGGTCAGATAGAAGTGTTATTTCGCGAACAGAATGGAGTTTGGACCTCGGAAGGAATTTCCGAGGTATTTCCACCAAATGGATGTGTTTTTGGCCCTTCTTTAGGGAGCGACTATCCTGGGTTGAAAGAAGATTCTGTTGTTCGCTTCAATTATGTTGAAAATGAAGAGGTCGATTATAATGATGATTCAAAAGATCAATTTATAGTTCCTCAGAAAAGTGCAGGAGGTTCGGTTCGACAGTTGATTCGGATACTGATGCTATCGCCCGAGACGATTTACAGCCGGAAATCCATAAATGACTCAAGCGAATTAATTTTTTTTGAGCTAGAAAGGAATGCCGTCCGCTATTTGTGTGGTCCCCTCTGGGCTCGAGATCTTTCACCACAAAAGGGTAAAGAAGTTGGTGCCTGGCCTTTTTGTTTCGGCTGGGACGTTATAAACTATCGTGGACAGTCTTATCTCGTCACGGATGTTGGCGAATTTATTGGGAAAAAAACTGCCTTTATGGTGGATTGCATGTCCACAGAACAACTGTATCGCGAGTGGTTTAAGAAAAAATTCAAAGAATTGCTTTCTGCCGATGTGTTGAAATGTATTCATGATAAATTGCAGGAAATCGAAAATGGGATAGATGATGAGCTTGAGAAAGAGCGATTTAAACGGATTGCAAGCGCCCTGGCATCTGTAAATTTAACTTATGAAGAGATCAGGCAGTTGAATGGGATACCTGAATTTCAGAAGCGCTATCAAATTGCAGTGAAAGAAAATATTGACGCTATCCTAGAAAAAGAAGGGGCTGCATTAGCAGAAAGAAAAAAGATACTGGCCCGGGAAGAACAAAATTGTAAGGAGAAGTTGGGACGCCTGGCGCAGGAGATTGATCGACAAGAACAGAGGTTTCATAAACGCACTTCCGAATTAGAGGCTGGCATCGCTCGTATGGAAGAGGCGTATACAAAGAAAGAAGCTTCTCTGAAAGTGCTGGATGAACATAGAAAAGAATTTGTTGAGTTGATCCGGCTGCAGACAGATCTTTCCGGTTCTGTTGCGTCAGGTTCTGATAGTTTGGCACACTCTTCCTGGCACTATCCCCTAGAATGTATTTCGCACGATCCGGATGCGCGAGTAGTAGAGGGGGAGGCCGTTAAGCAGGCGTTTTGCGGACGGATTCTTGAGTTGTACCGAAAAGACAATATGCGTGAGGCGCTCAATCGTCTTCGTCATCCAGCAATTCAGACGGGAGACATTCGGAATGGGATTTTTCTCGCTGCCGTGCTGGGGAACAGTATTTACGAACTATGTCAGCCGTCTCCGAAGTGGCTTACGTTTGAAGATTTCTGGCGAGAATCCCTTCAGCCGATCTGGGATTCTGCCCACCGTTCTCCCGGAATCTGGCACTTTCTGTTGATCGAGAATTTCAACCTTGCGCTACCGGAGTGCTGGGGAAGGCCGCTTTGGAATATGTTTGACGAGTATATTACTTTGCTGCCTTGTGCGAAAACTGCACTGCTTCCGAAAAATCTGAGGGTTATCGTCAGTTTTGCACCGAGTCAATCGGACGATCATTCGCATCTCGGGCTCCCAACTCAGGTTGGTTCGAGTTGGCCGAATCTTTCTATCGGAGACAATTGGGATGACTGGTTCGATTTTGCATCGGACAAATATCAAGGACTTCCAATCAACGAAGAGTTTTATTACCCGGTGCTGAAAAACTCATGACGAAAGTGGAACTCGTTCGAATACAGAATTTGATTCTTCAGTTTCTCGGTACGCAACGAGAATTCGTTCGCGAAGAGAAACTGCGTGACGTTTGCAAAGCTGCGGAATTCGCAGTAACTGGCGAACCTCATGAATATGCACTTCATCGACTGCTTCTGCCGCTGGTTCGGGCTGGAATGGTGGAATACGGACTTATCAACTACAAACGGCATTGGCAACTTGCGAAACCGCAGTGTTTTTCAAGAATGTTTCCCGACGGGCGACATTGGATTGGAATTAATTTGACTGGCGAGTTGAAACGAAAAATAACATTCCAATTTGAGATGCCCCCGCCGGATGAGATAGAGGTGCAACATTGCAATGTAGTTCGTTGGGTTACTCCTGCATCTTGCGATATAGCGGGATTCCCATGCATACAAAATCCGCCTGTAGAAAACCTTTTGCAGATTTTTCCTGCATGTTCTCCTGATTTTTTCGCGAACTACGAAGCGGTACCTCTTCCGGCATCAGTCCAGATTTATGCTCCAGAGCAAAGTAGTCCATGGCAGTTGACTTCGGAAAATACTGCTCATGCAGATGGACTATATCGAGCTGGCAATCAGGTTTATTCCCCCCGCTGGTATCTTTATAATGACCGGTCTTACAGACTGGATGCCTATAATCCCGACAGTCCGTTCTGGGCGAGAGCAATGCACTGGATTGATCATGGTCGCCCGATTGCGACTTATGACTCGCGGCAACAACAACTTTCTTTTCATCTCGCTCCACCTATCATGATCGGTCGACTTTTGTTTTTTAATGAGCTTTTTTCTCATTTTCAGATTAATTCTATTCGCTATTTTGAAGTAAATCAGAAAATTTTTCAAGAATTACAGCGTATTTTTCACCATAATATTCGGGAGAAAGAATAGTTATGAATACACCGATCATGATTTGGAATGAGTTGAAAGAAAATTACTTGCGATATCTTCGTACTGGTATTCCTCTCAATCATCCCAAGCTCGATGAAGAGCGGGCGGAGTTATTCAACAACTCTTCGGATTTGGAGAGCGGGCTCTGGCATCAACCGTTTTTTGAGTTGATGCCGAACTATCCGTCCGGAGCGACTCTTGCCGAATTGGATTTTCTCCCAGAAGGGTTTGCAGATTTTGCTCGCCTCGGGCTTTTTTCGCCACCTCGACTTTATCGACATCAAGAGGAGGCTCTTCGCGCTGTTGAGCAGAAAAGAAGACACATTGTTGTGACTACGGGAACTGGTTCCGGGAAAACTGAGTGTTTTATGCTTCCGCTTTTTGCTGAACTGATCCGCCAAAAACAGGCGCAGAGCTGGCAGGGATCTGCGGTAAAGGTAATGATGCTTTATCCTCTCAATGCGCTGGTGGAAGATCAGCTTGGAAGGCTGCGTAAAGCATGCAATACTCCTGCTACTCGGCAATGGCTTGCAGAAAATTGTCGACAGCAACAGATCTCTTTTGCTCGGTATACCGGTGTTACTCCCCCCAATGCCCATACCAGAGAGGCAGAAGAACTGCAACGTTCTTGGGATAAAATCCGAGAATTGATTAACCAGCATGGCGAGAATGTTGAAGAGTTGTTCCCGCGTTTTATCAATACGGATGCTGATTCAACAGAGTATTGGAATCGCGAACAGATTCTTGAGACTCCCCCGGACATTCTTATTACCAATTACAGTATGTTAAATGTCATGTTGATGCGGGAACAGGAAGATGGACTTTTTGATTCTACTCGTGAATGGCTTGCCGCTTCGGAGGATCATGTATTCTATCTGATTCTCGATGAACTTCACACGTATCGCGGTACTCCGGGGACAGAGGTTGCCCAGCTGATCCGACTGCTGTTGGCGCGATTGGGACTTACTCCGGATTCGCCGCAGATTCGTTATCTTGCCACAAGCGCTTCGCTCAATGTGGAGAACAGTACCTTTATCTCAGATTTTTTTGGAATTCCGCAGGAGCGTTTCGTTGTTATTCAACAGGTCGCATCAGCTCCTCCGGAAAAGGTCGAACAGTTGAAAACTGCAGAATTGATTCGCACCAATAATCAGCCGCTTACAAGCGTGGAAGCTGCTGAATTTTATCGGAAGTATAATCTCAAAGCGGTACTGGCCCATGCTTTCTTCGACCAGGAAAAGATGCGTTATCAACCGAGAACCTTGCAGGAGCTTGCAGCCGGAATATTTGGGGACGCATCGATAGAGGCCATTGCCGCTTTCGATGTATTGCTACAGATTATTCGTCTCGCCGGAGAGGCGAATGAAAAAATTCCACAGTTGAGGATTCACTTTTTCTTCCGTAATATCGACACGATCTATTGCTGCAGTAATCCTGATTGTACTGAAGTTTCTCCTGCATATCAATATGACGGTCGGAGATTCGGTAAACTTTATTTGTCTCCTGTCAAACGGTGTCGCTGTGGCGGTAGAGTCTATTCGCTGGCAATTTGCCGAACTTGCGGCGAGATTAGTTTATGTGGTTTTTTGAAGGATCGCAAAGAATTGGTGGATTCTATCCCACCAGGATCAGAACAGACTTATGATAAACTATTTTTGATTCCACAAGCAAGCATCGATCAGCCGATTCGAGCTGATAATTGGACTGGTGCCAATTTCGATTCAGTAACGGGAGAGCTTTCCTTGACTGGACAGCCTGAAACCGGGAACTATCTAGTCTATATTTGCGAGGCAGAAGGAGGAAATCCTTACCCGGACAACTGCCCCGCATGTGAGGCCCAAACACCAAAGGGGTCATCATTTTCTCCTTTTTTCAAACATGGAACCGGTGTCCAGAAAGTTAATCAATTGATGGCGGACACCCTCCACTCCATGCTTCAAATCCCGGGTGGAACACCGGAAAAATTGGTTCTTTTTTCGGATAGTCGACAAGGCGCGGCCAGACTCTCCGCAGGAATTGAACTGGATCATTATCGTGATTTACTCCGTCAATTAGTTTTCCAGGAGGCATGCTGTCTGCAGGAAAAAAACTATTGTTTGCAGACCATGCTCAATCGTCTTGACGAGCTCAACCGAAAGGAGTTCCGTTCCCTTAATAATGAACTTACAAAACGAAACATTCCGGACAAGCTGATTGAACGCGCACTGGATGATGAGGATGCAGAGGCAATTCAAGAAGTCCGCCGGAGAATTCAACACATTGAAGTTGCGGCGTTAAGTACACCGGTTTCCAAGAAGCTCCAACAACTCGGAATTTGTCCTGCCGGTCCCAAACCCTCTTACCTTTTTTACGGTAAAAACCAACATCCGTGGCAAGAGTGTTATCATTCATTCGGCGAGATGGATGAAAATACGAGAAGTCATAAAGAGCAGCTTACAGAAGAGTTGACGCGTGAAATTTTGCAGGTGTTTTTCCCGGCTCCCCGTCGTTCTTTTGAAGCTCTCGGGCTTGGAATGGTACGCTATGCTCCTGAACCGGAGAATCAGATCATCAATTATTTGATCCGTAAAATGGGGGAATTGCGGCGTGTTCAAGGGAACTTTGATAATAACGGTGGCGGTTTTCCCAGACCCATCGGGAGATATCTTACCGGAATTGACTTGGGGCGGTCGGAAATCAATGCACTTAAAGAAATGTTGATCAACAACCAAACGTTTTCGCGGGATCCTCTGGTTCTTACCGGAAAAAATCTGATTCTCACGCTGTTTGATCCGAAATCCGACCGCGTTTGGCAATGTCCGCAGTGTCGGATGATTCATCTGCACCACAATAACGGACACTGTGAGAATTGTTTTCACAAACTCCCAGAGGAGGGAGTGGAGGGAGAACAGATTCTGGAATCGTTGAAAAACAATTTTTACTATGCACTTGCTCATCGTTCTGACGGGGTTCGGCTTCGGTGTGAGGAACTGACGGGGCAGACGGATCGGATAGCCGCGATTGATCGTCAACGTTGTTTTCAGGAAATCTTTCTCCCGGAAGAACGAAAGTTTTCACAGGCGTATGCGATTGACTTACTCAGCGTTACCACGACGATGGAAGCTGGTGTGGATATCGGCTCGTTGAATGCGGTGATGCTTGGCAATATACCACCGCAACGTTTCAATTACCAGCAGCGTGTTGGCCGTGCCGGGCGACGGGGAAATGCCTGGGCATTTGCTCTGGTGGTCGCGCGGAACAATTCTCATGATTATGCACATTTTTGCAATCCGGAGCGGATGATTTCGGCACCGGATGCCCCTCTTTATCTGGATGTCGCGAATGAGACGCTGATTCGCCGTATGGTCAACAAGGAGGTCCTTCGGCTCGCCTTTCGGGAGAGTATTCTCCGCGGAATTACGCATTCTCCGGGACATGTTCATGGAGAATTCGGTTTGGCACAAGAATGGTCCGGAGCCAGAAAAAGGATTCAGAATTGGATTAAGGAAAATACGACTCGTATCAAGGAGATTATCGACGCGGTAACCTGGGGACTTCCAGAGGAACGCCGTGTACAGATTCGAGCCAGGCTCGAAAAAGAAATTCCGCAGAATCTCTGTCGGGAAATCGATGACTATGTCTCCCGCAATGAAGAGTATCCGCAGCCGGTGCTCAGTGAAAGGCTTGCAAATGCTGGAATTCTGCCGATGTTCGGTTTCCCGACCAGGGTTCGGAATTTGTATTTAAAAAAGCCGAATGCGCTTCCTCCGTCTGAAAATGTGATAGATCGCAATCTGGAGATGGCGATCAACTCGTTTGCGCCCGGCAATCAGCTGGTTCGTGACAAGAAGCTTTATACTGCTACGGGAGTTATCGCCTGGAAGCGAGGCGACAATAATCGAATTATTCCGACAGATGGCCGTGGTTTCAGACGCCATGTTTTTAGTTGTGATTGTGGATATATCCAGACATTGGAGGAGCATGACGCGCATCACACATGTCCTGTTTGCAGGAAGGGACGGAGCTCGATTCTGACTTATACCCCGCTCGGTTTTACGGTGGAGTTTGGGCAGGCGCGGGATTATAACGGGATAACGAATCAGGTAGAGCAGAATTTCTCCACTCAGTTGCAATGTAACATTCGACCGGATGAGTTTTCTACGATCCGTGGCACAAATTTACAAGTTTGCGCCAGGGAACGAGCCCAGCTGTTTTTGTTGAACAACAATGGAGGAAAAGGATTCCATTTTGTTCATGATCGCAGCAGCGGGGCCTGGGTGGTTCCGGAAACTCTTCAGCAACCTTGCGGATATGATGAACAGGAGGCGCAGGTTGGATTGTTGGCCAATCGTGATACCGGTATTCTTTGCCTGCGACTGGCATATTGTCCGAATGGATTTGATCTGGAACCGTTGAAAAAAAGTGTCCGTTCCGCCTACATTTCCATGGGGTATCTGCTGCGCAAGGCAGCTTGTGACTACCTGGATATTGATCTCGGAGAGCTGAATGTCGACTTCCGGGTGATTACCAGTGACGTAGATTCTCAAACTCGGCTAGGGGAGGTTTTTTTCTCTGAATCCATGGAAAATGGTTCCGGATTTTGCAAATTCCTGAATGAAAACCAAGATGAGTTGAGGGAAATCTTGATTCAACCGTTTGTCGATGAGGAGGCGGATACCAAATTCCGGCGGATTTTCAACAACCACGCCTGTTTTCTCGGGTGTTACGACTGTATCAAGGATTACAGCAACTTCTACTACCATGAGGACTTGAATTGGCGGCTCGGATTGGATTTGCTGTTTCTCGCGGCTGATGTAGAAGAGAAAAATCTATTCGGACGGCGACACTGGCGGGAATTTATCGCAAGGTATCTTTCGGAGAAACTTGATCCGACTCGTCCCATTATCAGCGAAGCGGCAGAAAAACTGTTGATCCATCCTCTCTGGTCCGACGCTCACATAAGAGAGCTCCTGAGCCAATGTGGAGGAGCGGTTACTCCTGTTTCCATTTTCGAGTTTGTTGCGGAGCAGACACGCAGTATGGATCAGGCCCGGCTGAGAAATCTCTGATAAATCTGACTTTGCCAGTATCGCGCCCGACACGGAGCGATACTGGTATTTTCATGCCGTAAAAAATGCAGTATTTTAAAAACTACACTTGACAAACGCATGGGTTTATGGTATAATTAAAGTAAAATTGGTAGTAACAAGGATACTGTAAATTGAAAGTGCGTTTAAAAGATCTGGCTGACATCCAGAGTGGCTATCCATTTCGGGGGGCGGTCGTGGCCGGGCCACCGCAGTGCGGAGTGGCGGTTATCCAGATGAGAGATCTTGGGGAAGAACTGGTTCCGGATTTACGGGAGGTGGTCTGGAGCGATAGAATTTCTGTAAAACCGACTCATCTGGTGAAGGTTGGCGATGTTCTGTTCCGAGGCCGGGGAAATGCTCCGGCCGGGTACTGTCTGCGGGAGCTGCCTGCTCTGTGCATCGCGGCGGCTCCGCTGCTGCGGCTCCGCCTCCGGAGCAATGTGCTGTTGCCGGAGTTTCTCGCCTGGTATTTGCGGCAGGAAACGGCTCAGGCCTATTTTGAGGGGAATGCGCAGGGGTCCGCCATGCGTATAGTTGGGGTCGATGTGCTGGAAAATCTGCCGATTCCCGTTGTTCCGCTGGAGAAACAGCAAAAAATCGTCACACTTGTGGAACTCTCGGAACGGGAGCGCAAATTGCGGCAGCGGCTTGGTGAACTGAAATCCATCTATGTAAATAAAGTGATCAATCAATGGCTGGGAGAATGAACCATGACAACCGGAAAAATCACACAGGACATAATCAATAACGCCGCATGGAGTGCCTGCGACACGTTTCGCGGCCCGGTCAGTCCGGAGCAGTACAAGGATTACATTCTGGTGATGCTCTTTTTGAAGTACATCAGCGACACATGGCGTGCGCATTATGCGGAATACCGCCGTCTATACGGCGATGACGACACCCGGATCCGGCGGAAACTCGAACGGGAGCGCTTCGTCCTGCCGATTGTCGAGTACAAGAAGGAGAATCCCGGAACCGGCAAGCTGGAGGTGATGGATTCCTTTGAGGCGAGTTTCTACAGCCTGCTCGACCGGCGGAATGCTCCGAACATCGGGGAGCTGATCAACATCACGCTGGACGCGATTGAAGAGAAGAACAAAGCGAAACTGGAAGGGGTGTTCCGCAATATCGACTTCAATTCCGAATCCACACTCGGGCCGACGCAGGAACGCAACCGGCTTCTGGCGCTGTTGCTGGAGGACTTCAACAAGCCGGAACTGGATTTGAGTCCCGCCCGGGTAAAGGAGGATATTATCGGCAACACCTACATGTTCATGATTTACAAATTTGCCGCGGACTCCGGCAAGAAGGCGGGGGAGTTTTATACGCCGGCTCCGGTGGCGGAACTGGTGGCCAAGCTGGCGAATCCGAAACCGGGGCAGCGGATCTGCGATCCGGCCTGTGGGTCTGGCGGACTCCTGCTGGCGGCGGGGGATGAGGTGGGGAACAGCAACTATGCGTTATACGGCATGGAGGTGAATGGAGCGACCTGGGCGCTCTGCCGGATGAACATGTTTCTGCACAATGCCGACAGTGCCCGGATTGAGCGGTGCAATACGCTGACGGCTCCGGCGCTGGTGGAAAACGATCAGCTGATGAAGTTCGATATTGTGGTGGCCAATCCGCCGTTTTCGCTGGATAAATGGGGGGCGGAAGAGGCGGAAGCGGATCGCTTCAACCGTTTCTGGCGCGGCATCCCGCCCAAGAGCAAGGGGGACTGGGCGTTTATCTCGCACATGATCGAGGCGGCGGAACCGGGTTCCGGGCGGGTGGCGGTGGTGGTGCCGCACGGGGTACTGTTCCGGGGCAGCAAAGAGGGGTTGATCCGCCGGGCGGTGATTGAGGAGAACTTGCTTGACGCGGTGATCGGCTTGCCGGCGAATCTCTTTTTCAGCACGGGGATTCCGGTGGCGATTCTGGTGTTTGACCGCAGCCGGGAGCGGGGTGGTGCCAACGAGTCGCGGCACGACGTGCTGTTCATCGACGCCTCCAGGGAGTTTGAGCAGGACAAGAAGCAGAACACCATGACAGACGAGCAGATTGCACATGTGGTGGAGACGTACCGCAACCGTCGCGAAGTGGAAAAATACGCGCATGTGGCTTCGATCGAGGAGGTTCGGGAGAATGAATTCAATTTGAACATTCCTCGTTATGTGGACACCTTTGAAGCGGAGGAAGAGATCGACATCGATGCCGTCCAGACCGAGATTGACCAGCTCGAAACCGAGCTCGCCGAAGTCCGGAAAAAAATGGCCGAACTCCTGAAAGGAATTAAACGATGAACTGCGACCTCATTCATTCCTCTATGGAAACCGCTTGTAAGGTATCCTCGCAAGTTGCCCCAAAAATGAAATATCCAGACGATTGGAAAGTCTATACACTAAATAAGCTCGTTGAACAAACACAGTATGGAACGAATCAAGCTGTATCTACTGACGGTTTTATTCCAATCATAGGGATGAAAGAGATTCAAAATGGGAAAGTGCTTATTGCTGCTCAGAAAGTATCTCTATCGCCTGGCGAGCAAGAAAAATATAGACTGGATGATGGCGATATACTGCTAAATAGAACCAATAGCCTTGATTTAGTAGGCAAATCAGGCGTTTACCACCAAAATACAAATGCAGTATTTGCATCATATCTTATTCGCCTAAAACCTGTAAAAAGTTTAGCGGATAGTGATTATTTAGGGTATTATTTAAATAGTTATCCGGCATACATTACGCTCAAAAAAATTGCAACTGCCGCAATAAGTCAAGCCAATATTAATCCCACGGAATTAAAGCGATTGATGGTTATTCCATGTCCTTCACTTCCGGAGCAGCGGCGGATTGCGGAGTTTCTGGGGACCTGGGACAAGGCGATCGAAAAACTGGAACAACTGATCGCCGCGAAGGAGAAGCAACAAAAGGTACTTTCCAATCATATTTTCGATCAAGTGAAAAAGCAAGAGTTTCAGCAATGCAGACTCGTTAATATTTGTGCTATTCACAAAGGAGTTCAATTAGGAAAATTTGAAATGAATGCCAAGGGCCGCTACCCCGTTCTTAATGGTGGAATTTCATATTCCGGTTACACTGACTCCTATAACTGTGAAGCAAATACCATTGCAATCAGTGAAGGAGGAAATTCTTGTGGTTTTGTTAATTTGATTCGAGAAAAATTCTGGTGCGGCGGACATTGCTATACATTAAAAAATATCCGCATTTCAATGCAATACCTTTTTTTCTTTTTAAAGCATCGTCAAGACATGTTAATGAATCTGAGAGTTGGTTCCGGCTTACCTAATATCCAAAAAAAAGATTTGGAAAATGTGGAAGTCGTATTCCCTATTATGGAGGAAGAACAAAATCGTTTTTCGGAGATTCTTCTTTGTACCCAAAATGAACTTGACTTGTTGCGTAAAAAACTTGCCGCACTCCAAAAGCAGAAGCGCGGTTTGATGCAGAAACTTTTAACCGGAACTTGGAGGGTCTGAATCGATGGACGTACAGTATTACATTGTCGGCGTCCGCTATAATCCGCGGCATATCATTTCACAGGTACGCATTTGGCAAGGGGACCGGCTTTTTGAAAAGTCAAAGGTGCTCGTTCTCCTCGATTTTGCTTCCGGCTATCTGATCAAAACCGCTTTTCGTGGAAAAGACGGCAAATGGTATGAGGGAGCTGTTGTGCAGAAATTCGTCAAGAACGGGTATGCTTATTTGAAAACTTGTCCAAACAATATAGACGAAGACAATCTCGGCGAACTGCCCGAGTTTTAACAGGAGACAGCAATATATGGCAAGAAGAAAAATCATCGCCGCGCTGATGTATGATTTTGACAAGACGCTATGTACCAAAGATATGCAGGAGTACAACTTCATTCCAAACCTCGGAATGACAGCGAAACAGTTCTGGGCAAAGTCCAGTGAGTTGGCGCAAAATGAAAAGATGGATCCGATTCTTGCCTACATGTATCTCATGATTCAAAAAGCCAATGCCGCGCAGCAACCAATTCGACGTCAGGATTTTGTCTCTGCCGGAAAAAATATCGAGTTTTTCCCCGGAGTTCTTGACTGGTTCGACCGGATTAATGCCTTCGGAGAACAATGTGGCGTCTCAGTCGAACATTACATCATCTCTTCCGGTGTGAAAGAAATCATCGAAGGCACGCAGCTGAAAGGCAAGTTCAAAAAGATTTACGCCAGCGAATTTCATTATGATCCCAGCGGGAAGGCAGATTGGCCGAAGCTGGCAGTGAATTACACCGGCAAGACTCAATTCCTCTTCCGCATCAACAAGGGAGTATTGGACATCTCCCGGAATAACGAGTTGAATGAATATCTCCCGGATCAGGCGCGTTGCGTTCCATTTTCGCACATGATCTATATCGGCGACGGCCTGACCGATGTTCCCTGTATGAAGCTGGTCAAACTCAACGGCGGAAAATCTATCGCGGTCTATCAGAATCGCAAACGGAAGCAGGCCGAACAACTGCTTCATGACCAACGGGTGGATTTCATTACTCCGGCGAACTATTCCGCCGAATCCGAGCTGGAAACAATTGTGCAGGAAATTATCAGGAAAATCGCCGCATGCAACGTACTAGCTCAACGACATGCAAGACAATTTGGAACGGTCAAATAAAAGTTTCCCAAGGCAAGTATCCCATATTCGCGGAGAATCTGTTGGAACTCAGGGAAAGGGATTGATGATGAAATATGATTTATTCCCAAATGAGTTTGACCTGTTGCGTAAAGAGCTTGCCGCATTCCAAAAGTAGAAGCGCGGTTTGATGCAGAAACTTTTAACCGGAACTTGGAGGGTATAACGATGGCATGTAAAAAAATAGGACTCTTCTTTGGCGCTGGAGCAGAAATGGCGTATGGGTTGCCTTCCGGAGGGGAATTTGCATTGGATATCTTTCGTCAAAATATTTCTGAACCAAAAGAAAAATTCAGAGAGATATTACGAAGTATTGATTCAAGAAGTCCATATGCATCAAAATGGCTTCCTGATAATTATCTGACAAGATCAATCTCTACTTTTGGAAAAAATCAGTATGAGCAACTGGTTATTTCCAGCCTGGAGTATAAACGACAAGCAATCATAGATTTTTTAAATGATTTTGACACTTTTGCCACGAAAATCAAAGCTGATTTTTGTCAAGCAGGAGTACAGATTGATGATCGTTTTCAATCGGCAATGGAACAAGCTATAGGAACGGTCTTATTCTCACATGATATAAAATTAAATAAAGCTTTAGGTTCTATAAAACTTTTTGAATCAATTTATTTTTCTGGATTGCTACGGATATTAGAAAAGAAAGCAAGAGACCCTCAATATACGGATTTGAGGAAAATAGTAAAATCTTTCATTGAGTTGCTGATAGGTTCGGTAGGGGAAGACTTTCTACATAACATCAATGACTCAATTTTTGAGAAAAGACCTGATGATATTGATATTTTTGATGACTTTTGTGGTTTTTTTAAGTTTGACTATAATAAAATTACTGGGCTCGATTTGATTTTAGAGGAACCTATGGAAGAGGTTTCATCTTCCGCGTCTGATGCAAAAATAATTACGCTGTTTGCTAAAAAGTTATTAGAAAAAATATTTACAATTGCATTGGATTATCAGTCATTAATAGATAGCTCTTACCGCTATCTTTTTTCTCCTAAAACAGACTGGGCAAAGTTCTGTAAGATTTCTATTTTTCTGATGTGCGTTAAGGACTATTTGATGAAAAAAGCAGATGAACATCGCACTAAAATTACCGAGCATGAAGGTTACTATCAAGATATAAGAAATTTATTGGGTAAAGTTACTGTCGAAGCTATAGGGACCACGAATTATAATGATTTTATTGAATCAGTAGATGAATCATTGAGAGTTAGTTATTTGAATGGATCTATCAATGATGAATATGATCCTTACAAGAATGCAATTATTGAAAACTCAAACAATCAACGTTCAGCAGGTCCTGCGCATATTACTGTTCCATTTCTATTCACCCAAAGTGGAATAAAACCATTGACATCTATCACCATGTCAGAACGTTATGTAAACTTGTATAACAGTTTTTTTGCCTGTGATGCTATTGCGGTTATTGGTTTTGGATTTAATACAGATGACGGACACATCAATGGATTGTTCCGTGAGTTGATAGAACGGGGAAAAAAAGTGCTAATATTCAGTTACAAAAATAATAATCTGGATGAATATAAAGAAAAACTCCGCATAGACTCCCCTTGCAATATGCAGGTAGTTTCTATTGATGATAATCGCAAAGTAGATAATAAACTATGGACTCAATTTTTGATTTATTCCTTGTAAAAAACTAATCATGAACAACTTAGCGAACCTGCACGAAAACTGTCTCGTTCTGGAACCGAAAACCGGATTGATTTAATATACCGTTCCGGAATTCCCCACCAGCCGCAACCAGAAATATCGGCTGACGGTGTGTGGGGAATTCATCATGGGAGGAAAATAATCATGTTCTCAGAAAAATATGAATCGCAGATTCCCGCTTTGCAGCTGCTCGCAGCTTCCGGCTGGACAATTCTGCCCGCGCCGGAGGCGGACCGCCTGCGCAACGGCAAACATTCCAACGTCCTTCTGGAAGCCGTGTTGACGCGCAAACTTCAGGAGCTGAATTCCATCAATCACAAAGGGGGCGTGTACAAGTTCTCCGAAGCCAATATCCAGGACGCGGTACAGCGTCTGAAGAACATGCCCTACGATGGACTTCTCCGGACCAATGAGAAAATCTATGATCTTCTGACGCTCGGCTGCGCCCTGGAACAGAACATCGAGGGCGATCAGCGCAGTTTCCATCTGCAGTATATCGACTGGCGTCATCCGGAGGCCAATGCGTTTCATGCCGTTGCGGAACTTCCGGTCGAGCGGCGCGGAACCCACGAAACAGTTCGACCGGACATTCTCCTGTTCGTAAACGGCATTCCGTTTGTCTCCATCGAGTGCAAGGCTCCGAGCGAAGAGATTGAGCAGGCCATCAGCCAGACGCTGCGCAATCAGCAGGAGGAGTATGTCCCCCGACTGTTTACCTACATTCAGCTGACGCTTGCTCTCAACCGGCAGAAGGCTTTTTACGGCACTGTCGGAACACCGCGCAAATTCTGGGCAGTCTGGCGGGAGAAATCGGATGCGCCTGAGACGTTGAAAACCTTGATCAACACGCCGCTCCTGCCGGCGCAGAACGATGCCATTTTCTCCGGCCCCTTTGCAAGTGCCCGGGCCGATTTCGAAGAACGGGCGGCTCTGCCGCGCGAAGTTACCGCGCAGGATGAAACCCTTTACGCTCTCTGTCGCCCGGAACGGCTGCTGGAACTGGCGTGGCGTTTTATCGTATTTGACGGCTTAGAGCGTAAAATTGCCCGTTATCAGCAATATTTCACCGTCAATTCCATTCTGGAACGGATTCAAACCTTCACCAGCGACGGTTCCCGCAAAGGCGGCGTGGTCTGGCATACCCAGGGCTCCGGCAAGTCGCTTACGATGGTTATGCTGGTCCGCAGCCTGATGCTCTGCTCCGGTATTCCCAATCCCAGAGTCGTTCTAGTGACCGACCGGGATGATCTGGATAAACAGCTCGGTAACACCTTTCGCGCCTGTTCTCTGGAGCCGGTGCGTGCCACCAGCGGTAAACACCTGCTGGAGCTGGCGAAATCCGATAAGGCGGCGATTATCACCACGCTGATCCAGAAGTTTGATAAGGCGTTGAAATCCCGGAGTGAAAAAATCGATTCCCCCAACATCTTTTTGCTGGTCGACGAAGGGCATCGGAGCAATTACGGCCCGCTCGCCGGAAAGATGCGGATGATGTTTTCCCGGGGCTGTTACATCGGCTTTACCGGTACACCTCTGGCCAAGAAAAACAAGAACAGCTTTGAAAAATTCGGCGGTCTGATTCGGCCGGTCTATTCCATTCGTACCGCGGTCGAAGACAAAGCCGTTGTCCCTCTGCTCTATGAAGGGCGGCATGTCGATCTGGAACAGAACCGGAAAGCCCTCGACCTTTGGTTTGAACGGCATACAAAGGATCTTTCCGACGAACAGCGTCGGGATTTGAAAAAGAAATTCGCCCGGGCGGAGATGCTGAAAAAGTCAAAAGCGTTCGTCTACATGTGTGCGTACGACATCTCGGAGCACTTCCGCGACTTTTGGCAGGGGACCGGATTCAAAGCGCAGCTGGTCGCTCCGGATAAGGAGACCGCTATTCTCTATCAACAGTATTTGAACGAGCTCGGTGTCGTCAGCAACGAAGTGATTATTTCCGAACCGGACACCCGCGAAGGCAACGACCCGGAAGGCCGGGTCTCACCCGATGTGGTCGAGTTTTGGAAAAGAATGATGGCCCGCTTCGGCAATAAGGAAGATGAATATAACAAGCAGATCATCGATGCGTTCAAAACCGCTTCCGCACCGGAAATTCTGATTGTGGTGGATAAGCTCCTCACCGGTTTTGATGTGCCGCGCAACACGGTGATGTATCTCTGCCGCTCCATTCGGGAGCCGGCTACACTGCTCCAGGCGATTGCCCGCGTCAACCGGCTGTGCGAAAACAAGGAGTTCGGCTACATCATCGATTACGCTGGTGTTCTGGATCTGCTCGATGACGCTTTGCTCAAATACAGCGAAATGGAAGGGGTCTCCGAGGAGGACCTGACGTCACAGGTGATGCCGATTGCAGATGAGATTGCGAAACTTCCCCAGCAATATGCGAAGTTATGGGAGATGTTCAAATCCGTCCGCAACAGCAACGACAGCGAGGCTTTTGAACTTCTGCTTCAGCCAGAGGATCTCCGTGAGGCGTTCTATGAAAATTTGAACGCATTTGCCAAAACCCTCGAACTTGCACTCTCCAGCATCAAATTCATGCGGGAAACGCCGGAAGAACAGATTGAAAAATACAAACGTGATTTGAAGCGGTTCTGGAACTTGCGCTCCGCCGTCAAACGTCGGTATGCGGAAGCGGTGAACTATCGGGATTATGAACCGAAAATCAAGAAACTGCTCGATACCCATATTCAGGCGAATGAGGTGATTCAACTCAACGAGCCCGTCAATATCTTCGACGAGAATACGTTCCGGGAAGTGCTCGAAAACCAGGGAATCGATCATGTGAAAGAGCAATCCGCGATGGCGGATTCCGTTGCTCACGCCACCAAGCGGTATATCACGGAACACATGGAGGAGGATCCTGCGTTTTACCATAAGTTTTCGGAAATGATCCAGCAGGCAATCGATGAATTTCGCGAAAAACGGCTGCATGATCTGGAGCATCTCGACGAGATTGTCCGAGCCTATTGGGAGAAGGTCAACCACATCCGGCGGATGGTGACGACCCGGACTCACGACGATATTCCGGAAACTATTCGTCATCGAGAGGACGCCATGGCCTGTTACGGCCTTCTGCTGCCGTTCCTGAACAATCAGGAAGAGCTGACTGCGGAGGATGCACTGCAGATCAGCGACATCATCAACAGTTTCACCTCACGGATTCAATTCTGGGACGATGCCGATGCGCAGAATCAGCTGAAAAACGCCATTGACGATTTTTTGTACGATGAAGTGATGGCAAAACAGAAAATTAATCTGACCACAGCGCAGATGGATGAGATCATTGAGCGGCTGATTACGCTGGCGAGAAACCGGAGCATGCGCTCATGATGTACGAGATCGATTACGGCAGTCGCAAGATTACTTTTGGTGTGGAGTTTCGGCGACGTACCACCATGGAAATCGCCGTACTGCCGGATGGAACGGTTCACATCAAAGCGCCGGTCGGTACGGAGGAGAGTCGCATCCTTGAAAAAGTTCACCGGAGAGCCGCCTGGATTGTAAAGCAACAGCGTTATTTTGAACAGTTTGCTCTCAAGACGCCGGCACGTCAATATCTCAGCGGTGAAACGCATCTATATCTGGGAAAACAGTACCGCTTGAAACTTGTTCAGCAACCACGGTGTGGCGTGAAGATGAGTCGGGGATTCCTGCAGGTGTTTTCACCAGATCTTTCGCCGGCGGCTGTTCAGAAAATCTTGGAGCGTTACTATCGGAAACGGGCTCGGGAGAAGTACTCCGAATATTTAAAACGGGTTGCTGCCCGGTTGGAACTTACAACACTTCCCAGGATGCAGATCCGTGCGATGAAGAACAACTGGGGGAGCATGTCGCCCGGTGGCATTCTTCTGCTGAATCCGGAGCTGATCAAAGCGCCGGTTTCCTGTCTGGAATATGTGATTACCCATGAACTTTGCCATCTGCGCTATCGGGAGCATAATGCGGATTTTTACGGGTTATTGCAGTCGTATCTCCCTGATTGGGAAAAAAGGAAATTGAGGTTGGAATTAGCTCTTCTGTAAAAATTGCTGAGGAGATGTAATATTGGAAGCGTGCAGTTCAAATGACTTTCATCTATATATAACCATTGTGATGGCAGGCTGAAGTAATCGGCCTGAATGAGTGATCAGCCCTGTCGGTCTTTGTGACCGGCGGGGCTGATTGGTTTTAATCGCATGGAGGTGGTGAAGATGAAGATCAGAAAGAGTGTGTTGCTTGAGGCGTTGAAGGTGCTCGGGAAGGTCGTAGCACAGACTTCGCCGGAGGAGGTGGTGCGGTCGGTCCGGTTCGTCGGAGATGGCGGGCGGCTGCGGCTTATGGCGACCGATGGCGTGGAGTGTGTCGCAGTAAGTGTTGAGTGTGAGGTTGCGGAGGCGGTCGATTTCGCGGTCGAGTATCGGGCGCTGCGGGAATTGATCCGTTCCACGCGGGGAGGGGAAGTCGAGGTTATCGGGAAGTCGCTCGAATGGCCGGATTTGGAGGTGGTTCCCGAGGACGCGGTCAAAGTCGAGCTTCCGGCCACGTTCGGGGAGTTGCTCGCGCTGGCGGCTCCGGTTACGGATCGCGATGGTTCGCGGCTTATCTTGCGGGGCGTCAATCTTTCACCGGAGGGCATCACTGTGACGAACGGGAAGGAGCTTCGGCATCTCCCTTGTCCGCTCGCGATTCCGGAGGAGGTTACGCTGCCGTTTCCGCTTGCGTTGTTGACGGCGAAACCCGCCGCTCCCGGCGTGCTCCACCTCTGGAGTCGGCGCAATGAACGGCTCTTCCGGATCGAGATCGGCGGCTTTTTGTGGCAGGGCAAGGCGCTTTCCGGGAAATTCCCCGCCAGGAAACAGGTGATTCCGTCCGGCAACGCTTTGGATTATTCGCTGGAGTTCTTCGAGCCGGAACGGATTATCGCGTTTTTGAAGACGGTTCCTGACCATGAGCCGTTCCACGGAATCGAACTCAATGTGACGCCGCGTGGTGTCACGCTCGTTCCGGTCGATACTCCGGAGATGTCGTTCGAGACGGACGCGGAGTTTCTGGGTGTCCGGCCCCGGGCGGTGCTGGTGCTCAACAAGTACATCCTGCTGCGGATGCTGCAGCAACGTTACACGAAGTTCCGCGCCCATTCGGACGGGCGGATGCCGGTCGTGGCCGAGGGCGGCGCCGGTTGTTATGTCGCAATGCCGATTCACCTTAGTCCCAAATCCAACCCTCAAACCAACCAGGAGGCAAACAAAATGGAAACGAACGAAATCAAAGAAACCGACTCCCGCCGGGAGCCCGCGAACGAAACTCTCGACCCGATGGAGGAGCTGAATCACGGGATCGACGAACTTCGTGGCAAGCTCAAGCTGTTGCTTGACGAAACCGGTGTCCTGACCCGCAAGGTCAAGGAAGCCGTGCTCAAGCAGAAGCAGAAAGAGCGGGATTTCATCCTCGCCAAACGCGCCATCGAACGGATCAAGATGGCGATCTAGCCGGGATCAGTTCCACTTGATATTCGGTCTCATTTTGCGTTTGGCGCAATCGTTCAGATACGAATTGATCAACGTCTGATAGGGCAGTGACACTTCGTTCGCCAGCGACTTGAAGTAATCCACCGTCGCCGGATCGAGCCGGATGGTCACTGCCGTTTTCCGGGGCTTCACATACGGGTTCTTGACCGCGTTCGAGAAATCGTATTCTGCTCTCATGATCCTTTCCTCCTCTCGTAGGTGGAACTCTCGTTCCGGGTCGCTTCCCGCGCGGAAATGATCCGGATCACATCGTCGTTGGCGCGATAGCAGTGGCAGACCACCAGAATCCGCAGAACCGCGCTCATCCCCAGCAGGATGAACCGATCCTCGTCCTCCGAATGGTCGGGATCGAAAATCTGCAACGCATCCACATCCTGAAATACGGTTGCCGCTTCCTGAAAGGTCACACCGTGTTTCTGTTGATTGGACTCCGCCTTGTTGGCGTCCCACTCAAAATTCATTCGCGTCTCCCTCGTTAATATCAATATAATGTAAATACAAAATATTTCAACAGGAGGATGAAAAAATGTTGAAACTCAATGCGTCGTATTCAAAGAAGGTTCCGGCCGGGGAAGAGTATTCGAGCCAGAGCTTTCATGCGTCGGTCGAAGTCGAACTTTCGGACGGACTCACGCAGGATCAGTTGCGGACTCGGATTCATGAAACGTTCGATTTGGTACGGAACTCGGTCGAAGCGGAATTGCATGGAAATATTCCCCATAATCACGAGGAGTATCCCGTCGCTGAGGAACGCAAAACCGCGCCGCAGGGCAATCGGGCAGCGGGGCGTCAGAACGACGTTCCGGCGAGTTCGAAACAGCTCTCGTACTTGCTCGATCTTGCCCGGCAGCGAGGAGTGACTCCGCAGCAGATCGCCGCGCAGCATGAGGTGCCGGACGTGCGGCAGCTGAGCAAGCGGCAGTGTTCGGAACTCATCAACAGCTGGAGGGCGGCATGATGGCGACCATCGATGAACTGCGGCAGGAACCGCACTGGTCCTATTCGGCGCTGAACACCTACCTCAACGTCTGTCAGTTGCAATACTTCTACCGTTACGTGGAGCAGCCGGAGATCGAACGGACTTCGGTCTGCCTCCCGTTCGGCAAGGCGTTTCACGCGGCCTTGACCGCGCAGGCATGGGAGTGTCTGATGGGGAGTTCGCTGACCCGGGAGGAGATCGTCAACCTCTTTGCGGAGTCGTTCAAGATCGAAACCGAAGCAACACCGAATCTCGTCTACAAGGAGGGCGAGAACTTCGACTCGATGATCGCGCTGGCGACCCGGATGCTCGATGTTGCGCTCGCGAACTGGTCGGACTTCTACACGATCAAAGGCGTCGCGCAGGCGTTCAAGATCGACGTTCCCGGACTCAAAAAGCCGCTGATCGGCGAATGGGATTTTCTCGTGCAGGACGGGCGGGATGTTTGCATCGTGGACTGGAAAACTTCCGCGAGCCGCTGGTCCGCAGGCAAGGCCGATCGCGATTTGCAGGCGACCGCGTTCAGCTATGCCTACGAGAAGCTGAACGGCACGATGCCGCTCTTCCGGTTTGACGTGATCACCAAAGCGAAGAATCCGGTCTGCGAAACGCACTACACCAGCCGCGATGACTCCACGTTCCGACGGTTCGAGTCGCTGGCCGTGCGGGTGCAGGACGCGGTAGACAAGGGCGTGTTTCTGCCGAACGAAACGAGCTTCGCCTGTGCGGAGTGTCCGTATAAAAATCGTTGCAAAAACTGGAGGTGACGTATGGGATTGATGATGAGTGAGGGCAAATTCGTCGGACGCGATGAGATCGCGCTGGTTCCGACGCCGGAAGCGACCGCGAGCTGGAAGCCGGTTCCGCACAGCGACGTGATCGACGCGGTGACGGAGGTGGTCAAAGCGCACAACTGGCAGATTCTGGATGAGCAGTACGGTCTCGCCCGGGAGGGACAGCGGATGTTCGGCGTGATGCGGATCAACCGCACGTCGAGTACGGAGTGGAGCCGCTGCATCGGCATCCGCAACAGTCACGACCGCACGCTGGCGCTCGGATTGAGTGCCGGGTTGAGTGTCCGCGTCTGTTCGAATTTGATGTTCGGAGGCAGTACGATCTTGAAGCGTCGGCATACCTCCCGGATCGAGCTGAACGGCCTGGTGCTGGAAGCGGTGAATTCACTTGAACTGTATGCGCCCAGCGAGCCCCATGGTGAGGAGGAAGGTAAGCGCCCAGCGAGCCCCATGGTGAGGAGGAAGAGGGATTTTTTTGAGTGGGAATTT
>ENA-UONW01001971-UONW01001971.1-human-gut-metagenome-genome-assembly--contig:-CS52-NODE-1971-length-21910-cov-6.107801_pt1 | contig 21910 bp, 20 predicted proteins | sample MGYA00242463_ERZ724010 | MGnify/ENA metagenome assembly ERZ724010 | reverse complement strand
AGAAAGCGAGGCGAGATCAGCCTGGCTTTCCCATCAAAACCCCTGTAGAGCCCAAATACTTTGCCATTCTGCCTGCGGCTTTTGCGGGGGTTTATCCGGGGCTTGCAGTGCTCAACATCATGGGGCTTACGAGCCCGGTGTCGGCGCTCCTTTCCGCGGTCATCTTTAATGCCCTCATCATCGTGTGTCTGATTCCGCTCGCGCTTAAGGGCGTTCGCTACCGCGCCGAATCCGCGTCGATGCTTCTGAAGCGCAACCTCCTCATCTATGGCCTCGGCGGCGTCATCGTTCCCTTTGCGGGGATCAAGGCGATCGACATGATCCTGACGGCTTTGGGCCTCGTTTAAAGGAAAGTTTTTTATGACTGAAAGAGATGAAATGACCTCTGCGCCCCAAAAGGAGCGCGAAAAGCTTGGGATTCTGAGGACGTTCCTCAGAAGCGCCCTCATGGTGGTCTTCTTTACCGTTGTCCTCGGCCTCATCTACCCGGCGCTCGTCAATGTGGTCGGGAGCACGCTTTTTCCGGATCAGGCGGCGGGGAGCCTCGTTCGCAATGACAAGGGTGAAGTCGTGGGCTCGAATCTTCTGGGCGAGGATTGGACGGATACGGGGCTCTTTGAAGGGCGTCCTTCCGCCACGGGCGAAAAGCCTTACAACCCGATGGCCACTTCCGGCTCAAACTATGCTCAGAGCAATCCTGATCTTGAGAAGGCCGTGAAGGAGCGTGCCGAACGCTGGCAGAAGATGACCGGGTCGGATAAGCCCGTTCCGATGGAGCTTCTCACCGCGTCGGCTTCGGGTCTTGACCCTCAGATTTCGCTCGCCGGGGCGCTCTACGAAGTGCCCTGGGTCGCGAAGTCGACCGGGCTTTCCGCGGCCGAGCTCGAAGCGCTGGTGAGGAGCGTTGCGAAGAAGGATCTTCTTGCTTTCGGCGGGGACCCGCTCGTCAACGTGCTTGAGCTCAACCTCAAGGTGCTTGAGATCACGAAGAAAATTCCCCATCAGAAGCCGCAGGAGAAGTAGTTTTCTTCCTCATCTTCTGAAGAGTGAAGTCTTTCGCCAGGGGTCGAGCCATGCCGCAATGTCTCGCCCCTGGCGTTTACGTCCGGCTCTTGTCCACGGGTAGACTTCTCGTGACGAGAAGAGAGGCGAAAAAACAACCTCCGGACTTCAATAGAAACTGATAAGAGCGAGGCGACTGAATGGCGCGTGATGGAGACGGTCCGAATCCGGACGCAGTATTGGAGGAGGCGCAGCGCAGGAGGCGGGGAAAGCTCCGGCTCTTTCTCGGCATGGCTCCGGGCGTAGGCAAGACCTATGCCATGCTTACCGAGGCGCACCAGAGGCGAAAGAGCGGAAAGGACTGTCTGATCGGGTGGGTGGATACCCATTCCCGCCCCGACACAATGCGGCTTTTGAAAGGGCTCGAGATCCTGCCGAGAAAGCGCATGCGGCGCGGGGCCGTCTGGACCGAGGAGCTCGATGTCGACGAGATTCTTCGCCGGCGGCCGTCCGTCGTTGTGGTCGACGAAATGCCCCACACGAATCCCCCGGGATCGCGCCATGCCCGCCGCTGGCAGGACATCGAGGAAATTCTCGACATGGGGATCGATGTCTGGTCGGCCCTCAACATTCAGCATCTTGAGAGCCTGAACGGCGTGGTCGCCCGCGTGACGGGCGTGGAGGTTTCGGAAACCGTCCCCGACCGCGTCTTCGATGAGGCGGACGAAGTGCGCCTCATCGACCTGCCGCCCGACGACCTCATCGCGAGGCTCAACGCCGGAAAGATTTATCTGCCGCAGGTGATCGAGCGCGCACGCGCCAACTATTTCCGCCGAAGCAATCTGATTGCCCTGAGAGAGCTCGCGCTCCGCTTCATGGCAAGCCGCATGGAAAGCCAGATTCGCTCGGAACGCCTTCTCTCCACGCGGCAGGCGGTGGAAGACACTTCCTACGGCGCGCTCCTGGTGATGGAGTATCCGTCGCTTGACGCCGTGCGCGAGATGTCGCGTCTCGCCCGCGCGCTTTCCTCTCCCTGGCATGTGGTCTGGATGGAGTCGGCGCTTTCCATCCCGTCCGACAGCCCGAGAGTGACTGAAGTCCTCAAATTCGCGGAGTCGCTCGGCGCCGAGACGGACAAGCTCGCCGGCGACTATGCGGCCGAGATCGGGCGTTATGCGCGCGAACATAATCTCTCCCTCGTCGCAGTGCTGACGGCCTCCACCTGGCAGACCAATGCCCGTGCGAGAGCGTTGAAGAAGGGGTCGCCCGAACTTAATCTCATTTTTCTTGCCGCTCAGGGAAGCGTCAGAGGGTCTCTTGCGCAGCGCATGCTTGCGATGGTGAGCGACTTCAATCTCTCCACTTCCGGCTGGTGGCAGGCGGCGGCCTCGGTGGGCGTGCTCTGTCTCTTCCTCTTTCCCTTCCGAACGGCGATGGAGCCCACCAACCACGCGATGATTTATCTTCTCGCGGTGCTTTTCTGCGGCGTACGCTACGGGAGCGGTCCGGCGGCGCTCGCTGCGATGCTGGCGGTGGTGGCGTTCGACTTTACGGTCGTGGAGCCCTGGCTCTCCTTTTCCGTTGCAAACGCCCAGTATTTCATCACGTTCCTCGTGATGCTCCTCGTGGGTCTTGTGGCGGGGCAGCTCGTTGCCCGTCGGCAGAAGCTCGCGCAGGCCGCCAACAAGCGCGAGCACCAGACGCGGCAGCTTTATGAAGCCTCGCGCGCATTCTCCCGGGCGCTTTCCGTCGAAGAGACCCTCAAGGTCCTTTCCGGCACGCTCAATGCTCAGGCCTCAGCCGAGAGCGAATTCTGGCTCCCGGACTGGCCCGATGAAGAGGAGGATGATCAGCCGAAGAAGAAGGATGCCGAACATGTCGAATTCGACCGTGCGGAAGCCGTGCTGAAGGGCGCCGATCCGGCGCTGATCCGCTGGTGCTTCGACCACCGGCAGTCGGCCGGGCGCGGGACGCATACGCTTGCCTCCTCAAGCTACTGGTACGTTCCGATGGAGGCGGGCGGCGACATTCTGGCTGTCGTCGTCATTAATTTCCGCGTGCCTCAGGCGGCGGAAGACCCGGTGACGCGAAATCTCGTTGAGGCGCTGATTGCCCTCGGCTCCCAGACCCTGCAGCGCATTGATGCCTCGCAGGATGCCAAGCAGGCGCTGATTGCGATGGAGGGGGAACGGCTTCGCCATACGCTCATTCAGTCGCTCTCCCATGATCTGCGCACGCCGGTGACGATGCTCAGAATGTCTGCCGAGGGGCTCCTCACACGCCTGAAGCGCGGCGACTTTCCGGCCGCCCGCGCCGACGCGGAAAAGCTTCTCGAATCGACCGAACGCATGGAGCGGCTCGTCATCAATCTGCTTGAAATGGCGCGCCTGCAGACGGGCGGCATCAAGCTTTCCAAGTCCTGGATTCCCGCGGACGAACTCTTCGGGATGTCGATTGCCGAAATGGGAGAGCGGCTCAAGGACTATCGCGTCGACATCAAGATTGCCGACGATTGCCCGCTCCTCTATGGCGACGAAGTGCTGCTGCTTCGCGTCATGACAAACCTCCTTGACAATGCCGCCAAATACTGTCCGAAGGGCTCGGTGATTACGATGGCGGCGAAGCGCCGCGGCGACAGAGTGGCGGTAAGCGTTTCCGACAACGGTCCGGGACTCCCGGCCGGCAATCCCCAGCGGCTCTTCGACCCCTTCAGAAGAGGCCGGCGCGAAAATGCCGTTTCGGGCGTCGGCCTGGGGCTCGCCATCTGTCGTACGATTGCGCGTGCGCATGATTCTGAAATCATCGCGAGCGATTCGCCCGCTGGAGGCGCCGCCTTTACGCTCATGCTTCCTCAGGTTCCGGTGCCTGAGATGGATGACGAAGAAAAGGTGCTCGCGCAGAATGCCGGCGAGGAGGAATCGCTCCCGCAGGCCGCTCCCGGGACGGAAAAGGCGCCCCCATCGGATTCCGAATCAGATTCCGCGAATTCCCTGAACTCAACTCTTCCAAAGGCTTGAATTGACGATGAGTGCAGAAATTTCATCTCCGCGCGTTTTAATCATTGAGGATGAATCGACGATTGCCCGATTCATTGCGGCTGCGCTTCAGGATGAAGGCTTCACCACCTTCATCGAGGGCACGATGAAGGGCGGACTTGCCGCGGCCTTTACCCGGCAGCCCGACATCCTCATCGTTGATCTCGGTCTCCCGGACGGGGACGGCCTTGACCTGATCGGCGCCGTCCGCGCGAAGACCGCGCTCCCGATGATCGTTCTTTCCGCAAGAACCGATGAGAAGCAGAAGATTCAGGCGCTCGACCTCGGGGCGGACGACTATCTTGTGAAGCCCTTCGGCATGGGAGAGCTTACGGCCCGCGTGCGTGCGCAGCTTCGCCGTCAGGCGCTCGTTCAACCCGGGAATCCGAGCACGGTTGTTGACATCGGCGACGTGAAGGTTGATCTGGCGGCGCGCGTCGTGACGCGCTCGGGCGAGGAAGTGCACTTGACGAAGCTCGAGTACCGGCTTCTCCAGACCCTTATCGAATCTCGCGGCAAGGTGCTCACGCAGCGCCAGCTCCTCTCGCGCGTCTGGGGCCCCGCTTATGTGGATCGGCCGCACTATCTGCGAATCTACATGGGAAGGCTCCGAAGCAAGCTCGAAGCCGATCCCGCGAGGCCAAAGTGGCTTCTCACGGAAGCGGGCGTCGGCTGCCGGCTGGCGCTTTGAGGACAATTTCAATCAAAAAGTTCATCCACGTTGCCGGGCGTGGCGATGGTGACCGGCGTATCCAGGTACGCTCGCTCAAATGCGCGAATGGAAGTCGTTTTGGTCTTGGGGCTGCTTTTGCACTCGAACGCGGCAACTTTTCCGTTCTGCACTTCCAGAAAATCCACTTCGTGCTGAGCGCGCGTGCGCCAGAAGAAAATTTCCGTTCCGTCGCGTCGGAAGGCATGAAGCTTGAGGCGCTCCGTGAAGAATAAATTTTCCCAGAGCTCGCCGGAATCCGTGCGTGCGGGCAGAGGCGAGAAATTCCGGATAAGTGCGTTGCGGATGCCGTTGTCGTAGAAGTAGATCTTTTTGCCGAGCTTGATTTCCGACTGAGGATTTCGGGAGAGAGAGGGAACGACCCGAAGAATGCAGCAGGCCTCGAGGAGATCAATGTAGCGTTCAATGGTTTTGTTTTGAATCCCAAGTTCGCTCGCCATCGTTCCATACCTCACCACGGAGCCGATATTGAGCGCCAGGTACTTTACGAGCTTCGTGAATTCAGCCGGCCGGCGCATTTCGGCAAGTTTGAAGATGTCCTTGTAGAGCACGGCGTCAGAGATGTCGAGAAGATATTCTTCGGCATGTCGCGGATCATTCACGACGGCGGGCATGGATCCGTAGATGAGGCGTTCATTCATGCTGCGCTTCACTTCGATCCAGGACGTGCGGCGTGCGAGCTCCCTGAGCGAAAAAGGCCACAGCTCGTAGCTGTTGAATCGGCCGGCAGCCGATTCCTTGAGGCCGCCGGCAAGATCGAGCGAGCTTGAACCGGTAACGAATATTCTGCTTCCCGATCGATTGTTGTCCACGATGCGCTTGATGACGCGGCCGATGCCGGGAATGAACTGAGCCTCATCGATGATGAGGTACGGATACTCCTCTGTGAGCTTCAGATAGGACTTGGGATCTGAAAGTATGGCGAGATCGTCTTCGTCTTCTCCGGTGAGGATGATGTGGCGTCTGCCTTCAACCAGCTTTTGAAGCATCGTGCTTTTGCCGACCTGTCTGGGTCCGATGATGACTTCGGCTCTGCCGGCAGGACCCGGCGCGCTGAGCGGCACCTCGAGTTCGCGCGGGATATACGGCCAATCGAACAATGCGGGCATGGGATTCACCTGAAAAGTCTTCTTTTTTTGGATTGTAATCCCAAAATGTCTAACTTTTTTGGGATCATAATCCCAAATAGTAGAAGTTTTGCGCTAGGAACGGATTCTCTCCCGGGAAAATGAGAAGAGCGCTTCGCCGGTTTGATGCGGCAAGCGCTCTTTTTCTCTCCGTAGAAAATCCCGGAGAACCAATGAGACTTCAGGCCGCGGATAAGGGCATTTTGTGCCGGCATCCGCGGCCCGAAGGGGAGAGACGGTTGATATCAGGCGATCTTCTCGCGTGCGGCGTTTTCGCCGGCGATCTGGCCGAAGACGAAGCAGTCGAGAACGGCGTTGCCGCCCACGCGGTTCGTGCCGTGGATGCCGCCCGTGATTTCGCCTGCTGCGTAGAGGCGCGGAATGGCGTTCCCCTGCCAGTCGAGAACCTGAGCCTTCGTGTTCGTGTTGAGGCCGCCCATGGTGTGGTGCACGGTCATGCCGGTGTAGCACGCCCAGAAGGGACCCTTGTCGATGCGCTTCGTGAGGTTGACGGCGGTCTTGCCGAAGTCGGGATCAACGCCGTTCTTCACGAATTCATTGTTGTAGCGGTTGATCGTCTTTTCGAGCCCGGCCGGATCGACGCCCATCTTTTCGGCGAGTTCGCGGATCGTCGGAGCCGTCCAGGCTTCGTTGATCTTGATGCCTTCATGAATGGCCTTGCGGTTCACCTCGTCGTAGCTCATGAAGTTTTCGTTGTCGCAGACCGTATAGGCATAGCGTTCCGGCGTGCCGAGCACTGCGTCGCGGATCACGTCGCGGCGGGCGCCTTCATTCACGATGCGGTTGCCGCGCTTGTCGACGTAGATGGAACCGTTCACATTGAAGTTGAGAAGGAGCTTCATCTTCTTGCCGGCGGGAGCGCCCGGGGTAGACTGGATGAAGTCCATGCCGACCAAATACCCGCCCACGCGGACGGCAGCCATGGCGACTTCGCCCGTCGAGCCCGGGAGGTTGTCGGTGCCGAGGCCCTTCACGCGCGGATCATGGAGTTCGCGCAGGTACTTGTTGCCGGAGAACCCGCCCGCGGCGAGGACGACCGCACGGGAGGCGCGGACGTAGACGGGCTTGCCCTTGCGGATGATCTTCACGCCGAGAACGGGGCCTTCGAAGGCCTTTTCGCGGATGACTTCCGTCATTGCAACGCCCGTCTCGACCTTGATGCCGAGGTCCTTCGCGGCCTTCGAGAGGACGGTGCCGTAGCCCTGACCCTTCGGGAGCGCGGGGATGTGGGAGCGCGGATAAAGGGCGCCGAAGATCTGAATGACGTTGTCCTTGAACTTCATCCCGAGGCTTTCGAGCCAGGTGACGGCGCCGTAGGCGTTTTCGCAAAGGACGCGCACGCGTTCAGGGTCGCCGCGGAAGTCGCCCGCAGCGAGCGTCTGCTTCATGTGGTTTTCGGGAGAATCCTTGATGCCCTGGCGCGGCTGGCGCACCGGGTCGGCGGCATTCATGAAGCCCTGGGCGATCAGGGTGTTGCCGCCCGTGAAGGCGAGCTTTTCAAAAACGACGATGTCCTTCGCGCCCGTCTGCGCGGCCTTGACGGCAGCGGCCATGCCGGCGCCGCCCGAGCCGATCACGATGACTTCGTGGGTCTCATCCCACTTGACGCCGTCGGACGATTCCGCACGGGCAAACCCTGCAGCGGCGGCGAGCGCCGTACCGGCACCGGCCATGCGAAGAATGCTCCTGCGATTGAAATTCGTGGTCATCTTTCTTCTCCTTCTTTTGGTCTAGTTTTCAGGAATATTTCTGATGGATTGAATGATGCTTCCCCAACATGCGCGCGCATGTTTATCGATCTCAAAATTCCTTCATTCTGAGGCGCATGGATTCGCCGCTCTTCGTAGGATGGATCCACCGAAAAAAAGCTTCCGTACCGCCTGACCCAGGGAAAGAAGCCGATACGTCGAAAGGAGGAGAACGATGCAAAGAAGAAATTTGATTCAAAGCGCCGCGCTGAGCGCCGCTGCCGTCTCGATGGGCGGGCTCGCCGGTTGCGCAGCGAGGATTGAAGAAGGTGCGCCCGCGGGACTCCCGGAAGGAGCTTCGATTTCAAGCCTCGCCGCAGCTCCCGCCGGAACTTTCCGCGGCTACATCCCGCAGGAGTCGCCGGCCGTTCGGGTCTACCGCGGCATTCCCTTCATCAAAAATCCCTATGAACCCGTGCGCCGGTTCCTGAAGCCCGAACCCATGGAGAAGCTCCCCGGCATTACGGACTGCTTCCGCCCGGGCTCCATTCCGCTTCAGCCGGGTACTCCGGGAAAAGGCCCGAAGATGATCGGGGGCGACGGTCCCCTCACGCTCAACATCTGGGCGCCGAAAGACGGAACCAATCACCCCGTGATGGTCAGGGTTCCGGGAGGCGGCTCCATTCGCTGCAATCCCAACGACCCGCGTTTTGATGGAACAGCCTTTGCCGAAGACGGCGTCGTGCTCGTCATGATCGCCTACCGCGTCAACGTGGACGGTTTTCTCAAGATCGAAGGGGGCGACTCGAACCTCGGGAATCGCGACATCATCGCGGGGCTCGAATGGGTGAAGAGGAACATCAGCGCCTTCGGCGGCGACCCCGCAAGAATCATCGCTTTCGGGCAGTCGGCGGGCGGCACGCACCTCGTGGACGTGATCGCCTCGCCCCTTGCGAAGGGGCTTCTCGCCGGCGCCATCATCCAGAGCCCCTCCGCGATTGCGCAGTGGACGAACGACCGTCAGGCCGACCGGGCGGCGAAGCTCGTGGCGGATGCCGTCGGCGCGGAACCCACGCGCGAATCGATGATGAAGGTTCCGGTTGAAGACCTCGCCGCCTTCGGGCCCCTTGCCGGAAAGCTTGCGGTCGACCTCGAATGGGCGCAGATGACGGACGGGAACACCTCGCTCTTCAAAGGCTGGATTGACGGCGACCAGATGCCGATGCGCCCGATTGAGGCGCTCCGCCGCGGGGCAGCTCAGGGACTGCACGTCATTGCGGGCTCGATGACTTCCGAATGGCGCTACTACATTGTCCCGAACGGGCAGATTTCAAAAGTAGACGAAAAGGCGGTCGAAAGGCTTCTCGAAGGCGCCAATCTCCCGAAGGAGCTGAGCCGCCTCTATAAAGATGCCGGAAGGGGCGAAAAGCCCGGCGACCGCTTTGCACAGATCCAGAGCGACATCATCTTCCGCATGCCGGCTCTGCGCCTCACCGAAGCTTTGGCTGCGGGCGGCGCCGTCGTGTGGACCTACAGCTTTGACTGGAAGAGCCCTGTCAAGGGAAAGACGGGCGAGCCAATAGGAGCGGCGCACTCGAACGACGTGCCTTTTGTCTTTAAAACCCTTCATGCACCGCGCTCGGTTCAGTCGCTGGGCAGCAATCCCCCGGAGGCGCTCTCCGACTTCATCCACGGCGCGTGGGTAAAGTTCGCGAAGACCGGGAATCCGGGCTGGACGCGCTTCGACTTCCATGAGCGAAGGGCCATGCGTTTTGACGAAACATCCGGGGAGGCGTCGGATCCGTGGGCTTTCGAGAGAAGCGTCATGCCGCTCCCGCCAGTCCGTTGAACCGGAAAACCCGTCAGGCCTCAAGGATCGCGCGAATGTCGCCTCGCAGGTCCTTGAGTTGCCGGAAGCTGTGAATGCCGAATTTCCGGTAGATCGTCACGCGGTGTCCCTGAACCGTTCTGAGGCTGATCTGAAGGCGCTCGGCAATCTTTCTCACGTGCTCCTCGTCGAGTAGATGGAGGAGCACTTCCTTTTGCCTGTCGGTGAGCTCCGAAAGCGCCTTTCGTATTTCCTCGGGCCCGAGCGCATGCGAAGCCTCAAGCACGCTTTCCCTCGCAGCTGCGGTGAGGGACGAGAGGAGCCGGTCAGGATCCACGGGCTTCTGCAGAAAGTCTCTCGCTCCGCGCCGCATGGCGTCGACGGCAGCGTCGACGCTAGCGTGTCCGGTAATGAAGATGATGGGAAGCGAGTAGCCTCGTTCCATCATTTCAATCTGAAGGTCGAGCCCGTTCATGCCGCCCATTTCGATGTCAAGGAGCAGGACTCCCGGCATCGAAGGCTGGTCGCCCACGAGAAATGCTTCCGCACCTGGATAGGCATGCGTTCGCCAACCTTCAATCTCGAGCATGAGAGAGAGCGTTTCGCGGATTTCCGCGTCGTCGTCGACAATGCGGATCAGGGACTCTTTCTGGATGGCTTCGATGTTTTCGGGTGGCATCGCGTTTTAAAGCCTCGTTAAGAATGGGTTGAAGGAGATGGGGAGGAAGAGGAGCCCGCGTCGGGACCGTTCATGGGAAGCCTTACGCGCATGACGATGATGCTCGCGCCTTCAGGTTCATCGTCAGAAGCTTCAGTCTTTAAGCTCTCCCACGAGAAGACGCCGCCGTGCGCGTGCACGATCGACTGCACGATCAGAAGTCCGAGCCCGAGGCCGTCGGTTTGGGGCTCCTCCGGACTTTCCTTCCCGGGAGCAGCTTTCAGGGAGGATTCTGCCTTGCGGATGAGGACGCGGTCGGCGAAGGGCGACCCTTTAATGCTTTTTCCAAGATTTCTGACCTCAATCTGCGCATAGTCGCCGTCGGCTTTCAGAGCAACTGAGACCCGGTGGTCGAGCGCCGCGGAAGCGGCGTTTTTGAGGAGATTCAGAATGAGGATGGAGAGTTCGAGCGCATCGCCCCGGACGGCGACGCCGGGAGCCGCTTCAAGCAGAAGTTCGGTCCCCGGATTGAGGCGCTTTACGGAATCAGCAACTTCGTTGAGAAGTCCTGAGAGGTCGACATCCGCATTGCGGCGGACCGGTGATTTGGCGTAGCGCCTCACGCGCGAAAGAATTGCCTGAGCGAGCGCGAGATCCTCTGTGATCTTTTCGGAGCACCGCCGGATGAGGTCGCGGTTGAGCGTTTTCTTCGCTGAGAGGGTCCGGAGCGTTTTGGCAAGGTATCCGATGCTTGTGAGGGGCTGGGCCATCTCGTGCGCGTAGATGCAGGAGAGTTCATTGACGACGCCGAGCTGCAGAAGCTTCTCGGATTGCTCAGCAGCGCCGAGCGCCTTCCTGTGGAGAAGCGCTTCGCGCCCGAGCGCCGCCTGAAGTTCTTCGGTGCGCTTTTTGACGAGCCTTTCGACGCTCAACCAGTGGAGGATCCAGAAAAAGAGAGCCGTCAGCGCGAGCGCAAACCAGGGCCAATAATGAATGAAGAACCCCGTGAGCGTCCATTGGTCGAGATAAGCGTATGGGCCTGTTTTCAGGAGCCGGAAAACGTCGTTTACGGACTTGAAGTCAGTGGCAACCGACCACCGGTAGCCGCCCTCATCCGAAGGCGGCTGAGTGAGGAGCGCACGGGCAATGGCTTCGGCCGATGCGGGCTTCAGCGACGTCGTGGCGGCAACCGTCCAGCCCGGATAAAGCGGCGTCGATACCGCACAGCTGATCGGGGCATCCCTGAGCGGTTCGGCAACCCTGAGCCGCCCCTGGAGCTCCGGCATCTTCTTCAGAAGGCTCTCAAGAATGCAAGCGCGCACCAGCCCGACATCAGCGTCGCCCGAGGCCACGCGGCGGAGCACTTCAGGGAGGTCGTTGCCAGTGAAGTCAACTCGCGAGAAAAAGCGATCGGGGTCGTAGCCCCGGCGGGCAATTTCGGCCATGCCGATCTGGTAGGCCATGAAGTTCTGCGGATTGGGCGCAGCGGCGACTCTTCCCTGAAGATCGTCGAGCGTGAGATCCCGAGGTTCTTCGGCGCGCACGATGAAGCTTCCGCCTACGCACCGGTTGGGATCGGGGAAGTCGCTGGAAACGAGCGTCGCGAGGTCCTTGACGCCCTGGTGCCAAAGCTCGACAAAGAATCCGGAACTCGAGAGAAAGGCGTCGACGCGCCCCTCCTTCACGGCAGCCTGAAGGCCGAGAATGTCGTAGACCTCAACGGAGAAGTCGATTCCGGGGCATGCTTCCCGGAGATAGTCGACCGTTCTCTCCTGCACGTTGTCGCGCCGGTCGCCGTACGTTGCTTCCTGCTCAATGTTGAGAAGGCCGAAATGGATGCTTTCCCGCGGTTCGGCATGCGCAATGCCGGCGAGCGCAATGACCGATGCCGTGAAGATGAGGTGAGGGAGGCGATGACGCATCGGGCATTAGGGAGAGCGGGCGGGAGAACTCTATTAAGAATAGCCGACTTGAGGCATCGGGAGGCCGGTTTCGGCTGAGGACGGGCCTTTTCGCTCTGACCACGGATTTGCTGGGGGCTTCCCTACCTATAATGCGTGAAAGATCCCGCAGGCGCTAGGCTGCCGCGGGTCAAGACCCTCTTTCTCTACCGGTACGATTCCCGATGACCGAACAACTTTCTGAGGGCGCCCTTCAGGTGCGCCCGAGCCTTTCCGATTCAACGGCAGCCGCTGAACTCTTCAGCTGCGCCGCCTCCGACTTTCTTCATGCGATCTATTTCTCCCGGTCCGCAGATACGGAAGAACGCGTGGCGCAGATCGTTTTCGGACTTGCCGCGCTCTTTGAGGAACAGAGCGGAATCGTGGAGCTTCCTGCCGGATTTACGATTGCGGGCGCCGCGAAGCGCCTGAAGCCCTTTCTCGCGAAGCGCCTCAACGCCATGGAGCCCGAGGATCGGGCAATATTCGAGGATGACGCCGCAGTTGTGACGCTTGCCGTCAACGCCTTCTTCGAGGAGCTTCTCGTCAGGGCCGATGCCTGGCTGGAACTGAAGGGCGGCGTGATGAATGAGGAGGCGCTTCATGAATTTCTCGCTTCCTCCGTCATTCACGACTGGATGCTCGGCTGGGCAAAACGGATACTCGGCTAAAGGAAAAATAGTTATGTCAGGAAATGCCAATGCGGTGGCGGCTCAGGCCCGTTCGCAGCTCAAAGGGGAAAAGGCCGCCATCGGCGCGGAGGAATTCAGAACGTTTCTTGCGGGCATCGTGACGGGCGTTCTTGAGCACGTTCTCGATGTGAGAAGCGGGAAGCTGAAGCCCGAGGAGGCGTCGGAACTGGACGATGCGACCGTTCGCACGCTCGCGCAGATCCTGATGGATGAGCACGAAAAGATTCGTCTCGATCTCAAGGGCTGCGGCCCGAAGCCCGGGCCTGAACTCGTCGATGAAATCAAGCGGAACCTCCCCGCGCTTTTCCGCGATCTTCCGGAAGGAACGGATGCGGGGAACCCCCGTGCGCTCATGGTTCATGCGGCGAGAGTGTTCCTCAGGGAAATTTATTCCATGATCCGGAGCGCCGCCAAAGAGGGGGACGACCTTTCGGTCGAGTCGCTCAAGATCCGCATCGACCGCGTGGCGGCCGTGTGGGCGGAAAGGTTCTTAGGCGACTCGCTCGGCGAAGCCCCCGCAAAGACGGACAAGGGAGAAGCGCGATGAAGTGCGGTACCTGCCGCCCGGGAAGAGGCTGCTGCAGCGATTTTTCCTCCCGCTCGGAGCAGCTCCCGAGCCTCGGGGCCATCGACATCGTCGACGGCATTTTCCGTCAGGCGCTGAGAAATCTCGCCAAGCGCCTCGCCGCCGTGCGCGCGGGCGAAATGTCGGGCGACGAATTGAATGCGGCCAATGAAAAGCTCGTCCTCTGGCTCGGCGCGGTCTTCTCCGGAAGAAGCCGTCACTTCGACATCGTCGACCCCTGGCATCCGGAAGGACTTGCCGAGGAACTTATGCGCATCTTCGGCCGGCAGATTTCCGTTCTTCCCACGATGACGGACGAAGAGGTGATCGCCGAGGCCGGGAGGCTTTTCGTGCGCGAGGGCGAAGACATTCTCACTGCGGCGCTTGAAGCCGGGTACCCCGCATCGAGCGCGGCGGAAATCGAGCCCGCAGTGATTCTTGCCGCGCGCTGGGCCAACCTTTTTGCGGGCGCGCTCGCCGAAGAGGAGGCCTGATGGCAGGCGAACTCAGAAACGAAGCGCAGGCTCAGATTGAGGCGCGCTTGAAGGAAGAGGCGCTCGCGCGCATTTTTCACGGTCTCTCGCCCGAAGCCATGAGGACGCTCCGGGCCGTTGCCGAAATGCGGAACCGCTCGCCTCAGGACGTGCTTCGCGATGAGCTCGAGGGCTACATTCTCGACAAGCTCCCGATGGTCGACGTGGAAGGCATCATTGCTTCCATGGGAAGAAGCTTCTACCAGCTCGGGTTCGCATTAGGCACGGCAAAACGTTTCATCCACAACTGGAACCGCTCCACGGGCGGGGAATGAAAAGAGGCCTCAATGGCGCAATACTCATTGAGGCCTATATTCTTTTAGGGCGTTCGGGAGATCGATCACAGCTTCATTTCGCGCGGGCGCTCCGCTTCCGATGCACCCTGAGCCGTGCGGTCGCTCTCGAGACGCGCAACCTTTTTCTGAAGCCTCACCACAGACATCGTCTGAAGGAGCACCGAGAGCCCGATGCAGAAGAGCCCGAAGTAGAAGGAGGGTCCGAGGTCTCTCCCTTCCTGGAAGAGGATCATCGCGAGAATGATCGAATAGACGGGCTCAAGGTTGTAGGTGAGATTCACCGTGAAGGCGGAAATCTTTTCAAGCGCCTGAATCTGCAGCAGGTACATGCCGAGCGTGCAGAAGCTCGCGAAGATCGCGAGGTAGAGCCAGTCGATCCCGGAGGGAAGGAAACTCTCCGCGGGACCGAAATGGCGGTAGAAGGGCATGAGAATGAGGCAGGCGGCAAAGCCCCCGGCGAGCTGCCAGCTCATGACGGTGTCGGCACGGTACTTCGCCTTGTACTTTCTGAAGAAGACGGCAAGCGCTGCGGCAGCCGCGGCCGAAATAATGCCGAGGATGATGCCGAGCCGGTACTGGGTGTCGAAGTGGAAGATGAAGGAGATGCCGACGAGCGTCACGACCGAGAAGGCGATTTCCTTCAAGGATATTCTCGAGCGCGTGAGAATGGGCTCAATGATGGCGGTGAAGAACCCGATCGACGCAAAGGCGACGATCGCGATCGAGACGTTCGAAGCCTTGATCGATGCGTAGAAAAGTGTCCACTGCAGCATGAGAAGCGCCCCCACGAGCGCAATGCCGATGCGGTCCTTCGTCGGGACGAATTCCATTTTCTTCCGGAAGGCAAGCCAGCCCCAGAGGAGCGCGCCCGCAATCACAATGCGCCAGAAGACGATGAGGCCGGGCGAAAGCGAAATGAGCTTCCCGAAAATGCCTGTCCAGCCGGCAAGGAGGACGGAGAGATGGAGTTCAAGGAACGCTTTTTTCATGGGAAAACAGTTGAAAAAAGAGTGGGCGGAAAGAGAGAATCTGCCATGATATCGCCCTGTCTTTGCGCTTATGGTGCGTTTTTCGCACATGGTTATCCAGGATCGTGGAAAAGTTTTGTCACGTCTCGTTAATTTGTGTTAAAACATAGATAGAAAGAGATGAAAGTTGATTCCGTATTTCATCCGGATTGCCCGGTACTCATTGCGAGGGGGATTTCATCATGACAACGAACGCGTCGAACACAGGCGGCCATGGGCCGAGACCGTGGGGAACCCTCATTCTCTTCGTTCTGTTCCTGATTCTGCTGGCCGTAGTTCTGATGGGCATGGGCTGGTGCATCGGCGGCGTCTGCGAGGTGGGCACCAACATGCTCCTTCCCTGAAGCCTCAGCAGCTGCGGTCCGGAGATTTAAATTCCTTCAACAATCCGTCCCGGGAGTCGGAGAGACTTGCCGGGATTCGTTTTTGCGTTTGAGAGGCTTTCAAGATGGCGCCTTCCCTCAGGGAGTCTGACCCGGAAGAGGACGTGAGGCTTCACGGATTTCCTCCGGCAGCCGAAGCGGATGCGCAGATCCTCATCCTCGGCAGCATGCCGAGCGAAGCGTCGCTTAAAGCAGGCGCCTACTATGCGCATCCGAGAAACCGCTTCTGGCCCGTAATGGGCGCGCTCCTGGGATTTGATCCAGAGGCTTTGTATGAAAAGCGGATTGAGGCGCTGAAGAAAAATCGCATTGCCCTCTGGGACACCATCGGAAGCTGCGAGCGTACCGGCAGCCTCGATTCAGCCATTCTGAGACCCGAAGTCAATCCGATCGGCGCATTTCTTGCCGCCCATTCCGGCATCAGGCTCGTCTGCCTCAACGGCAGTCTGAGCGAAAAGATGTGGAGGACTTTCGCTCTGCCTCAGATCGATGAGGCGCAGAGCGCGTCGATCAGGGCGCTCAAAATGCCTTCGACAAGTCCTGCCAATGCACGCTGGCGACTAGAGGATCTCGTCCGCATTTGGGGCGAGGCCATTCTCCCTGAGTTGTCCTCAGATCCTTGAGGTCTGGGAAGGTTATGCACAGGGTTGATCTGTATTGCCTAAAAAATAGGCAATTAATGTTTCGCTGAGGCACAAGGAAAGAAGAACTTATCCACAGTTTTCTCCACCCAGAATGTGAAGAAAATTGAGGACGACTTTCAGTGAATAACTTTGTGCATAAGTCGCCGTCAGGCTGTGGAAAAAAAAGCTCCTGACGAGCTCGCAGAAACGAAAACGGGCGCGAGATCGAATCCCGCACCCGTCTGAGAAAGCTTCCGCCAGCTTCAAGCCGGAAGAATTATTTCTTCAGCGCTTCCTTGGCAGCTGCAGCGCCGGCCTCGCGGCCGGATTCATAGGCAATGAGAAGGCCGGTGCCCGGTTCATAGACGCGGTTGTAGAAGGCGCGGTTGGCCATTTCGCCCGTAGCCCAGAGGCCCTTGACCGGAGTCTTCTTCGCATTCAGCACGCGCCACGAGCGGTCGGTGAGAACGCCGCCCATGGTGCCGCCGATCACGGGCTTCACCTTGACTGCGTAGAAGGGGGCCTTCGTGAGCGGGGCAAAGTTCTCGGGATTGCGACCCATGACGCTGTCTTTGCCGAGCTTCGCGTCGGCGTTGTACTTGTCCATCGTCGCGCGGAGCTTGTCCTGAGGCGCGCCGATGCGGCGGGCGAGTTCTTCCCAGTTGTTGGCGTTCACGACCGTTTCATAGCCGAAGTAGGCCATGAGGCGATTGGCCTTGTCGTGCTCCGTGCTGTCGAGAACGAGCCAGGCGTCGCGCTGTTCGGACACGGCGTCAGCCAGAACCGGCAGGTCTTCCTTCACAAAGCGTTCGCCCTTTTCGTTGATGAGCGTAATGCCCTTCCAGCCGCGGGGGCCGAGCATGGCAGGGGTCATCGGGGCATAGGCAGGCGCAATGCCGACGCCGATCAGCCAGCTGTCGTTGACTTCGCGGGCGCCCACGGATTCGGCGAGGGCCAGACCGTCGCCGGTATCCGTCTTCGCGGCTTTGGAAATTTCCGTGAAGGCGGCCCAGCGGGGCGTGATCTTCAGAAGGTCTGCACCGAAGCCGCCCGTTGCGAGAACGACGGCGCGGGCATGGAATTCAAAGCGGTTCTTGCCGTCGGCGGCGGAAACGCCGGCGATGGAGCCGTCCTTATCCGTGATGAGCTTCCACGCAGAGGTGGACGTGAGCACCTTGCCGCCCTTCTTTTCGACGTAGCTGAGAAGGGCTTCCGCCTGCGCGGCACCTGCGGGCTTGCCTGCTTCGGAGGCTGCCGGCATGAGCGCATAGGCGCCGATGCCGTCAGCGGCGACCGGGTTGGCGGAGAACTTGAGGCCGACGTTTTTCGTGAGCCACGCGACTGTGTCGGCGCTCTGCTTCACAAGCGCTTCAACACGAGCCTTGTCCGGATAGCCCGGAACGCCGCCTCTCACGGAGCGCTTCTGGTCTTCGAGCCAGAGCTTCGCGAGACCGGCGGGATCAGCCGGGGTGCCGGAAGCTTTCTGAATGTCCGTGCCGGCCGCGGCGAGAACGCCGTTCGAAAGCGCGAGGGAGCCGCCAGCCTCAGGCGCCTTTTCAAGCACCACAACCTTTGCGCCCGCTTCAGCGGCGGCCGCTGCCGCTGCAAGACCCGAGGCGCCTGCGCCGATCACGACGACATCGGCCTTGGGAGCGTCGGCGAGCGGAAGCTTCGCCGGATCAATGACGACGGGATCGGGCGTCCATTCGGAGCTAACGCCCCCCGCGGCTTCAACCGCTTCGCCAATGGCGCGAAGCAGGGCGCCCGTCGAGCGGGTGGCGCCCGAGACGGTATCAACGCGCAGCGTCTGGTCCTTGAGCACCTTGCTGATCACCTGCTTCATCGGTTCGTCGACGATGTAGGGCGTTTCATCGCTCTTCACGACCTTCACCGCTTCAATGCGATCGGCGGAAAGCTTGACCTCAACCTCCATGAAGCCATTATGGGCAACGACCTTCTGCGTGTAGACGCCCGGCTTCATCGGGGTCATTTCAGCCGCGAGCGCGAGATCCGCAAGGGTGAAAGAGGAAAGAACGGCCGAGGCAAGAAGCGTCTGCCGGAGCACTTTGGAGGAAATTGCTTTCAATTCTGGTCTCCGAAAATTTCATGGGATCTGCGGGGCGCGGAGGGTTCTACGCACGCGCGGGGCGCAATGATTTGAGGCTAAAGATTGTCAGACTGCCCTTAAATCCGACTGAAAAATGGGAACGAGCACGCTCCGATGAAAAGGCATTGCTGTTCGATCGTTCGAGCTATGGGCAGTAATGCCTCCTATAATCATGCCCATCGGCTCCCCGCGAAGCGCCGGCCCGCCTGTGCAAAGGCACTGCTGTTCGCGTTCATTCTGCAATTTCTCCATTTTTCATTGAAGCGGCTTTCGTCGTTCGATCGGTACAGGCGTTTGAGGACGAAGGAGAGCAGGATCAGACTATCCATCAGTCCGCCCGGCCTTCTTCACGCGAAACCCACTTTGTGAGAACTCCCGTCATGGGAAGGAGCCATTGCATCATGCAACCCATCGATTACTTCAAGCGTCAGGCGAAGAACCTTCTGCAGGATCTCAAAACTCGGAAGCGGGATCCGGAAACGGGGCGCTACGTCTATACACCGCGTTTCTTCGACATTGAAGCGCTCATCCTCAGCCTTCACATTCGGCGAAGCGAACGAAAGGAAGCGCCGACTCTGATGCGGGCGCAGCACATCATCGCAAGGATCCTCAGCTTTGAGAGCTGGAACGATCTCATTCATGCTCCCGAGGATCAGCTCGAGTACTGCAAGCTTCTTTTCGAGAACCAGGACAAGATTGACTTCGAGGAGTGGGAGAGTCATGAATACCTGGTGAATCTCGACCGCATCATGGCCGGGAAGTCATCAGAGAGCCTCAGCTACACCGAGCGCAAGGCGCTTCTCCAGAACAAGCTCGATGCGTACACCGGCCGTTGGGATGAGCGTCCGTGCGGGTACTTTCTCCCCAAGGAACGCCTGGAGGGAAAGTTGAGCAAAGAAGACTTGAAGCATCGTACGGTCTGAAGAGATGGCCAATCTCCGAGCGTTCATTACTCTTGTTTGCTTTGCCTGTTATAGCCAGTGTCTTTGCAATAACAGGCAAAATCGGAAGACAATAACGGAAAACGGCAGAAGGTAGCCGGGTTGAAGGTTTAAGGGCCTGGCATTCAAGCTTTCTCGGAAGCAACATCGTCCGAAAAATTGCAGCCGACTTCTTTATCGGAAAGCAGTGGGCAAGAGGCCTGATTGACGATTTCAAGGATACGGTTCCGTATGCTTTGGGCAGATCCGGCAAGGTTGACTGTTGCGAACCAAATATCGTGATTCTGGATTGAAACGGCTTCGTTGAACTCTTTGCTCACCGTAGGGTGCAGAAGTACGCCCGCAGCGGTGCGGGCGAGTGAGTCTTCGACAAAGTCCTCTTGTGAGCGCAGATACGCATACATCTGATATACGTAGCTGTTGCGGATGGTTTCATCGCGGTGCCATCCCCGAGACAGGAGTTCATTGAACTTTGTGTCGATAATGATGCGACGCGCTTTTTGACGGTTCTCCATGAAGATGTCCGTCTTCATCGATGGAAAAATGGAGGAAATTGCAGATGTCTGTGCGGAGATGTTCCAGTTGAGCGCTCGTCCGGGGAGTACCTTCCAACCGGTTTTCGACAGATGCACTTCACATAGACCAGCGATGGCTTTTTCGTAGAGCTTGCGAAGCCAGTGGATTTCATGATCGGGAGAAGTCAGAAGTCTTGATCCGGCGCTTTCGGTGGGGAATGCAAGCTCGTTGGCGAGTTTTGCCGCTTCAAGCATTGGGCGATCCTGGCGGTCGCATAGTGAGAAGGCCTCGATAGATCGGTCGAAAGCGTTTTGTTGGCTCATGCTGACGCCTAAACGCCTCATCGTTTGAACAAGCTCGCGGCACCGCATACGGCGTTGGTCAGATTCCGCAAGCGTCATCATTTTCAGAAGTGCTGCAAGTACAAAGCGGTTTCTAGGGGTATCCGAAGAAAGCTCCTCAAAACGACAGGCCATTTTGGCTCGTTCCAAGAGCTGCCCGCGTTCTGTTCTTAGAAGATCAATTCGTCCTCGCACGCGACTTAACACCTCGGATCTTTCGACGTACCCGTTGGCTATTCCTCGATTGAGACGCTCTTCTACTCGTCGGCAGAGAATGTCGGCAATGAGGTCCACGATCTGGTCCGGGATTTCTTCGACGCTAACTTCGGCTCGACTGAGTTCGCGATAAAGGTCCGATGCGTAGAACATCAGGAGCCAGATGTTTCGAAGCGGGATTCTGCCTATGAGCCGGCATTCGCCGGCTGCAGGCGTAACAGCGGTTTCGGGAGGCATTGTAATTAGAGCCCAGCAAGGAGTTCTTCTTTTGCCTTCTGAGCGATGGAGGGGTCGTCGTACCAATACTCTTCAAGAAGCGGCCCGATCTGAGTGTTCACGGTCTGTCTAAACCATTCTTTCTCAGACATATTCTGACGGTCTTCCGGAGGAGTGACGTAACTGTGACCGATTCGGAATTGAGGTCCGAGTTTTGTAGTGTCTGCGGCAATTTTTTTGTTGAGCGCTTCAATGCGCTCACGAATATTCTGGATGAAAGGTTTGGTTAAGCTGCGTTTCTCCTGCAGAAATTTTGCCCAGACAGTTCCGAGCGAAGGTTCCAGACTGAGAAATGCGAAGCGGCGGCGGAGCGCAAGATCGAGTGGGGCTAGCGATCGATCTGCAAGATTCATCGTTCCGATGATGTAGAGATTTGAGGGTACAAATACGCGTTCATCGTCTGAGAGCCGATAGGTGAGTTCGAGTGCGCAACTCGGCGTACGTTTGTCGGCTTCGAGCAGAGTCAGCATTTCGCCGAAAATTTGTGCAGGATGCCCGCGATTGATTTCTTCGATGACGAGTACGAACTTCTGATCAGGCTTATTTTTGGCGCTCTCGATGATTTTCATCATTGGCCCATCAATAAGCTTGAGTTTTCCGTCATCGCCGGGGCGCCAGCCTCGGACGAAGTCTTCATAAGAAAGCGCTGGATGAAATTGAATGGACTTGACCCGGTCAACAGCCTCCTCGCCAATAAGCGCATAGGCGAGTCGTCGGGCAAGCCAGGTCTTTCCGGTTCCAGGCGGTCCCTGCAGAATAAGGTTTTTCTGTTGTTTGAGCTTTGAGAGCGCAACGTTGATCTTCTCTTGCGACAGAAAGCAGCCGTCGTCAAGAATGTTCTGAATTGAATAGAAGTGGGAATGGGAGTTCGAGTACTCCTGAGCTACAGCAGCCGTAGCATCGTTTTCGTCTTCTTTTAGTGCGTTTTCGGGTTCTGTTGAGCCTGCTTCTGGCTTCTTTCTTTCTAATTCCCATGCGTTGCGCGAAAGTTCCGGAAAGGAGTGAGCAGAATAGTTGCTTTCTTTAAAATGAGTGTCGAGACGGTCGCAAAGGGGAAGATAGTGCTTCTCGCAGGAGATCTTTTTGGGTCGCGAACGCCGATCGGTTCAGAGATATATTTCAGATAATCTCGCGACTGCGTGTCAAGTGTGGTGTAGTGCCAGGGGCGAATCCAGTAGCATCCCATGGTCAGGTTCCAGGCAACGCAAGATACCTTCATAGCGCGATCGAACGATTCCGTGAATTCACTCCTTGCTTTTGCTGATCCTTGGTCAGCATACGAAATCGCGGCTTCAAACACATCCCACAGAGTGTCGATATCGTGGGGATCGCGATCTATTTAACAACTGAAGAAGCAGGATTTC
>ENA-UONW01001967-UONW01001967.1-human-gut-metagenome-genome-assembly--contig:-CS52-NODE-1967-length-21960-cov-147.688290_pt1 | contig 21960 bp, 9 predicted proteins | sample MGYA00242463_ERZ724010 | MGnify/ENA metagenome assembly ERZ724010 | reverse complement strand
ACTAACTATTTTTCATTCCACCAAATCTTTTCGCAAAAAAGTTGCTTTTTTAGTCAGTTTTTAACATCTATAAAGACTTCATACAATAGATTTTAGCTGCTTACATTATTATATATATGCGCTCGCCAGTGCACGCACTTAGGCGTATACGCAAGCGCACAATACTATTAAGGTTATAATGCTTTTTCAGTTAATTTACTCAAGTTTCGCAAGTTTTGTCCCATACGCCCTGAAAGGTTCTTGAACCACATGCGAAAATTCAGTTAATTTATATTTAAAAATTGACGCTTATCCGTAGCCATTAACTTTATTTCGCTGACAATACATTAAAAGGTTATAATGTTTTTAAGATAACTTATATTTTAGAAGTTTACGCTTATCCATAGCCATTAACTTTATTTCGCTGATAATATTTTAACGGATTATACATCAGGGATACCGATTAAACTGGGATTCTAAGAGTTTCTGCAGAAAGAAATCATAAAAAAAAAGGACTCTCTAAAAAAAGACACCCATTTCGGAATCGTAAACAAACGCCAAAATATGTGAAAACGGGCAGAATCCTTAAAATATGTTTATAAAATACGCAAAACACCCTTCACCACCCTTCACCCGTAACTATTTGACACTCAAAATGTTAAATAAAAAGGTGAAGGGTGAAGGTTTGAAAACTCTATTTTATATATGTACGCGTGGGTAAAGGAAAAAAGGGTAAAATCAAAAAAGTACCCTAGGGTCAAAAATCGGAAAAACCCTAAAAAAAGAATATAATATAAGATTTAAAATATACCCTTCACCCTTCACCTCGTTTCCACAACCCAGCTTCCATATCTTCATCATCGGATTACCTACATTTGTCTTCTGAGTTTATCCTTCGGAGATATTCCGCTATCTTTCGGAGATAATTTCTTATCCTTCGGAGATATTCTGCTATCTTTCGGAGTTATGTTCTTATCCTTCGGAGATATTCTTCCGAATGATTCCATGATATTTTTCGCACTTTATTTCCCGAATCCACGCAAATCGCACAAATCGCATAGGTAGAAAACGGAAAAGACGTATCTTTGCAATCGAAATAAAGCGAATGGCAAAATGTGAAAATTTGTAAAATAGGGGGGGGGTAAAAATGGGTAGATTTATAAATTTATAGTTAACGAAGCTTAAATGAAGGCAGTTTTTTCTTTTTTTGAAAGTCCTTTTGCTCATTTTTCGCTATATTTGTGGCTGAAAAAATAATTAGATTAATAACAAAAACAGAAATAGGAAACCGTAAAATAGACACTTTTCTATCAACAAAACAATACAGAAGCAAATGAATACAGACAAAGGACAGCGCATGTTGCTCCTTCTTGTTTCAGCACTTTTCATTACTTCAGCATCAGCACAAAACTGGCGCTTGAAAACGAACTTAGCATACTGGGCTACCACAACACCTAACATCGGAGTGGAAAAGAGGTTATCAGACCACTGGTCGCTAGATCTATCCACAGGTTGGAACCCATTTACTTTTCGCAAGAACAAGAAACTGAAGCACATTGCCGTACAAACAGAGATGCGATATTGGCTCGACAGCCCGTTCCTGGGGCACTTCTTTGGAGCCAATTTACTCTACTCACATTACAATGCGGGTGGCGTACACTTCCCATTGGGGCTTTTCCCGAAACTCAAGAAGCATAGGTTCCAAGGCGACTTGGGAGCCCTAGGCGTAGCATACGGTTACGACTGGGCGCTCGACAAGGAAAACCGTTGGAATCTGGAAGCGGCAATAGGTTTGGGATTGGGAATCACACGCTATACCCAATACAACTGTTATGGCAGATGCGCCACCGCCATTGAGAAGAAGACGAAAACTTTCGTAATGCCGACCAAGGTTGCAGTCTCGCTGGTTTACAACATCGGGCAGACAGAGAAAACAAATAAAAACAAATAAAATATAACTTGACTATGAAGAAGTTCAGATTTTTTAGCTTTGCAAGTGCGATGCTTCTTGCAAGTGCAGCAGGAATGGTTTCCTGCTCTTCAGATTCAATTGAGCCAACAAGTGGTTCAGGTGTGGCAGGACAGGTTGTAAAGACCCAGTTCGCACTCAACATTCCTTATGGTGGTAACTCTTCGACTAACCAGGCGAAGAAGGTAACTCGTATGACTGATGAGATGACTCAGCAAAGTGGCAAGCCTTTCCGTGGTATTTCAGACATCATTCTGCTGACTTTCAACGGTGATCCTTCAACTGCCGGAAACACAGAGGCTACAAAAATCATCGAAATCGGTACAGACGCCAATGCATATGCTCAGGATGAATATCGCAAGCTTTATCGTGACATTGAGATTCCTGTAGGAACTAACCACATGCTTTTCTATGGTAGAGCTACCAGGAAGAGTGGAGACACAGACTTCCAGGCAGGTAAGATTAAAGATGTAGGAACAAAAACAACCGAGAAAGTTCTTGCAAACATATCTCATGAGTTAACTCCTATCAATAGCACAGCAAACTTTACAACAGATACTGAAGCTGCTAAAATCATCAATGCATTGAATGATAGTGCCAAAGCTAAGGTTACAGATGGAAAAGATTATACCTGGGCAACAATTGGTAACGAAACAACCCTCCCAACTTGGTTAACAGAAAACGAGAAGAAATTTTTAGCTGCGCGTTACAACGAGTTCACAAAACTAAAAGCAGGCTCGAAAACATCTGTCGTTGAATTTATCAAAAACCTCAAAACTGCATTGGTGGGTGAGACTGGAGAACCAACCATCCCTGCAGAAAGAAAATTAACTAAAGAGATTTACGATAAATGCGAAGCTGCTTTAACAGCTATCGGAAGCATTAACTTCCCAGGTAACAACTTGCCTGATGGTGTTGCTTCCTTAAGTTGGATTGCAGGAGAGAGTAAATTTGCTTACAATGCTCCTAATAACGTAACCATCGGTTCTGGTAACTCTATCAATTACCAAAAGATTTGTTATCCAGCAGAACTGTCGTATTTTGTAAATACAACAACTATGGTTTCTGATAAAGACATGTCCAATTTTAACGATTTCCCTTCATATACAGATTGGACACAAAATACAGAAACAGGATGGAGTGGAAAAACAAGCTTCACAGAAAGTGCCGTTACAAATTTAACAAAAACTGTAGGTTTGAAAGCCCCTGTACAGTACAGCGTGGCTGTATTGAAATCAACAGTAAGATGTAATGCAGCAACTCTTGAAGATAACGCTAAGCAAGCTGGAAGTTTCGACGAAAACCAGCAGATTTCGGTTCCAACAGATGGGTTTAAAGTAACCGGTATCTTGATTGGCGGTCAGCCATCTTCGGTAGATTGGAAGTATGAGCCAGCAACTGCAGAGACATTCGCTAACACCATCTATGACAAGGAGATGAATGGTTCTATGGTTGCCAAACACGAAGCTTCTGCATCAAACGCAAACTATACGCTTGTCTTTGACAACAAGAAGTCAGATACACAAAGTCCAGTATATGTAACCATAGAGTTAGAGAACAATTCAGGACAAGCCTTCTACGGAAAAGATGGTATCATCCAGAAGAATACGAAGTTCTATCTTGTAGGTCAGTTAAACCCAAACAAGACCGGACTTACAAATCCTAATAGTGTGAATCGCGTATTCATGCAGGACTATGTTACAACAGCCAACTTTAACATCACAGATTTAAAGAGCGCATACAACTGTATTCCTGATCTCAGAACATCAGGCATCAACGTAGGCCTTGCTGTAGATCTTGACTGGAAGTCTGGTATTACATTTGATGTAAATATTTAATCATTCTACCTTACTGAGCTTTCGCAAGTTACGAAAGTTCAGTAGGGTAGATTTCGCTGCTTATAATCCTAAATAGAGGACGGAAAATGAGAAAGAAAAAATCATATAGAATATTTCTGATAGCTCTGATGACTTTGAGCATCGCTTTCGGATTGTCTTCATGCATCAATGAAGATATGAGCAAGTGTGGCAAAGACTATAAGATCAAGTATAATCTGAGGCTCAATACACAGATTCATACCCTCATCGACATTGACCTCAATACCACCGAGGAGCAACACATCGCCAACCGGCTGAAACAGGAACTAGGCACAGTCTTCACCGACCATGCCCTAGACAACGATTTGTCTTTCTTCATCGGAAAAGATCTCTACCGTCACGAAGCTAACATCATGAATGCCAATTCGGTATCCTACACCATCTATCTGCCTCGCAACAACTACCAGAACCTGTCGCTCGCCAATACCGGAAGCGCCAGAAACGTAAAGATTACCGGTGCAAATGTCTGCAAGGCTCTCGCCCTGGAACAGGAGCAGAAGGATACCATCGACAGTCACAATATCGGTCTGTTCACTTCCCGACTCACCATCAACGAGGCCGATTTCGAACACGACCTGCAGACCACCCTCTATATGGCAAACTGTGCAGCAGCGGTAGTCATCAACCAGCAAGAAGTGAAACCTGCCGAGCTCTGGGGATTCGTAGAAGGAATGGCAACCCACTTTCTCGTAAACGACAGTATTTTCTCAACATCCCGAAACACCATCGTGAGAGCCAAGAGAATCAACGAAGCCTCAACAGCCTCAGCCCAGACTCACGATGCGCTCTATGCCGTAAGTTTCCCATCCAGCAAGGCAGAGTGGCGCTACCACATCATCGCCAAGGTAAACGGCAAATATACAGAAACCATTCTCACGCTGAACGAACCGCTGAAAGCCGGAAGGCTGAAACTGATTAAGGCAAAACTCAAAGCCGACGGTTCGCTGGTTGTTACCAATGCATCCGTAGGAGTAAGCGTGAAACTCGACTGGAAGCCAGGAGGAAGCCACGATGTGGATATTTAGGTAAAAAAGAATTGATACATGAATCATATTACGAAATACATATTTGCGATACTATCGCTTATCATGCTGACAGGATGCAGCGAAAGCGAAAAGAACGAGGTAAGACCAATGGATACGTTGGCACCCATCTCGCTCACCCTATCTGTGCCTGACGATAAGACGGAAACACGCATCGGAGATCCGGGAGAAGACACCAACGACATGGTGGACTGGGACCGGCTCACCATCATCGTTGCCTATAAGGAAAAGACGCAAGGCGACGAAATACACGATGCAGCACCCCTGAAAATGGTATATTACGAAACCTATACCAAGGAAGAATTCGACAGAAAAGCCCTCGTCACCCATGCCACCTCAACCCTATCAGGACCTGATGCCAACGGCTTTCGCACCTATACGATGTATCTGCCGCTAGGCACCTGTTGCGTTTATGGGGTTACCTACAGTAACGGAGAAGGACTGAATCTGGAGGGAATGCTAGACGGCATCGCAAAAGACGGAAAAGACCATAACTCAGATATTTATGACTTACAGATTAGCAACGACTATGCCAAGCCAAGCGGCACTACGGACATAGCCAAGTTTATCAGCGTAGCCACAGGATATGCACTCAAACTAGATCCAAATACAGAAATACTCACCAAAGAGCGCGAGATAAAAGTAGAGCAGAACATCAACGCCAATATCAACACCAAACAATACTGGCGCATGGTGCTGGGCAGACTGGCAGCCAAGATTGACATCCAATGGGATGCCAAGGGAGCCTATGAGAAAGAAGATGGAAAGCTGAAATATACAAACGTGAAAGTAAGCCAGTTTACTTATCACGGAGAACCAGCAAATCAAGAAACAATCGTTTCCGGCTCCGGGAATGGTAGACTCTTCCCTACCCTTTATACCCTTTACCACCAAGAAGTAACTTCCAGGACTTCGGTAAGCGGCCACACAACCTTTGTGAACACCTCGGAAATCAGCAAGCGGAACGGACGAGTTTATCACTATACCTTCCCAGACGGAGCCAATCCTCCTCGCCTCACCTTCAAGCTTGATACAGAGAAAGAAGGAACGGCAGGGAACAAGATATACAACGTGACATTTGACATGAGCAATCTGGAAGGTGGCTTTATCCCAGCCCGCTGGTACAAGATTAATGTAAGAATATCGGGCAGTAAACTCGGTGAGGAGCCAAATATCACGATTAAGAATTTCAACATATAAAACTCTTTTCAGCATGAGAATACAACATACGACATACAGGAAAATCATAGCACTCCTCATTCTTCTGAGCTGTGTCAACCCCCTGTTCGCACAGGACAGCAAGACCTATCATGTAACGGCTGAGGCAACAGACGGCAGTGACGGCTCATCATGGGAGAACGCTATCACCCTGACAGAGGCGCTGAGCCGAGCCAAGGCAGGCGACGAAATCTGGGTGAAAGGCTACGAGGACATTACCGGTCACATCTACAAGGCACCGGAGGGAGGCTTCGTTCTCCCTTCGGGCGTTGCCATGTATGGAGGTTTTGCAGGAGATGAAACCATCAAGAACGATCTCCCTACGGGCAGACACAAATATCAGATGAAGTATCAGACGGCTCTGGTAGGCGACATCGACACCAACGACAAGGCGAGCCAGCAGCTGATTATCTATCCAGAGAACACCACCCGCAACGACAATGCCACCCATGTGCTGACCCTCCAGATGGGCGTAACACAGGACAACACCAACGACGGCAACAAGCCAACCATAGTTTCCGGTTTCCTTATCGCAGCAGGTAATGCCAAGGGAGAGAATACTTCTGCAAATGGCAGAGGCGGCGGCATCTACGTGATAAACAACAGCAAAGACAACAATGCCGGCAGCCGTTACTTCCGTATTTCGCAATGTAACTTTGCGAACAACTACGGCATGCGCGGCGGTGCCATCTATGTAGATAATTCCTGTACCAACCAGCTGTCAGCCATCAGCTACTGCAGCATTTTTAATAATGTGGCAGGCAAGCGAGGCTCCAGCGAAAACGAAGGTGGCGGTATGTGGATAGACGGAACTGCCACCGTCTACAACTGCAACATCAACAACAATACGAACGGCGGTATCCGACTTTCGAACACATCGAAAATCGTCAACTGTTCTGTTATTGCCAACACTGTATCAGCCGCAGACCTGACCACAGACGGGGCTTCAAACAGCAATGGCGGCGGAGCGGTTTACAACACCGTTCTCTGGCATTCCACTGCACTCAGCAAGCAAGACACCCGTCCTGCCTTCTATTCCTGTGCTTTTCCAGAAGTAGAGGTAACCGATTCCAAGACCAACACCGACGCCAACGGGAACGTAAGGATCAGCAACGAGAACCACGGCATTGAGCCAGCCCCTTGGTTCAAGCAGAGTGCCGTAACCCAGGGTTACGACTTCTCGTTCAGCAGTAACCTGAAGCAATTATACAGCACCGCCTTCACTTTCGAGGAAACCTCTGCCCTTCTGAACAAGGGAAAACTGGAATACTACAAAAATCTTGTAGTTGATGCAAACCTGGAAACAGCTTCTACCGACATCATGGGCAGGACACGCTATCAAACAAGCACCATCGACATCGGCGCCTACGAGTATGCCCGAATGAAGCCAGGACGCATCAGATACGTGAAGCCCAAGAAAGAGGGAAAGGGCGACGGATCAACATGGAATGATGCCACGGACGATATCCAGTGGGCCATCAACGATTTGGCAGGAACGCCAGGCGAGAAAGGCGAAGTCTGGGTAGCAACCGGAACCTATGTAGTAAAAGACCGCATCCTTGCCAAAGATGCCTCTTCCCCGGTATCCCTACTGATGAAGAATGGCATCAGCGTTTATGGTGCGTTTAAGGGAACCGAAAAAAGACGTTCCGAGCGCATCGAGGAATCCAAGGATTTAAAGCCATGGGGCTGGAAACAAGAATCCATTATCAGGGGTGCGGAATTCAAGGGAAGCGACGATGCCATCTGGAACAATAGTGATGAAGCTTGGAACATAAAGAACAGCGAGTCCTATCATGTGGTATGGTTTGCTCCCCTGCCTGGAGAAAAAGCATTTACCGACGAAGTTTATCTGGAAGGCTTCACCATTGAGGGAGGTACATATAAGGGAACGGGCGCTACCCAATACGCCCCAGGCTGTGGTGCTGGCGTTTATATCAATGACCCGTCAGCCCGAATGCGCTACTGCACCATGAGATTCTGTAACTCGGGCATGAAAGAAAGCGGAAACATCAAGCCTCGTGGCGGCGGCATCTACTGCAAAAACGGACAGACAGAAGGTAACCTGGTATACGACTGTTCGGCTTACCAGGGCGGAGGCATCTATATTGACGAAGCCGGCTTCATCACCCGAAGCATGGTAACCAACTGTTCTGCCTATCAGGGAGCGGGTGTATATCTGAATGGTGACGCTGATAACTCAGAGAAAGCCTATTACCAGATTCTTGCCACCTCGGTAATCAGTAACAATACCAGTACCCGAAATGGTGCTGTGTATCTGGATGGTCACGGACTGGTGATTAACAACACCATCGTCAACAACTATACCAACAACACCTCGGATCCTGCTGACGAGCTGTCATCCAATACGGGTGGTGTGTATATCAAGAAAAAGGGTCTTCTTGCCAACAACGTCATCTGGAACAACTCGCTGCTCCAGCACAAATCAGGCACCAACAACTCTGCGTCCATGGCACAGATTTATGCAGCCAACCCATCAGAAGAGACCGTACAGTTCTACAACAACGCCATCTCGGATGTAAATGCAGCCAAATGGACCAGTACCTATCAGAGCGGAACCATCTCCATCAACACGTATTACTCTGGCAAGGGATTCGTGATGGGCAAGGAAGCACCTTACAACACGGTGGAAGCCTTCAACGAGAAACGTGGCGTTCTTACAGACATGAAGACGGTGAACTATTACTGGGAAACATTGACAGGTAGCCGACTGCGCAACGTGGGCATCAGCTATGCTCTCCTGCCATCTTCCTACCTGTATCAGCCAAAAATAGACCTGAGCGGAAAAGCTATCAGTTCGGTTCCGTCAGCAGGAGCCTATATGGCAGACAACCACGGCCTTGTATTTGAAAAGAATGACAGCAAGAAACGCCTGCGCATCTACTTTGACCGTTCCCGAGAACTGGTGGACGGAACAGGAGAGTCGTGGGAAAAGAGCTATACCTCATCATCTGTAGATGAAGTACTCGGGTATCTTGCCGACATCAAGGATGGAGACAAGGTAAAGGTGGTTACTGCGGGCAATACTACAGCAGAAGAATTCATTGTCAGCAAAAACAGCGGATGGGAGTTTGAAATCTGCGGTCGTGAGGGTATCTTCGAACCGAAGATTGCCTACACGTTCGAGGAAACAGACGCCAGGGCATGCACCTTTAACATTCAACCTTGCGTACTTCCTGTAACCGTATATGGCGGTTATCCGGAGTATTCAGAGAATCCGAATCCGAAAGATGAAGACCGTGACCCTATCAAATACCGCACCGAACTGAACGGAAACCTAAATGGTTCTGAACTCAACAAGGGTCTCTACCATCTGGTCCGCATCGAAGCGGGTGCCAACATCACCATCGACGGCTATGCCTTTACCCATGCATACGCTGCCGGTACTGCCTACATGCCTTATGGTGGTGGCGTGCTGATAGGCAGCATGGACCAGAGCAGCCAAGCAACCACCGTGAAGCTGAAGAATTGCATCTTTGAGAACAATACAGCGACAGATGGCGGTGCTATCGCTACCATGCCAGATGCCGTGAATGTGAAATTGGAACTGGAAAACTGCGTCATCAATAACAATACGAGCAAGGATCCGCATAATCCAAGTCCTTCGGTGCTGCCTTCCATCATCTATCTGAACAAGGCTCAAGGCAGCAACAACAAACTCACACTCAACCACGTGAGCATCATCAACAATGAGGGAGTAGCACCAGATTACGACCTTGTGAAGAGAACCTCGTATGCTGTAGGAAACAAACTGAACATCAACGGCACATGGGATGGTTCGAAATGCAAGAACAGCATGGATATCAACACTCTGGGAAAAGACGGAGCCATGAACTTCAGCAACCCAACCAATGAAGTGGGTGCCAAGATGAGCGGCAACGTTTATTACGGAGGCTATTCATCCTTCCGTCCGTTGACCAGTTCTGCAGAGGCTGGTGCAATCATCAACAGTGCCCAAGAAAACAATGCAACCACAACAGCCAAGGACATCACCGGCGAAGACCGCAACCTAGGTGGTGTTCCTGACCTAGGGGCATACGAAGCTCTCCTGCCAAAAGCAGGAAAGATTATCTACGTGCGTTCGTACAACCAGAACTATGATAGCAGCAACGATGCCAACAATGATGACCAGGACGGCAACCCAGACTTTAATCTTCTGAATAAATCTAAAACCGAATATGACGGAAGCAGCTGGGACAAGGCTATCATCGGTAACGCCATGTGTGATAACGAACAGGCTAGAAGCGGCAATGATTTCTATGTAAAGCAGAGAGACAATACGCTGCTTAGCACCACGATTGACAATACAGATTATAGTCAGACTAACGGCATTTATCGTTCAGAGACTGACTCTTATGGTGATTTCTGGACTAACTCAGGAAATCAGGATAAGCAGTATCTCTCTGGCTGGGGAACATATAATAAAATCACCAACAACAGAAACGAACGATACATCAGCGGTCTACAATATGCTGTGGAAAAAGCAGCTGAGTTGAATAAAATAAAAAAAGACAGCGTTGTGGTGTGGGTAGGTGCAGGTATCTATACCGACTACAAAGGATTCGTTATCAGAGACAACGTGAAGGTTTATGGTGGTTTCCCATACGAAGGCTATCCTGGAGAAGACGACCGTCATCCGCTGCTGTCACAATACGTGCCGGCACGCAAGGAATACGAGAATCTGAAAAAGACCAAGTATGAAACCATTCTACAGATCAGAAAGGAATCGCCTGTATACTTCAAAAACGGAGATAAGGAAATGTGGTATCAGGAGGGCAAACCTGAAGATGGCTCTAAATATGACTTTACAAAAAAGTTGATGAACAGCGGGAAAACAGAGCGCCATTATGTACTGTATCAGCCAGACGTATGCCTTCCTACCTGGTCGCCATCGGGTGATGGAAACACCTCACGTACCGACGGTAATGCCGTACGCTATAAAGGAACTTTAGAAGACGATAAAAACTACGTGGATTACAAGTATGCCAAATGGGATGGCTTCTCCGTACGTCATGGTTATATCATCAACTATCCTGGTGCCAACCGTGACGGAGGTGCAGGTGTGCGTGTATTCCGAGGTGTAGAACTGGAAAATCTCATCATCGTCAACAACTTCAACCATGGCAGTCGCGTACGTGGTGGCGGTTTGTATATGGACGGAGAGAACAGTAAGATTTCGAACAGTTACCTGCTGAGAAACCTGAGTTATGCCAACCGCAGTGAAAGTTATGGAGGCGGAGCCTATATGATTCAAGGTACCGGCTACAACCTTGTGGTGGCAAACAACCGTTGTTATAACGGATCCTGTCGTGGCGGAGGTATCTTCCTGGAGAGTGCCAAATTCTACAACAACACCATCGCCTACAATATGGCGACAAACGGAACCGGCATCTATCACTGGCAGGATGCCAAAACCGGAGTTGCATCGCAACTTTCACTCTACAACTGTATCATCTATGATAATTATAACAACGGCAAGCAGCTTACAGACCAGGTAAACTCAGCTGCATCGGGCAAGATGAAGCCTTCTCACAACTGTTATATGAACAGTAGCGATGATAATGATAAATTTCTTGAAAGCGATGGAAACTTCACCGGACCAAATCTGGATTTTCCATTTGAAGACAAGACCTACGAAAGTGGAAAGGAAGAATCTTTCCGCTTCCGTAATGCCCGCCTTACCAATAACTTCCGTCTGAACGAGGCTGATGGTTTAGCAGGTAACAAGTGTCTGAATGGTGGAACCACAAATGTAGGAAATGGAATCATCCTTCCGGAAACCGATATGGACTATACCAACCGTATCAAGGACTGCGCCATAGATATCGGTGCCTATGAGGCTGATAATACTACCAATATCGCACCACAGGAAAAGACAAACAGCGCAGGTATTGTTGATTACATTTATTATGTAACCCAAAACGGATGGGGAAACAGAAGTGGAGACCGTCCGAAAAACGCTGCCTGTGCTGACAAGCTGCAGGATGTGCTGACTGCTGCGGGCAAGAAATTTGAAACTGCAAACCAGGGCATCACAGTCAATAGTCAAAAGCATCAGGTGTATGTAAAAGTAGCAGGTTATCAGGGTGATGAAACCGGAAAGCGCTTTACTTATCATGCCAATACGCTGGCAGACCCTAGCGATCCGCAGAGTTATACCTTCCTGATTCCTAACGGAGTATGTCTGATGGGTGGTTACTATGAGGGTGACCAAGAAGGAGGAAAGCCGAAAGCAGGAACCTATAATTGGGATGATGACAAGCGCGACTGTATCAGCACATACCAGACGGTATTAAGTGCCATGACCGAAGTAAAAGAAGGTTCTGCCGTTAACCAGGAGGTGAACGGCTACCACACCGTGTGCTTCGGCAAATGGCCTACGGGCGACTATGACGACTACAACACTTCTGCCCTGTCAGACAATACCATCATAGATGGCTGTCGCCTGATTGACGGTAAGGCAAGCGACAAGTCGGGCTTCAAGAGTATGGGTGGTGCAGCCATTGTGCCAAGAATGGCACATGTACGCAACTGTGAAATTTCCGACTGTCAGGCTACCCAAGGCGGTGCTCTCATGTTGCTGAAAGGTAGCATCGTAAGCGGTAGTGTCATCGTAAGAAACAAGGCACAGAAAGGTGGCGCCATCTATGCGCTCCGTTCCAACGATAAGAACGAAGACACCAAGAACTACCATGCCTACGTCATCTCATGCACCATCGCCAGAAACGAGGCGACCATTGGTGGCGGAATCTACCAGGAAGAGAACTCCCTGATTGGCGGTAACTCCGTGATATGGGGAAATTCGGCACAGACCGACAACAACATCAGCGGTGATGTGAACTATAAGGCATTCGACTATCTGCAAGCACAGGGTCAGGGGGCATATACGGAGAAATTCTATCCATACAACTATTGTTTCGTAGAGAAGATGGCGTTGCCAGCCAACAAAATGAATACGGAGATGACCAGCGACCTGGACAGTTACTTCAACGACAACAAAATCTTCAAGCCTCGTGCCTATTCACCATTGATTGGCAACGGAGTTGAGAAAGAATACGTCAAAGCATGGAAGAATTATGGTATCAGCAGCTACGACATTACTGGTAAGGAAAGAAACATGACCAAGCAACAGACAGCCGGTGCATACACTTCTGATCTGCCTGCGTTTGACGGTAACAAGCTTCTGAAGCGCCTGTTTGTTTCTCAGACAGGTGGTGAGATTGTAGCAGAAGAAGAGAAGGCAACGTATTATGGCCGCTCCTTCCTGACTCCTTTCAACAGTCTCGAAGCAGCCCTCGATTACATCAATGAGGCACGAGAAAAGAATGTGGCGAATGATAATACCCACTTCGAGATTCTGATGACAGGTGGAACCTACAAGCCGAGCAAGATGCGACAGAATAAAGACCTTTCGCCAGAGCAAAACACGATAGACCGCCGCTTGCAGAGTTTCACCATCCCTGTGAACGTAGATATCTTCGGCAGTTTCTCGAAAGATGACCTGTATTCTTCTACTCCTGTTGATCCTAATACGGGAAAAGAAACTGGAGATAAGTTTACAAGCTTTGGAGGTAAGACTTTGATTCCAGATGGAGACATCAAAGACATCTTGGCTAACCGCAACTCCAACTACATGACCGACAACAATAAGAACGGATTGATAGAGCCATGGGAGTTCCAGAATCCTACGATTCTTTCCGGTGACATCAAGGCATCGGAAAAGGAACGTAATGTATATCATGTAGTCTACAGCAATGCGGGCTCCACGGGTGCTTCGGCTACCTTGAACAATGATGTGGTATTAGACGGTATTACCATCATGAATGGTGAGACCACGACAAAACTGAAGACTGAAGAAGGAGGAACTAACGAAGTTGCCGAGATTGGTCGAGGAGGCGGTATCTACACCAACCACGTGAACTATACATTGAACCGTTGCCGACTGATCAAAAACTCCGGTCTGCATGGCGGAGCTGTCTATGTAAACAATGCAAGTCTAGACATCATCGGCAGTACAATCAGCGGTAACAGTAACGTATCAGAAAAGGCAAGTCAGGATGAAGTCACCGAACCAGGTAAGGGTGGAGCCATCTATCTCTATCTCACAAAATCGGTGAATGGAAACCTGCATATCGTCAACTCGCTCTTAGCCAACAACGATGTGACCTATGGCAAATATACGGGCACAGAAAGTTCGCAAGGCGGAGCTATCTATATCCGTAGAGCTAATGATGCCAACACCATGGCTGAGGGCTATCAGGATGCCTACATCGTAAACAGCCTCATCGTGAACAACAAGGCAAAGCAAGATGGAGCCATCCATGTGGAGAACGAGGTGACAAGCGGTACGATTACACCTATATTATATAATACCGCCATTTGGGGTAATGAATCAACTGTAACTGAGGGTGACAAAGTTCTCCTCAAGAGAGAGCACATGCGCAACTGCGCCTGGGATGAATTACCTGCTTCTAAAGTTTCTCCAGCAACGGATGGCAACATCAAGCTGAACAAGGAGAACATCGCATCGGATGGTCCACGCTTCACAGCGCCTACAACGACAAAGGGTTACGAAGGTTATACACAGGATGCCAAGTGGAATCCACAGGCTATCTCTGTACTTACAGATGCAGGTGATGGAAAGAAGGATGCAGACGATACAAACGAGACTGGTAAATATCTGAAATGGTGGACTATGCACAATAATCGCCTTAAGGAATATGGTTATCCATCTGAGTATATCCGTTCTGCTAACAGCAGTAAGGAATACTACAGATACGTTGGTCCGAAAGACGAGAAAGGTGTAGTGAGAGAAAAGCCTATCGACATTGGTATGTATGAATTCCAGTATGTATTCAAGTTTACAGACTTAGAAAAGGTTTATATCGGAACGGAAGAGAAAGGAAATGGCGATGGTAGCAGTTGGGATAACCAAAGCACCGACCTTCGTGGTGCTATCATTGCCATGGCTAACCCTTCTGGCAACGTATCTGCAGGTACTACAACCAACAACAACAGAAAGGTGTTTGTACGCGGAGGTACCTATTATTCGCCAACCTACTCTAGCGGCGATGCCTTCTCTCTCATTGTGAACAATGACGAAAAGGCTAAGTATATAACATCGATTGAACTTGTGGGTGGTTGTACAGGCACGAAAAATGCTGACGAAACAGAGGTGCAAGACTTCAGCAAACCTTCGGTACTCATTGAGAACCCGTCCAAGGCGGGCGAAACCAAAAACTTGCTCAATATCGTAACGAATGGTAAGCCGGTAACTATTTCCGGTTTCACTTTCCAGAATCAGAGTGGTGTGGGAGTAAATGCGAAGGTTAATAATGAGCAAGCCGGAACGGGAGAAGAAATGAAACTCCATCATTGTGCCTTTAGAAAGAATAACGGATCAGGAATGGTTGTTAACAACCAAAAAGGATATGGCATAAACATGTGGAATGTACTGTTTGCAGATGGTATCGGAGATGGTCTTACTATTGACGGTTCACAATCAGCAGACATAACAAATGCCACATTTGTCAACAATACAGGCACTGCGGTTAGTGTAACAGACAACGTGTATAATTCTGTCGCCTGGAAGAATGGTTCTCAAAATCTGAATACAAATAACAAAAATGTCGTGATTGCTAGTTCTATCGAGAATGGAGATGTGCTAAGAGGTCCGAACTTCGTTGATCCAAATAACGGTGACTACAGAATTCGACCTAGCCTCATGTTACTCGATAAAGGAAGCAATGAGAAATATCCGCTAAATGCTGATATAAACTCAGAAAAGGACTTGGGCAATACTGCCCGTCTGATTGGCGACAACATCGATATCGGTGCATACGAGTGCGACACGAAGATGATTCAGATTATCTATGTTAAAGAAAGTTCTGCTGTTGCAGGAACAGGTGAAAGTTGGGATAACCCAACCAACGACCTGCAAGGCGCCATCAACCTGGCTGAGCTTTATGCCAACAAGAATTCTGGTAAATATGGCTACGTCTTCGTAGATAGGAATCTGAAGGCTGATAACGTGAACATCAGCATGCCAGGCGTCAAGATGTTTGGTTCGATGCACGAAGAAAAAAGTTCTAAAACAGAACCAGAAGCTATCGTAAAGGATCTCCTTACTCAGAGAAAAGGAATCATCGAGTCTGCCAGTCAGTCTACCATCAATGGACTGACACTCAACAACGCAACTACTGGTACTGAAACCAGAATGTGTCTTGTTGACGGTTTCAAGGTTTCGGGCAACGTCAGTCTCCAAGGCAACAGCATGCTCTCCACCTCTATCCTCGATGCAAATGCAAAGGTATCTGGCGATGCAAATGGTTTGCTCTACAACAGTCTGGCGTTAGGAACCGTGGAGGATGTGAAGGCCGTCAATGTAACAGCTTCCGGCGAATTACCATCAACAAATGGTAGTGGAGCCAACAGATCATCTGTAAACACCTATAATAAATATGTGAAAGATGACTACTGGAAGTACCAGCTTGACGAGACAGACAATGCCAACATCAACCAACACGATGCCAACGTAGCCGAAAATCCTACAAAGGATTGCACCATTCAGGTGATGCACAGCCATGACCTTACCGGCAACCAACGCATCAGAGACAAGGTTGACAACGGATGTTTCGAGACTTGGTATCTGACAAACGATGCTACAGCAAACCAGGACGATTACCCTCATGGCAAATCTGTGGTCTATGTCATGGAAGTAGACAAGGAGTTGAAGCTCGACAACACATTCTATACAGAGACGAATCCGTTCAGCCCAGGCTTCCTGCTCTTGAAGCACCACGCCGGTTTAAGAGGCAACAACAGTTATGTAAACCTCACCAACTTTGCCGTGGAAAGAAACTTAAAGTCAGGAACCAACTTCTTCTCCATGCCTTTCAAGGCTACCAATATGGAGGTTGAGGGCACAAATAATCCTGCTGATGGTAGCGTAGCAGCCTACTACTATAATGCTGCAACCCGTGCCAAATACGACTATAAGTTTGACCAAAACGAGAGTAAAGCATGGGTAAAAGGTGTGGATAACCAGCGAAACTTTACCACAGGTTTCAGAATGGATGCTAATGGCAACAAGACCGTCCGTTTCTATGGAATCAGTTACACAGAGAAAGATGGTAGGACCAACAGGAGTCTGCTGAATAAGATTACCCTGGTACAGAACAATAACCAGCAGCCATGGTCAGACAGTAATGGCGGCGGTTTGAAGTTCACCCACAAGGAGAACATGGGCTGGAACCTCTTCGGTTCTCCTTATCTCTGCGCCATGAACTATAGCGATATGGAATATGGCAGAGTCATCTACCAATGCGAAGAAAACGGCAGCTACAAGGCTATCAATACCTATGATTCAGACACGGGTGCTTCAACGGCTGGCTACATCCCTGCAATGGATGCCGTGTTTACGCAGACTGCCACTCTGGATAATTCAGAAAGCGTGATAGTAGGACATTCGGAAGCAAGGGCAGCAACAGCCTATCAAACAACCCGAGCCCTCGACATCGCCATCACACAGAGCAACAGAAACAGCAGAGCCGGCAACAGCACTCCTGTAGATGACCAACTCCAGTTGAATACAGTTCCTGCCTACGAAGCAAAAAGCGACTTTGATATGGGAAGCGATGGAGTGAAATGGATGACGAACCAGAATGCTCAGATCTATGCTATGCGCAATGGTGGACGCTACTCTCTCCTCTCTGCGGTCAGCATTGATGCAGAACAGAGTATCGGAGTCAGTCTGCCGGAAACCGGTGAATACAACATCAGCATCCCTGAGGATTGCGACGCCAGCGAATATGAAACCGTTTGGCTGAAGGACAAGGAAACCGGAAAGGCGGTAGATCTGAAGGATGGCAGTTATCCATTCTATGCTGCCCAAACAGGTGAGATGAACAACCGCTTCAATATCAGTTTCAACCGCAAGGAGACTGACATGAAGTCAGACATCACCATTGTTCCTAGCGGCAACTATCATATCCAGATAAAGGGTCTGAAACAGAACGACATCATCAGAATATACGGAACCTCAGGTGTCCTGGCACTTCAGAAACAGGCAAAATCTGATACAGAACTGCTTCGCTCACCAGTAAATGGAACTGTAGCCGTAGAGGTAACGCGAGGCGGAAAACAGATAGCCGTAAAGAAGATAGCCCTTAAATAAAGGAATGAATGCCGTAAAATTACGGAATAAATGTTAATAAAGCGCAGAGATAATCGCTCGTTTCAATAATTGGCATTATCTTTGCGCTTATTATAATATTCAATAGACTATAAATAACAAAAGAAAATAGAATTATGACAGAAAAGGAAATGTACAATCTGATAAATAGTCAGAACAACCAGCAGAGCAATGGCTTTGCTGTTAATGAGAAAGAGCGAGGTATAAGCGGTGTTTTCTCTGCTTTAATGCGCAAAGTGTATACATGGATGACCTTAGCTCTCCTGATTACGGGCGTTACTGCCTATGGTGTGGCTAGCAGTCCTACCCTGCTGATGACCTTGATGACAAGCCGCAGCTTGCTCTTTGGCTTGATTATCGCAGAGCTCGCCCTGGTATTCATCATTACCGGTGCCCTACAGAGACTCTCCCTGACTACGGCCACCCTACTCTTCATCGTCTACTCGGTTTTGAATGGTGCCATGCTTTCATCCGTATTCGTAGTTTATACGATGACCAGTATTGCCAAGGTATTTTTTATTACAGCCGGCACATTCGGAGCAATGGCTTTCTATGGTTACACTACCAAGAAGGATTTGACCTCTTTAGGAAAAATACTCTTCATGGCGCTGATTGGTCTGATTATCGCTACCGTAGTAAACATGTTCTTGAAGAGTTCGGGATTTGATTACATTTTGAGTTACGCAGGTGTAGCCATCTTCGTTGGCTTGACCGCTTGGGACAGTCAGAAGATCAAGCAGATGCTCCAGACACAATACGACATGAGCGAGGGCGCACAGAAACTGGCACTCATCGGAGCCTTGACTCTGTATCTCGATTTTATCAATCTCTTCCTCTACTTGCTCCGCATCTTCGGAGGCAGTAACAAAGAATAATGAAAACGGGAACCGGGAATAAAGTAAAAAAAACAAAGAATAACATACATAACGAGAAAGGTTGGCTTGCCCTCAACGGGTTGGCCAACCTTTATTTTTTAATTCCTAGAAAAAGTAAATGCTAGAATTATATTCTCTTCAAAAAGTTCTATGGTGCAAAGATAGAAAAAAAATTGAGAACTATGGTTTCAAAATAGCAAAAATAAGTTTCAAATGGACAAAAAGTGTCTTTTGACATTTTTCAGTGTGCCACTGATTTTTACAAACTACCTAAACATCAACAACTTATGCGTTTACTCTATATTTATTAGGAGAGCAACCAAAAGAGGCAAAAAATACTCTTCTGAACGTAGAAATAGAATTAAATCCCGATTTGATGGCGATTTCCGGCAAAGGAAAGTTCGTTGATTTCAACAAATTCTCAGCATACTGTATACGATAAGAATTCACATAATCATAAAACGTCTGCCCATTCTGCCGGTTAAAATAGCGACTCAGATAAGTACGGTTCGTACCTACAGCCAGCGCCACATCTGACAATTTCAGTTTCGGATTGAGATAGATTCTATCTTCCTCGAACAACCGCTGCACCTCAGCAGCCATCCCCGAAACATCTACTTCGTTCTGCTCTAACGGTACAATTTCAATATCGCTCAACTCTTCTATCACTGACTCATGCCTATAAACAAAATAATCTATCAGCATCCAAAGTATCAGAGAGCTTACCATATAGATATTGTCATAATCCACATTAATAACGAAACAGCTCAGCGTCCATAAAAACAGAATCAGGAAGAAGGTATTGAGAATGGCAAGAAGCCAATTCAGATTAATATTTTCCTGATAAGAAAAGCGCTCTTTCAGCTGGCGATGATACCTCCGAATCATAAAGATAAGCAATATAAAGGTAGAGCATCCATAAATGGCTCCCCAGACAGAAAGCACATAAAACCAGATGATATTATGGGTAAAAATATAGAACACCGGCAACAAGAGGAAAGGCAATTCCAGCATCAAAGCTTTCCCCCATCTGAACCAGCCCGGCTTCACCAGTTCCATCAACACAAAGCTGTAGAACGGAATAATCATCATATCCAACGAAGACGTAAGATACCACGCATGCTCGTTGTCAAAACCATAAATCAGAAAGAAAACCATGTCCTTTACCAACTGCAGGTCGACCACAATCATGAGCCACATAATCATCCGAAAGAGCATCTCCTTTCCTTTTCTCCAAAACAGGAATGCCATCATGGAGAAGAACATCATGCTCATACCATAAATAAAACTCGTTACCGAATCCATGTCTACTTTCTATATAAATAAACAAAAAGGCACACCTATGGAGAGATATTCTAACATTCCAAAGGTGTGCCATGATATAAATTTAATGCCTTATATAATAAGGTGTAGTATTAAATGAAATAACCTAATTAGTCGATTTCCTCATCGGCCTCGTAACCTCCCATCTCACGGATAGCATTCTTCAGCATCGTATACTGCTGGTAGAGATGGTTTACAGGCTCTTCACCCTTAGTATAATCGTGCATAGGTGCCTTGAGGAAGAAACTCAAGAAACGCTGGATTCCGAAACGGCCTGCACGAGCAGCAAGATCGCTCAACAATGTAAGGTCGAGCAGCAATGGAGCAGCAAGGATTGAGTCACGGCAGAGGAAGTTAATCTTAATCTGCATTGGGTAACCCATCCAGCCGAAGATATCGATATTATCCCAACCCTCCTTGTTATCGTTGCGAGGTGGATAATAGTTGATACGTACCTTGTGATAGTACTGGGTATCTTCATCGTTACCATGACCATAGAGATCTGGCTGAGCTTCTGGTTTCAGGATTGTCTCAAGAGTAGAGAGTTTACTTACCTCCTTGGTATGGAAATTAGCAGGTTCATCGAGAACGAGACCATCACGGTTACCGAGAATATTGGTAGAGAACCAGCCATTCAAGCCGAGACAACGGGTACCGATGATAGGAGCGAAACCACTCTTGACAAGAGTCTGACCTGTCTTGAAGTCCTTACCGGCGATAGGCATCTTGGTCTTCTCTGCGAGTTCCCACATAGCAGGAATATCAACAGTTGTATTAGGAGCACCCATGATGAAAGGAGCCCCCTCTGTCAAAGCAGCATAAGCGTAGCACATGGATGGAGCTACATGCTGGCGGTCGTCAGCCTTCATTGCAGCCTCAAGTGCTGCCAATGTACCATGAATCTCCATATCTACAGGAACATAGATTTCGGTAGATGCTGCCCAGATAACAACGATACGGGCACAACCGTTCTTCTCCTTGAAGTCGCGGATATCCTGACGAAGAGCCTCTACCATCTCCCAGCGGGTCTTGCAATCTTTCACATTGTCACCATCAAGACGCTTTGCATAGTTCTTGTCGAAAGCAGCCTTCATTGGTACTACCTTTTCCAACTCCTCGCGTACAGGATTGATATCTTTCTCCTTCAATACCTCAGCATACATAGCTGCCTGATAAGCATTCTGCGGATAAACATCCCAAGTACCGAATACGATATCATTAAGGTCTGCAAGAGGAACGATGTCCTTGTAGTGCAAATATTTCTTGTCTGCACCCTTACCAACACGAATCTTGTCGTACTGAGTCATTGAACCTACTGGCTTCGCAAGTCCCTTACGAGTCATGAAAACACCGGTCATGAAGGTAGTAGCTACTGCGCCACAACCAACAACCAAGATTCCCAGCTTACCTTCTGCTGGTTTAACATTCATTTTTTCCATCTTCTAAAGGTTTATTTTATATC
>ENA-UONW01001964-UONW01001964.1-human-gut-metagenome-genome-assembly--contig:-CS52-NODE-1964-length-22000-cov-8.027888_pt1 | contig 22000 bp, 19 predicted proteins | sample MGYA00242463_ERZ724010 | MGnify/ENA metagenome assembly ERZ724010 | reverse complement strand
CATTTGTTCCCAAATTGTTCCCATTCATCCCGAATTTATTTCAATCCAATTAAATGGAATTAACTTTTTAGTATCGTGTAAAGTATTAATAATCAGTTTAGTTTAGTTTAAAGCTCATCGTTTTTCTATTTAAACGGATTGTTCCCGATTTAGTTATTTCAAATGCGGGTCTGGGTACAGGTTAAAGGTTGGATATTTGAATATCAAATATTCGGCCTTTTTTCTTTATAATCCCTTCCCTTAATCTTAGAGGTGGGGGATGCTGTTCAATCGGGTCTGTATGAAATATACCAATTATTGTTTTTATGGATATCTCAAATATCACCAAGTCTATCAAATTGTATTATCCGGTTTCCGATGAATCCATCGGTCAGCTTGTCAAGCATTTCACAGTTCATCATTTCCCAGCCAGACATCTGATTATAAGAGGCGGTATTATTGATAGGAATGTTTACTTTATAGAAAGAGGGGTAACCCGTTCTTATTGCCTGGTGGATGGAGATGAACATACTACCTGGTTCTCTAAAGAGGGTGATATTACGTTCGGCCTGTTATGTTTATATCATAATAAGGCTGGTTTTGAATATGTTGAAACCGTTGAACCGACGTTGGCATATTCAATTCCCATAAATGAGTTGAACAAACTGTATGAGACCAATATTGAAATTGCCAATTGGGGGCGGGTAATCCATCAAGAGTGCTTGCTCTCGTTGCAATGCGTAAGAATAGACAATCTCACCATGACGGCCAAAGAAAGGTACAATGCTCTTCTGAAGAGATTTCCTGACATATGCCAGCGGGTTAATTTAGGATATATAGCTTCTTTTCTTGGCATATCAATCTCTACTCTAAGCAGAATCAGAGCCGGGAAGTAGCAAAGAAAAATCGGTTTTTGACATAGGTCAAAAACCGAGTCCTGTATAGTGGCTACTTTTGTGTCAAAAAAGCATGAAAGAACCATTGATTGAAAAAGATGACAAGCGGATTGTATGGCTTGATTTTGTAAAGTTTGTTGCTATCTTTATGATGATAGCGGTACATTGTACCGATAATGTAACCCCAGCGGAACGTTCTGAGCCTTGGTATAATCTTTGGGGTAGTTTTTACGGCTCGTTTATGCGGCCTGCCATACCTTTGTTTGTTATGGTGACAGGCGCGTTGCTTTTGCCTGTCCGCCAGAGTATCTCTGCATTTTATACGAAACGTCTGACAAGACTTGTTGTACCCTTTATTATATGGTCTGTCGTTTATAACCTTTTTCCATGGCTGACCGGGGTATTGGGGCTCCCGCCTACAGTCATTAATGATTTTTTTGCTTGGGCAGAACCGGACCAATCTTTTTCTGGAGCTTTGCATAACATTCTGATGATTCCTTTCAACTTCTCGATGTTGGCTGTGCAGATGTGGTATGTTTACCTTCTTATAGGCTTGTATCTTTATATGCCCATTTTCTCGGCATGGGTCAGACAGGCATCGATCAAGGAACAGCGTGTATTCCTTGCCCTGTGGTTTATATCGCTTTTCATTCCTTATCTGAGGGAATATTTGACGAAGGACCTTTGGGGAACATGTTCCTGGAATGAATTTGGTCTTTTGTATTATTTTGCCGGATTCAACGGGTATCTGTTGTTGGGCTATTATATTATGAACAATAACATGAATGTCACTTGGGGCAGGCTGGCGGTGTTTGGTATCCCCTCGTTTGTCATTGGCTATTGTATTACGTTTTGGGGCTTTAAGTCCATTACGGCAGTTCCTGGCCAGCCTGTAGAACTGGTTGAACTGTTCTTTACTTATTGTTCTCCCAATGTGTTGATGATGACGCTTCCTATTTTTCTTGCTATCAGGAAATTCAGGTTCGATTCTTTGGCAATCAGGCGTTTCTCCACCAGCATCTCTACCTGTACTTTTGGCATCTGGATGTCTCACTACCTTTTCCTTGGGCCTTGCTATATGCTTGTAGAATCTTTGCCCCTACATACCATGGTGAAAATGATGGTATGTACCGTGTTGTTATTGTCGGTAACCTGGGGATTTGTCTATGTGGTCAGAAAATCCGGTAAGGTAGGCAGATGGATAATGGGGTAACGGAAAATGGACGTATCGATGCTGTTGATGCGTTACGTGGTTTTGCCATTTCAGCCATACTCATCATACATTCGTCCAATCATTTTCTGTATCCGGGCATGCCGGACTGTTCACCTGAATGGTTGTTGCATGTGGATGAGGGGCTGAAATCGTTTCTGTATTTCATTTTTGAGGGTAAGGCTTATTCTGTCTTTGCCTTGCTTTTCGGTTTTACCTATGCGCTGCAGTTGGACAAAAGGCTGGCCGAAGGTAAGGATATGAAGTACAGGATGGTCTGGAGGATGTTTCTGTTGGCTCTGTTCGGTTTTCTCAATGCGGCATTCTTTGCCGGAGGTGATCCGTTGATTTTCTATGCCTTATGCATGATTCCTGTCATCTGTCTGAGGCATGCTCGGAATAAAGTTCTCTTTGGAGTGGGGCTTTTCTTTTTGGCTCAACCTTTGGAGTGGATTAATTGCATTTTTCATCTGTTTGATAATAGCTATGGTGTTTTTTATGAACGTGTAGGAGATACACTGAAATCTGGTACTTTCGTGGAAATGCTGAAGGCGAATGTGACGGATGGTGTGAAAGGTTGTTTGCTTTGGGCATTGCAGACAGGGAGATTGTCTCAGACGTTGGGACTTTTCTGTATCGGAATGTTGGCTTACCGTACCGGTTACTTCAGAAGGAATGTTTCTTTTTATAAGAGGCTTACTGTTTCTTTTCTGGTATTATCGGCGTGGCTGTATACATTATTGATGGTTGTAGACAATACTCCATTGAGGCTATATTATAATCTTTCTTTTTCAGCATGTTTGGTCAACCTGCTGCTTTTGGGGTACTATAAGAGTCAAACGGTATCTGCCTGGAAATTCATGAAGGTGTATGGGAGAATGAGCCTGACCAACTTTATAGGTCAAAGCTTAATCTGTACTTTCCTGTTTTATCCATGGGGACTGCACTGGGGGATATTTGCCGGTACTTCCATAAGCGTGGCACTTTCCATTGTGGTATGGATAGTACAGGTACTTTTCAGTTTTGCTTGGTTCCGTTATCATAAACAGGGACCATTGGAATATTTGTGGCACAAATGGACTTGGATCGGAAGGAAGGACTTTTAAGGAAACCACTGGTTTCATTCAATGATACCGATGGCTTCTTTAAATGAAACCGATGGTTTCAATGGAAGAAACAAGTTTGGAACTTATGGTTTCGTTGCAAAGACAACTCTTGAAACTTTTTTCCTGCCTGTCTCATGCAGTGCTTCCTGGCCCTCTGATGCAGTGCTTCGTTACCCTCTGACGCAGCACTGCATGACACCCTGACGCAGCACTGCGTGACAACGTCAGGAAGCACTTCGTCGGGTCGGATGTAAAATATTTCTTCCGACCGATGGATTTTGGGCAGATTCTTTTATCTTTGCAGGCATTAAACTGTCAGGAATGAATCGGATATCTTTACTGTGCAAGCATCCTTTTGTGTGGTTGGCCCGTTTCCGCCATCGGCGCGGCTATGGTGTCCACTCACCGTTTGCCTTTCATCTGATTACGGGGGTCATTTACGAGACTGCACCTTATTATAAATATTCTTCTCTGTTGGAGGAGGAGAAGCGCCTGGCTGAGCAGCGGCCCAAAGGCTGGCTGAGCGAACCGCTCAAGGTGAAGCGGCTGCTCTTCCGTTTGGTCAACTATGCCCGGCCGGAGACTGTGGTTGATGCCGGACGTCTGTCGGCCTCGGGCCTTTACTTGAAGGCCGGCAGGGAGGGGGCGGTCTATACATATGCTGCGGAGCTGGATGAACTGTTTCTGGAGGCCGGTGTGCCGGTAGACTTCCTGTATCTGCACGACTGGCGTCGCCCTGACTTTGTGGAGGAGGTGTTCCGCTTGTGCGTGGGGTGTACGCGCGGCTGTTCGGTATTCGTCATCGAAGGTATCCGCTACACCCGGACCATGCGGTGCTTGTGGGAGGCGATGAAACAGGACGAACGTTGCGGCGTCACGTTTGATTTGTACGACCTGGGCATCATCTTCTTCGACCGGACGAAAGTCAAGCAGCATTATCTGGTGAATTTCTGAAACTTGTTGGAAACTTAAAACAACTGATATATGAAAAAAAGAATTCTTATCTGTCTGGGCTCACTTCTTGCAGCCGTCAGCCTGTTCAGCCAGGAGCCGGTTGATTACGTGAATCCTTTTATCGGTACGACCAATTACGGTACGTGCAATCCGGGAGCCATCTGCCCCAATGGCCTGATGTCTGTCGTTCCCTTCAATGTCATGGGTTCGTCGGACAACAAGTATGACAAGGACGCCCGGTGGTGGTCCACGCCCTACGAACACAACAACTGCTTCTTTACCGGCTTCTCGCATGTGAACCTCAGCGGAGTGGGATGTCCCGATATGGGCTCTCTGCTGCTGATGCCCACTACCGGTAAGCTCGATGTGGACCTGCGGAACTATGGAAGCCGTTACAAGGACGAGACGGCCAGTCCGGGTTATTACAGCCTTTTCCTGACGAAATACAACATCAAGGCAGAAGTTACCGCTACCCTCCGGAGCGGCCTTGCTCGCTTCACTTTTCCCGAGGGCGAGAGTCACATCCTGCTCAATCTGGGTGAAGGGCTTACGAACGAAAGCGGTGCCTTTCTGCGTAAGGTGAGTGATACCGAGGTAGAGGGCATGAAGCTTTTGGGTACGTTCTGCTACAATCCGCAGGCCGTATTCCCTATCTATTTCGTGATGAGAGTCAGCAAGGCCCCCAAGGCTTGCGGCTATTGGAAGAAGCAGCGCGAAATGCAGGGCCCCGAAGCCGACTGGGACATACATAGCGGCAAGTACAAGCTCTACACGAAGTATAACAAGGAGCTGGCCGGAGACGACATCGGTGCCTGGTTCTCGTTCGATACAGCCGGGAACGAAGAAGTCGAAGTGGCTGTGGGTGTATCTTTCGTAAGCATTGAGAATGCCCGCGAGAATCTGGAGAAGGAACAGGGCGGACGTCATTTTGCCCAAATCCATCAGGAGGCGCGCGACTTGTGGAACAGCCATCTGGAACGTATCAAGGTGGAGGGCGGTACCGAAGACCAGAAAACCGTCTTCTATACGGGGCTGTATCATGCTCTTATCCATCCCAGTATTCTTCAGGATGTGAACGGCCAGTACCCGGCTATGGAGACGGGCGAGATACGGACTACCCAAGGTAACCGCTATACCGTCTATTCGCTGTGGGATACGTACCGCAACCTGCACCAGCTGATGACGCTGGTCTATCCGGAGAAACAAATCGAGATGGTGAGAACCATGGTCGATATGTATAAAGAGCACGGCTGGCTGCCCAAGTGGGAGCTTTACGGTCGGGAAACGCTGACGATGGAGGGTGACCCCAGTCTGCCGGTCATCGTAGATACCTGGAAGAAAGGGCTGAAGGATTTCGATATCGAGACGGCCTACGAAGCCATGTACAAGTCGGCCACTACGCCGGGGGCGCAGAACCTGATGCGTCCCGATATAGACGATTATATCAGCAAGGGATATGTTCCGCTGATGGAGCAGTACGACAATTCGGTGTCCCATGCACTGGAGTACTACATTGCCGACTACTCCCTCTATACGCTGGCCAAGGAATTGGGCAAGAAAGACGATGCGGATCTGTTCTATAAACGCTCTATGGGGTACAAGAACTATTATTGCAAAGAGTTCGGTACACTGCGCCCCATCCTGCCAAATGGCGAGTTCTACTCACCCTTTGACCCGAAGCAGGGCGAGAACTTTGAACCTAGTCCCGGCTTCCACGAAGGTAATGCCTGGAACTACACCTTCTTCGTGCCGCACGACATCAAAGGACTGGCCAAACTCATGGGCGGACCGAAAAAGTTTGTGGACAAGCTCCAGATGGTATTCGACAAGGGTTACTATGACCCGGCCAACGAACCCGACATTGCTTATCCCTACCTGTTCAGTTACTTCAAGGGAGAGGAATGGCGCACGCAGAAGCTGGTAAAGGAATTGCTGGCCAAGCACTTTACAAATACGCCGGGTGGCATTCCGGGTAATGACGACGTGGGTACCATGTCGGCATGGGCCTTGTTCAGCATGATGGGGCTCTATCCGGATTGTCCGGGTGTGCCGGAATATACCCTGACGACTCCTACCTTCGACAAGGTTACCATCACACTCAATCCCGATTTCTACAGCCAGAAGGAACTGGTTATCGAAGTGGCCAATAAGGAGTCGGACTCCGACTACATCAAACGGGTGGAGATGGGTGGAAAGAAATGTGGCTTCCGTATCAATCACAATGATTTGATGGAGGCGGGTAAACTGACTTTCTATAAGAAATGAGTGTGACAGATTTCCATGTATATATATAACGTGTTCAAATAACAACCATGAAAAAAATTCTTTTATTTACTTTGTTGGCATGGTGCTTAGGTACCGCAGATGCCGGGAATGTGTCCATTATCCCCCAGCCGGTCAGTGTGGTGGAGAAAAGTGGGCAATTCAAGTTGGAGAGAGATATGGTCCTTTCGTATGAGAAAGGGCTGGAACAGTATGCAGAATACCTGCAGGGTATTATCAGCCGGTCTACCGGATGGGACTTGAAGCTTGTTGCGGATAAGAAGAAAGCTGATATCGTCCTCAAAACTTCCCCCGCAGAGATTACGCATAAGGAGGGGTATCGGCTGGATGTGAGTCGGTCGGGTGTTACGGTTTGCGGTGCTGATGAGGCAGGTGTCTTCTATGGCATCCAGTCGTTGCTACAGCTGTTTCCGGCTCAGATATACAGTGAAAAGAGATGTAAGGACATTGAGTGGACAGCTCCTGCCGTCTCGGTTTATGATGCTCCGGAAAGGCCGTGGCGAGGAATGATGCTCGATGTGGCAAGATATTTCTACGACAAGGAGTTTGTGAAGAAGTACATAGACTTGATGGCTATGTACAAGATGAACAAGCTTCAGTTTCATATGATTGATGATTCCGGGTGGCGACTGGAAATCAAGAAATATCCCCGCCTCACTGAAGTGGGGGCATGGGCTGGTCCGGACCATAACCGTTTGGGAGGATACTATACCCAGGAAGATATAAAGGAAATTATAGCTTACGGCAAGTTTCGCAATGTGGAGATTATTCCCGAAATAGAGTTTCCGGCACACATGCTGTCGGCCGTTGTGGCTTATCCCTGGCTGTCTTGTACGGAGCAGCAGCATGAAGTTCCGGTACAGCATTTCATCAGCCGAGACCTTCTGTGTGTGGGGAAGGAAAGTTCATACAAGTTTCTGGAGGATGTTCTGGAAGAGACCGTGAACTTGTTCCCGTCGCAATATATTAATATAGGTGGCGATGAGGCTGTATATTCCCGTTGGCAGGAATGCCCGAAATGTCAGGCCGTGATGAAGAGAGAAGGACTGAAGGAAGTTTCCGAGCTTCAGGGTTACCTCACCAATGTCGTTTCGGACATGATGAAAAAGAAAAACCGTACGGTCGTGGGATGGGAAGAGATTATTCAGAGGGGTAAAATCAACAATCCTGTTGTGGCTGTCTTCTGGCATAATGTGAAAGATACAATTCAGGCTACCCGAACCGGGCACAAGGCGATTTTGACGCCGGCCACCCACATGTATCTGGACTTCCCTGAAAGCAAGACGCCCGGTGAGATTAAAGCCGCTGCCTGGATGCCGCCTATTTCTCTGGAGAAATGTTACTCTATGGAAATCAATGATTATTCGGAAGAATCGACGGTACTCGGCGTACAGGGGTGTTTTTGGAGTGACCAGTTCATTCATGGTACCGTACTTCAGGAATTGCCGTTACTCAACGAAAACCGTTCCGAGAATTATGCTGAATATCTCACTTTCCCCCGATTGATAGCTATTTCGGAGGTGGCTTGGAGTAAATTGGCAAACAGGAACTATAGCGATTTTTCAAAACGTATAAGTTCCCATTACCGGAAACTGGACTACAAAGACTGCCATTATAGAGTACCGGAACCGGAAATTGTCAATATGGACAAGAATACGGACGGAACCGTTACATTCACCTTGAAGTCGAATGTGGAGGGTGCGAAGATTCTTTATCGTACGGACGGCCACTATCCTCATATCCATTCGGCAGAATACAACGCGCCGGTTACGGTCAAGAGCAAGGATGACTTCAGGGCTATGACGGTTGTGAATGACAGACATTTCTCATTGCCCCTCTATTTCGATCCTGACTATTCTGCGTATGCGGCTTATGGAAACTTTGTATATAAGTGGGACCCGATGAAGATTCAGAAACAGCCTTCTACCATGAGATTTGAATGTACCGGTAAAATATCGGGGAATGGGAAGTATACTCTTACATTTGTTCATACAGGAGGAAGGGATGCCATGAAGATGGGTGCATTGAAAGTCTTCAAGCGGGATGAACTGGTCGCAGAGGTTTCCAATGAAGGGATAATAAATGCTGCCGGCAACAATTTGTCTTATACATTTGTTATTGATACGTTCGAGGCCGGTACTCCTTTCTTCGTAGAGGTCGAAGCCTATGGGGACAAGGGCAATGATATAAACGGTCTGGTATTTATTAAAAAACAATGATTGTTTATGGCAAAAAGTATGATATATACCCGCACGGGTGATGGTGGACAGACATCGCTGGTAGGAGGTACGCGTGTATCCAAAACGCATGTCCGCCTGGAGGCGTATGGCACGGTGGACGAACTGAACTCTTTTCTGGGTTTGCTGGTTACACGTCTTGAGGCAGAAGACCGGACTTTTGTCCAGTGGATACAGAATGAATTGTTTGTGGTAGGCAGTTACCTGGCTACCGACAGTGAAAAAACAGAACTTCGTGCGGCAAGTATCGTCACTCCCGAACAAGTTGCAAAAATAGAAGCGGAGATAGATCGGTTGGACGCTCTCGTGCCTCCTCTAAAGGCCTTTGTACTGCCGGGAGGCGATGAAGGAGCGGCTCTCTGTCATGTTTGCCGGACCGTTTGCCGGCGGGCTGAGCGCCGCATTCTTTCGTTGGCCGAAGAGGCTCCCGTTTCGGCCGAACTGCTGGCTTTTATCAACCGCTTGTCAGATTATTTGTTCGTTTTGTCCCGTAAAATCAATCAGGACAATAAAAAAGACGAAATATTTTGGCAGAATAGTTGCAAGTGAATTTTTTTGTTATACATTTGCCGGAAAATAGAAAAAGAACATTTGTTTACAACCATTTTAACGCGTAAAAACTATGTATTGGACATTGGAACTGGCGTCTAAGTTGGAAGATGCCCCTTGGCCGGCAACTAAGGATGAATTGATCGATTATGCCATGCGTTCGGGTGCTCCGCTTGAGGTGATAGAGAATCTTCAGGAAATGGAAGATGAGGGCGAGATATATGAAAGCATTGAGGATATTTGGCCTGATTATCCCAGCAAGGAAGATTTCTTCTTCAACGAAGAGGAGTATTAATGTGCGTAGAAACAAAGGAAAAGCCTGTTGGACAGGCAGGAGAGAATAAAAAAGGGCAGTTTGGCGGCTTGACTGAAAGAGCCGACAGACTGCCCTTTTCTGCTTAAAATGGTTGCAGAAGGAGGATGTCATGAATACACAGGAGAAGGAAACATACCGCTTGCCCGAGTTGAAGGAACGCCGGGTGCCCGAAGCCTGCCGTGAAGAGATAGGCGCGTTGCTGGGCGAGATTTATGGTTACAGTCAGTTCAGAGATCTGGAAATATACGATGATCTTTTTAAAGGAAAGTCAAAGATTGCCCTTTCGCAGGGAAGGCTTATCGAACACGTGGTGTGCGAGGCCGAGAAAGGACTCGGAGAATTGGAAGGAAGTCCGGATAATATTTTGATGACGGCACCCACGGGCTCGGGCAAGTCGTTACTTTTCCAGCTGCCGGCCATCTATTTGGGACGGCATTACGGAGCGCTTACGCTGGTCGTTTCGCCCTTGAAGGCGCTGATTGTCGACCAGGTGGAGAGCTTGCAGGATTTGGGCTACGGGCGTGTGGCCTATGCTTCGTCCGACTTGTCGCCCGAACAGAAGGCCGAAGTATACCGCCTGGTGCGCGAGGGTGAGGTAGACCTGTTCTATCTGTCGCCCGAGTTGCTGCTGTCGTATGACATCCATCATTTTGTAGGTGACCGTCGCATCGGTCTGGTGGTAGTCGATGAGGCTCATACCGTGACTACCTGGGGTAAGGAGTTCCGCGTGGATTATTGGTTCCTGGGGCGTTACCTGGCAGGCTTGAAGCAGACGTTGGGATATCGCTTCCCGCTGTTTGCACTGACGGCTACGGCGGTGTGGAATCCGACGGGCGACAATGATATGGTTTTCGAAACGATACGTTCGTTGCAGATGGAGCCCTGTGTGCTCTACATCGGTACGGTGAAACGCAGCAATATCGGTTTTGATATCCGTCCGTTGCAGCTGGAAGGAGGAGAAACCTACGACAAAGCCAAACAACGTGCAGTTTCAGCACGGGTGGACGACTATTTGGATGGCCACAAGACACTGCTCTATTATCCCTTTGCCGGTGGCATCGACATGCGCATCAAGTCGTGGGTAAAGCCTGCCGACTGGCCGTTGGTGGCCTCTTACTACGGCAAGAAGGACAAGATACAAAAAGCTGCCATTGTGGATGCTTTCAAGGACGGAAGCAAGCGCCTGATTGTGGCTACCAAGGCTTTCGGCATGGGTGTGGACATTAGCGACATCGACCGTGTCTATCACGTAGCTCCCTCGAGTACGTTTGTCGACTATGTGCAGGAAATCGGGCGCGCGGCCCGCGACGCATCGGTGCAGGGAGTTTCGGCAACCGACTTCCACGAACGCGATTTCTACTACATGAACCGTCTGCATCAGACGGGAGCCATCGCACAGGAACAGTTGGCTCTGATTTTGCAGAAACTTGTCGAGGTGTATCACATGAAGGGACGGCAAGCAGAAATGCTGGTGTCGCTTTCTGATTTCGAGTTCGTGGTGAAGCTGCCCCGTACCAAGAACAAACTGGAATATGAAACCGAGTTGGGGCAATTCGTGAAGACGGCCTTGTTGTGGTTGGAGGAAGATATCCAGAAGCGTTTCGGTAAGCGTCTGCTGGAGGTGAGTCCGCAAAATCTGCTGGTCGAAGGTTACGTGCAGGACAAGACGGGCGATGCTTTTGCCCGTGAGTACGCCGCCTACCTGACTCCGGTAGCGGGAGAGGAAAATGTCTATCTGGCTCGTCTCGACCGTTTGTGGGAAGAGTGTTTCCCCGAATTGGGTTATAAGGAATTCAAGCAGAAACTGAATAACGGTACTTTGTGTGAAGGAGCACGCCCGGTAGCCGTAGGTAAGCATGAAGTGCTGTTGAAAGAAGATGCCGAAACACTTCGCCGTCGTATGGACGAGCTGTTCAAGAGCCTGGTTACTTTGCTCAAAACTGCCTTGCTGAAGAACAAGGGGCGGTTTGACGAGGAAGCCTTGCGCGCCGTTTTTGCCGAACATGCGATGGATGTTCGTTCGGCCAGGCGGTTTATCACTTCTTTGCTCGAGAGCCGTACGGAGGAAGGACGTAGTGTCAGCTGTATCAGCAGCCAGAAGAAAAAGGAGTCCAACGAACTTTCGTTTACCGTGACCCGTGGTTTCGATTTGTTGCTTTCGCGTTATCAGAAGTTGTTCGCCCAGCGCATCACCGGGCGTAAGGGCGACCGTCTGCAGTTCTACTGCACACCTTTCTCCGACCTGAACATGCTGCTCAATCTGCTTTCCATGTTGGGAGGTCTGTCGTTCAGTGTGGCAGGAGGAGGCACACCGTGCGTGCATGTGCGCTTCAACGATGTGGAGGCTCTGGAGCAATTGGCTGCTTCCGATGGCTACCGTAACCTGATTCTCGATGCCAACGAACGCATCTTCCAGGAGCAAATCGAGCTGTTTACCATCTTTTTTGGTTCCGATCGCATGACCGATGACTGCCGTTGGGATTTTATAGAAGATTATTTTACCGGTCTGTCGGTGGAAGAGTTGAAAAGAAAGTATTGTTAGCGGTTAGTGGTAAGCGGTTAACGGTTAGTATATTCCTCACCGTTCACCGCTAACCACTAACCGTTAACCGCTTACCACTAACCACTAATCTTCTGGTACGCCAGTCGTTCGTCACCGTTCATCAGATAGATGATACCGCAATAGTGGAAGCCATGCTTCTGCAGGATGTGTTGCAGAATGTGGTTGTCGCGGTGAGTGTCGGCCCGCAGGTTCTGTATCTGCGTGTAGCACCAATCCAGACAGGCGGCAGCCACGCCATGACTGTCTTCCGTACTGGCCAGCCGGTGTATGGTGGCGTAAGGACGTTCGTCGTCCAGCCATTGGCCGTCGTAGATGCGGGCATATGTGGGGTCTTTGCCCGGAATGAAGGTAAATGTTCCGATGATGCCGGCCTTTTCGTCCAGACAGACATAGCTGTGACCGGCTTCGATATCTTTCCTGATCAGTTCACGGCTGGGATAGCTTCCTGTCCATTGCTTCTGGTTACCACTTTTCCGCATGATACGTTTGCCTTGTTCGAAGATATCCATCAGGCGGTCCAAGTCTTCCATTCGGCTTTTTCTGATTTGTATTGTCATAATGCTGTCAATGTTTCTTCAGGTGGTTGAAAACGATTTGTGATATCTGTCCGATAATCTCTTCCGTTTGTGTCTCCTTGTATCCGGAGTTTTTTACAAATACGGCCAGGATATAACGGGTTCCGTCGGGTAGGGTGATGAAACCGAGGTCGTTGGTTGCGATAATCCGACCGTTTTCGGCTGTATATCCGCTTCCGGTCTTGTGTCCGATTGAGGCTCCGGTGTCACGCAACGGGGCGGGAAGGCGTGCCGTGCCGGTCTGGCAGGCAGTCATTGTTCCCTTGATGAAGGCCTTGTAGGGTTCCTCGATAACATCAGTTTCCAGAAAATGTTCCAATAATACAGCCGCTGCATAAGGTGTACTCCAGTTGTTCCGACTGAGGCGATGATCCCTCTGCATGTCGGCTTCGGTGCAGGCAATGCCAAAATCGTCGGTTATACCCAGGTTTCTGATGAAGGCATCGGTCTCAGAAGGCGACACCAGTCGGTCGAACAGAATGTCGCAGGCGTTGTTGTCGCTCTGTTGTAATGTATATTCCAGTAGGCTCCTTACGCTGATGTTCATCCCGTCCGCAGATTCTTCTTCTTGCAGATACTTGTCTCTGAGCGGGCTCCATGTATCGGGTTTCAGGTCATCGGATGTGATGTGGAGCAGGGTGTCGAGTGGCAGTGTATGTCGCTGCAGGTAGTTGCATACAGCCAATGCCTGATGGAACTTGAAAACACTCATCATGTCGTAACGTTTTGTGTTGTTCAGGGTCAGGCTGTCACCCTCTGCTGTCAGCAAGGCCATACCGACTTGTGCATCCAGCGTGTCTGTATAGGCCTGTAGTTCGGCTCGTAGTTGCTCATATCGGTTGTGGGTCGGATGGCATCCATAGACCGTAAAAAAGAAAGCCGCCAGAGCGGCAATGATGAACATTTTCATAAGCTGTAATGTTTATAACAACAAAAGGATGCAAATCTTACGTTCAGACTTACATCCTTTTTGAGCGGAAAGACAGGGATTCGAACCCTGGGAACAGTTGCCCGTTCACCGCATTTCGAGTGCGGCCCGATCGACCACTCCGGCATCTTTCCTTGTTAGGCGGTGCAAATGTAGCATGTTTTCCGCTAAATTGTTCCGTTTTTATGGATTATTTTACATATATTTGCCCAAAACTTTAAAAATTGAAGAGTATGAAAAAGGTTTTTAGTATTTTATTGGTTGCTGTGTGCTGCTTGGCACTGGCTACGCCTGCTCAGGCCCAGCTTATCAAGTGGGGTGTGAAAGGTGGTGTGAACCTGTCTGATATCGATTGGAAAGGTGGTTATGAAGGAAACAAGGACAACAGTGCCGGTTTCTTCATCGGTCCGATGGCAGAGATTACCATTCCTGTAGTAGGATTGGGAGTTGATGCGGCTCTGATGTATTCGCAACGAGGAAAGGAATATGATATGGAGGAAGGCTCTGGCGTTACGCTGGATGCCAGACAGCAGGGTCTTGAGATTCCCGTTAACCTGAAGTATACGATTGGTTTGGGTAGTCTTTTGGGAATATATGTGGCAGCTGGTCCTGATTTCTTCTTTAATTTTAAAGATGTAAAGTTGAAAGGATTTGGTGAATCAAAAAATGCAGATGATTTGGTTGATTCAAAGAAAGCTCAGGTAGGTATCAATGTCGGTGCCGGTGTGAAACTGATAAAACATTTGCAGGTAGGATTCAACTATCAGATACCGCTGGGTAACAGCTTCTCTGCCGGAGAGGCGTTGAAGGCTGTGGGTGAAGATCTTATCAATATGAGCGGTAAGACCAAAACCTGGCAGATTTCCGTAGCCTACATTTTCTAAACAGAATAATTTCTGCTGAAATTAAGAATAGCGCTGCCCGCTTCGGATGGGCGGCGCTTTTTTTGCACTATCTTCAGATAAGTCGTATCTTTGCCGCATCTATGGAGAAGTTTGTCGACGTCATATTGCCCTTGCCCCTGCATGCCTGTTTCACGTATGCCCTGCCGCCTGAAATGGACGGAGAGGTACAGATAGGCTGCCGGGTGGTGGTGCCTTTTGGCAAGAAGAAGTTCTATACGGGCATCGTGCGCAATGTGCATTACCTGAAGCCGCAGGATTACGAAGTGAAGGAGGTGACGGCCGTGCTCGACGGGCAGCCTATCCTGCTGCCCTTGCAGTTCCGGTTTTGGGAGTGGCTGGCCGACTATTACCTCTGTACGCAGGGCGATGTCTATAAGGCTGCCTTGCCCTCGGGACTGAAGCTGGAGAGCGAAACGGTGGTGGAGTACAATCCTGACTTCGAAGCCACGGAACCGCTGTCCGAACGCGAACAGAAAGTGCTCGACCTGCTGGCCGCCGAGCCCGAGCAGACGGTGACCCGGCTGGAGAAGGACAGCGGCCTGAAGAACATCCTTGCCGTGGTGAAGTCGTTGCTTGAAAAAGACGCCCTCTTTGTGAAGGAAGAGCTGAAGCGCACCTACAAGCCCAAGACCGAGACGCGTGTGCGCCTCACCGAAGCGGCGCGCAACGAACGGCGGCTGCACTTCTTCTTCGACGAACTGCAGCGACGGGCCCCCAAGCAGCTGGACCTGCTGATGAAGTATATCGAACTCTCCGGCTGTCTGGGAGGGAGAGCTGTCAAGGAGGTGCCCAAAGCCGAACTGCTGAAACGCTCGGGTGCCACACCTGCCGTGTTCAACGGGTTGGTGGACAAAGGCGTGTTCGAGGTCTATCAGCAGGAAGTGGGGCGACTCGAAACCGTTGCACAAGCCTTGATGCCCCTCAACGAACTGAACGTCCACCAGCAACGGGCCTTCGACGAAATCCGTGCTTCGTTCCGCGAAAAGAATGTCTGCCTGCTTCATGGAGTCACGTCCAGCGGCAAGACCGAAATCTATATCCACCTCATTGATGAGGCTGTCCGTCAGGGCAGGCAGGTGCTCTATCTGCTGCCCGAAATTGCCCTGACCACCCAGATTACCGAGCGCCTGAAGCGTGTCTTCGGCAGCCGGCTGGGCATCTACCATTCCAAGTTCCCCGACGCCGAGCGGGTGGAGGTGTGGCAGAAGCAGCTCTCCCAAGAACCCTACGACATCATCCTCGGCGTGCGCTCGTCCCTCTTCCTGCCCTTCCAGCGGCTGGGACTGGTCATCGTCGACGAGGAACACGAGAATACCTACAAGCAGCAGGACCCCGCTCCCCGCTACCATGCCCGCAATGCGGCCATCGTGCTGGCTTCCATGTGCGGGGCCAAGACCCTGCTGGGAACCGCTACGCCCAGTGTGGAGAGCTGGTACAACGCCACCGAGGGCGGCAAGTATGCCTTGGTGGAGCTGAAGGAGCGCTACAAGGAAATCCAGCTGCCCGAAATCATTCCGGTTGACATCAAGGAGCTGCAACGCAAGAAGCGCATGAACGGTCCCTTCTCGCCCCTGCTGCTGCAATATGTGCGCGAGGCGCTGGAGCAGAAGGAGCAGGTCATCCTCTTCCAGAACCGCCGCGGCTTCGCGCCGATGATCGAGTGCCACACGTGCGGCTGGGTGCCGAAGTGCAAGAACTGCGACGTCAGCCTTACCTATCATAAGGGACTCAACCAGCTCACCTGCCATTACTGCGGCTACACGCAGCCCGTGCCCCGCCGGTGTCCCGCCTGCGAGGGGGTGGACCTGCGCAACCGTGGCTTCGGCACGGAGAAGATTGAAGACGATGTGAAAGCTATCTTTCCCGAGGCCCGTGTGGCCCGCATGGACCTGGATACCACCCGTACCCGGGCGGCCTACGAACGCATCATCCACGACTTCCAGCAGGGACGGACGGATATCCTTATCGGTACGCAGATGGTGTCCAAGGGGCTGGACTTCGACCACGTCAGCGTGGTGGGCATCCTCAATGCCGACACCATGATGAACTATCCCGACTTCCGCGCCTACGAGCGTGCTTTCCAGTTGATGGCACAGGTGGCCGGGCGGGCCGGGCGCAAGAACAAGCGCGGGCGGGTGGTGTTGCAGACCAAGAGCATCGACCACCCCATCATCCCTCAGGTGATGCACAACGACTTCGAGGGGATGGTGGCCGGGCAGCTGGCCGAGCGGCAGCTGTTCCGCTATCCGCCCTACTACCGGCTGGTGTACGTCTACCTGAAGCACCGCAACGAGCAGCTGCTCGATGTCATGGCGCAGACTATGGCCACCAAGCTGCGTGCCGTCTTCGGCGCACGGGTGCTGGGTCCCGACAAACCGCCCGTGGCCCGCATACAGACGCTGTTCATCCGCAAGATTGTCCTCAAGATAGAAGTCAACGCCCCCATGGCCCGTGCCCGCCAGCTGCTGGTGCAGGTGCAGCGCGAGATGGTGGCCGAAGACCGTTTCAAGTCGCTCATCGTTTACTACGATGTCGATCCGATGTAGCATATATATAGGAATACAGATATGAAGATAGCATTAGACGTACACACGCATACCCTGGCCAGCGGGCATGCTTTCAGCACCCTGCAGGAGATGGCGCAGGCCGCGGCCGACAAGGGGCTGGAACTGCTGGGCATCACCGAGCATACGCCCGGCATCCCCGGCACCTGCGACCTGATTTACTTCCGCAACCTGCACGTCGTACCCCGCCGCATGTATGGGGTGGACCTGCTGCTGGGGGCGGAAATCAACATCCTCGACACGGAGGGCCGCCTCGACCTGGACGAAGCGCACATGAAGAAGCTCGACCTGCGCATTGCCGGCATCCATTCGCTCTGCTACCAGCCGGGCACACCCGAGGAGAACACGCAGGGCCTGCTGCGTGCGATAGCCAATCCCTACATCCACATCATCAGCCATCCCGGCGACGGTACGGCCCGCCTGCTGTTCGAACCCGTTGTGCTGGCGGCAAAGGAACACCACACGCTGCTCGAAATCAACAACAGCTCCCTGAAGCCCTGCCGCCACAAGGAGGAGGCCCGTCCCAATAATCTGGAAATCCTCCGCCTGTGCAAGCAGTACGAAGTGCCCGTCATCCTGGGCAGCGATGCCCATATCTCGTTCGACATCGCCAACTATGAATACGTGCTCGAACTGGTTCGAGAAGCCGACTTCCCCGAAGCACTGATTCTGAATTCTGACGTGCACCGGTTCAAGGAATATTTAGGAATAGATTTGACAAAATAAGGCCGGAAGCCGACTGCTCTCCCGAGGAGGTTTCAACCATAGCCCCCGAATGTTTGAAACATGGAGGGGGAATGTTTGAAACATTCGACCCTTATGTTTGAAACATTCCGATGCCTCCGCTCAAAACGCGCTCTGGCGGCTCTTGGACCTATTTCTCGACTGAAAATGATTTTATTTGACAATTATAACACGATTATATGGAAATGAAAGACCTGAAAACCCCGAAAAAACATCGCATCCTGTTCGTCTGTCTTGGAAATAAATAGAAAAATATATCATTATTATATATTGCTGAAATATAGTTAGTTTAGATTTATTTTATATCTTTGTAATGTAAACTAAATATAGATTTTATATATTATAATGTAAACCAAAAGTTATACTAAAAACAAGGATATGAAACGAAATTTACCTACTATTTCAGCAATACTTTATACTTCAAAGACGCTTGCCAATGGTGAACATCCTATTATGTTGCGTGTCTGCTATAACGGAAAGCGTAAATATAAGAGTATGGGTATATCTTGTATGGCTCAAGAATGGAGTGATGACAAGCAACGAGTTAAAGGCAAGCGTGCAAACAGCCTCAACGCAATCATCGCAAAAGAATTGGCTGATGCTCAAAATCTTGTGTTTTCTTTGGAAGGTAGGAAAGAATATTCAGCCTCAACTATTGTATCTGATTTACAGAAGTCTCCTACGAAAATCACATTGTTTTCTTTATTTGAGGAACGAATTGAATTTTTTAAAGTAGAAAAAGGAAAATATAATACTGCCACAGGATACACAACTTTACTAAATCGCATAAAAAAGTACACCAACAATAAAGACCTTGAATTATTTGAGATAACAGTAAATTGGCTTCGCTCATTTGAAGAATATTTGCGTTGCCATTATGTAGATAATTCCATCCGAAAGTTCTTCGATAATTTCAAAGCTATCTTAAATTATGCCACAACTAAGGAGTATATAAAGGATACTCCGTTTGCTACCTTTAAATTCAGCAAGAAGTTAAATTGTCAAACAAGGAAACGTGCCCTAACGTTACAAGAAATAACGTTGTTGATGAGATATTACCAACAAAGATATGGTTATAATGGTAAACAGAATAACGATGTCTATGGAGAAGTTAATGATAAACAGTATTGGGTAAACCAAAAGTTCAAACCAAGGGGAGAGACAAAGTTAAGTCCAATCAATGCGGAACAATTTTCACTTGCTTTATTTTTATGTAGCTACCTTTTTCAGGGAATGGCTCTAATAGACCTTGCTAATTTGAAAAAGAAGGATTTGCGAATAATTGAAATTACAGACAGAAAGAAGTTTATCAAGGATGCGGCTGAAAATGGATATGATTATGCGATTGATAATTTGAGAAAAATTTATTGTTATGAGATTATAACGACAAGGCAAAAAACTAATCATCCTACAAAAATTATCGTCAATATAAATTTGTTGATGCCATACCTTTATCCATTTGGTTCATATATCGATGGAGAAAAGATTTTGAGTGAAAATGAATTAGAGGATTATATATTCCCAATCTTTGATAAAGATAATGATACCGAAGATAAGAAGTTCAGTCGCATGGCATATATGAATTATCTTGTTAATGTCAATTTGAAACGTATTGCAAGGCGATTAGGTCTTTCCAATGGTATAACATTCTATAGTAGTCGGCACAGTTATGCTTCCGCTCTTTATCATGCTAATGTCCCTGTGGGATTAATTGCACAAAACATGGGACGTAATCCTGCGGAAATTGAAACTTATCTGAAGGAATTTGACAATGAGAATATTTATAATGCAAATTTAAGGTTGTATTTGTCGGAGCAACCCGAATATAGGGATATTATTGAGAAGTCCCGTGATGAAGAAAGAAAAAGATTAAAAGAAGAAGGAAAATTGAGTATGTTAGAGATGCTTGAAGATATATGGGAAGGTTACGATGAAGAACCATTCATTTAATAACTATTTGGGCAAGTGGAGATATTAATATCCACAAAATAAACCATTAGAAATTTAATTAACAGAGGTAACTTCCCATTCAATAAAATATATTAGATATTGACACTTAATGAGGTATCCGTTGCATGTATAAAAAATTTTTTTTCTAAGAAATTTGGGGCTATTAACCAATAGCCCCAAAATACATGAATTATAAACTTATATACCTATATCACAATTTTTTAATAGCCTCATTAAGTATGTTTAATGGTTTCCGATTTTTACGTAAATGTATTATTCTATCCATTAGGTGCATAAAAACTGTTATTAATACGTGTTCATCGTTCAAATGTGAATATAAATACTCATCGCTTATTCTAAGGCTATCAAGTGTCTTCTTTAAAAGTTTGTGATTTTTGCAGGTTATTTCAACTCTATACATCGTTGTATTAAAACCTGTCTTTTCTTGAATGTAATATTTACTACTCTCTTGTTCTATTTCCTTTTTTTTATTGTATGTTTTCATCGATAATGTACTTTTTTCGTTTTTTATCAACATCTGAGGATTGGCAAAAATACGATGTCGGGGATTCCACCATGAAAGAAAGCCAACACCATAAACTGCTTTATTATCAGCTAAGCGACCATTAACAATTAAATCATAGTTATCATCTTTATATTGTCTAATAAGATGTTTTTCAACATTGAAATTAAAATCTACCGCAATATCCAATTTTGATATCTGTAGAAATTCAAGATTAAGAGCCTCTTCAATATAATAACGTGCAGAAACCAACCATGAGTATAGAGCTTCGTTATCATAAATAATATATACATACTGACGATTTTTGTTGAATGAACCGAAACGCATATAGCCAACTTTTCTGTTATAATAACCTTTGTATTCGTTCCAATCCTTGCACCACATAACAAACTCATTCTTATAATAGCGAGATTCCGACCTTACAAGCCATATTTCTTTATTTTTACCAAAATGAAAAATGTTATTGTCTGCCGATAGGTATTCTTTCATGCTGTCAGTTGTTGTATATGTTATTTCAAGGCAATCAATACTTGCTTGGTATAAATATTCTTTTTTTCTCATTGCTTTTTGAACTTATAAACTATTTATAAATATAAAAATAATTCAATTAAGTTCAATAATTATGGCAAAGAGAATTAGGAGAAAATTATCGGATGCAACTAAATTTAAAATGAGATTGGCGAAATTAGGTACTAAAAATCCGATGAGTGGCAAACATCACACTGAAGATGCAAAACGAAAAATCAGTAAAAAGTTAAAAGACTATTGGCGATTAATCCCGATAGAATAACCTATGAACAGGTAAATACTTTCAGTATCATAAATGCTGATACTGCATATATACTGTATTCTCTTTTAGATTTATAGAAATCGAATGTTTAAATACATCTACTTAATGTTATTTCCTATATATCCGTGTGTCGTGTGTTTTAATACAGAAAAATGTATGCTTAAAAATTCTGTATTCAAATAAATCTATAAGTTAATAAGAATATATTGAAATTTCGTATTCAATTTATTCTTTGATTTGTTTGCATACAACAAAAAGAAATAGTATCTTTGCATTGTAATAAAAAAGCAATAATATGAAAGCGGTAATATATTCAAGGGTTAGTTCAACAACAGATAGACAAAACACAGAAAGACAGGTAGCCGATTTAACTTCGTACGCCAAATATAAAGGTTATGAAGTCGCCAAGATATACGAAGAAAAGATAAGTGGGGCAAAAAAGAATAATGAAAGACCTATACTTGTTGAGGCTTTAGATTTTTGTAAATCTGAAAATTGTGATATATTATTAGTATCGGAATTAAGCAGATTAGGTCGAAACGCCTTTGAAGTTTTGGAAACTGTTAAACAGCTTGTAGATGATGGTATCAATCTATATATGCAGAAAGAACAATTTACCTTATTGGATGACGAAGGTAAACCATCGATTTTTGCGCCTATCATGATTGCAACATTATCAACTTGCGCACAGCTTGAACGTGAGAATATCAAGTTCAGACTAAATAGTGGTCGCCAACTCTATATTGAAAAAGGCGGTAAACTTGGACGTAAAGAAGGTTCCACAAAATCTACAGAACAAAAAGCTGAAGAATATAGACAAGTAATTAAGGAATTAAAACGAGGTACAAGTATCCGTAAAACTGCTAAACTATGCGATGTCTCAGTTTCAACTGTTCAAAGAGTTAAAGCTGAATTTAATCTATAAAAG
>ENA-UONW01001961-UONW01001961.1-human-gut-metagenome-genome-assembly--contig:-CS52-NODE-1961-length-22019-cov-7.110818_pt1 | contig 22019 bp, 12 predicted proteins | sample MGYA00242463_ERZ724010 | MGnify/ENA metagenome assembly ERZ724010 | reverse complement strand
AGATCAAGAAGTCCCAGGTTCGTACGCCGCTCGGCGCCATCAAGGCGACCGGCGACTACACGATCACGATCGGTCTGATGACGGACATCACCGCCGACATCACGGTCAAGGTTGTTGCTGAGGAATAATTTCCTCCGTCCGACCAGAGATCTTCAGCTCCAGGGCTTCCTTGAAGCCTGCGAGCTGAAAGCCGGAAAAAGGCTCTCCAAAGGATTCAGTTCCAGCGGGGAGCCTTTCTTTTTGTCCGCGGCAAAGATAAAAATTGCAAGTTTCGGCAAAGATTGATTGGCGGTAGAGACGCCGCAGACGAAATCCTCGATAATTCTGCCCCGCTTCTTTTAGAAAACCCGAACCACAGATGACCGAAGACATTCAGGATGACGCCGCTCTGGCCGTACGAAAGCCCCCGCAGAGCATTCTCTCCGAGCAGGCCATTCTCGGCGGATTGATGGTGGATAATTCCGCGCTCGACAGCGTGGTCGACGTCATTCGTCCCGAGGATTTCTACCGGCGCGATCACCGCCTCATCTACGAGGAAATCGCCAAGCTCATTCAGGGAAGCCACCCGGCGGACTACCTCACGGTCTATGAGAGCCTCAAGGGTTCGGGCATGGATGTGGAGGCCGGGGGCCTCCCCTACCTCATGGAGCTCGCGAACAATTCTCCCTCCGCGGCCAATATCCGCCGCTATGCGGAGATCGTTCACGACAAGTCCGTCCTGCGGCAGCTGATTACCGTGGGCGACAAGATCGTCACGAATGCGCTCTCGCCCGAAGGCCGGGAGACGCGTGAAATTCTGGATGAAGCCGAAAAAGAGGTGCTCGCCATCAATGAGCGGAATTCCCGCAGCCAGCGTGGATTTCAGCCTCTGGCGACGCTCGTGCGCGACGTGTCGGCGCGCGTGATTGAGCTCTACCAGACGAAGGATTCGTCCGAGGTGACGGGCGTCTCCTCGGGCTACAGGAACCTCGACTTCGTGACGGCGGGTCTTCAGAGAGGCGACCTCATCATCATCGCGGGACGACCCTCGATGGGCAAAACCTCATTCGCGCTCAATATTGCTGAAAACGTCGGCATCGTTCAGGAGCTTCCGGTAGCGGTCTTCTCGATGGAAATGGGCGCGGACCAGCTGACGCAGCGCATGATCTCTTCGGTCGGGCACATTGATGCGCAGAAATTGAGAAAGGGGCAGCTGGACGACGAGGACTGGGACAACTTCACGGCGGCGCTTCACCGTCTTGAAGAGAAGCCCATCTTTATCGACGACACGCCTGCGCTTACGATTACGGAGCTTTCGAGCCGTACGCGGCGCTTGGTCAACCAGGCGGGTCCCCTGGGGCTCGTCGTCGTCGACTACCTGCAGCTCATGGGGTCTCAGAGCAGAAACGCGCAGGACAACCGCGCGCAGCAGCTCTCCGAAATCTCCCGAGGCCTCAAGGCGCTCGCGAAGGAACTCCGCGTGCCGGTGATTGCGCTCTCGCAGCTGAACCGTTCGGTCGACAGCCGCACGGACCGCCGTCCGGTGATGTCCGACCTTCGCGAATCGGGCGCAATCGAACAGGACGCGGACGTGATCATGTTCATCTATCGCGACGTCGTCTACAACAAAGATACGCCCGACAAGAATTTGGCCGAGATCATCATCGCCAAGCAGCGTAACGGCCCGATCGGCACGCTTCGCATGACGTTCCTCGGCGGCAATACGCGCTTCGAACCTTCGGCGGACGAAGGCTACTGGGGCGGCATCGAGGAGTAAGAAAAATGGAATGGCTCACAAGCATTGACTGGTTTGCGCTCGCCTGCTGGCTCGGTGCTTTCGTTCTGATTGCGCTTGGGTTTGCGGGCACGATTGTGCCGGCGATTCCGGGTCTCCCCATGATCGCGGGCGGCGCCTGGCTTATCGGCTGGGCGGACAACTACGACAAGGTGGGCTGGAAGACGATTCTCTTTCTCGCGGTGCTGGCCGTCATCGGCGTCATTGTGGATTCGGTGGCGCAGACGGCGGGCGCTCAGAAGGCAGGGGCTTCAAAAGCGGGCATCATCGGTTCGCTTGTCGGCACGGTGCTCGGCATGTTCATGGGGCTTTTCGGTCTTCTCTTCATGCCGCTTATCGGCGCTGCGATCGGCGAATTCTGGGCCAAGCGCGATTTGATTCACGCGGGCCGCGTGGGCGTCGCCACCTGGATCGGCATGATCGTAGGGACTGCAGTCAAGGTTGCGCTTGCCTTCGCCATGACGGGGATTCTCTTCTTCGTCTATCTCACGGCATAAAGCTGGATTTGCCGGAATCAAAAAGCCATCCATGAGAAAGCTCGACCGACGCGTTTTTCTGTTTTAGAAAAACCGTCTTGAGGCGGCGATCATCTGCGTTTCGGTATCCTCCGATTTACGTATGAATGGGTTCCACCTAAAGTACTAGTCACACTAAGAATTTCTTCCAACCATTTTTGTTTTCAGGAAGAAATTCGATTAGAGAATCTGTACAAACGGAGAATCCCCATGCTAACGAAGCGCCAGTTTCTTCTCTCTATTGCCGCTCTTTCCGTCTCGAGCGCTCTGCAGGCTGCAGGCGGACCGTCGGGTCCTGCCGTGCATTTCCAGGCTCAGGGCAAGATTGGCGAGGTATTCGTTAATCCCTACCGCATTGCCCCGCTCACTGCGATTATCGGCAACGGCGGTTATGAGCTGAAGGACGTTTCCGTTCGCGTGGTGCCGAAGAAGGGCGGTCAGGAAATCGCCTACGCAGTCGAAGACCGCATCTGCCGCACGCACGGCGGCATTCCCGTCTTCGGACTTTATGCCGATTATCAGAACACGGTTGAGGTTTCCTACACCCGAATTTCGAATGATGCGGCTCGTACGGCAGAAAAGGTGAAGGAAAGCTACAAGATCTATGCCGGTCCGGCTTATGTCGGCAGCGACGGCACTGATCTGCAGACGGGCGGCTGGTTCCAGGCCAAGGTCCTCAAGATGGACAGGAAGTTTAAGGACCGCCTCTACTTCGTCAACAATATTCTTGAAAATAATCCGCGCGGAGGACGAGCCGTCTGGAACAACCCGGCAGGCGGTGCTCTGCAGTGGGGCGGCGCTCCCGAGGTGGGCATCATTGACTCAACGGGTGAACTGCGCTGGTATCTCCTGCCCGATTCGATCTACAACGGCAATTCGATTGAATGGGGCGGCGTCATGATGGGCTTCCGTCAGAACCCTGACGGTGCTCTTACCTGGGGTTACGGCCAGCGCTACGCCAAATACGACATTCTTGGCCGCAAGATCTTCAATCGCATGCTCCCGGAAGGTTACGACGACTTTTCGCATGCTATGGTGCCAATGCAGAATGGCAACTATCTCATCCGCGTGTCCGACGCCAACTACAAGCGCGCTGACGGCAAGAACGTCCGCACCGTCCGCGATGTGATGATCGAAGTGAACGAATCAGGCGAAGTGGTTGACGATTGGAATCTCAACAATATTCTCGATCCGTACCGCAGCACGGTCATCAAGACGCTCGATCAGGGCGCCGTCTGCCTCAACATCGATGTGGCCAAGGCCGGCCAGACGATGAGCGACAAGGAGCTCGCAGAGCTGGATAAGTCCGACAACTTCGGCGACATCCTTGGTTCCGGCCCGGGCCGCAACTGGGCGCACGTCAACTCTGTCGATTACGATCCGACCGACGACTCCATCATCGTGAGCTCCCGCCATCAATCTGCAATTATCAAGATCGGCCGCGATAAAAAGGTGAAGTGGATCATCGGCAGCCACGAAGGCTGGAAAGACGCATTCAAGTCGAAGCTGCTCACTCCGGTGGATGCCGAGGGCAAACCGATTGCGTGCGATGAGAACACCAACCATTGCGAAAAGAATTTCGACTGGACGTGGACTCAGCACACTGCATGGCGAATCGACGCGAAGTCGAAGAAGGGCATTGTCTACCTCACCGTCTTTGATAACGGCGACGGCCGCGGCATGGAGCAGCCTCCGCTTCCTGACATGAAGTATTCGCGACTTGTGGTCTATAAGGTTGACGAAGCGAAGATGACGATCGAACAGGTCTGGGAGTACGGCAAGGAAAAGGGACACGAATACTTCAGCCCCGTTACCGGTCTCTGCGAATACGCCGAGGATAAGGATTCCGTTGTCGGCTACTTCTCAACCGCCGGCATGCGCGTGAGCCATGGCAAGGCTATGCCCTCGCCCTTTATCACGGAATTTGCCTGGGGCGCGAAAGAGCCCTCCGTCGTGATCCATCTGAAGGACACCTTTGGTTATCAGGCCTGGCCTTTCTCCGTCAAGGAAGCTTTCAAGCCCACTGCCAGGCAGGCGCGCTGATCCTTCCTTCAGCCTTGCATAACTGAATGTTCACCGCTGCTGCCGACCCCTCTTTCGGCAGCAGCGTGGCTGAACTCATCCTCAGATTTCTCTTTTCCCGGAACTTGCATCATGCAACGTCAATTCGCGAGATCTCTCTTCTGCCTCGCGGCGCTGTCTGCAGCCGCTCTCTCCGTTCAGGCTGCCGACGTGAAGATGTACGGCATCATCGATACCGGCATCATTATTGAAAACAACAAAATGGGCACGGGCGACAGCCAGACCCGCGCCTACGAAGAATTCGGCATCAACCTCGGGCCCCGCGTCGGATTGAGGGGTACCGAAGATCTCGGCAACGGCACGAAGGTCAAGCTTCTGCTTGAAAACCTCTTCGAATCGGATAACGGCGCCATGCGCTTCAACCGGCTCTTCGGCGGAGAATCATCCCTGGCGCTCGAAGGCCCTTACGGTGAAATCGCCTTCGGCCGCATGGGAGCACTGACATCCCCCTTCGGTCACTGGGGCATCTTCGGCCTTGAGGCCACACCCTTTGGGTTTGGCTGGGGTCGTTCCGGAGGCGTTCACTGGATGGTCGGCGGAGATCGTCTCGACAATACAATTTCCTATGCTTCACCGAAATTCGGTCCGGGCGTTCAGCTCTATGCGCAGTATTCCTTCCAGACGGGTACCAATCCGGTTCCGGGCGTCGAGAATGCTAAGGAGCGCCACAACACGCGCAGAGCTTCCATAGCCTTCCGCATCAAGAATGAGTCGCTTACCACGGTCGGCACGCTTGACCGCATCATGAACACGCATAATTCTCCTGCCGACTACGGCGAGGACACGACCATCGGAAGCCTTACGGTTAATTTCCCTGTTGTCAAAGACGTGCGCCTTTTCGTCATGGGACAGTACTTCAGGAATGTCTACAATGCACCCGGCACGCCTGTTCATTCACCCGTTAAGCTCATCGGAACTGCGAACCTGGGCGCCGACAATCAGACAGGCATTTCCGGTAGAGGGTTCGACGGGTACGTTGCAAGCATCAACGCTCAGATCAAGGTTGCAGGAGGCGACCTCTATCTCACGACTGCATACGACGACTGGGAATACAAGGGGCACGTGACAGAAGGCCAGGAAACCGATCTGAAGCGCTACCTCGTGGGCGCCGCCTACGAATACCCGCTCAGCAAGCATACGCACCTCTACGCTTCCGCCAACTGGACGCACGGATCGGGGCTCTTTGATACCAAGAAATTCTCCGACAGCTCGGACCCGAATTCGTCGCAGGTGATGGCCGGCATCACGCACTTCTTCTGATCGTCGGGCAGAATTCCCTGTTACCGATGTAAGTTGCATATCGAAGGATCCGGAGTCTGTCGCGGCACCGGATCCTTTCTTGCGTTAGGAGACCCCCATGAAGCCCTCTGCCACTCTCGACGACCTCACGCTCTCGGATCTGAAGCTTCTGCAGACGCTCCTCAGGACGGCATCACTCACGAGCGCTTCGCTCACTCTGGGCTGGTCTATTCCAAAAGCCTCACACCGGCTTTCGAAGATCCGTGAAGTGCTGGGGGATGAACTTTTTGTGCGGTCTGGCAATTCTCTTGTCCCGACGACGCGCATGAAGGAACTTGCGCCCCGTGTTTCCGGTGCGGTTGACGCGCTCGCTTCTCTCACGATAGAGGAGCATTACCGGCCGGAGGAGATCGACAGGCTCTTCACTTTTGAAATGGTCGACAATGCGGCAGCGATTCTTCTTGCACCCGTATTCGCCTCCATCCGCAAAAAGGCTCCGGGTTTTCATGTCCGCATTCGTCCGTCAGTCGGCCGGACAATCGAGAACCTCTGGGAAGGCTCAACGGACCTTGCTTTCGGCTTTGATATAGACCGAGCGCTTCCCGCCGATATTCAATCGCAGGAACTGTTTAAGTCCAGACATGTTTTCGCTATGAGGAAGGATCATCCTCTTATCGAAACCCTCAGCAAGCGCGTCGCAAACTCTGGCGCACCCGAAGCGCTCCCAGAGGATCTCGCGCCATATCCGTACGCATCGCTTTCGCTCCCTCGCTGGAGAACGCTTTCGTCCAACATTGACATCGTCTGGAAGCATGAGATTCCGAGCCCCCTCTATATTGAATCGCCGTATTTCCTGGTTCTGCCGCACTATCTTCTGGATTCCGACGCTTATGCGCTTCTGCCTGCAGAGCTCGCACACGCCTTTTCACTATCGCTCCCGATAACGTATGCCGAGGGGCGGCCGGAAGACATTCGAAAATGGAATCCGATGATTCTCTGGCACAGCCGCAGTCAGGGCGACTTTGCGCTTCAATGGCTGAGATCTGAAATCTGCAGGCTTTCACGGGATCATGCTCCGGTCCCGAGGCAGACATTCAAGTCCTAGCGCTCTCTGGCGCAGTAGCCTCATCCATTAAAAAAGGGCGTTTCCGTAATGGAAACGCCCTTTTGAGCTTTTCAGGTGCTTAAGAGTGCACTGAAGGCTTCAATTAGAAGCTGTGACGCATGCCGACGTAGACCGTGGTGGTCTCGGGCTTGGTCTCAACCTTGTTAAGCGTCTGCTTGTCCTGGAAGTAGCTCGCGACGCCGTAGACGTTCGTGCGCTTGCTCAGGCTGTAGGTGTAGCCGACCGAGGTGCCCCAGCGGGTGAACTCGTTGTCGTTGTTTTCATGGTCGCTGCTGTTGGCGCTTTCCGTATCCGCATAGCCGAAGGCAAGCATGGCCGTGCCGCCGGCGAGCGGCATGTCGAAGCCGGCCTGAGCCGCCCAGCCCTTGAAGGATTCGCCCTTAAGGCCGACGGAGGAGAGGGCCACTGTGTCCTTATATTCGGAGGTGGCCTTGTACATATTGTCGAAGTACTGGGCGCTCAGATAGGTCTTCGCAAAGCCGCAGTTGTAGTAGCCGCCGGCAGTGAGCGTATAGCCGTTGTCGGGCTTATCCGTGTACTGCGTGCTCGACCAGTTGTAGAGCGCGGCGGACGCGGCGAGATTGAACGGACCGGCCACATAGGTGGCGCCGAGAGCAGCGTAGCGGGTATCGCCCGACTTGCCTTCAGAAGGCGAAGCGAGATCAGCTTCGGGGGTGGTGTCAACATCGCCGAACTTGTCCTTCGTGTTCATGCCGAAGGAGTACTGGGCATAGGCGTTGAAGCCCGCGAATTTCGGGGACTTGTAGGTGACGGTGTTGTCCATGCGGGCGCCGCCCACATAGAACGTGCTGAATTCAACCGCGCCGCCCCACGAAGCGCCGAAGGGCGAGAGATAGCCGAGAAGGCCGTAGGAGCCGTTGGCGCTGTCGAGAGCGCCAACGCGGCCGAAGGAGAGTTCGCCGAAGGCGCTGCGAACGAAGAGATTCGCTTCACGGCCGAAGAGGCGATTGCTCTGACCGAGCGTGCCGTCGTCGATCGAAAAGCCGTTTTCGAGCACGAAGCCGACGCTTACGCCGTTTCCGAGATCTTCAACGCCCTTGAGGCCGAAGCGGTTGCCGGACTGGTTGCCGGCAGCCATGGTGAAGGAGTCGGTAGTGGCCTTCGTAGAATCATCCGGATCGGAGTGAACATACTTGACGCCGACGTCGACGATGCCGTAAACGGTTACGTCAGCGGCCATGGCCGAACCCGCAAAAGCGCCGAGGACGGCGAGTGCAGCAAGAGTCTTTTTCATTTCTATGTTTCCTGGAAAAAAAGGTTTTCGGGCCGGGCTCTTTTATAGGGCCCTCGAATGCCCCGGCATTGTCTGAGGAGATCGGTCTCAGAACGCCGTTCAGTGAAGCCGGTGAATGCTGTAACAAACATTCACGGCAAACACTGATTTCTTGCAAGTCTCACACAGCTCGCTTTTGAGCATCTGAGGTAAATGCCTCATGCCGTGTGATTCAAGTCTCGTCATTACGCGATTCTATGAAGGCGTGTTTCCTGAAAAATGACGTGGATAGCTGATAAATTTTCGAAAAAATAATGAAAAGTATCTAATGCCTTCGACCGCCTTTCCTGCCTCAGAAATGACGTCACGGGAAAAGAATGTCCTTGAAATGAGAAGGATTTTTCTCGCGACGAAAGTTGACGCAGAGATTCTCTAAACTTCGAAAGGCATGCTTCGGCGGGAACCTCAAAAAGAGGATCGCCGAATGCGGAACGCTCCCCTTCCTTGTCACCCAAACGCCCATGATTCATACGCTTTACAGCAACAGCTACGAAGTCCTTCGTGCGGTGCTCCTCAACAACATCGAACGGCTTCGCTTTCGCCCCGAAGCTTCGGAACTCGGCGCGGATGCGCTTTTTGAAGGCGTCTTCGACCGCGTGCCCGTCATCATTCCTTCGAAGGCGGTGGAAACGGATCTGACGCGCTCCATCGCCCGGGAGGAGCAGATCTGCGCCTCAATGCAGTTCATGTTCCTCTCGCAGTGGCTCGGGTTCTTTTCGAAGGAGCCGCTCGCCAATGTGGTCGGAAACGAAGCGGACTGGATGGTCTGGGAGATTCTCAGAAAAACGGGACCGGGAAGCTTCCGGGAGGAAATGAAGGCGCGGACGGTGCGGCTTGAGGACTGCCTCAGAGGGCGAACGGAAGAGGAAGTCTTTTCGCTCGCGCAGCGCGTCTGTTCCGTCTTCGTTTCCTACGCAAGCTACCGTCTCGACTGGGTGCTCGAGTGGCTGGGACTCCACCAGGAACGGCTCATCCTCACGGAAGAAATGGAGGACGAGAGACGGCGGATGGAAGCGGACCCTGACTTTGTCTGGCAGCGCGCGCTCTGGCAGCGGCTTGCCGGGAACCCCAACTGGCGCGGGAGGCGTTTTCTCGAGACGCTCCCCGAGACGCTTGAGTCCCTTGCCGGGGCGCCCAGAAATCTGCGGGAGCTTGATCTCGGGCACGGCCGGACGGTGCCGCTTCCCAATGCGCTTCACGTCTTCATGCCCTTCGTCGTGCCGCCGCTGATGCTCCCGGTTCTGAAGGCATTCGCGCATTCCGGGCGCGACGTGTGGCTTTATCTCCTCAATCCCTCGTCCGAATACTGGTTCGACCTTGTGCCCAAGCGGCTCTTCAACTGGAAGGAAAAGGGCGACGGGCACCGCGAGATCGGGCACCCGATTCTCGCCGACAACGGCAGAAGCGTGCGCGCCAACATCGACCGCCTCTGGCGCTTTACCGAGGAAGACATCCGCGAAACCCTGCTTTCGGGACCTTCAGGAAGCGCTCATGCGGGTGATTGCGCAATGGAGCCGAGGGAACGGAGGATGCTGAGCGCCCGGGACATTCTGCGCGACTACCAGCTGAGTCCGAAGAACATTACGGTCGACATGAAGGTGGATGCCGAGAGCATTTACCTGGAAGCCAATGAACCCACGCTTCTGCGGCGCATTCAGGATTCCATTCTGAAGCTCGACCCCGATCTCTCGCAGTTCGAAGAGAAAGCCGTGAGGGAAGAGGATGAGTCGCTTCGCTTCGTCTGCGCGCCCACGGCCGTGCGCGAGCTCGAGGGGCTTGCCGACTGGCTCCAGGCGCAGTTCAGAAAGCGAAGGGACCTTCGTCCTGAGGATATCCTCGTCGCGACGCCGGACATCTCGGCTTCGGCGCCCTTGATCGACCAGGTCTTCGGGAGCCTTCCGGCTGGACGGCGAATCGAATACCGCATTACGGGGGCGCTCATGGCGAGCGAGGACGCTCCGCTCGAAGCGCTCTCAGGACTTGCAAATCTGCTGACGGGCCGCATGAAGCGAGGCGACTTTATCGCGTGGCTTTCGCTCCCCCTCATTTCGAGGCGCTTTGGTTTTGAGGCGGACGACCTGGAGACGCTCTCGGCGTGGCTCTCGAGCGCGGGCTGCGAATTCGGGCTCTCGGACGGCCATCTTCTCTCGCTCGACGCGGAAACCTTCCGGCACGTAAGGGAGTCGACGCTTTCGCGGGCGCTCGAGCGCCTCGCGCTCGGCGCCATGCTCCCCGGAGGCGTGAGAAAGCCCTTCCTCGACGTGCTGCCCCGCGAGGGCGTGGAAGCAAGGGGCTGGAGCACGGCGGCGGAAAGACCAGAGCTCCTCAATGCCCTTTCCACCATCTATGCGGCGCTAGAAAAGCTCCGGCGCGAAGCGCAAGGCGCTGACGCCGGTTCTACGTCCGGCCAGGACGAAAAAGGTCCGAGGCGCTGGACGCGCTGGATTTCCGAGGCGCTCGAATCTTTCTTCCCGCGCGAAACGCCGCAGGAAAACTGGCAGTCGCTGCGCGCGGGTGCAGAATCCCTTGCCGCTGAAATCGAGGCCGCGGCGGACCCCGATGAAGGGGCTCCGGAAGTTCCCTTCCGGCTCTTCATGTCGGCCCTGAGAGACCGGCTCGCCGGCGCCCAGCCGGGCGGGCGCCCGGGGAGCGGCGTTACCTTTACCGGCATGCAGCAGCTTCGCGGCCTTCCCTACAAGGTGATCGTCATCGTTGGGTTGAATGATGATTCGAGATTCCCGGGGTCGTCGCACGCCGAGGAATTTGATCTCATGGCGCGCTTCCCCCGGAGAGGCGACCGCGACAGCCGGCACGACAACCGGAACATCTTCCTCGACCTCCTGCTTGCCGCGCGCGAAACCTTCATTATTTCGTATGCCGGCGGCGTAAGCGAGGCGGAAAGAAAGGAACCCTCCATCGTCGCGCAGGAGCTTCGCGAATGGATTCTTTCCTTTGCGGAAAGCCGGGAGGAGCGCCGCCAATGGGCGGCGATGCTCACAAGAACGCTCGCCCTCACGGGCTTTTCGCCCAATGCCTTCCGAAGCCATCAGGGCGACTGGCGCTCGACCGACGCGGATCTTCTGACGGCGCTCCGGGAGGCTGCGAGCGATGAGTGGTCAAGGAAGGAATTCCCCTTCGAGGATGCGGTAAGGACGCTCCCGGAAGCAGGCGACCTGGTTCCCTTCACGACGCTCTGGAAGTTCTGGCGGGATCCGGCCGACTCTGTTCTGAAGGCCAACGGCATTCGGATTGATGAGGAGGAAGAGGATGAAGAGGTGCCGGTGGTGCCGTCGACCGGGGGCTTAAGCTTCTGGAAGCGCATCGACGAGGCGCTCCGGGTGCTCTTTTCGGGCGAAAGCGAGGACGATGTCCGAAGACGCTGGGATCTCAATCCTGAGCTCGGCGCCCGGGGCGTGCGCGAATGGGCGCTTGAAGAGGACCTCGCGATTGCGGCTGCGCTCTTTGACTGCTTTGATCGCGCCATGAAGAATACGACCGGGGTCGATCCCATGATGATTTCCGCTGATCTCCCGGGGCTTCCCTGGAAGATTTCCATGCAGACCTCGGACCTGAGAACGCACGGGGAAACAGGCGACCTTCTCTTCGTGCCTGTTTCGGCGTCTTCCAAAACGGGGAGCCGCGGACAGAGAGCCGCCTGGGAATTCCTCGTCATGCGCGCGGCCGGGCTTGATGTCAACGGTTGTCTGGTGTCCCGCGAAAAAATAGAGAAAGAGGGATATGTTCCGGCAATCACTGAGCTCGCGCCGATTCCGGGGGATGCTGCGGCCCGCATCCTCGCGGTGCTCGGACGCCTCTGGGAGGCGTCCCTTTCCGGGAATACGACGGTGGCGAGAGCGCCCTTCGAGGGGGCCGGAAAAGGTGCGGGCGACGAAAGCCACGCCAATCTCATTGCTTTCCGCGGGAAGGAACTCTCCAAAGCGGAAGAACGACTCAAAAAAGCCGCGGATCTGCTCGAGAAGCTTTACGCCAGGGTCGAGAGCGACGAACTCGTGCATGAGTTTGAAGCGCTCATCGATGTGCATTGAGATCGGGGGAAAATAAAAATGACAGCGGAAAAGAAAGAGAAGAACCCGGGATTTGACGTTGCATCGGCGCCCTTGCTCGTGCCGACGCTGCTCGAGGCGTCGGCCGGCACCGGGAAGACCTTTTCGATCAAGCATCTGGTGCTTCGCTTCATCGTTGAAGCCGGGATTCCGATCAATCATCTCCTCGTGATGACCTTCACGCGTGCGGCAACGGCGGAACTGAAGGCCCGCATTGAATCGCACCTCTCGGAGGCGCTCGGCGTCCTCACCGGGACGATTGCGCCTGCGGATGCCGACGCGCTCACGGTGAAGCAGATCGGTCTCTGGCGCGGCATGAGGATTGACGACAGGGATGCGGAGGACCGCATCCGCGAGTCGCTCGCGCTCTTTGACAATGCCGGCATCTTCACGATCCACAGCTTCTGTCAGAAGGTGATTGAAGACAATGCCTTTTCGTCGGGCGGCACCATCAACTTTGATCTGGCGGCTTCGGACGAAAAGTTCCGTTCGGATGCCGTGCGGGATTTTCTGCGGCGGTCCCTGGACGCCATGCCCGAGGTAGAGGATCGCCAGGAGCTTGTCGATGGCGAGGACTGGGACAAAAAGCTCGGGGAACTCGTGGACTACCCCGAGTCTCTCGTTCCCCGCAGGTGGACGGATTTCGACGATCTCTCGCCCGGGATTCAGCAGGCGGTGAGCGCCTTCATGACGGATGTTCCCGGGCGTCTCCTCGACATGAAGAAGAATGCCCGGGTGAAGACCTTCAACGATCTTCTTCGCGAACTCTACGACCGGCTGCTCCCGGGAGCGGACGCACCGGACGAGGTCCGCAGGCAGGCCGAAAGGCTCGCCGAACGCGTGAGAAGCACCTACCGTGGCGTTCTCATCGATGAATTCCAGGATACGGATCCGATTCAGTACGCCATCGTCGAGAAGCTTTTCCTCTCGGTTTACGACTCGAGCGCCGCCCCCGGCATTCAGGCTGAGCGCGAGGGCCGCGCCATCTTCTTCGTGGGCGACCCGAAGCAGGCGATCTACCGCTTCCGTTCGGCGGACCTCAATACCTATCTCCGCGCGCGAAAACGCATTGCGGAGATCGGCCGCACGGAAGCGCTCATGACGAACTTCCGCTCGTCGCCGAAGCTCGTTGAGGCCTTCAATGCCTTCTGGACGACGGCGCCGACGGGGCTTCCCTTCCTGAGGGAAGGCCTTGCTTATCAGACGGTCCATAGCTCCCCCTCGAAAACCGGGCTCTGGGTGCGCGATGGGAACGACTGGAAGGAACCGCTGCCCCTTGAAATCTGGAGCGAAGACGGGGGATCCCTCTGCGCGAATGCCGATGACGTCAGGAGCTCTTCCATGGCGGCTCTCGGGCTCTCCATTGCCAAACTGATCGCTGCGGGCCTGAGAGGCGATGCCGTTATCGCGGCCGAGGCCGGGGAAACGCCGATCGAGGGGCTCGATCTTTCGTCCTGGGGCGGCCCCGCGTCAGTGCGCGGTATTGAGGCCCGCGACATTGCCGTCCTTGTGCGCGCCAACAGCGATGCGCTTCTAGTGAAGGAAGCGCTTTCCAAACGCGGCGTGCGCGTGCGTTATCAATTGAAGGAAAGCGTTGCGCAGACCGAGGAGGCTTCCGAGATGATCCTCCTTCTGCGCGCTTTCGCGGCGCCGGGCGACATGCATGCAATGAATGCGGCGAGAGCGACGCGGCTCGTGGGCGACACGCTGCAAACCCTCCGGGATGACGAGAAGGATGAAGCGCGCCGCGTGGAACTGAGAAGAGTCCTGGAGGAAGGGCTCCGCCGCTGGCCCTCAAGCGGCCCGGCTCCTGCCGTTCGCCGTCTGATGGCCCTCTGCCGGACGACGGAGCGGCTTCTTCCGTGCGCAGACGGCGAGCGCCGGCTCGTCAACTATGCGCATCTCCTTGAACTCCTTCATGCCGCGCACCGCACGGTGCCGACGCCTGGCGGCCTCGCCGAGTGGCTCGATCATCAGAGGTCGACGGGCGACTCCGCGGAAGATCAGAAGGTACGGCTTGAGAGCGACGCCAACCTGGTCACGCTTCAAACCATTCATTCGAGCAAGGGCCTCCAGTATCCGATTGTCTATCTGCCATTCGCTCAGAAGAAATTGCCGGGCGGCACTAAATCCACCGTGCACCTCGTTCCCGACGATGAGGGGCGCCTGAATCTGCTTCTGAGCCACGTGAAGAGCGATGCCGATGAACGGGAAGTCAGCGAATCGATCGAAGAGGACGTGCGTCTCGCATACGTGGCCATGACGCGGGCGGCAAAACACCTGGTCGTCATGCTTCCTCAGTCGATGATGAGCAAGAAGTCTCCCGACTCCTGGAGCGCCAACACGTATAAGAATGCGTACTTTGCGGCGCTTTGCGGCGGGACGGATAAGAAGACATTGACGGGCGTTCAGGCCAGGAAGCACCTTGAGAGTCTGCGGAACACCGGCACCGTCGCCGTGCGGGATTTTTCTCTCCTTGCGGAAGCTGGAAAAACCGACGGCTTTCAGGTGCAGTCGGAAACGAAGCCGTCCGACTTTGATGCGGAGAAGGCGCGCGACGTCCGCGGAGGCTGGAGGACATCGAGCTTCACCGGCATTTCCCGCATGGCCGAGGATGACGGCTCGGGCTTTTCCGTCTGGTACGGCGAAGCCGAAAAGGTGCCGGCAGCCGGAGACATTCTTTCCTTCCCCAAGGGCGCGCAGGCGGGTACGTGTCTCCATGAAATGCTCGAACTCGCGGATTTTTCCGGGATGGCGCTCGATTCGGAGGCGGCCCGCACTGAAAGGCTGGAGCTTTGCGGGCGGGAAGTCGAAAAGCACCTTTCCTTTGCGGACGACGCGGCCCGGGAACTCGCCGCAGAGGGTGCGGCACAGATGATTTACGACATTCTCAATGCGGAAATCGCTCCGGGATTGTTCCTTAAGAATGTCCCGAAGCGCGCGAGGAGCGCGGAGCTTGAATTTCTGATTCCGATACCGAAGGGCCTCACGGCAGATCGGCTCGCGGACGAGCTCAGAAAGCTCGACCCCGAAAAGTACGACTTCGGCGACCTTCGTCCCGAGTCGCTCGAAGGCTTCCTCACGGGCTTCATCGACCTTGCCTTCATGCATGACGGGCGCTTTTACGTGCTCGACTGGAAGAGCAACAAGATTTCGTCAGAGGCCGAAGGGTATGAGGAAAAAGCAATGGATGAGGAAATGCGCCGGCATCTCTATCGGCTGCAGTACCTCATCTATCTTGTGGCATTGAGAAGATTTTTGAAGACCCGTCTCGGGGAGCATTTCCGCGACGACATGATTGGGGGCGCCATTTATGTGTTTCTGCGCGGCGTGCGCGCGGACGCAACGACCCCGGATCATCCGCAGGGCATCGTTTTCGATCCCGTGAGTTCCGCCGTCATCCGGCGGCTTGACCAACTATTTGCCGGAGAATGCTGATGGCCGGAGTTTCTGAAAATTCACTCCCTCTGGGGGGCCTACCGGGCCTTGGAGACGCGCTTCTCCGTGCGGTTGAACGAAATCTGGAGGCGCAGGGGGAAAGTCTTCCCGCAGAGGCTCAGCCCGCCGTGCGGGCGCTCATGAGCGCTTTTTCCCGAGCCGAGGAGCGCGGGAACGTCTGCGTTCGTGCGGATAGTGCAGCGCTTTTCTGGCTGTCTCCCTCTGAAAATGCGGACGAGGCAGGCGATGAAGCGGGCGAAGAAAGGCGGCTCGAAGGCTTCCTTCACGGCGTCAAATGCCTCAGGAACCTCGGGCTTGTCATGGGGCTCGAGCGCTTCATTGAGGAAGCAAAGCTCGATCTTCGCCGCAAGGGCGAAGGCGCCTTTGCGCCTCTGCTGCTCGACGATAAAGCCGGAAGCGCGGCTGAGACGCGTCTTTATTTCGCGCGCTTTGCGCTCGAGGAATTGATGCTCGCGCAGGCGCTTCTCCGGCTCGCCGGGAAGAAGACCTCTCAGGGCGCGGAAGCTCCGGCATCATCGGGCGTTTCGGCAGCGGTCGACCGGATCGCAGCCGCATCGGGGGCGGACAGCCTTCAGAAGAAGGCGATTGAAGTGGCTGTTGGCGAGTCGCTTGCCATCATTTCGGGCGGTCCGGGTACGGGAAAGACCACGACCGTTGCGCAGATTCTTGAGTGCCTCCTCGAAGAGAAGCCTGACCTCAGAATTGCGCTCGCGGCGCCGACAGGGAAGGCCACAAGCCGCATGGATCAGTCGATGCGGATGAGCGTCGGCCGGGGGTTTCTGCCGAAGCTCTCCGAGGTCCTCGCGAAGGATGAGACGCGCCCCGAGGGCGAGCGCCAGGTAAAGGGCCGCACCATTCACAAGTGGCTCCTCTCGCCCACGCCTGCGGGCGGGTTCCCGGGCCCCGGAAACCCCCTGCCGGTCGACGTGATCGTGGTCGACGAAGCCTCCATGGTGGACATCCACCTTGCCGCCCGTCTTTTCGACGCCGTGGGCGAAAGCACGCGCGTGATCATTCTGGGCGACAAGCATCAGCTTGCCGCCGTGGGGCCGGGCGCCGTTTTTGCGGAGCTCTCCGACCCGAAGGGCGTGCTCGGCCGTCACGTGGTCGAACTCGAAAAGAGCCGGCGCTTTGAAAAGGGAACGGTAATCGCGAGGCTTGCTGAAGCCATCAACCATCAGGGCGAAGCTGCGCATCTCCCCGAAGCGGAAGTCTTTGAGCGGGTGCTCGCTGCTTTTTCAGGCATTGAGGACGAGAAAAGCGGCTACCAGGCGCTTCTCCATGAGGAAATGCCGGCGGCAGCCGACAAGGCCGAGCGCGAAGTCTTCAACCGCACGGGGTTGACGCGGGCCGCGCGCGAGTGGCTCGACCGGGAGCTCGGAGGCTACGCCGGAGCGCTTCTCAACTATCGCGATGCCTGGATGCGCGGTGCGCCTCAGAAAGAGCTCGAGGAACTCATGAAGGCCCTCTGGGCGCGGCTTTCCGAATTCCGGGCGCTTGCCGCTCAGCGCCGGGGCGCAATGAGCGTGACGGCGATCAACAACTATGCCGACGAGATGATGCGGCGGCTCTGGCCGCAGGCGGACGGCGCCGGCGCCGGGGAAAACTATCCCGGGCGCGTCGTCATCGTCCGAAGAAACGATGACGGCCTCGGGGTCTACAACGGCGACGTCGGCATCGTGCTCCCGCAGCGGGCGGACGCGCATGCCGAAGAGAACGGGAGAACGGAGGCCGCCGACCCGTCCGAGCCCGGGGAGAATACCCTGGATCAGACCGCGATCGAGCGCACCGACCGCACGGGCGGGCGGATTCTCTACACCGTCTATTTCGGCGACCAGGAGCGGACCCTTCCCGCGCAGCTCCTTCCCTCCCACGACACGGCCTGGGCGATGACGATTCACCAGTCCCAGGGGTCGGAATTCGAGCGCGTGGCGGTCTTCCTCCCCGAGCGACCGGACTCGGGGCTCGCCACCCGGGAGCTTCTCTATACGGGCGTCACCCGCACGAAGCGGAAGGTCGATGTCTTCTCGAGCCGCAAGGTGCTCGCCGAAGCCGTGCGGCGGCCGACCGTGCGCGACGGAAATCTCGGGCGCAGGCTTGCGCTCGGGCTTCTGGAAGATTGAGGCCTTTCAGATTGCTTCCCGCAAAAAGAAGAAAGGAGTCATTCGGATCTTCCGGATGACTCCTTCGCTTTGAAGCGCAGAGCGAATTAATTCACCCTGGCCTTCTTCACGAGCTCGGCGAAGTGGTTCTTGGCCTTCAGTTCAGAGAGCTGATCCTTGAGGCTCTGCTTCTGGGATTCCCAGGTCGGGAAGTTCTCAGCCTTTCGCTTCGCGTCAAGCTTCACGATGTGGTAGCCGTACTGGTTGAGAATCGGCGCCTGAGCAACCGAACCCGCGGAGAGGACCTTGAAGGCGTTGCCGAAGGCCTGATCGACATTGCTCGGGACGAGCCAGCCGACAAGACCGCCCTGGTCGCGCGACTGCGGGTCGATCGAATACTGCTTCGCGAGGTTCTCGAACTTTTCGCCCTTGTTGATGCGGTCGATGAGCTTCGTCGCCTCGTCCTGGGTCTTCACGAGAATGTGGCGAACCTGATATTCCGTGTCGCCGTAGGCCGCACGGGCCTTGTCGTAGGCCGCGCGCGCTTCCTTGTCGGAAACGGGGTTCTTCTTCGCGTATTCGGAAACAAGGAGCTGGACCTTGAGCTGCTTTCCGGCGCGGTCGATCGCCGTGCGGTATTCCTTCGTGCGCTCGATGCGCGCCTTGGCGGCTTCCTGCAGGAGCACCGTTTCCTCGGTGATCGCGCGGCGGACCTGGTCCTCGAGCTGAGGACCGGCCTTCGCGCCCGCCTTGACGGCGTTGTTGTAGACCTCTTCCTGTCTCTGAACGGAAACCTTTTCGCCGTTGACCGTCATGACCTTGAATTCGGCCTGGGCAGCGGCAACAAAGCCGAGGGAGAGTACCGCTCCGGTTAAGAGTGTGCGCTTGAACATGTTTTCTGCCATTTTTGGTGTTGAAAATGATGCCGCCCTGGGGCCGCAGCGGCCGGATCGGGCGGCAGTGATGGAATGGATTTTAGAGCGCTTCGGCGGCGAACTCCGCGAGCCTCGAGCGCTCGCCCCGGGTGAGCGTGATCGTGGCGGCGTGCTGCCAGCCCTGGAAGCGTTCGACGACGTAGGTGAGGCCGGAGCTTCCTTCCGTGAGGTAGGGCGTATCGATCTGCGCGATGTTGCCGAGACAGACGATCTTCGTTCCCGGACCCGCACGGGTGATGAGGGTCTTCATCTGCTTGGGCGAGAGGTTCTGCGCCTCGTCGATGATGACGAACTTCTGCAGGAACGTGCGCCCGCGCATGAAGCTCATCGACTTCACGCGTATGCGGCTACGGATGAGGTCCATCGTCGCCTGGCGTCCCCATTCGCCGCCCGTGTCGGAGGAGTGAAGGACTTCGAGGTTGTCTTCGAGCGCGCCCATCCAGGGGGCCATCTTTTCCTCTTCCGTGCCGGGGAGGAACCCGATGTCTTCGCCCACGCTCACTGTGGCGCGGGTCATGATGATTTCGCTGAAGCGCCTTTCGTCAATCGTCTGCGTGAGCGCGGCGGCAAGCGTCATGAGGGTTTTGCCCGTGCCGGCCTGACCGAGAATCGTGACGAAGTCGATCTCCGGATCCATGAGGAGATTGATCGCCATGTTCTGCTCGCGGTTTCTCGCGTGAATGCCCCAGACGCGCGTGCGGCTCTTCGCGCGGTAGTCCTTCATCAGGCGGAAGGTGACTTTCTTGCCCAGGACCTGAGTGACGAGTCCCATGAAGTTTTCGTCGCCGTCAATCCAGAGACATTCGTTCACGATGAAGCGCGAGGGGTCGTCCGCCTCAAACTCGTAGAAGGTGGAGCCGTGATCCTGCCAGGAGCGAAGCGTCGGCGAAACCTTGTCCCAGAATCCGGGTTCGAGCATGAGCTTCCCGGAATAGAGCATGTCGGTGTCGTCGAGCACCTTGTCGGAGAGGTAGTCCTCTGCCGGAATCCCGAGGGTGGTCGCCTTGATGCGCATGTTGATGTCCTTCGACACCAGCACGACGGCGCGCTCGGGGAAGGCTTTGCGCACGCCTTCGACGGTTGCGAGAATCCGGTTGTCGCCCTTCGAAAGGTCGAGTTCTCCGGGAAGGTCCTCATGAAGGGGCTTCGTTTCAAACCAGAGGCGTCCCTTCGCTTCGGTGTTGCCGAGAAGCGCGAGCGGAACGCCGGCATCGATTTTGCCGTCGTTCGCTTCAATCAGGGCATCGAGCGTGCGGCTCACCGAACGGGCGTTCCGCGCGACGTCGGTCAGGCCCTTCTTGTGGTTGTCGAGCTCTTCGAGCGTCGTCATCGGAAGGAAGACGTCGTGCTCGGCAAAGCGGAAGAGCGAGAGCGGGTCGTGCATGAGGACGTTCGTGTCGAGCACAAAGAGCCTCGGCTCACCGTCGGCCACGCGCGCGCGGCCCTTTCTTCCCTGAAGCGACCCCTGAACGCCGGGCGACGAAGAGCGGCCGCCCGCAAAGGCGGCGGCATCCTTCTGCGTGCGCGGGGGCTTCCCCTTCGCCTTCGCTTTCGAGGCCCGGGCGGAGAGCGTCTTCGAGGAGGTTTCCTCCATCGGCCGGGATTTCTCCTCGGCTTCGACGGCGGTCAGCGGCTGGGTGTGCTTCGCGGCTTTGGGAGTACGGGCTGCCTTCGTCTTCGCTGCGTCCGGAGAGGCTTCCTGCTTCGTTTTCCTTGCGGACTTCTTTTCGGAAGCCGGCTTCGGCGCCGCTGCGGCTTCAGCCGGAGTCGGAGCCGGTGCGGGAGCCGGCTGGGCGGAAACGCGCTTGCGGGTCCGCCGCGACGGCTTTTTGGGTTGTTCGGTCTCAGGCTTCCCGGCGGCTTTCTGCTCGTCGGCGAGAAGTGCGACAACATTCTTCACTTTTGGAAGCGTCCGTTCGGACTGAGGCTTGGCGGGAGCGCCATAGTCCTCAAGAATGTCTGCGGGTCGTGAAGGAGCTTTGGGAAGCGGCATGTGTATTTGTCTCGATAGTAAGAAAGGGGCCGGAGGTCTTCGAATTCACATGAATTTGAAAGCCAGAAGTCCTTCGGACATTCTATCGGGAGGTATCCGGTCTTTCGGGCGCTCTGCCGCGGGACTTCGTGAGCGGATGTACGGGGGTTTCGAAGGAAAAAGGTGTGGGCATGCCTTTCAAGGCGCCTCAAGCGTCATGCAAAGTTCATGAATCCTTGATTGAACCGTCACGGTGAGATTTGAGAATTCAGGGCGTCGGATGAAGGCGATGAGGCGCTTCAAATCAAAGCGCGATCGCAAGGCAATCCGGCACTGAATTCCAAAAATGTGGAGAACCCCAAAAAATGAAGCGTCGCTTGTTCCTCCAGACCGCTGCCGGTCTCTTTGCTGCTCCTGCCGTCATCCGTTCGGCCTCTGCCGCCACGCCTGCCGAAGCTGAGATCACGCTCCCGCCCGCAAAGGACCTGATTTCCTCCTTCGGCTGGATTACGGACGTGCACTACTGCACGAGCCCCACGCGCACGATTCCGAAGGAAGATTCGATCCGCGTCTATGCGCATTCGATGGCGAAGATGCGCCAGGCGATTGATCTCTTCAATACCCGCAAACTCGATTTCGTCATTGAACTGGGCGACTTCAAGGACTGCCTCGATAACGGCGACCGCCCGGGCACGATCGCGTTCCTGCAGACGGTTGAAAGCGAATTCCGCCGCGTCAATGCGCCGCGCTACCACGTCTGCGGCAACCATGACTTCGACAAGATCACGCTCGGCGACTTCCTCGACAACACGGAAAATGCGGGCGATGCCGTCGGCCGCACCTACTACTCCTTCGTGAAGGGCGGCATCAAGTACATCGTGCTCGACGCCTGCTACAACAATGCCGAGGGCGAACACTACAGCCAGGGCAAATTCAACTGGGCCGTCGCCGTGGTGCCGAAGGTCGAGATGGATTGGTTCAGAAAGGAGCTTTCTGAAGGGAAGGAACCCGTGATCGTGATGACGCACCAGCTCGTCAACACCTGGGACGCGAAGTCGCAGAAGATCCCCGACGCCTTCTTCATCCGCAATTCGGCTGAAGTGGTCGAGGCGATGGAAAAGAGCGGCCGCGTTTTGGCCTACATCTGCGGCCACTTCCACAAGGGCGCCTATTCCGAGAGAAACGGCATTCACTACATCGTGAACCAGGGCCTCGTCGAAAGGCCGCTCCCGCACAATGTCTGCGGCATGGTTCATGTCGACAAGAATCTCAATGTCTACGTCGAGGGCGTCTACAACGAACGCTCGCACGTCTGCAAGAAGGCGTAATGCCTGCCTGATGCCGGACGGATGGCGGCTTCCCTCGGACCAGGCGTCTGACGGAAGCGTCGAAGCGGAAAAATAAGGGGCTTCGGGGGTAATGGTTGGCAAGTTATAGCGCGGCAACCCCGGATAAAG
>ENA-UONW01001957-UONW01001957.1-human-gut-metagenome-genome-assembly--contig:-CS52-NODE-1957-length-22048-cov-9.529714_pt1 | contig 22048 bp, 23 predicted proteins | sample MGYA00242463_ERZ724010 | MGnify/ENA metagenome assembly ERZ724010 | reverse complement strand
GATAATTCATAATGATAGAACCCGCCCCGGTGTGGAAGCACCGGGGCGGGATTTTTGCGTGGGGAGGGTGGGTGCAGGGGGAAGGCCGGGGCGCAGCCCCCGCCGCCGCAGGCGGCGGAAAGCAGGCGGAGCCTGCTTGCTTCCGGCGGAGCCGGAAGGGGCTGCGCCCCGAGCCGGCGGTCTGCACTCGGCCGGGATAAAGAAAAATTCCCCCGGACAAGGCTGCCCGGGGGAAAGAGTGGTGTATGGATCAATCGGTGATGGGGGTGAAAACATTGTCCTTGCTGGTCTCGGCGACAATATCGGTGAGGTAGAAGGTAGCCTGAGTCAGGCCGGATTCCTCATTATACAGCTTGCGCAGGCTGGGGGAGACCTCAAACATATGGGCCTGTACTTCGGGGCGCATATCAAAGTTGGCGACGCCCTTGACACGGATGAAGCTGCCATCGGGGTTCATGGCGCAGATCTCCACATTGGGATTGGCCTTGACCTGCTTGTAGCTTTCCTTATGGGTGCCCATGCCGAAGTACAGCTTATCCTCGAAGATCATCATAAAGCCGAAGGGGCGCACGCGGGGCTTATCGCCATCACAGCTGGCAAAGAAGAAACCGTTGCATTCTTTGAGGTAATCGTAGATTTTCTGAATTTTGCTCATGAAAAAGTCCTCCTTAATTGGTGATACCTATATGGTATCACAAGAAAATGGGATAGTCAATGCAGGGATAATAAGAACAAAATGCGAATAAACTGCGGCCAAAATGCAGGAAGGCGTGCCGATAAGTTGCACAAAATTACATGAAAAGGAGAGAGAACTGTCCCCCAATGGCGCACAGCGGACAAAATAAGAATCCGAGAGCGGAAAACACTTTAGCAAAATGAATGGCGGCCTGCAAATTCTTTTCGTCAAAATATACAAGTTGGAATGTTTTTAAGCGACAAAGCGACGAAAATGCAATAAAAAAATAGTAGCCAAATGAGAGAACGGTTGCTATAATACTACTAATATCTTCCCCCGGCGTACAAGTGTACGCCTTCGGAGGTACAATCCCATCATTCCATAAGGAGGAATAGAAAGATGAAAAAACTGATCGCGATTCTGCTGTGCCTGGTCATGGTCGTTTCCATGGTAGCCTGCGGCGGCGAAAAGAATCCCCCCCCCACCGATGAAAAAGTTATCACCATCGGCGTGTTTGAACCCACCTCCGGCCAGAACGGCGCCGGCGGTAAAAAAGAGATCCTCGGCATCCAGTACGCCAATTCTCTGTATCCCACCGTTACCATTGGCGGTGAGGAATACAAAATCGAGCTGACCTATGCCGATAACCAGTCCGATTCTTCCAAGGCGCCCACCGCTGCCCAGCAGCTGGTTTCCAAGGGCGTGACCGCTGTACTGGGTACCTATGGTTCCAGCTGCGCCATTGCCGGCGGCCCTTATTTTGAGCAGGCCAAGATCCCGGCGATCGGAACCTCCTGCACCAATCCCCAGGTTACCCAGGGCAATGACTATTACTTCCGCGTCTGCTTCATCGATCCCTTCCAGAGCGTAGCTGATGCGCAATTTGCCAAGAAGCAGGGCGTGACTAAGGCTGCCGTTATCACCGAGGCCGGTGACGACTACTCCGCCGGTCTGGGCACCTACTTTGTAAAGGCCTTTGAGGCGCTGGGCGGCGAGGTCGTGGAAGTCAACTTCCAGACCGGTGAGACCGACTTCTCCGGCACCATGGCCAGCCTGGCTTCTCAGGGCATTGAGGCCATCTTTGCCCCCACCTCCATCGAGACTGCTCCCTTTATCATCAAGCAGGCCCGTGAGGCTGGTATCAATGGCTGCATCCTGGCCTCCGATACCTGGGACGATGTTTCCATCATCCAGCGTGTAGTGGAAGCTGGCGCTTCCATTGACGGTGTTTACTTCTCCACCTTCTTCATTGAGGGCGATGACACCAACCCCGCTGCCAATGCCTTTGCCGAGGGCTTTAAGGCCTGGCTGAAAGAAGATTCCGCCCGCCTGACCGATAACTCCAACAGCGAAGAGATCTCCGCCGTGACTGCCTGCGGCTACGATGCCTACATGGCCATCTACTACGCCCTGGATAAGGCTCAGTCCACCGACGGCGCTACCCTGCGTGACGCTCTGGCCGCGCTAGATGTTCCCGGCCTGGTAACCGGCGACTTGAAGTTTGATGAGAACGGCGATGCCATCAAGAGCTACGCCATCATCAAGACTGCTACCACCGAGGGCTTTGTATTTGCCGATTCTGTTGCCATCGAGTAATAGCAAAAAAGCTGTAACAGCATGATGTAAAGCTACGGCTGCGCGGCGAGGGAGACCCACTGGGTTTCCCCCGCTGCGCTTGTGGCCGTTTAGAACAAACGGCATGGGTGCGGCGTTCTTTGCGAGGGTTTTGACCCGGCGATGGATGAAAGCCCCGGCAAAGGGGACCGCAGCGCCATTTTTCCCGGCATATCCTTTTTATTACGGAGGCAGTGTATATGCATGACTTTACCTACTACGCCCAGATATTGATCTCCGGATTGACCATCGGCAGCCTGTACGCGCTTATCGCCATCGGCTATACCATGGTTTACGGCATCCTGCGGCTCATCAATTTTGCCCACGGCGATATGTTCATGGTCGCGGGCTTCATCATGATCTATATCACTAGCTGGAGCAGCGGCTTTTTGGGGGCCGGCAGCATTGCCGTCGGCTTGATCTTGACCCTGATCCTGACGGTGGTGCTGGGCGTGATGATAGAAAAGGTGGCCTATAAGCCGCTGCGCTCCGCCCCCCGTATGTCGGTTATGATCTCCGCCATCGGTGTTTCCTACCTGCTGCAGAACCTTTCCACCTATGTCACCGGCGGCCTGGCGCAGGCCTATCCCAATATCCCTTGGCTGCGTACCGAAATTGAGATCGGCGGCATCACCGTGCGGCGGCTGGCCATCCTCACCCCCGTGCTGACCATCCTGTTGGTCATCGCGCTGGTCATCGTGATCAAGCACACCAAGATGGGCATGGCCATGCGTGCCGTGGCCAAGGACTTTGATACCGCGCAGCTCATGGGCATCCGCATCGACCGGGTCATTTCCATCACCTTTGTCATCGGTTCGTTCCTGGCGGCGGTCGGCTCCATCCTGTATTTCAGCTACATCGGGCAGGTCAGCCCCACCATCGGCGCCATGCCGGGTCTCAAATCCTTCGTGGCGGCGGTATTCGGCGGCATTGGTTCGGTGCCCGGCGCGGTCATCGGCTCCTATATCATCGGTATCTGCGAAACATTCATCAAATCCAACCAGGATATTTCCATCTTCAGCAATGCCTTTACCTTTGCGCTGCTGATCATCATCCTCCTTATCAAGCCCAACGGCCTGTTTGGAGAGAAACTGAAGGAGAAGGTGTAAACGATGAAAAACAAGAAAACACGCAATTTGATCTGTTCCCTTCTTCTGGCGGCGGTGCTGGTGGGTGTGCTGCTGTATATCGATAACAGCCCGCTAAAAAGCTCGATGCTCTCCACCGTGCTGCAAAAGGGTGCCATTTACGCCCTGCTGGTGGTCAGCATGAACCTGCTGAACGGCTTTACCGGGCTGTTCAGCCTGGGCCAGGCAGGCTTTATGCTGCTGGGCGCCTATACCTATGCTATCCTTACCATTCCGGTGGATCAGCGTATTAATGTTTATCAGTACTTTGATGGCGGCATTGTGCAGTTCCAGATGCCCCAGATCCCGGCCCTAATCCTGGCCGGTGTGGTGGCGGCGCTGTTCGCGGCGCTCATCGGCGCGCCGGTGCTGCGGCTGAAGAGCGACTACCTGGCCATTGCCACCCTAGGTTTCGCGGAGATCCTCCGCGCGGTGATCCAATGGGAGAAGCTGGGCCCGCTGACCAACGCCTCCAACATCCTGCGCAAATTTACGGGCTATGATAGCATCCTGTTCCCGTTTATCGTTTCCGGTGTATGTATCGCCATCATCGTGCTGCTCATCAATTCCACCTACGGCCGGGCCTTTAAGGCCATCCGGGAGGATGAAATTGCCGCGGAGGCTATGGGCATCAACCTGATGAAGCATAAGATGCTCTCTTTCTGCACCAGCAGCTTTTTTGCCGGTATCGGCGGGGCGCTGCTGGCCATGTTCCAGTTCAATGCCCACGCCAAAAACTTTACCACCGCCATGACCTATGAGATCCTGCTCATCGTCGTCATCGGTGGCATCGGCTCCATCACCGGTTCGGTGCTGGGCTCCTTCCTGTATGTGGCGTGCAGCGAGTGGTGGCTGCGCTTCCTGGATAACCCCACCATGATCGGCACCTTTAAGGTTCCGCTGCTCGGCCACGGTTTCCGTATGGTAGTGTTCTCGGTGGTCATCATGGTCATCGTGCTGTTCTACCGCCAGGGTCTGATGGGCACAAAGGAATTCAGCTGGGATGCCATCTTCGCGTTCTTTGGCAAGATTGGCCGGTTTTTCAAAAATCTGTTTACCGGCCAAAAAGCAGTGAAAGGCGGTGCGGCAAATGAGTAACCCTGTTCTAAAGCTGGAAAATGTGACAATGCAGTTCGGCGGCGTGGTAGCCGTGGATAACCTTTCGATGGAAGTGGGCGAGGGCGAGATCGTGGCCCTCATCGGCCCCAACGGCGCCGGCAAAACCACGGCCTTTAATGTGGTGACGGGGGTCTATGCCCCCACCAACGGCTGCCTTTATCTCGATGGCAGGCCCTATCTGTGCGAGCATCCCACCGGCCGTGCCAAGCATGATTATCTCGGCAGCGATGTGGAAAAATTCGCAGGGAAGCCCACCCTGCGCAAAACGCCGGATCAGATCACCAAAATGGGCCTGGCCCGTACCTTCCAGAATATCCGTCTCTTCGGCAAGCTGACTGTTTTCGAGAATGTTCTCATCGCGAAGCATATGCACGCCCGGGGTGGCTTTTTAGCGGCGACCTTCCACCTGAACGGCAGGGAGGAGGCTCGGATGCGCCGGGAGGCGATGGAGCTTCTGGAGATCGTGGGGCTGGCGGAGCTGAAGGACGAAACCGCCGCCAACCTGCCCTACGGCCAGCAGCGCCGTCTGGAGATCGCCCGTGCGCTGGCGACCGACCCGCGGCTGCTTATTCTGGATGAGCCGGCCGCCGGCATGAACCCGCAGGAAACGGTGGAGCTGACCGAATTCATCCGGGAGATCCGGGAGCAGTTTGACCTTTCCATCCTGCTCATCGAGCATCACATGAATCTGGTCATGGATATCTCCGACCGCATCTATGTGCTGGAATTCGGCAAGCTCATCGCCGAGGGCATCCCCGTGGAGGTCCAGGCAAATGAACGGGTCATTGAAGCGTATTTGGGGGTGGATCTCGATGCTTAAGGTACAGGAACTTCAGGTCAATTACGGCGGTATCCGTGCCGTCAAGAATATCTCCTTCGAGGTGCCGGACGGCAGCATCGTCACACTGGTGGGCGCCAACGGCGCCGGAAAATCCACCACGCTGCGCACCATCGCCGGGCAGGTCAAGGCACAGGCCGGCTCCATCACCTACAACGGCGAGGAGTTGCTGGGCAAGCCCAGCGATGAGATCGTCAAGCGGGGCATTACCCTGGTGCCGGAGGGCCGGCGGGTTTTCCCCGATATGACGGTGCTGGAGAATATGAAGATCGGCGCCTACCTGCGTCATGATAAGCTGGATGACGATATCGAGTGGTGCTATGAGCTGTTTCCCCGCCTGAAGGAGCGCCACTGGCAGCTGGCCGGGACCCTTTCCGGTGGCGAGCAGCAGATGCTGGCCGTGGCCCGCGCCCTGATGAGCCGTCCCAAGCTGATGATGATGGATGAGCCCTCCCTGGGACTGGCCCCCCTCATCGTGCGGGATATCTTCCAGATCATCCGGGAGATCAATAAGCAGGGTGTTACCATCCTGCTCATCGAGCAGAACGCCAATATGGCCCTGCACACCGCCGACCGCGGCTATGTAATGGAAACCGGCGAGATCATTCTGGAGGGCGCGGGACGCGAGCTCCTGGAAAACCCGGTCATCCGTGAGGCATACCTCGGCAAATAAATATTCCCCTGCGGGCTTTTATCCGCGGGGGATTTTTTTGATAAGGGACCTTGCAAAAACGCCGGGAAATGGTATGATTATTCCAAAGAGAGGAAAGGGGGAGGGGCCCAATGTCACCGATCGAGCGGAATGAAACCTATACCAAATGGGAGCAGGATGCCATCACCATGCTGCTTTTGCACCTGTGTGCGCTGCTCATCTGCTTGTATTTGGGGGAGATGGGCTACGCCGAGGACACCGCACCGGTCATCTTTGTGCTGGCAGTATTTCTCACCGGCTTTTTTACCAATGGCTACCTGTGGAGCCTGCTCGGCTCGCTGCTTTCGGTCTTTGTGGTCAATTACTTTTTTACCGAGCCCTTTTCCAAGCTGAGCTTTTCCGGCCCCGGCTATCCCATCACCTTTGTAACGCTGTTTGTGGTGGGTATCCTCACCAGCGCCATGACAATACGCAGCCGTGACCAGCAGCGCCTGAGGGCCGAAAACGAAAAGGAACGCACCCGGGGCAACCTGCTGCGGGCGGTCAGCCACGATCTGCGCACCCCCCTTACGGCCATTTCAGGGGCCATCAATACCGTGCTGGAGCAGCAGGATACTCTGCCGCCCGAGAAGCAATGGGAGCTGCTGCGAAGCGCCGAGGAGGAATCGGAGTGGCTCATCCACATGGTGGAAAACATGCTGACCATCACCCGGCTGAACGGCGACGGCGAAACAAGACTGATTACCCAGCCCGAGGCGGTGGAGGAGATTATGGCGAGCGCGGCGGCCAAGTTCCGCCGGCGGTACCCCGATTTTGCCGTGCAGGTGACCGCCCCCGATGAACTGCTGCTGGTCCCGATGGATGCCACCTTGATGGAGCAGGTACTGTTGAATCTGCTGGAAAACGCCGCCCTGCACGGGGGTAGAGTAAAGAACATCACCCTGACAGCCCGCCGCCGGAATGACAAGGCGGAGCTCCGGGTGGAGGATGACGGCGTGGGGCTGGATAGCCACGGCCTGGAAAATGTTTTTGATGGGATGCGCACCCGCGCGGAGCAAACCAGCAGCGACCGCCGCAATATGGGCATCGGCCTGACGGTGTGCCGTACCATAGTAAATGCCCATGGCGGGCAGATCACCGCCGCCAACCGCCCGCAGGGGGGCGCCAGCTTTTGCATCACGCTGCCGCTGGCGGAAATAGAGGAGGAAGAACATGATGAATAAGATCCTGATCGTCGAGGACGAATTTTCCATCAGCAATTTTATGAAAACCGTGCTGGAGGGCGATGGCTACACCGTGGAGGTGGCTACCTGTGCCGCCCAGGCCCGTGCGGCGCTGGAAAAGATGGAGTTTAGTGCCATGCTGCTGGATCTGGGCCTGCCGGATGCCGATGGGCTGGAGCTGCTGCGGGAGCTGCGGCAGCGCTATGGCCTGCCGGTCATCGTGGTCTCCGCCCGCACCGAGGAAAGCGAAAAGGTGGCCGCCCTGGATAGTGGCGCCGACGACTATATCACCAAGCCGTTCGGCTCCCCGGAGCTGCTGGCCCGCATCCGGGCAGCGCTGCGCCGGGCCGGGCCCGCCGCCAATCTTTCCGCCTTTACCACCGGCGAGCTGACCATCGACTATGATAAGCACCTGGTCACATTGGCCGGGCAGCCGGTGCACCTCACCGCCAATGAATACCGCCTGGTGGAGCTCTTGAGCCGCAGCGCGGGCAAGGTGCTCACCTACGATCGCATCAGCGAGGCCATGTGGGGCGATGCCGCCGGCGGCAACAGCCAGCTGCTGCGGGTCAATATGGCCAATATCCGCCGCAAGCTGGAGCAGAACCCCGCCGAGCCGCAGTATATCCTCACCGAGATCGGTGTGGGCTACCGCATGAAGGAGCCGGGCTGACCTCTAAAACAAAGCCCCCTACCCAAAGCGGATAGGGGGATATTTTGCGCTGTTTACAGGCTTTCGTGGGTTTCCTCACGGCAGCAGGTGATGTTTAGGTTGCCGTTGCGGCAGCGCCAGCAACCGCATGTGACGACCCCTCGACGCGAGGAAATGACAATTTAATCAAAACCCCGGAAACTCAGTAAAATCAAGGGTTTCCGGTTATATGGGGGTATAGCTCAGCTGGGAGCGCAGCTCATCCAGGAACACCTTGGGGACCGGCTCCTGCCGCAGGGTGATGCGGTAGCGCAGCTCGTACAGGGTGCCCATGTTGGTGGTTTTCACCTTTTCCAGCGTGTGGGCGGTGGTGTAGCGCTCAAACAGGTCATCAAACAGCCCGTCATAATCCAGGTCCTCCGGAATGGTGATCTTCAAGATGCGTCCGGCATCCTCCTTTTGGCCGAAGCGCAGCGCGGTAAGCGCCAGCATGGCTCCGGCCAGGATGAGGAACAGCAGCGCCGCCAGCCCCACATACCCCATGCCGGTGGCCAGGCCAATGGCCATAGCCAGGAAAATGGCGGCGATCTCCCGGGCGGTACCCGGCGCGGAACGGAACCGCACCAGGCTGAAGGCACCTGCTACGGCAATGCCGGCCCCGATGCTGCCGTTGACCAGCATAATGACCGCCTGCACCACCGCCGGCAGGATCGCCAGCGTGACGGCAAGGCTTTGGGTGCTGCGGCTGCGGTAGCCAGCCACCAGCGCGGTGCCCACCCCCAGCAGCAGAGAAACTCCCGTGCAGATCAGAAAAGATGTCAGTGTCAGTTCGGTCCCTAATATCGAGTTAAGCACAGCGATGCGCCTCCTTTGAATCATTCATCCGCGCGGGGGCATTGGCCTCCCGGCACATCTCTTTGTAACAAGCGCCGTATTTCGAAAACGAGGCGGGATAAATATACTGAGCGGAAAGCGCCCGGCACAGCCACAGAGGGCAGGCTCCGGGGATCTTGACCTCCATCAGGATCTGATCCTCCGGCAGCAGGCGTTTACCGTCATCGCCCATGTCCAGCGTCAGGCGATCGCGCCGCCAGCGGATGTTCCGATCAAATGTGATCCGCAGCGCCGGGTCTTCGGTGCCCGCCCAAGCGGTACGGTCATAGCCGATATACATGCGGGGCATGGTATCGTAAAAGCGCTGGAACCATTGCAGCTCCTGCCCGATCTGTCCCCATTCGGCTGGGGCGGTTTCGGTGCGCAGGAAACGCTCCGCCTGGGGCAGGGGCGCGGTGACCCGGCGCTTATACACTACGCCGCCGCATTTCTTTTTCAGTTCCACAAAGACCTTATCCCCCGCCTTTGGCACGCCGTAGCAGCGGATGCGCAGTTTTTCTTTATAGGCGGGCTTTTCCAGCGAGGCCTGGATGAGCCGGAAATTATCGGTATCGCAGTAGATGTTGCCGATGGCGTATTCGCCGTAGCGGTCGGCGGTCATGTGCTGGCGCATTTCACCCAGCATTGTTTCCGCCTGCGCGGGGGAGATAAAGTATTTCTTTTCAATGCGCTGGAAGCTGTATTGTGTTCCGTTTGCCATATCGGGCACCCCTTTCGGATTGGCTGGCTTTATCTTAAAGCCGCCGCCTAAAGATTGACTAAAGGAAAAAACTTTTTTTCTTTAGCTTTTCTTTAGCGCCCGGCTTTATTATGGTATCATTGACTGAAGGGAGGAACCAAATATGAAACGCAAATACTGTATCCTGTCTATTATCATAAGCGCCGCACTGCTGGCCGGGTGCCTTTCCGCCTGCGGCGAAAGCAGCACCATCGGAGGCAGCTCCTCCGATGAAAACACGGCGGCCACCGTGACCGGCGGGGATGCCGCCGCCACCCCGGATACCACCGCCGATGTGGAGGCCCCCGATGTAAGCGGTGCTACCACCATCGCCCTTTCCGGGCAGTCAGCGGCCGTTACCGGTACCAGCGCGGAAGTGACAGACGGCGTGGTGACCATCACGGCGGGCGGCACCTATGTGGTCACCGGCACCATGACCGAGGGCCGCATCCTTGTAAATGCCCCCAAAGAGGAAGTGACCCTGGTGCTGCAGGATGCTTCCATCACCTGCTCCACCGGCAGCCCCCTGTATGTCTATAAGTCCAAGGCCACCACACTTTACCTGCCGGAAGGCACCGCCTCCACCCTGACCGACGGCACGGACTACACCTTTAGCGACAGCTACTCTTCGGCGGAGGAGGAAGAGCCCAACGCCTGCCTCTACTCCAAGTCTGATCTGATTATTGCCGGCAGCGGCAGCCTGACGGTCAATGCCAACTATAATAATGGTATTACCGGCAAGGATACCCTCTTCATCCAAAAGGCCTCCGTCACCGTCACCGCCGTCAATCACGGCATCAACGGCAAGGATAGTCTGACCATCAAGGATGCTGACATCACCGTCACCAGCGGCGGGGATGCCCTGCGCTCCACCAATGACAGCGATCCCACCCTGGGCTATCTTGTCATCACCGGCTCCGCGCTCAAACTCACCGCGGGCGAGGACGGCATCCAGGCGGAGACCACTCTGACCATCAGCGGCGGCACCGCCACCGTGACCACCGCGGGCGGCGCGGGTCAAAGCATCTCCGATGACACCAGCGCCAAGGGCCTCAAGGCCGGGACGCAGGTCACCGTTACCGGCGGCACCTTCCAGCTCAATTGCTGCGATGACGCCATCCACTCCAATGGCGATGTCACTATCTCCGGCGGCAGCTTCACCATCGCCACCGGCGATGACGGCATGCATGCCGATGATACCCTCTCCATCTCCAGCGGCACCATTGATATCACCCGCAGCTACGAGGGCCTGGAGGGCGCCAAGGTGCTCATCTCCGGCGGCAAGATCTCCATCGTCGCCAGCGATGACGGCATCAATGCCGCGGGCGGCAGCGATCAAAGCGGCTTCGGCTTCGCGCCGGATGCCTTCGGCAACTCCGGGGATTACCTCATCCGTATCTCCGGCGGCATGGTCACTGTCAATGCCTCCGGCGACGGCATCGATTCCAACGGTGATATCGAAGTGACCGGTGGGGAACTGTATATCAGCGGCCCCACCTCCAATGGCGATGGCACCATCGACTGCGACGGCAGCGCTACTATCACCGGCGGCATCGTGGTCGCGGCCGGCTCCACCGGCATGGCGGAAAACTTCGGCACCGCCTCCACCCAGGGCAGCATCCTGGTCAATCTCTCCGGCTCCGCCGGCCAGACCATCACCCTAAAGGATTCCGACGGCAACATTCTTGCCAGCTTCACCCCCGCCAAGGCCTTCGGCTGCGTGGTCGTCAGTGCCCCCGGCGTGGCACAGGGCGGTACCTATACCATCGCCGCGGGCGGCGCCAGCACCACCGTCACCATGGAAAGCCTCATCTACGGCAGCGGTATGGGCGGCTTCGGCGGTATGGGCGGCGGTATGGGCGGCCCCGGCAATATGGGCGGCGGCCAGCAGCCCCCGCAGGGCGGTATGGGCGGCCCTGGCAACCGCGGCTGATTTCCATTCCCCCAATAAAAGCACCTGTCACACGGCAGGTGCTTTTCCCGCTTTTGGGGAAAAGCCCCTTTACGGCCGGGCGCCAAAATGGTATGGTAAAGGGGAGAGGAGGCGATAGCCGTGCAAAATGCCGAAATGGAGCAGATCCTGGCCCTGATGAACCAGTACGCTGCGGTGCTTATCACCCTGAACGAGCGTGGGGTCATCCGCACCTACAATAGCCCCGTAGGGGATTTTGCGGAATGGCTGGTTTCGCAAAAGCTGGGCCTTCGCCTGGAGAAAAACTCCGCCCGTGGGCTGGATGCCACCGGGAGCGATGGCCTGCGCTATCAAATAAAGTGCCGCTGGGAGCGCACCGATTTTCCCACCCCGCAAAGCCGGGAGTTGGGGGTTATCCGCAGCCTGGAGAAAAACCAGTTTGATTTTCTCATCGCTGTCATCTTTGATAGCCACTTTCAGGTCCGGGCGGCTTATCAGATCCCGCACGAGATCATCCCCCGGTATGCGGTCTACCGCCGCCATGTCAATGGCCATATCCTGCTGGCGGATGGTCCCATCCTGCGGGATCCCGCCACAAAGGATATCACCCACCTGCTGCGGTAAGCGGCATGCATTTACACCGGGAAAGTTCACGCTTTTCTCCTTGTACCGCGCGCGGTTTCCTGCTATACTATGGTCAAAAGGGGCAGCGCCCCTAAAAATGTGTGACAGGAGGATTTTATAATGGGCTTGTTTGATAAAAGACCCCCTTGCGCCATCTGCGGCGGCAAGGTAAAGGGGCTGCTTCCGTGGAAGATCGAAGGGAACTACATCTGCGATGATTGCCACGGCGTCATTGATGCGCAGAACGGTAATGACTTTACGATGGAACAGTTTTTGAAATACCGGGATTTCCGGGAGCAGAATCAGGCACTCCGGGAGCAGTTCCGGGTGGATGAGATCGTCGAATTCGGCTTCCTCAGCGAAAAATTCGTGTTCGATTATGAGCACAGCCTGTTCTGCATGGATAAGAACCTGAATAAGACCATCTTCCATGGCAGTGAGTTAAAGTCCTTCATGATCAGCGAGGACGGCGCCCCCCTGCTGGAGGGCAGCGCCAAGGGCTTTATTCACCACGAAAGCCGGGTCCCCCAGCGCATTGATGAGCTGCTGCCCCAGGTCAATCAGATGCTCATCCAGCGGCAGATGCAGGAATCGATGGAGCGCCTGGCCAACCGGGATAAGGAGGTCCGCCCCAGCTATACCAGCATCGATATCCCCGAGCCATTCAAGAAATTCTACATCAAGCTGTACCTTCAGCATCCCTATTGGAGCCTTTACGAGTTTGAGCGCACCGGCCCCGTCATCATCGGCGATGTCCCGGATCTGAACCAGTACCGCATCGAGTACAATGAGAGCGTCCAGCACCTGGAGACCCTGGCCAATGCTTTGGCCAAAGTAGCGGGCTTCCCGCAGGAAAGCGCCGCTCCCGGCCAGACCGTTGCCACCGCGGCTGTTGCGGCTGCTGCGGCCGCTGCGACCGCCCCCACCGATGCCGTCGCCGAGATCAAGAAGTACAAGGATCTCCTCGATTCCGGCATCATCACCGAAGAGGAATTCACCGCCAAGAAAAAGCAACTCATGGGCATCTAAACAACAAAAACCCGGGAAGCAATTCCCGGGTTTTGTTTGTGCTGTATTTCCGCTCCCCATAGGGGGACAAGAAAAAAGTGAGTTATAATGTGAGTTACAGGGGAAGAAAACCCCCGGCATTTTCTGCGCAGACTTGCGCCCCCAACAGGGAGGAAAAAGCGTGAAAAGGGAACCTTCGCGATTTCCCCCTTCGCATTCAATTAGGGCACAAACTAACCCCTTGCACAGGCTCTGCGTTCCCACCGGCACCAAAAAGAAAAAGACGCCCCATGGGCGTCTTTTTCTTTTTGGTGCCGGTGGTGGGACTCGAACCCACACGGTATCGCTACCAACGGATTTTGAGTCCGTCACGTCTGCCATTCCATCACACCGGCCCATAACGAAACTATTATACCGAAAACCGCCGCCAATTGCAAGCACTAATGCCACAAACCTGCCGCAAATGGCCGAATTTTCTCTTCCCACAGCGCCCACAGCGCCGTGCCGCCCCACAGCAGCAGCCGCCCCGTCCCCGGCAGCGCCGTAAAATCCTTTGCCAGCTCCCGGCCCCACCGGGCGTAGGGCAGTTGTCCCACCCGCCCCAGCAGCGTAAATTCCACCACACCGTCCCCCGGGGTAATGGCCGCGAAAGCCTGCCCGCACCGGGTCTCTGCCGCCATCACATCGGCCACCCGCCACAGGCCGGCCCCGCCGCCCAGCAGCACCAGCGCCACCAGTACCGCCGCCCATTTGCGCCGCCGCAGATACCGTTTTTGCACAGTCCGTTTTTTTCGTCCCATTTATCTTCCTCCCGCTTTCCTTCATTTTCCCGGCGCCGTTCCCCCTTTTATCCATGCGCAAAAAGGAACGCTCTCCCCGGCAAGAATTCACTCCGCCCTGCCGCTTATCACCTCGGCAATGACCGGCGCGATGAGCTCGGCAGTGTACTGCGCTTCCTCCATAGTATTCCCGTTCGTCCCGAATTCTAACAGCAGCGCCCCGTCGGAACAGGCATAATTGTAGGACCGGCTGCAAAAAAAGATGGGTCGGCACAGCCCGGGGTATTTTTCTTCGATCGCCGCCGCCAGCGCCGCCGCAAAGCGGAAATTCTCCCGCCAGCTTGGCAGGTCCAGCGTGCCGTCATCGTAGGGCGCTATGATCATCAGCTGCGCCGCCTTTTTGCCGTTTATCACCGCCACCGTTTTGGCAATACTGGTATCGCTGTAAAGAATGGCGTCCCGGTGAATATCCAGCAGCACCCGCAGCCCGGGGTAGTTCTTCTGGTAGCTCTTTATCGTCTCTGTACTGCGGATGTAGGCTCCCGTGTAGGCCGGGTTATCGTGTTGGGTGGCATCGTGCAGTACCGCCAGCCCCGCCTGCTCCAGCCCGGAGGCCAGCACATCCCCTACCGCCACCATGTTGTTTTGGTTATCGGTATCCCGCCAGGTGTTCCGGGTATCAAAGTAAGGGCTGTCATACAGCTCATAGCTTTCGGTCGCATGTGTGTGGAACAGCAGGAGCTGTGGTCCCTTTTCTTTGGGACTCAGCGTTACCCTGTTGGGGGTGGCCAGCACCTTCTGTACCTCGGCTGCCGTCAGCTTGGTGTAGTTCCTTATCCAGATGTTATCCCACCGCACATAGGCTGGGCTGTCCTCCCCTGTCATGGTCAGCTCGGTCACCGTACCTCGGTATTCCTCCGGCACCTCCGGTATTTCAGCAGGGATCTCCGGCTCCTGCGGGTCGGGCTCGGCAGCCGGTTCCTGCGGTTCTTCCGGTAGGGGGGCAGGCTCCAGCTCAGCCGCGTAGCGTTCCCGCAGCGTTTCCAGCGCCCCAGCCGGCATATCCAGCACCGTGGTAAAAAGCGCCGCCTTTTGCAGCAGCGCCACTGCCGCCGGCTCCAGCCGCGGCCACAGCAGGGTCACCGCGCCAATGGAAAGCATCATCAGGCCGCCGCGCAGCAGCGGGGAAGGTCTTCGCTTCTTCACAGGGCCTCGTCCTTTCCTTTTTTGACATACCCGGCAGCCCGGCAGCTCCTCCCCCAGGGCGGGGCGGGCCATCCGCTTCCCGGGGCCGCCCGTTCCGGGCGCCCCCTCACCGCTCCGGCCCGCCCCGCCGCAGCAGGGGAACGGTCCGCTGCCCCGCCGGGGGGGAGGGCTTTTCCTTCTACCCTCTATATCTATTCACCCCACCCGCAAAAAATAAGTGACATCCCGCATCATGGTTGGTATAATAAACAGGAATGAACCGGAGCCGCTGGCTTTCCGGCCCGCCTTCCCGCCGCAACCCCATCCCCAAAGGAGGTACTCCCCATGATGACCGATATCGAAATCGCCCAGTCCACCCCGCTTTGCCCAATAGCGGAAATCGCCGCCAAAGCCGGCATCCCCGCCACGGCTGCCGAACCCTACGGCAGCAATAAGGCCAAGATCACCGAGGACTTTCTGCGGCAGCGGGAGGGCAAGCCCCAGGGCAAGCTCATCCTTGTTACCGCCGTCAACCCCACCCCCGCCGGGGAGGGCAAAACCACTACCTCCATCGGGCTGGCGCAGGCCCTGTGCCGCTTAGGAAAAAACGCCATCGTCACCCTGCGGGAACCCTCCCTCGGCCCCGTGTTCGGTCTCAAGGGCGGCGCCGCGGGCGGCGGCTACTCCCAGGTGCTCCCCATGGAGGAGATCAACCTGCATTTTACCGGCGATATCCACGCCGTCACCGCCGCCAATAACCTCCTTTCCGCCCTCATCGATAACCACATCCATCAGGGCAATGCCCTGCGGCTCGATCCGGAACGCATCGTGTTCCGCCGCTGCATGGATATGAACGACCGCTCCCTGCGCAAAATCGAGATCGGTCTGGGCGGTAAAGCCAACGGCACCCCCCGCTTCGATGGCTTCCAGATCAGCGTCGCCAGCGAGGTTATGGCTATTCTGTGCCTTGCCAAAGACCTGAAAGACCTGCGGGAGCGGCTGGGCCGCATCCTTGTGGGCTACACCGTGGAGGGCAAACCGGTCTTTGCCCACGATCTCCAGGCCGAGGGCGCCATGGCCGCCCTGCTGCGGGAGGCCCTGCGGCCCAACCTGGTGCAGACGCTGGAGCACACCCCCTGCCTGATGCACGGCGGCCCCTTCGCCAATATCGCCCATGGCTGCAATTCGGTGCGGGCCACCCGGCTGGCGCTCACCCTGGCCGATTACACCGTGACCGAGGCCGGCTTCGGCAGCGATCTCGGCGCCGAAAAATTCTTCGATATCAAATGCCCCGCGGCGGGAATTACCCCGGCGACCGCCGTTTTGGTGGTCACCGTGCGGGCACTGCGCTACAATGGCGGCTGCGATAAGGAAAGCTGCCGCACCCCCAATGCCCCGGCCGTCGCGGCGGGCCTGTGCAACCTGACCGCCCATGTGGAAAACCTGAGGCAGTACGGTGTGCCGGTGGTGGTCGCCATCAATCGCTTCCCGGATGACCTGCCGGAGGAGCTGGCCCTCATCCAGGCGGAATGTGACCGGCTGGGCGTGCGCGCGGCTCAAAGCGAGGTCTTTGCCAAAGGCGGTGCGGGCGGCCTGGAACTGGCGGAAGCGGTGCTGGCTGCCTGCCGGGAGCCGGGTCACTTTGCTCCCATTACCACCCCCGCCATGCCCCTGCGGGAGAAAATCGAAACCATCGCCCAAAAGGTTTACGGCGCCGCCGCCGTGGAATACAGCCCCGAAGCGGAAGAACAGCTGGCGCAGATGGCCGCCCTCGGTCTGGAATACGCCCCCGTCTGCATCGCCAAAACCCAGTACTCCCTCAGCGATAACGCCAAGCTGCTGGGCCGTCCGCAGGGCCACGCCCTGCATATCCGGGGCCTTACCGCCAGCTGCGGCGCGGGCTTCGCGGTTGCGCTGGCCGGCAGCGTCCTCACCATGCCGGGCCTGCCCGCCCATCCCGCCGCCATGGATATCTCCCTGACCGACGACGGCCGCATCACCGGCCTGTTCTGATATCGGCTCCTGCAAGATTCGGGCCCCGCCCTGTTCCCAAAGCCCGCCGCAGCCGGCAAATAGCAGGAACGCCCCTCGCCCTCTCTGCTTACCCCCAATTTTCGTTGACTTTCTTCCCGGGGTATGATAGACTATCGGAAGGCATAAAGCCCAAAAGAAGAACCAAAAATCAGGAGGACACTACAATGAAAAAATGGCTCGCGCTGCTGCTGGCCGCTATGATGGCTCTCGCCCTCGTGGCCTGCGGCGATACCCCCGCAAACAACGATAACGACAACAAGGATAACGATACCAAGACCGAGGAATTTGCCCGCGGCAGTTGGGATGGCAATGTCTATACCAATGATTCTCTCAATCTTACCGTCACCGTCCCCGATGGCTGGAAGATCGCTACCGATGAGGAGCTGGCGGCCATCATGGGCATCACCATCGATAGCCTGACTGAGCAGGGCGTCTCCGAGGAATTCCTCAAGGCCCAGAACACCTACGAAATGATGGCGCAGGACCCCACCAATGGCTCCAATGTCATCGTCATGGCGGAAAATCTCACTGTTTCTGTCGGCGGCACCTCCTACGATGAAGAGGCTTATTCCAATGTCATCATCAATACCCTGCCCGAGGAATCCGGCTATGAATTCGCCGATCCTAAGACTGTCACCATCGGCGGCCGGGATTACTATCTCCTGCAGTGCACCGCCGGGGAAGGCACCCTGGGTCAGGATTTCCTGTTCACCCGCATCGGCAACCACATGGTTTCCGTCATTCTTTCCTATTCCCCCGTGCTTGTCGATAACGCCGATATGCTGGCGATGCTCGGCATCAAATAAGCAATTTATCCAAAAGCTGTCCCGTTTCCGGGGCGGCTTTTTTGCGGGCCATCCGGCCATTTTTCCTGTCCCGGCCTTTTCAAAGGGACAGCAAAATGGTATAATATCATGAAAACATTTTAGAGGAATGCGCAGAGCTGGGAGACGGGCCCCGGCTCCGCGTTCCCACCCCCATCACCCGAAAGGAGGCCCCGCCATGCTTACCGTCCTTCGCCGCCTGTTCCGCCGCATCGATGCGGTGGTGCTTTGCTGCGCACTGGGGCTCTCTGCCTTCAGCGTGGTGCTGCTGCTCGGCATCCAGCAGATGGGCGTCATCGGCCGCCGGACCGTGCTGATGCAGGTCGTTGCCGCCGGGCTGGGCTTTATAGCTGCCATGGTGCTGGCCCACCTCGATTACGAGCAACTGGGCAGCTGGTGGAAATTCTATGTCCCCGTCGCGGTCGTTTTGATGCTGCTTACCTTTACCCCTCTGGGCCAAACCCGCACCGATTCCATCGAAACCAACCGTAGCTGGCTCAATCTTGGCTTCACCACCATCCAGCCCGCGGAATTCCTCAAGATCGCCTTCATCCTCTCACTGGCCTATCACCTGTCAAAGGTTGGCGCCTCCCTCAATGGCAGTAAGACGCTGCTGCGGGTGGGGGCCCACGCCATCTTCCCGGTGCTGCTCATCCTGCTGCAAAAGGACTGGGGCGTGGCTCTGGTCATGCTCTTCATCGTGGTGGTCATGCTCATCATGGCCGGGCTTTCCTGCCGGTGGATTTTGCTGGGATGCGCCGCCGCGGTGGTCTTTGCCCCACTGGCCTGGTTCTTCCTGCTGGATGACTATCAGAAAATTCGGTTCGTTCTGCTAAAGGACCCCGAAGCCTATGCCCTGGGACAGGCCTACCAGCAGCTACAGGGCCGCATCTCCTTCGGCTCGGGGCAGCTGTTCGGTATCGGCATTTTCAGCCCGGATCACCGCTATGTCCCCGATATGTACAATGATATGATCTTCACCTTCATCGGGGAATCGGTCGGCTTTTTGGGCGCATTGGCGGTGCTGCTGGTGTATGGCCTGCTGCTGGGGCGCATCCTCCGCATTGGATTGCGGTGCAGCAGCTGCATGGGCCGTTTGGTCTGCGCCGGAGTCTTTGCCATGCTCGCCGCCCAAATCATGATCAATGTCGCCATGTGCCTGATGGTCGGCCCCTCGGTGGGCGTTACCCTGCCGCTTTTGTCAGCAGGCGGCAGCTCGGTGCTCTCGGCCTATTTGGGGCTGGGCCTGGTGCTTTCGGTCCGCCACGGAGAGAAAACAACGATGTTCAGCTAAGGAGGCTTTTTATGGGTAAAAAACGCTTTGTCGTCCTCGCAAGTGAGGGCTCCGGCTTTTCCAACGCCATGCAGGAAATTGTGGATACCGAAACCGGCGCGCATTACCTCACCTGGCAGTCCGGCCACGCCGGCGGCATCACCCCGCTGCTGGGCGCCGACGGCAAGCCCGTTATCACCGCCCGGGGAATGGAGTACGATAAATGACCGTGACTATCACCACCCACAGCCCGGCCCAAACGCAGGCGCTGGCCGAGCGGCTGGCAAAGCTGCTGCGCCCCGGCGATGTGCTGGCCTATACCGGCCCCATGGGCGCCGGAAAAACCACCTTTACGGTGGGCCTGGCCCGGGGCCTGGGCAGCAGTGATTGGGTCTCCAGCCCCACCTTTGCCCTGGTGCAGGAATACCGCGGCCCGGTGCCGCTCTGCCACTTCGATTTTTACCGCATCACCGGGGTGGATGACCTGTATGCCACCGGCTTCTTCGACTACCTGGACGGCACCCGTGTGCTGGCGGTGGAATGGAGCGAGCGGATCCCCGATGCCCTGCCGGAGGGAGCCATCCGCATCCGCTTTGAGCCGCTGGAAAACGATTGCCGCCGCATCACCATTTCCACCCCCGCCGGCGATGACCGGCTGGCTGCCCTGCCCACCTAACGGGGCAGCGCGCAGTCCCTGTCCATTGAATCATGAAACCAAGCCGAAAGGGGAGACCCCGTAAAATGCTGCTGTTCTCACTGGAATGCTCCGCCGCTGCGGCCTCCGCTGCCATCTATCGGGATGAAAAGCTGTTGGGCGAGGAATTCCTCAATGTTCCCCAAACCCACAGCGTCACCCTGCTGCCCATGGCCAAAAGCCTGCTGGAGCATACCGGCATCTCCCCCGCCCAAATCGATTACTACGCCGTCAGCCGGGGGCCCGGCTCCTTTACCGGGCTGCGCATCGGCATCGCCGCCATCAAGGGGCTGGCCTTCCCCGATAATACCCCCTGCATCGGCGTTTCCACCCCGGAGGCCATTGCCTATGGCCTGCTGGGCTTTGAGGGGACTGTTATCCCCATGATGGACGCCCGCTGCGGGCAGGTGTATACCGCCCTGTTCCAGGGCAAAGACGGCCGCCTGACCCGCCTGAGCGAGGATGAGGCCCTGCCCCTGAGCGAACTGAAGGAAAAGCTGAAAAGCTGCCCCGGCCCGCTGTGGCTGTGCGGCGATGGCGCCCATTTGGGGCTTGCCGCCTGGGGGGAGGAGCTGCCGGTGCGGATGGCCCCAGCACATCTCTGCTGCCAAAGGGCCTCCGCGGTGGGCCTGGCTGCCATGCAGCATTTAGGGGAGGCAGTTTCCCCGGCGGCCTTAGTGCCCTGCTATCTCCGCCCGGCCAATGCCATGACCCTGGCCGAACGGCAGCATAAGGCGGAATAAAGCCTTGCCCCGCAGGCCGGATAGAGGTGAGTGCCAAACCAAAACCGCCCCGCCAAGAGAGCAAAAGCCCGCTTGAAAAGCTGCCCGAACGGCAGAAAAACCAGGGACTTGCCCCAGGATCCGCCCTCGGGCGCCCGCGTAAACCAGGTAAATTTTACACCAAAGGAGTGTTGTGATATGAAGATCGTCATAGGCTGCGATCACGCCGCCCTGACCCTGAAGGACGCCGTAAAGGCGCATCTGCTGGAACTGGGCCACGAGGTCAAGGATTTCGGCATCTACCAGGCCGGCGAAAAGTGTGATTACCCCGAAAAGGCCGCCGAGGTGGCCCGCCATCTGCGGGACGGAAACGCCGAGAGAGGAATTCTCATCTGCGGCACCGGCGTGGGCATGGCCATCGCCGCCAATAAAGTGAAGGGCATCCGGGCCTGCTGCTGCTCCGATACCTTCAGCGCCCGCATGACAAGAGCCCACAATGACGCCAACATCCTCACCTTCGGGGAGCGTGTGGTGGGGCAGGGCTTGGCCATGGAGCTGGTCGATGCCTTTTTGACCACCGAATTTGAGGGCGGCCGCCATCAGCGCCGGGTGGATCTCATCACTAAGCTGGAGCAAGAGGAAAACAGCTGATTTAACCTATTCAGTCACTACACAACCATTGCCGATAGAATCACAGGAGGAAAAAACATGTCTCAGACCTTTGAACCCCAGATCCTCAATCATCCCCTCATCCAGCACAAGATCTCCCTGATGCGCAAAAAGGAGACCGGCAGCAAGGACTTCCGGGAGCTGGCCAGCGAGGTAGCCACCCTGATGTGCTACGAAGCCACCCGGGATCTTCCCCTCAAGGAAGTCACAGTGGAGACCCCCATCTGCCGCTGCAAGACCAAAATGATCGCCGGACGGAAGCTTGCCATCGTTCCCATTCTGCGGGCGGGCCTTGGCATGGTGGATGGCATGCTGACCCTGATCCCTGCCGCCAAGGTGGGCCACATCGGCCTGTACCGGGATGAGGAGACCGCCAAGCCCATCGAGTATTTCTGCAAGCTGCCCTGTGATATCAGCGAGCGGGAGGTCATTGTGGTGGACCCCATGCTGGCCACCGGCGGCAGCGCCATCGATGCCGTTTCCATGATCAAAAAGCACGGCGCCGCCAACATCAAGTTTATGTGCATCATCGCCGCCCCGGAGGGCCTTGCGGCCTTTGGAAAAGTACACCCCGATGTCAAGGTGTATGTCGGCGTGCTGGATGAAAAGCTGAACGATCGTAACTACATTGTGCCGGGTCTCGGCGATGCCGGTGACCGCATTTTCGGTACCAAGTAAAATCAATCGCAGGGGGAGGGGAAGCGGTACTTTCCCTCCCTTTTCGGGTTTTAGCAGGGGGCAGGGCCCGGGCCGCAGGCCGCCCCGGCTTCGCCGGGGCCAGCGGGCGAAGCCCGCTGAGGCCGTCCGGAGG
>ENA-UONW01001954-UONW01001954.1-human-gut-metagenome-genome-assembly--contig:-CS52-NODE-1954-length-22074-cov-10.927063_pt1 | contig 22074 bp, 13 predicted proteins | sample MGYA00242463_ERZ724010 | MGnify/ENA metagenome assembly ERZ724010 | reverse complement strand
TCGGGAAGAAGGAGACGATAACCGTTGGTTTCCATAACTGTTGCTGAATTTATTTAACCTTCAGGTTTTTACGTTGACCCAAAAATAGGGAGATTTGTTCTGAACATAGTTCAGAGGCATGTGGAATATCAAATTTTCATGTTCAGACTTTTCACGCTATATGCCTGATACATAGGCTACCAATTTTGTTACTATATCGTTACACCAGGACTCGGATACTCAAATCTACACAAAAAATACTGACAGTATATGTACAATGTTATTTAGACCAAAAGGGGAAATCATATTGTTGCCAAAGGGGAGAATTCTTTTCGGCCAAAAGGGGCAAAGTTGTGTGGCTTTTCTACATCGCTAAAATATGGTTGGATTTGCTGCAATGTCTGGTTTTCCTGTATTCAATCCTGTATTTTTTCTGTTATGACAAAAATTACTTGCAAAAATCATCGGCCATATAGTAAATCTCTGTAACTTTAGACTTTGGAAATATAATGGTAATCGTATAAATGTTATAACTTAATACTATTAATTTAATAGTTTTATTAATATACTTCTATTTATCAATAGATTATGTGTGTTTTTAATTCGAATTTACGTTATATTATGGATATTATAGAACTGGAAGGACTGGACGACGCTTTGTATCAGTGGGTGGGCCCGCTGGTGATGAATCCGAAAGTGCTGAAGCAGAATTACAACTTTCCTTTCCGCACGACGGAGAAGTTCCGTTGGTACATCGCGGTAGAGCAGGAGACGGTCATCGGATTCATTCCGGTAGAGCGCAAGACGTACACGTGGATCATCAACAATTACTACGTGGAGGGACGCAACGAAGAGGTGCTGGTCACCCTGCTGGCCAAGGTGATGACCGATGCGGAGGAAGCCGGAATGGCTATGGAAGCGGTGGCCTTTCTCGAAGACGGTCCCCTGTATCAGAAGCTGGGGTTCGTGGAAGAGAAGCGGTGGACCCGCTATGTGAAAATGAAGAAAGACAAAGTGGAAGACTATGGCAAAGAAGACAGCAAAAAATGTGTATGAACTGGCGCAGGAGCGGCTGGACATCATCTTTAAGGAGTTCGACAACATCTGTGTGTCCTTTTCTGGAGGAAAGGACAGCGGATTACTGCTGAACCTGTGTATGGACTACGTGAGGCGCAACAAGCTGAACCGTAAAATCAGCGTGTTCCACCTCGACTACGAAGTGCAGTACAAGGTGACGATAGACTATGTAGACCGCATTCTGGAGGCCAACAAGGACATTCTGGAGGTCTATCGGGTGTGTGTGCCCTTCAAGGTGGCCACCTGTACCTCGATGTATCAGGCTTACTGGCGTCCGTGGGACGATGAACTGAAGGACCTGTGGGTGCGGCAGAAGCCCGAGGGGTGCTACAACAAGGAAGACTTCCCCTTCTACGAGGAAGACATGTGGGACTATAACTTCCAGATGCACTTTGCCCACTGGCTGCACGAGCGAAAGAAGGCTACCCGTTCGTGTTTCCTCATCGGCATACGCACGCAGGAGAGTTTCAGCCGCTGGCGCAGCATCCACCTGGCACGCAAGTACCAGATGTATCACACGTACCGCTGGACGTCGAAGATCGGTAACGACGAATACAATGCCTATCCGTTGTTCGACTGGAAGACGACCGACATCTGGGTGGCCAACGGGAAGTTCCACTTCGACTACAACGAACTGTACGACCTCTATTACAAGGCAGGCGTCAACATCGAACGCCAGCGGGTGGCCAGCCCTTTCCTGTGCGAGGCGCAGGAGAGCCTCAAGCTCTACAGGGCCATCGACCCCAATACGTGGGGTAAGATGGTGTGTCGGGTGAACGGGGTGAACTTTGTGGGCATCTACGGCAATACGCGTGCCTTGGGAGTGGGACACCGCGTCAATCTGCCCAAAGGCTATACCTGGAAAGAGTATATGTATTTTCTGCTCTCCACCTTGCCCGAGAAGACGCGCCGCAACTATCTGAACAAGCTGACCGTCAGCATCGAGTTCTGGCGCAAGAAGGGAGGTTGCCTCAGCGAAGAGACGATACAGAAGCTCAAGGACCTGAATATTCCCATCGAGGTAATGGGGAAGAGCAACTACAAGACGCAGAAACGGCCCGTCAGGATGGAATACCTGGACGACATCAATATCCGCGAGTTCAAGGAGATACCCACCTACAAGCGCATGTGCATCTGCATCCTGAAGAACGACCACGCCTGCAAGTACATGGGCTTTGCCCTCAACAAGGAAGACGCCTACAAGCGCGACAAGATTATGGAAGAATTTAAAAACATGATGTTATGAACGATACCTTTACAAGCCCCGTATACCGGGTACAGGCCGTACCCGTAGAGAAAGTGCAGGCCAACGACTATAACCCCAATGTCGTGGCGCCGCCCGAAATGAAACTGCTCGAACTTTCCATCTGGGAAGACGGCTTCACCATGCCCTGCGTGTGCTATCACGATGCAGAGAAGGATGTCTATGTGCTGGTCGACGGATTCCACCGCTATCAGGTGCTCAAGACGTCGAAGCGTGTGTATGACCGCGAGAAGGGCCTGCTGCCCGTGGTCGTCATTGACAAGGACATGTCGAACCGGATGGCTTCTACCATCCGGCACAACCGCGCACGCGGCACGCACAACATCGAACTGATGAGTCACATCGTGGCCGAACTCGACCGTGCCGGCATGACTGACGAGTGGATCATGAAACACATCGGAATGGACCGCGACGAAGTGCTCCGCCTCAAGCAGATTACCGGCCTGGCCGACCTCTTTGCCGACAAGGACTTCACCATCCCCGATACGCGGGAAGTCAGCGAAGTGAAGGCCAGCCAGGAACGGTACGACTTTGATGAAGACTGACCTCAGCGGCGGCACAGACGCCTGAAGTCGCAGTATTCGCACTGCCGCGTCTGCTCCGTCTGGACGAAGGGTTCGTTCGGGTCGAAGATTTCTTGCAGCAGCGACTGGAGCCGGTGCCGGAACTCGTCTTCGTAAAGGGCGAAGTTGGTCACCGGCACTTTGGGCTGGCGGGCGGGGCCCATCTCGATGACGGGCGAATAGGTGTCCTGCGCAGCCCGATGGATATAGAGCAGCGCAGGGGCCACCTTGCGTGACTGCGTCCGGCAGAGGATGGCCGCGTAGAGGAACGTCTGGAAGATGTAGCCCGGCCGCCCGTCGGCTGGGGTGAACAGTTGTGCAATGTCCTCGGGGGTGCGTGGCGTGCCCCCCGTCTTGTAGTCGACGATGCGGAGCGTGTCGCCGTGGCTGTCCATGCGGTCTATCGTGCCGCCGATGCGCACGTCGAGCCTGCCCCCGGGCGTATCTATCCCGATGACCTCGCTTACCGGCTGCTCCATGCCTTCGATGCGGAAGGGGGCCTGACGCAAGTCGTTGCGCAGCAGCTGGCGCAAGTACGAGCCGATGACGCGGGCGTGTATCAGCTGCGTACCGTTGTATTCGGGCTTCTCGCCGGGTGAGGTGTGGAAGAAGTTTTCGCGGAAGGACTGGTCGACGAACGACTGCAGGCGGACGTCGTCGCGCAGCAGGGCCTCCAGATCTTCACGCCGGACGTCCGGTCCGTGCGCCGTCAGGTGGAGGTAGGCCAACTGGGCCGCGCGGTGGAACATGGTGCCGAACAGCGCCGAATCGATAGTGGCCGTCACCTCGTCGGGCCGGCGGAGCCCTGCCACGTAGCGGTAGTAGAAGCGCAGACGGCAGTCGAGGTAGGCATTGAGCGCCGAGGGCGAGAAGGCAGCCTCCGGCCGGGCGTTTGCGTCGTAGCGGCGGCGCATGCGCAGCAGCATGTCGGGCGTCTTGTCCACGCGGATGGTGCGGGTCGTCTGCGGAGACTGGCCCGCTTCGAGATACTCCAGCCGGATGTCGTGCGGCCATTCCGTCTGAAGCTGGAGCATGAAGCGTGACATTTCCCCACGGTTCAGCCCGTCGCTGGACGTGTTATACATCAGCGTTACGTTTTCAGCCCGTTGCATCAGGCGGTAGAAGTAGTAGGCGTAGACGGCCATCTTGTGTTCGACGGTAGTCAGTCCGAATGCCTTTCGGAGGTTGTAGGGGATGAACGACGAATCGCCCTCGGCCTTGGGGAGCTTGCCTTCGTTGAGCGACAGGACGGCCACGTTGCGGAAGTCCAGATTGCGCGTTTCGAGTACGCCCATCACCTGCATGCCGATGGCCGGCTCGCCGTGGAAGGGGATGCTTGCCCCCGTGAGGAGGCGGACGAGCAGACGGCGGAACGTGTCGGTGCGGATGCCTTGCAGCTGCCCTTCGTCCACGAGGCCGAGCAGACGGCCTACGAGTGTGTAGGCCTTGAAGAGCGATTCGCGGTAGAGTTGCCCGAAGATGTCGTCGTCGCCGGCAGCCGAAGATGTACGGTAGAGGGCGGCGGCATCCTGCACCCGCTCCGTGAGCCAGGCGCAGAGGGAGCGGAGGCCGTTCTGCGGCGTAAAGAGCCGCTCCAGGAAGGCGTCGGCGCAGAGTTCGGACGGCAGCGGGTAGAAGCGGTTGTCGCGCACCAGCCGGCGTTCCAGTTCCTCCGCTTGCGGCGAGAGCTGGCGGACGTAGGGGTGGCGCAGCACAGCCGTCACCGCCTCGTAGGTATAGCGGCCCGTGTCGGCACGGTAGCCGTCGGTCTGCAGCTGCGTCAGTGCGTTCAGGTAGCTGTAGACGGGTGTCTGTGCCAGCGGGAAGCCCATGGTGATGTTCACTTCCGCCACGCCTTCGGGAAGGGTATGCAGTACGGGCACGAGCAGAGCCTCGTTGCACAGCACCACGGCCGTTTCCTGCAGCCGGCCGCCTGCCGTCGGGCCCAGACTTTCGAACCAGCGCGGCAGGAAACGGGCCTGCGCGTTTTCCGTGGGGGCCGACAGGAAACGTATCTGCTTGGGCCGTCGCATGACGTCGAAGCAGCTTTCGGGCAGCTGATTGGGAAACTGTCGGAGGTTGCGCGCAATGAATTCCCCTGCCTCGTGCCTGTAGGGCGGGTCGCAGAGGGCAGGTTGCCGGGTGTAGAACACGTCGTAGTCCCAGTAGAACCACGCCCGCCCGGCTTCCTGCAGGCGGCTGAAGAAGGCCTGCTCCACGCGGTTGAGGACGTTGAACCCGACGAAGACGTAGTGGTCGTAGTCCGTCAGCGCGTCCGTGTCGAGGTGCTCTATCACGTGGCGGTACATCATGCCCTCGTAGGCAATGCCCGCCTCGGCGAGGCGGCGGCGATAGTGCGTGTAGATGTCGCCCAGCCGGTCCCACAGCGACAGGAAGCGCGTCTTGAGCTCGGTGCGCCGCTCGATGGAGAAGTTGCGGAAGAATTCGCGCAGCGCTTCCTCCTGTTCCGGTTCCAGAAAGTCGGGTACGTCGGCAATGTCCCTCAGGTCTTTGAGGTTGCCGAACAGGCGCGCGGCGTCGGCCATGTTCTTGTCCACGTCGTCGAAGTCGCTGATGAGCAGCTCACCCCAAAAGTAGAAGTCGTCGAGCGTCTCCGTGCTGCCCGTCTCCTGGCAGAAGACGCGGTAGAGCTCGCATACCAGTCGGATGGGGTCTCCTACCTTCCACGGCGACAGCTGCCTGAAGAGGTCGCTGATGCTGACATACGCGGGCGACCACATCGGCCCGCCGCTTATCGCGGCCAGTCCCTCGTTGAAGAAGAGACCGGCGCGCTTGTTGGGGAAGACGACCACCGTTCGGCTCATGTTGCGTCCCACCTTATTATATAGGTCGCGTGCGACGAGTTTCAGAAATGTGTCCATAATCTGTGTATATTTATCTGATGTTATTTTTCTTTCGTTTGTTATCTTGTACTTTTTCTTTCGCTTGCCCGAAAGAAAAAGATACCAAAAAGAAAGGGCCCCGTCTGCACTTCCGGGGCTACTCCAGCAGCCCGTCAGGCTGAAGGACAGGAACTCGCTGCGCTCAAACAGCCTGTCCTTCTTTACGCCTGCCAGCCAGCTTCCGCTTTACGCCCCTGCAGTGAGGCCAGAAAACCCTGCGGAGGAAGATGATTAATGGTAAATGGTGAATGATTAATGATTAATGATTAATGGTGCTAACCACTCACCGTTAACCGCTTACCGCTAATTTAACTCTCAACCCTCAACTCTTTACTCTCAATCCTCAACTCAATATAACATTCACCTACAGACGCGCAGCCCGGGCCTAATCGGAGGGGCGTAAAGCAGAGGAGTGTCTTTTGCGTCAGGAAAGGCAGGCTGTCTGAGCGAAGCGAGTTCCTGCCTTTTAGCAAAAGGCGCTCCGGAGTAGCCCCGGAGGTTCAGCCCTTGACTTTTTCTTTTGGTATCTTTTCTTTTGCGTCAAGGCAAAAGAAAAGTGCAATCAACTATTTTACTTTTTCTATTTTCCCCTCCGTCACATACCACAGGTAGCCCTCGATGCGGCTGGCGTCGTACCCCATGCCAGCCAGCAGCTGCATGTACTGCTGCACCTGCGCGGCGTGACTGCGGCGCGGCGAGCCGAACTTGAAGTCTACCACCACAATCTGCCCCTGTTTCATCATCACGCGGTCCGGGCGGCGGGTGCATAGGCGTCCGCCTTCCGTCCAGATGATGTCACATTCCGTAAAGAGCCGCCACGTGCCGTCGTACCACTCCGCCACCTGGGGCTGGGCGAGGGCACGGTGCGTCAGCTGCCTGATGTCGGCTTCCGTTTCGGGCGAGGTGATGACGCCCTCGAAGACGAGACGGCTCACGGCCTCGTCCACGTCGTCCTTCGTGCGGATGGCCGAGAAGAGGGTGTGCAGCAGGCGTCCGCGGTCGATGAAGCGCTGGTCCGAGTCCGCTTCACCCCGCCCGGCAATGAAGTCGGCCGAACGGTTCGATTGGCGGAACTCCACGTCGTGTCGCAGGCTCTGCATCGCCACGGGCTGTGGCAGCGGCCGGCGTGCCAGACGGTTCGCCGCCTGCCGTTCGGTCCGCGGCTTCGAGGCGAGGAGGGTGCCCTGCTCATAGCGTGCGGCTTCGTCGTCCCACGTGCCGTGTCCATCCTGCGCCATGCGGGGCAGGGCGTCGGCCAGCAGTTCGGCCACGGTTCCGCGCTGTCCGCGGCGGGTCCACACCACGAGGTTCTTTCCGGCGCGTGTAAAGGCCACGTACAGCAGGTTCAGGTTGTCGACCCACAGCTGCAGGCGTTCGTCCAGATAGTCCTGCCTGTAGACCGACTCCGCCATCAGCGGGGAGTAGCTCACGGGTACCAGTCCGAGGCTGTCGTAAGGCCGGGTGCGGGGCGCACACCACACGAGCTGGTCGTTGCGCTCGTTCTCCGTCTTCCAGTCGCAGAAGGGGATGAGTACCGTGTGGAACTCGAGGCCTTTGGACTTGTGTATCGAGAGGATTCGGATTCCCTCGAGTTCGCCGCTCGGTATCGTCTTGCGGCAGAGCGTCTCGTCCCAGTGGCGCAGGAAGCTGCCCAGGTCGGACGGATGGCTGGTGAGGTAGTCCGTCACCGCGTCGAAGAAGGCGAAGAGGTAAGCGTCCTGCCGTGCGATTCGGTCGAGGCGCAGCAGTCGGTACAGCTCCTCAAGGAGGAGGTAGAGTGGCATCAGGCGTAGTTCGTCGCGTCGCAGGCGCAGGTCTTCGGGCAGGCAGTCTTCGGGGTTGCGCTGTGCCAGCTCGCGTGCGGAGCCGTCGCCTGCCCCTTCGGCGGCGCGCAGGTTCATGGCCAGCGACGCAAGGGCTATGCGGTCGGTCTCGTCGCCGAGGTAGCGCAGGGCGTCCACCAGCATGCACACGGCCTGCGAGGCATCGAGCCGGAACGCTTCGTCGGAGACGACGGGCATGCCCAGCTGGCGGTCGAAGTAGTCGGCTATGGTAGCTATGTTCCGGTTCTTGCGCACGAGGATGGCCATGTCTTCGGGTTTGACGCCGCGCCCTGTCAGCTCGGCCACGGTCTGCCCCAGCGCTTCGAGCGTGGCGGTGGTGTAGTCGGAGCCTTCCTCCGGTTCGAGGAAGTCCACGCGCACGTATCCGCGCTGCTCCGTGCGGGGCGACTGCTGGACCACATCGCTGTAGGCCACCTTCAGTTCGGTACATTCGGCTTTCAGCTCCTCGAGGTGTCGGGCGTTGAGCAGGTTTACGGCTTCGGTGAACACCCGGTTGTTGAAGTCCACCACCGTAGGTTCGCTGCGCCTGTTCACCTTCAGCGTCTCCAGCCGGATGGGGAAGTGGTCCAGCTTGTGTTTGAGGTTGTTCAGGATACGCCAGTCTCCGTTCCGCCACCGGTAGATGGACTGCTTGACGTCGCCCACGATGAGGCTGTCTTCGCCCTGCGACAGGCCTTCGAGCAGCAGCAGCCGGAAGTTGTCCCACTGCATGCGGCTTGTGTCCTGGAATTCGTCGATCATGACGTTGCGTATCGTGGTGCCTATCTTTTCGAAGACAAACGACGGGTCTCCCTCCCTGATGAGCCGGTGCAGCAGTGCGTTCGTGTCCGAGAGCAGGAAGCGGTTCTGTTCGCGGTTCGTCGTCTTCACTTCCTGGTCGATATGGTTCAGCAGTTGCAGCTTGTTGAGGTGCTGGCGCGTCAGGCGGCAGGAGTTGACGGTGATGCTCCGTTGCGGGCGCATGCGTTCGGCCTCTTGCAGGAGCGGCATCAGTCTCCGTTCGGCCAGCTGCACGATGTCTTTCCGCAGCTTCGACGTCTTGGTGCTCCAGTTGTCCGCTTTCTCGAGGCAGGCGGCCAGCGTGGCGTTTGCCACGTCCTTGTCGGCCAGTCGTCCGTCCCTCAGCTTGCGGAAGTAGCTGCCTATGCCCCTGCTTCCGCCTTTCAGGTCGTCGGGGCTCAGCCCGTGCCCTTCGAGTTCTCCTTCGAACTGGTCGGCAAAGGCCTTCATCTGCTCGAGCGCTTCCGTCTCCATCTCCTTGAGTGCCTGCTTGTACAGCTTCATCATCTGCGGCTCGTCGAGGCATTGCCGCAGCTTCTCCCCCTTTTCCAGGTAATTCTCGTCGAAGATGTTGCGGCCGAATGCCTTTATCTCGTCCGACACGTTCCAGCGCTTGTCGTCGGCGATGCGTTCGCCGATGTAGTCCAGCAGCCATCCCATGAGGGGCGAGTCGGGTGTCAGCTTCTCGATGAGACTGTCCACGGCTTCGTCCAGCACTTCGGCGTTGTTCAGTTCGATGTCGAGGTTGGGGCTCAGTTCCAGTTCGCGTGCCAGGTTGCGCATCACCGACTGGAAGAACGAGTCGATGGTCTCCACGCGGAAGCGGCTGTAGTCGTGCAGCATGTACAGCAGGGCCGTTCCGGCTCTGCGCCTCAGTTCTTCGTCCGTCAGTCCGGGTTTCAGGTCCTGGCGCAGTCGTCCGAGGTAGGCTTCGGAGTCGGGGTCCGCCTTCCAGATGCCGTAGAGCTGCTGCACGATTCGCTCCTTCATTTCGGCCGTTGCCTTGTTGGTGAAGGTCACGGCCAGTATCTGTCTGTACGCCCTCGGGTTCTCGATGAGGTGCTTGATGTATTCCACGGCCAGTGTGAATGTCTTTCCCGATCCGGCCGATGCTTTGTAGACAAGTAATTCCATTAGATGATTAAGAAAAAGAAAATGGATACATTAGAATATGAATGCCTAATCTCTCTTAAAAATGTCCCTCGTATATACTTTTCCCTTCACGTCGTCCAGACACGCGTCATACCGGTTTGCGATAATCGCATCCGACTGCTGCTTGAAAGCCTCCAGGTCGTTCACCACCACCGATCCGAAGAACGTCGTCCCGTCCTCCAGCGTCGGTTCGTAGATGATTACTGTTGCCCCCTTTGCCTTGATGCGCTTCATCACCCCCTGTATCGAACTCTGGCGGAAGTTGTCGCTGTTCGATTTCATGGTCAGGCGGAACACCCCGATGGTACACGTCCGTTCCTTCTGCGGATCAAACGCCCCCCGGTTGTAGTAGTCATAATACCCCGCCTTGTGCAGCACCTGGTCTGCGATGAAGTCCTTGCGTGTACGGTTGCTCTCCACGATGGCGTGAATCAGGTTTTCCGGCACATCCTGATAGTTTGCCAGCAGCTGCTTCGTGTCCTTCGGCAGGCAGTACCCCCCATATCCGAAGCTCGGGTTGTTGTAGTGCGTCCCGATGCGCGGGTCCAGACAGATGCCGTCGATGATGGCCTTCGTGTCCAGTCCCTTCACTTCCGCATACGTGTCCAGCTCGTTGAAGTAGCTCACGCGCAGCGCCAGATACGTGTTGGCAAACAGCTTCACCGCCTCCGCCTCCTTCATCCCCATGAAGAGCGTGTCGATGTTCTCCTTGAGCGCACCCTCCTGCAGCAGTGCCGCGAAGGCATGCGCCGCCTCTTCCAGCTTCGGCACGTCCGCTATGGCCCGTATGGCAGCGTTCTCCTCCCCGAAGCGTCCGTCGTCCATCATTTTCGGATAGCCCACGATGATGCGGCTCGGATACAGGTTGTCATACAGTGCCTTGCTCTCTCGGAGGAACTCCGGCGAGAACAGCAGGTTCAGCTTCCGTCCCTCCATCTCCGGCAACTCCTTGAACCGCTGCGCATACTTCACGTACAGGCTCCGGCAGTACCCCACCGGTATCGTGCTCTTGATCACCATCACCGCCCGCGGGTTCACCTCCAGCACCAGGTCGATCACCTCCTCCACGTGGCTCGTGTCGAAGTAATTCTTCACCGGGTCATAGTTTGTCGGTGCCGCGATGATTACGAAGTCCGCGTCGCCGTACGCCTTCCGTCCGTCCAGCGTCGCCGTCAGGTCCAGTTCCTTTTCCGCCAGATACTTTTCGATGTACTCGTCCTGTATCGGGCTGATCCGGTTGTTTATCTTCTCCACCTTTTCGGGCACCACGTCCACTGCCGTCACCGGATGATGTTGTGCCAGCAGCGTAGCGATCGAGAGTCCCACGTAGCCCGTTCCGGCTACTGCTATCTTATAGGGTTTCATTTCTTTGTCTTACTTATGTTTTTAGGAGGCTAAAAATACAGAGAATTATTGTAAGGTTGATGAAGTTTGCAAGAATTCTTATTCAAATAAAGAAAATATGTAATCCATGAATAGTTTGGTTTTCCTAACGAGTATGATCTAGTACGATTTATGGAAAAGCCAAACAAATTTGCCCCCCTTAGCCAAACAAAATCTGCCCATCTTATTTATCATATGATTACCCCTTTAAAAGTCCTGGTGATGGGGGCAATTTTATTTTACCCTTTTAATTTTATCTGTTTTTCTTAGACCTTAACTTACGCATACTTTCACCATACAGCTCTATGGTATGAGCCGTATGGATGATACGGTCAAGGATAGTATCGGCTATTGTCGGATCACCAAATTTGTTTGGTTTTTCCAGTTACGATGAAACAAAAATAGTTTTTTCCCGTTAATGCCGCCGCTACCCTTTTGCGGGGGGCCGCATGAAATACTGCTGGGGGTACATATCAGGACGGAAATGGAGATGAGAGGGGAAAAGAAAATGGTGAATGGTTAGTTATTCTTTTTGTTAACCACCCACCATTGAATATGTTTTCAATTAGGAAGTTCAGCCCTTGACCAGCAGGTTCTTGAAGCTGGCGGGATAGGGCGTCTCGAACTGCATCTGTTCGCCCGTGACGGGGTGGTAGAAGCAGAGCTTGAAGGCGTGCAGCGCCAGACGGCCGAGGGGATTGAGGTCCTCGAAGCCGTAGCGTCCGTCGCCGATGACGGGATGGCCGAGGTCCTGCATGTGGACACGGATCTGGTTCTTGCGGCCGGTCTCGAGGTGGAGCTCCACGAGTGAATAGCCGTTGGCACGCTTGATGGTGCGGTAGTGGGTGACGGCTTCCTTGCCGCCGTCGTCCGTGGGGCTGGAGTAGACGTAGAGGGTGCGGTCGGTGAGCCAGGAGTGGACAACGCCCTGGTCTTTCTCCATTTCGCCGGCCACAACGGCCACGTAGCGGCGGTCGAAGACAATCTGGTGCCAGTTGTCGCGCAGGGTGTGCTGCGTCTTCTCGTCCTTGGCAAACATCATCAGGCCGGACGTGTCGCGGTCGAGGCGGTGGACCACGTAGACACGGTTGTTGCGGCCCGAACGCTTGAGGTACTCATTGAGAATGGTGCAGGCGGTGCGTTCCTTCTGGCGCTCGGTGCTGACCGAGAGCAGGCCCTGCATCTTTTCGACCACGATGAGGTAGGCATCCTCGTAGACAATCTTCAGCAGTTTGTTGTGGAACTCGTGGTTGCCCTTGGAGCGGCTGATCTGTACCTTCATGCCGGGCTTCAGGGGGAAGTTGTACTGGGTGGTGATGACATTGTCGACAAACACGACGCGCTTGCTGAGCAGTGTCTTGAGCTTGGTACGGCTGGCCTGCGGCATGCGGGCAGCCAGAAACTCCATCAGTTCCATCGGTTCGCGGACGAGATAGTCCGTGTATTGGGTGCGGGCTCTTGCGGTTCTCTTTTCTTGTGCCATGAGCGGATAGGGGTTAAGCGGTTGTCTGGGATGCGGGTTGTTCTCTCAGTTCGAGCAGGACGACGTTCTCCACATGGTGGGTGTGGGGGAACATGTCGACGGGCTGGACAGCCTTGACACGGTAGCTGCCGTCGAGCAGCTGGAGGTCGCGCGCCTGGGTGGCGGGGTTGCAGCTGACGTAGACGATGCGGCGGGGCTGTGCGCCCAGGATGACGTTGATGACATCGGGGTGCATGCCGGCACGGGGCGGGTCGGTGATGATGACGTCGGGGCGTCCGTACCGGGCAACGAAGTCCTGCGTGAGGATGTCCTTCATGTCGCCGGCGAAGAAGAGGGTGTTTCCGATGCCGTTGATCTGCGAATTGACCTTGGCATCCTCGATGGCTTCGGGGACATACTCGATGCCGATGACCTGGCGGGCCTGGCGGGAAACGAAGTTGGCAATGGTGCCCGTACCCGTGTAGAGGTCGTAGACAAGTTCGTTGCCCGTGAGCCCGGCAAAGTCGCGGGCTACCTTATAGAGCTTGTAGGCCTGTTCGGAATTGGTCTGGTAGAACGACTTGGGACCTACCTTGAAGCGCAGGCCTTCCATCTCCTCGAAGATATGGTCCTTGTCCTTGAAGGTGAAGACGTCGAGGTCGGTGATGGTATCGTTGACCTTGTTGTTCACTATATATAATAAAGAGGTGATTTCGGGGAACGAGTCGGCCACGTACTGCAGCAGTTGGCGGAAGAGGTCCATCTCTTCGTCGCGCCCGATGCGGCAGACGAGAATGACCATGAGCTCGCCCGTCGAGGAGGTGCGTATGATGAGGTTGCGCAGCATGCCCTCGTGCGTGCGGATGTTGTTGAACGTGTAGTTGTGGAGGTAGGCATAGTCGCGGATGGCGTTGCGGATGCGGTTGGAGATGTCGTCCTGCAGCCAGCATTTGTCGATGGCCAGTACCTTGTCGAACGCATTGGGGATGTGGAAGCCCACGGCGTTCATCTGGTCGTAGACTACGTCCTGCTCTACCTCGGCAGCGGTGAGCCAGCGTTTGTTGGAGAAGGTGTACTCCAGCTTGTTGCGGTAGAATTCGGTCTTGTCCGAACCCAGGATGGGGGAGATTTCGGGCAGCTCGATCTTACCGATGCGGGTGAGGTTGTCGGTGACCTGCTTCTGCTTGTAGCGGATCTGTTCGGAGTAGGGCAGTACCTGCCACTTGCATCCGCCGCATACACCGTAATGGCTGCAGAAAGGGACAGCCCGCTGCGGTGAATATTGATGGAACCGGACCGCTTCGGCCTCGGCGTAATGATGTTTTTTCCGTTTGATCTGCAGGTCGACCACATCGCCGGGAACGACGTAGGGGACGAAAATGACCAGATCGTTGACTTTCGCAATGGCCTTGCCTTCGGCAGCCACGTCCGTAATGGTTACTTCTTCCAGCAGGGGAAGTTCTTTTCTTTTTCTTGCCACTTTTACACCAATCTAATTAATTTCGGTGCAAAAATAGGGTTTTTGCGGAAATAATAAGGATTGCAATGTCGAAATTGCATTTTTCGCTAAAATTTCTGTGCAAAAAGTTTTATAGTATGTGAAATATATTTAGCTTTGCGGACAGTAAATGAAAGAATCACATTCAAACCTTTTCAATATTATGGATAGAAAAAGAGTTTATACATTTGGAAACGGCCATGCAGAAGGCAAGGCCGACATGAGAAACCTGTTGGGCGGCAAGGGTGCGAACCTGGCCGAAATGAATCTGATCGGTGTACCGGTACCTCCGGGCTTCACCATCACCACCGAAGTGTGTACCGAATACAACGAAATGGGACGCGACAAGGTGGTGGAACTGCTGAAAGAGGATGTTGAGAAAGCCATTGCCCATGTGGAAGGCTTGATGTCATCCAAATTCGGTGACGTAGAAAATCCGCTGCTTGTATCGGTACGTTCGGGTGCCCGCGCTTCCATGCCGGGTATGATGGATACCATCCTGAACCTGGGACTGAACGACGAGGTTGTGGAAGGACTGACACGCAAGACGGGCAACGCACGGTTTGCATGGGACTCCTACCGCCGCTTCGTACAGATGTATGGCGACGTGGTGCTGGGCATGAAGCCGAGCAACAAGGAGGACATCGATCCGTTTGAAGCCATCATCGAGGAAGTGAAGCATGCCAAGGGCGTGAAGCTGGACAACGAACTGGAAGTGGAAGACCTGAAGGAGCTGGTGAAGCGCTTCAAGGCTGCCGTGAAGGAACAGACCGGACAGGACTTCCCGACTTGCGCCTACGAACAGCTGTGGGGCGCCATTTGCGCCGTGTTCAACTCGTGGATGAACGAACGTGCCATCCTGTACCGCAAGATGGAAGGTATACCCGACGAATGGGGTACGGCTGTGAATGTGCAGGCCATGGTATTCGGTAACATGGGCGACACGTCGGCTACGGGCGTATGCTTCAGCCGTGACGCCGCTACGGGTGAAGACCTGTTCAACGGCGAATACCTGATCAACGCACAGGGTGAAGACGTGGTGGCCGGTATCCGTACACCGCAGCAGATTACCAAGATCGGTTCGCAACGCTGGGCCGAACTGGCAGGCATCAGCGAAGAGGAGCGTGCCGCCAAGTATCCTTCGATGGAAGAGGCCATGCCCGAAATCTACAAGGAACTGGATGCTCTGCAGACGAAGCTGGAGAACCACTACCGCGACATGCAAGACATGGAGTTCACCGTACAGGAAGGCAAGCTCTGGTTCCTCCAGACGCGTAACGGCAAGCGTACTGGCGCCGCTATGGTGAAGATTGCCATGGATCTGCTCCGCCAGGGTATGATTGACGAAAAGACAGCCCTGATGCGCTGCGAGCCCAACAAGCTGGACGAACTGCTTCACCCCGTATTCGACAAGTCGGCTTTGAAACAGGCCAAGGTGCTGACACGCGGTCTGCCGGCTTCTCCGGGTGCCGCTTGCGGACAAATTGTGTTCTTTGCCGATGATGCTGCCGAATGGCGTGCTGCCGGCAAGCGCGTGGTGATGGTACGTATCGAGACTTCGCCCGAAGACCTGGCCGGTATGGCTGTGGCCGAAGGTATCCTGACGGCCCGTGGCGGTATGACTTCGCACGCTGCCGTAGTGGCCCGCGGTATGGGCAAGTGCTGTGTATCGGGTGCAGGTGCCCTGAACATCGACTACAAGGCACGTACGGTGGAAGTGGACGGCGTAGTGCTGAAGGAAGGTGACTTCATCTCGATGAACGGAAGTACGGGTGAAGTGTATAAAGGAAAAGTGGAAACGAAGGCTGCCGAACTGTCCGGTGACTTTGCCGAACTGATGAAGCTGGCCGACAAATATGCCAGACTGCAGGTGCGTACGAATGCCGATACGCCTCACGACGCTACCGTGGCCCGTAACTTTGGTGCCGTCGGTATCGGTCTGTGCCGTACGGAGCACATGTTCTTCGAAGGCGAAAAGATCAAGGCCATGCGCGAGATGATTCTGGCCGAAGACGCCGAAGGACGCCGCAAGGCTCTGCAGAAGATCCTGCCTTACCAGCAGGCCGACTTCAAGGGCATCTTCAAGGCGATGGCCGGCTATCCGGTGACTGTCCGCCTGCTCGACCCGCCCTTGCATGAGTTCGTGCCCCACGATCTGAAGGGACAGCAGGAGATGGCTGATGCCATGGGCGTAAGTCTGCAATACATCCAGCAGCGTGTAGAGGCTCTGTGCGAGCACAACCCGATGTTGGGTCACCGCGGCTGCCGTTTGGGCAACACGTATCCCGAAATCACGCAGATGCAGACCCGTGCCATCCTGGGTGCAGCCCTCGAGCTGAAAAAGGAAGGTGTGGAGACACATCCCGAAATCATGGTGCCGCTGACGGGTATCCTCTACGAGTTCAAGGAACAGGAGAAGGTAATCCGTGCCGAAGCTGCCAAGCTGTTCGAAGAAGTGGGCGACAGCATCGAGTTCAAGGTAGGTACGATGATCGAAGTGCCGCGTGCAGCCTTGACAGCCAACCGCATCGCTTCGTCGGCCGAGTTCTTCTCGTTCGGTACGAACGACCTGACACAGATGACGTTCGGCTACTCGCGTGACGACATCGCTTCCTTCCTGCCGGTTTATCTGGAGAAGAAGATCCTGAAGGTAGACCCGTTCCAGGTGCTCGACCAGAACGGTGTGGGCCAGCTGGTTCAGATGGCTACCGAAAAGGGCCGTGCCATCCGTCCGGATCTGAAGTGCGGTATCTGCGGCGAGCATGGCGGTGAACCGTCGTCCGTGAAGTTCTGCCACAAGGTAGGTCTGAACTACGTGAGCTGCTCACCGTTCCGCGTGCCCATCGCACGTCTGGCTGCGGCGCAGGCTGCCATTGAAGGTTGATGACACATCAAAAATGGAATAATAAGAAAGGGGGCGTCCAGTAATGGACGCCCCCTTTTGTGTATAATATGACTTGACTTGATCAGTCGGCCATCTCCTTCAGGTGCTTGAAGTGGCGGATGACTTCGAGATAGTCGCGGTCGGTACAGGCATTGAACTTGTTCCAGAGGTCGCCCATCACGACGGCGCCTCCGAATCCGAAGTCCTTGATCTGAAGAATGTTGTCGGGCGTGACGCCTCCGAAAGCCATCACCTTGCTGTCGATGAGCTTTTCGCGTCCGGCGGCACGCAGTGACTCGGGAGTGAAGCCGGCGGTGACACCGGTCTTGGTGATGCAGTCGAACACGGGGCTCAGGAAGACGTAGTCGTAGAAATGCTTCTTGGCCTTCAGCTCGTCGAAGGAGTGACAGGTGCAGCTGAGGCTGCCGGCGTAGTCGTGAGGCTCCTTGGGATTGTGGGCGTTGAGGTGGATGCCCATCAGGTTGAACTCGTCCTGCAGGTAGAAGTGCTCGTGGGTGACGATGCGCCTGTGATACTTCTGGGGAATGAGCGTTAGCAGGCGTTCCGAGTACATGGCCGGAGTTTCCGGCTTCCTCAGGTGCAGGATGTCCAGTCCCTCTTCGAATAGGGCGGTGATGATCTGGTCTTCTTCCACAAAGAATGTGGGCGGTGTTACAACGATGAGCTTCATATCCTTTATTTGAAACGTCCTTCTACAGTGGGCCAGTCGATGATGTTCCACAATGCCTGCAGATGGTCGGCACGGCGGTTCTGATAGTCCAGATAGTAGGCATGCTCCCATACGTCGAAGGTGAGCAGGGGCGTGAGGCCCGCACGGAGCGGATTGCTGCCGTTGGCTTCCTTCGTGATGTGCAGTTTGCCGTCCTTGTCGGCCGAGAGCCAGGCCCATCCTGAGCCGAAGAGGCCGGTGGCGGCTGCCGTGAACTCTTTCTTGAAGTTGTCGAAGCTGCCGAAGTCGCGGCGGATGGCGTCGGCCAGAGGGCCTTCGGGTTCGTGGCGGGCTGGGGCAGGAGCGAACTGGAGGAAGTAGAACGTGTGGTTCAGCACCTGTCCGGCGTTGTTGAACACAGGGCCGTCGGGGGCGGTGGTCACGATTTCTTCGAGCGTCTTGCCTTCGAAGGCCGTGCCCGGCACGAGGTTGTTCAGGTTGTTTACATAGGTTTGCAGATGCTTCCCGTAGTGGAAGTCGATGGTGGCCTGACTGATTACAGGTTCCAATGCGTTGTGGGCATACGGAAGTGTGGGCATGTTGAACATCATAATGCTTGTTATTAGTGTAATGAGTGTCATATCTGGTTGTTGTTAAAAAGTTGCCTTTTTCCTCTCTGTAGTACAAATATAGGAAGAATGCTTTGTAATAACAACACTTCGGCGGGGGAAATGTTCGTGGCTTTTCCGTATCTTTGCATTATCTTTGCATCGCATTATATAATAAGGAAAAAACAGACTGATGATGTCCGACTATATCAACGAACTGAACGAGAGCCAGCGGGCCGCTGTGCTCTACAACGACGGCCCCTCGCTGGTGATAGCGGGGGCGGGCTCGGGGAAGACCCGCGTGCTGACCTACAAGATAGCCTGGCTGCTGGAGAACGGCTACCAGCCGTGGAACATCCTGGCCCTGACCTTTACGAACAAGGCGGCGCGCGAGATGAAGACGCGCATCGGACGGCAGGTGGGTCCCGAACGGGCGCGCTGGTTGTGGATGGGAACGTTCCACAGCCTCTTCCTGCGTATCCTGCATGCCGAGGCCGATGTGCTGGGCTTCACGCATCAGTTCACCATCTATGACACGGCCGACAGCAAGAGCCTGATACGCTCCATCGTCAAGGAGATGCAGCTCGACGAAAAGGTGTACAAGCCGGGGCTGATCCAGTCGCGCATCTCCAACGCGAAGAACCACCTCGTGTCGCCTGCCGACTATGCCCGCAACAAGGAAGCGTATGAGTACGACTGTGCGGCCAAGGTGCCCGCCCTGCGCGACGTGTACCGCCGTTACTGGGAGCGTTGCCGCCAGGCCGACGCGATGGACTTTGACGACCTGCTGTTCTATACCTTCCTGCTTTTCCGCGACCATCCCGACGTGCTGGCCCGCTACCAGGAGCAGTTCCGTTATATCCTGGTGGACGAGTATCAGGACACGAACGTGGCCCAGCACAGCATCGTGCTCCAGCTGGCCAAGAACCACCAGCACGTCTGTGTGGTGGGCGACGACGCGCAGAGCATCTACTCCTTCCGCGGAGCCGACATCGACAATATCCTCTACTTCACCAAAACCTATCCCGGCACACGTGTCTTCAAGCTGGAGCAGAACTACCGCTCCACGCAGACCATCGTGTCCGCCGCCAACAGCCTCATCAGCAAGAACCAGCGGCAGATACACAAGGACGTGTTTTCCGAGAAAGACCTCGGCGAACCCATCGGCGTCCTCCAGGCCTACAGCGACGTGGAGGAGGGCGAGATGGTGGTGAACAAGATAGCCGCCCTGCGCCGCCAGTCGGGCTATGGATATGCCGACTTTGCCGTGCTCTACCGCACCAATGCGCAGAGCCGCATCTTCGAGGAGGCCATGCGCAAGCGCAACATGCCCTACCGCATTTACGGCGGCCTGTCCTTCTACCAGCGCAAGGAAATCAAGGACGTGATAGCCTACTTCCGCCTTGTGGCCAATCCCAACGACGAGGAGGCCTTCAAGCGCATCATCAACTATCCCGCCCGTGGCATCGGCGACACGACGGTGGGCAAGATTGTGGCCGCGGCTACGTTGAACAACGTCAGCCTGTGGACCGTTCTCTGCGAGCCGCTGACCTACGGCCTGAACTTCAACAAGGGCACGGCGGGCAAGCTTCAGGGCTTCCGCGACCTGATAGCTTCCTTTATGGAAGACCTGGGGCGGAAGAATGCCAGCGAGCTGGGTGAGGACATCGTGCGGCAGGCAGGCATCATCAACGACGTCTGCCAGGACAACTCGCCCGAAAACCTCAGCCGGAAGGAGAACATCGAGGAACTGATGAACGGCCTGAAGGACTTCTGCGCCGAGCGGCTGGAGGAGGGCAATGAACGCATCGCCCTGGGTGACTTCCTCTCCGAAGTGTCGCTGCTCACCGACCAGGACTCGGACAAGGACGACGACGGCGAGAAGATAACGCTGATGACCGTCCATTCGGCCAAGGGGTTGGAATTCCGCAACGTCTTCGTGGTGGGGCTGGAGGAGAACCTTTTCCCCAGCGCCATGGCAGGTGACTCGCCCCGTGCCCTCGAGGAGGAGCGCCGCCTGTTCTATGTGGCCATCACCCGGGCCGAGGAACACTGCTTCCTATCGTACGCCAAGACGCGCATGCGCTACGGCAAGACCGAGTTTGGCAGTCCCAGCCGCTTCCTGCACGACATCGACGCCCGCTACCTGAGCCTGCCGCAGAACTCCCTGTTGGGCCGGCGGGTGGACGAGGGAGCCGAACGCTTCCGCCGTTCGTCGGACGACCTGTTCCATTCCGCCGCGCGTCCCCAGTATGGCACATCGGCTCCATCGCCCGCAGGTGAACAGAAATTCTCGCGCGAACCGCTCATTGCGCCCACCGTGCCCCGCAAGCTGAAGCGGGTGGAGGCCGTGACGGGGGGCGCTCCGGCTCCGTCGAGCGGGGAAGGCCTGCAGGCAGGGCAACTGATCGAGCACGAACGCTTCGGCCGCGGGGAGGTGCTGCGGGTGGAAGGTGCGGGCGATAACGCCAAGGCTACCATCCGCTTCGAGCATGCGGGCGAGAAACAGTTGCTCCTGCGCTTTGCCCGCTTCAAGGTCATCGGATGAACCGTGGAAAAGCATTGCTTCTTTCGAGGGAAAACATTGCTTTCTTTGCCCCGAAACATTGCTTTCTTTGAGGCAGAACATTGCCTGATTCCGGGCGGCGGAAGGCCGCTTCCGGATGAAATGAACGAATAGGCTGAATATCAGTGATATAAACAATTTGTAAGAACAATAAATAAAGACAGATACATGATAGACTTTACCCTTTTCCCTTCTCCCTGCTACATTATGGAAGAAGAGTTGCTGCGCAAGAACCTGACGCTCATCAAGAGTGTGGCCGACCGTGCCGGTGTGGAAATCATTCTCGCCTTCAAGTCGTTTGCCATGTGGCGCTCGTTCCCCATCTTCCGCGAGTACATCGAACACTCCACGGCCAGCTCCGTCTACGAGGCACGTCTGGCACTCGAGGAGTTCGGAAGCAAGGCGCACACCTATTCGCCGGCCTATACCGAAGCCGACTTCCCTGAAATCATGCGTTGCAGCAGCCACATCACGTTCAACTCCCTGTCGCAGTTCCATCGTTTCTATCCGATGGTGGAGGCAGAAGGGAGCGGTATCTCGTGCGGCATCCGCGTGAACCCCGAGTATTCGGAGGTGGAGACCGAACTCTACAATCCCTGCGCTCCCGGCACCCGCTTCGGCGTGATGGCCGAGCAACTGCCCGACCGCCTGCCACAGGGCATCGAAGGCTTCCACTGTCACTGCCATTGCGAGTCGTCGTCCTACGAGCTGGAGCGCACGCTGGTGCATCTGGAAGAGAAATTTGCCCGCTGGTTCCCCCAGCTGAAGTGGCTCAACCTGGGTGGCGGTCACTTGATGACCCGCAAGGACTACGACGTGGAGCATCTCATCGGCCTGCTGCAGGGACTCAGGAAACGTTATCCCAACCTGCGCATCATCCTTGAACCCGGCTCGGCCTTCACGTGGCAGACGGGCGTGCTGACGTCCGAGGTGGTGGACATCGTGGAGAACCGTGGCATCCGCACCGCTATTCTGAACGTGAGCTTCACCTGCCACATGCCCGACTGCCTGGAGATGCCCTATCAGCCTGCCGTTCGCGGCGCACAGATGGGGAAGGAAGGGCCGTATGTTTACCGGCTGGGAGGCAATTCCTGCCTGAGCGGCGACTATATGGGCGACTGGAGCTTCGACCACGAACTGCAGATTGGCGAGCGGATTGTGTTCGAGGACATGATCCATTACACTACTGTCAAGACCAATATGTTCAACGGAATCCACCATCCGGCCATCGGAATGTGGACCGAAAAGGGTGAGGCCAAAGTCTTCAAGCAATTTTCTTACGAAGATTATCGTGACAGAATGAGCTGATAATCAGACTGCTGTTTGCCAACTTGAAATTATTTTCAGAAAAAAGTGGCTGGAATGTTTGCAGGTTTAAGGAAAATGCCTACCTTTGCAACCGCAAACGCGGAAATAGCTCAGTTGGTAGAGCACAACCTTG
>ENA-UONW01001949-UONW01001949.1-human-gut-metagenome-genome-assembly--contig:-CS52-NODE-1949-length-22113-cov-6.395684_pt1 | contig 22113 bp, 14 predicted proteins | sample MGYA00242463_ERZ724010 | MGnify/ENA metagenome assembly ERZ724010 | reverse complement strand
GGGAATGCCTGCCAAAGACAAGCAACAGCCCCTGTGAGTATAGGAGAAGAGAATGAAGTTCCGTTTGCACGGGATATTATTCCATCAATATTAAGCACTGTCGAGAACATTCCCATAGCTACGACATCCGGCTTCACGCGACCGTCAGCAGAATAACCCAAAGATGAGAATACTGCATTTGTTCCGTTGCGGTCGACCGCACCTACAGTGAGAATGTCGCGGGCATCGGCCGGACAACCAAGCCGCTTCCATGTGCCCCACCCTTCATTGCCGGCACTGTTGCAAAGTATCATACCTTTCGAAGCCACCATTGATGCAGTACGTGAAATCAGACGTGTCAGACCGTCCTGTTCGCGGTATTTAACATCATCGGCACTATTGTCAAACTTTGTGTATCCCAATGATGAATTTACTACATCAGCACCTACGCTGTCGGCAAATTCCATGGCCGCAGCCCAATAGTCTTCCTCAACCATCTGTTCGGTATTGCCGTCCTCGCTGCGCAGAAGCCAGAACGAGGCACCAGGAGCCGTACCGACCATCTGTCCCGGTTTGTTGGTTCCGATGCATGAAAGCACCATCATGCCATGGCTGTTCTCAGCAAAGATATCACTGTTGGGATTGACAAAATCATGCGTTCCGAGAATGTGCACATTGTCAAGCATAGGAATTGCGTCGGCGTTATAGAATCCACCGTCTATTATGGCAATGGTCATGCCTTCGCCACGAAAGCCACGGTCGTGGAGAGCCACACCGTTGAGCTGTTCAATCTGGCGCTGTGCCTGACCGTAATAATATTCAGATGTTACGGTGTCGCCGACAATAAGAGCACGTCTATCAGTTGTGTCTTTCGCCTCGGGAGATGTATATACAGCCACGCGTCTAACACCTTTGACGAAAGGCATACGGCCGACTGAATCCATTTTCGTGGTGTCGGTGCACTGCACGAGAACTGTATTGTTCCACTTGCTTGTGCACAGGATTTTTACCCCGGCGGCAGAAATGGCCCTGAGATATGTTTCACTTACAGGCAAGTCTGTTTTATCTATTTTTATGCCCTGGCGCTTACGACGCTGTATGGACTTTTCGGAAAGGAACTCTTCGGGACGGCTTGTCTTATAGGCCGACATCTTCTTGTCTGCAAGAGAAACGCGATACTTATAAAACGGTACGAACTTGCAGCTGTCGCCTGCCACGGCCGACAATGATACGGCAAAGGCAAACAATAAAAGGAACTTTTTCATAAACTTTATTTTTTGTTTAATGCAACATTTGTTTTTCAATACCAGGTAAAGCCGACGTGCTAAATGCGCGGCCGTCTGCCGGTCAACAAATGTACAAAATTATCGTAAGATGCTTCAAGATAACTGTATTCATATGGTTTCAGATTCAGGGTCAACCGGCATTTTACATTATCGAGACCGAAATATTGGTAGATTATACTGGCCATGTTGCACGAAAGGTCGTCGTTTTTCTTCTGAAGCGCAACACAGCAGGCCGAAGCCAAGGCACGGTCGCCGGAATGACGCAGTGCGAGGAAAAGCATGTAATAAGCAATAGGTGAGGTCAACTTTATGAGATGTACCGCCCTGCTCTTTTCATCATCAATACCGAACAAACGGAACACAGCACTAATCTGTTCAACGCTGACCAACATCGGAAGCAACATGTCCATGACCTTGCGTGGCGCAGCAGGAGAAATCCGATTAAGACAAGCTGCCACGGCACGCGCTTCGTCCGACGAGAAGTCCAAACCGCCAGAGGCAACAAGAGACGACACGCCAAGGATGCACGTTATGAAGGCCTGATGCCGATATTCCAGCAAATGCAGATATGTCTGCCAAAAAACCGAACCATCAAGTTCTGGTACAATCTTGTCGCGCACAACGGCCTCGGCACGACGGAAATCAGAGTTCGACATCTTGCCGAACAACTGATACAACCCGTCCCAATCACGATGTTCTATTTTTGCCCTCAATACATCAACCGATACCATAATCACAGAAACATTTATCTTGTCAAAGAGAATTTCATGCTGAATCCAAAATCAATTGTCGTAGTAGGATAAGAGCTGGCAGAGACAAGTGGAACATTGCGTTGCCAGTCAAAATATCCACTGACGGTCATCAGACGACTCAACGTGTAATCGGCCGTAACGGCAAGTTTGTATGCCGTACTTCCGCTGGTGGCCGTTGTAATGCAAGTCTGTATGTTTCTATTCAAAGCATTCTGCATTCTGTAAGAGAAGTCACACCTCAAATTCAAATCATGGCTGGAAGCAGCCTTGTTGCCATCCTTTTTACGGCGTGCCTTCTTGCCAGAACCGATACGGAAATTGGTAATCTTATATCCCCATCCGATAACAATATCATCCGAGTAGCTTTCAGTCAATGCCACAGAAGTCATACTGAGATTCAATACTCTGGTTTTCTTGAATTCAAGCTTTGCCGTCATACTGTTGTTGAAAGTCATATCAACACCTATCAGAGGAGAGAACGCCTCATTGATGGACACAGTACTAACATTGTACATACTGCTCGGTATCGGATTGCCTGTTGTCACGTCCGAAATAAAGCCAAGATCGCCCATGTATGCCATATAATTGGTATATGAGTTGTAGGCTCCGACAGAATATATGCTCTTGTACTGATGGTTGATATTAAAGCTCTTGAAGTTGCGCTGGAACCACGGCAGACGTATGAGACCGCTGTAAGTTATTTTCCAATTTGGAAGCATCTTCAGCACCGAAGGGAATATCGACAAAGGTGTCTTAGAAGCATCTGTTCCGCAGTAAGCTGAAAGGAATGCAGGTACAAGCACATCAGCCGAGTATTCCGACACAGCTCCCACCGAAGGGTCGTAAGGCTTACCGGCATACTCGCCGGCACCTGCCGGATAAATAGCATTAGAGTACTGTCCTTCGACACGTTTCTGAACAATCGGTATATTCTCCAGGAACTTGTTGAACGGCTTCGAGTTATAATTGTTATTGATATTTCCACTTCCAGAGAATGCCGACCCGATAGATATCACCGTCATAGAGAAGCTTCCGCTCTGTGTTGTCGGCAATCCTTCGTACATAAACTGAATGCTCTTGGAACGGTTTACAGTACGGCTGGCATTGAGGTCAATCTTGAAGTCGGTAAATGGTTCCAACGTCAACTTAAGCTGCAAATCCTCAGATGCAGTAGTTGTAGCCGGAGTGGTTATACTTGAATCATTCTGTATGAGCCATCCTCGACGCACGGCATCCTCTATATAGCTGTCGTCGATTGCACCAAAAGCAAAATCCAATCCAGGAGACAACATACCGCCGATGGATTTCTGACCGAAAGCATCACCAACCTCGTTGCGGAATCCAGGGAGTGTCATAGCATACGTATTGCGATATGTAACGCTTGCATTCCTGATGAGCATCAGACCGCGTGCAACAACCTGTGCCGTCTTATACCATTTCTGCTCATCCAATTTAGGCTTGGCAACAACCGAAACACGCAGCGACATTGTATCGCGGTTCTTGATTGTGATGGTATTGGCATCCTTTTTCTTGAACTTCAGCTTATAGGATTTACCATTCTTGGTTGTAGCTCTGACAATGATGCGCTTTGTGTTCTGCCCATGTTCAAATACAACATCGGCAGAGTCGTTCAACTGTATTTCTTTAGTTACGCCCTTTGTTTTCTTATTCTTTGCATCATCAGCATTTTTCTTCTTTGCATCATTCTTGGAGTTCTTGTTCTTTGAAGAATTCCTGTTACGTGACGTTGTACGAGCTGGGGTATTTGAAGCCGCAAAACGTTTGTTGGCGTCTTCGAGGAACTTGACCTTATTGTAAAGTTTCTCAAAATTGAGCTTACCATTGATATTGTATGTACGCTGGCTTGTAATCGTATGGCCCAAACTTGAGCCATCTTCCATCTCTACGCCACGTGTCCAGCCATAGTTTGAATTATAGCTTCCATCGGCCGATACCCAGTCGAAGACAGGAATCTTGTCTATAGGCAACTTGTAAGAAGCCGAGAATGTGGAATTGTATGTCAAAGGACGTCCGAAAGAAAGCAGACTGCGTACGACAGAATCTTTCCACGCTTCATACTCATCCGGATACAAATCTTTGTTGACTACAGTGTAAGGTTCTTCAATCTCAGCATGCGTGGCGGATGTCCAGTTCATCTTCAAGGACTTGAAGATATCCCATCGAAGAGACAGCTCACGATTCCACAAGAACTGCTGAGAGAAATTAACAGGCAATCTGGTTCCGGCATCAATATCCCTTTCCTGCAATTCATAATAATTGCGCGTAATGTCGGATATAAATGAAATGCTCTGCGGCAACCAGTTGAGATTCTGCGCCTTGATGATATCCAACCATTTGGATTTGCCCTTCATCTTCTTGAACGGCTCCCACGTCTTATACTTCGGAGAATAGTTGTAGGTAAGGTTTGCACGCCAATTTTCTTCCTTCTCATATACAGTTGTTTCACCGCTGTTGAACTTCTGGCTATACGAATAGCTCAACGAGAAGTTTGCAGGGTCGTAAGGCATAGGCACACGGCTCTGATAATTGGATTTCCAGTTGCTGAGAGAGAAATTCTTGTATTTTGTAATCTGTTCGGCAATGCTGCTGAGTGAGTCGCGCTCGACATCAGATGCACAATCGTCAAGGGCATCCTTGAAATTCATGTCGGTGTCGAACGGATTATACTTCGGAGAAATCTTCTGCCATGAATAAGAATAATAGAACGGCAGGGACATCATCCACTTCTCAGGGAAGAACTTGCCGAGCTCGAAACTTGTCGTTATGCTCCATTCGTAAAGATTGTCATTACGCCTTTCGGATACACCTTCTTCCAATCCGCCGAAGCCTGCAGTTTCAGTGTGTCCGGTAAGATTAACAGAGCCGAGGTCGGAAAGCTGCACATTGAGATTTCCTTGCGCAGCCCATCCACCTTCGTTATTGTAGCCCTGCATACGCAGTTCATTGACCCACACTTCGACAGACCCTGTCTTGCGCGAGTTGTTGCGGATACCAATCATCATGGTCTTGACCTCGCCCAACGAAGGGTTTCCGATGACACTTATCTTGTTTTGAGGCTTATCGGGGTCATAGGTGTAATACAACTGTGTGTAGGATGCTTCACCGGAAGCACGAGCCTTATTGCGTGCTTTCTTCAAATCAGTGAACACACTGAAATCTATATCAAGCATATTCTCTTCAGGCCATACGGCGTAGCATCCGGCACTGGTGTAAGTGTCGTAGTGGCCTGGCGCTGTAAGCTTCAGAGGTATCTCGTATTCATAGTAGTTGCTCTTGTAGTCAGAACCAAGACGAAGGAATACGCTCATCTGGTCGTCTTCAAGAAGTTCATCGCCCTCAAGTGCATTGGCGTGTACGAACATCTGAAGATGCTTATACTGACGAAGGTCTACATTTGTGGTCTTGTAGACAGCACGTGCATCGCCCGACGAAAGATTCTCTACGGTGAGAGCAAGTGCCTGCTCGTTGTTCTGGGTCAACTGAGGCTGACTTGAATCGAGCACACGGCTGATGCCTGGTGGTATGACATAGTTGACAGGTTCCTTATCATTATTCTCTTCGATATTGACTGCAGATGTCACAAGGGTACCGCTGTCGCTCGGCTTGTCACCTGTGTAAAGTGCATTTGTATAGTTGCGCCACTCACCGCGAACGAGGTCAAGAGATGCGAAACGAAGCACTATCGGTTTCTCGAAATTAGTCATATACATACGCATGAAACGTATACTGCTTAAATCGCTGATGCTTCCGACCTTTGATTCATATTCATCTACCGGGATTCTGAACAAATACCATGTAGCCTCTTCTTTGTTGCCGTTGCGGAGCGAAACCTTTGTATCGCGTTTGTCGACAATGTAATTGCGTCCTATGACCATGTCTTCAGGACGTATGCTGACCTTATACTGGAAGAAATTCTCGTACTCGTTCATGGTGTAGTCCTGATTAACGTCTTCGACATCCGGCGTAGACTTATAAGCCGTACTGTAGCTTTCTCCCGATTCGTTGGAGTTAGGAGAGTTGCCTTCAACACCATTAATGTGTTTGTATCTGTCAAGAATAGATGTCTGGGCGGCATCAAAATCGGAACCGCGGAAATAGTGATAGTCATCGCCGGCCGGGTCTTCGAACAAGGAATCGTAAACTTCAGGAGTCACCTTGCTCTGAATCTGGGCAAGATAGTCAGAATATATGCCGTATGACCTTTCATTCTGACTGGAAAGTCCATTGAGACCGACGTCCTGCTTCTCACGTGCCCCGCTCTCTGTGCTGAAAGAATATACGACACTCTTTTCTGAAGGAACACGTCCCCATACAGTTTCTGTGTATGGAGTGGCGTCGTTTACAGGAAGTCCGCTTTCGTATGACTTCTTTCCGTCCTTAAGGACATCCTCGCTGATATCACCAAGGTTTATATAGAAATCACCACCATACGTAGGATCGTCTTTGGTGTAAATGAACGGGTCGAGCATCCAAAACTCTATATACTGAACGTTGGCAGTTTCAAAATCGCTCGTATCAAGCTTTCGCATCATACCGCCCCAACGTTTCTTTGGATCATTAAGATGTCCGTTTCTGTCAACGTCGACATCAAGGTTGTACGGTCCGCGTTCGCTCGGATAGTAGGCAAGGTTAAGAATGGTAAGAGTTGTACTCTCACCTATATTGGTGTCCTTGTTTGGATACACTTCGCGTTCATACACTTCACGAACATAATGGTTTGACAACTGGTCCAAATCGTTTTTGATATGGCTAGGAGTCAATGATGAATTTCGTCGTGTGAAAAGCGGATCGATGTTATACCAAGCAAGAAGTGCACGATTGTAGCCGTAACGCACATCGTTTGTCAAAGTTCCGAACTGGAGATTGGATGGTGTGGACGACAAGACCCATTGTAACGGAGAACTTACGTCGATGCCGTTCTTGGTACTTTCAAAGTCATCAAGATAGGACGCATTGCCCTGCACTCCGCTGGCATTGCCAGCTATGAGCTGTGCAAACTCAGCAGAAAGACTTATGCTGGACGGCTGACTCACATTCAGCAGAGGTATCTTGTCTATTATATTGGTAAGCCACTGACTTTCCTGTTTCCAGTTGAGATTTATGCCCCAAAGGGTGTTGTTGAGCGGTTCGTCGCCCATAGCGACCTTCGACGTGAGCGGTTTTTCACCAAGGTGCATCAGGGTACCTCCCATCTGGAAATTCTTGTTGAAATCGTACGTCCAGTTTACACCGAGCATCGTCTTTCTCATTGTGGAATATTCAGACTGACTCTCCAAACTTACACTTACGTTTGTTCCGGCATCAATAATGCTTTGATTGATTATGGACACTCGGCCCAAACTATAATCGACTGTATAGTCTGTACCCTCGACAAGAGTGACACCTCCCGCTGTAACCACAACTGAGCCTTGAGGTATATTCATACTGCCGAGGTCTATTTCAGATCCCGACGAAGCTTTATATTCTCCTGTCAAAATGAACTTGTTCTTCTCTGCTATCTGCTTAGCCGTAATCTTCGTTGAATCGTACAATTCATCATAGCAATACTTGTCGGCAACTGCATCATTTCCTATTTTCTGCCTCAACCAATCACCGAAAGGCTCCACTACGGGGAATATGACTCGTCCTGTCTGCGCATCAATGGTATATCCGTCAATGAAGTCGAACTTTCCGTTAGGATTGGTCTTCTGATTGTCATCAAGCCTATCGAGGTTCATCATCTTGAGCAATGTGGTAGACTTGAACTGTTCTTCAGGAAGATAAGTCAGATATACACCGGTTGTATCGCTGAGGTATTTGATGTCCATCTTGAACTTTTCTTTCTGTACGGAATAGGCATTGAGCGAATAGACGTTCTTCATCATGAGGTCCCAGTTTCCCATACGAGGCGAATTGGAAGTATTCTTGAGAAGCTTGACGAAGAGAGCCTGATCGTTGTCTTTCAAGTCTGAAGAAAATTCTCCGACCTGATATGTCTGTCCTGCATATGTATATTCAAAAGCTACCGCCAGGACCTGATTGGTCTGAAGAGTAGATTTGAGAGATACATAGCCAAGGTATTGATTCAATGTATACTCTGAAGAATTAAGCAAACGAGCATTCTCAATCTTCTCATAATCAACGCCGCCACCCAGAATCGGGTCCAGCACGGAACTAGCCATATCTATGTTTCGGGCATCCGGATAGCTGTTGACAATGGTGGAGTAAAGATTGTTCGAGGAGTTCTGAGGCTGCTGCGTTCCTGAAGGCGACCACATGCTGTTGCTTATATGCTGATTTTCAGCAAGGTCGACAAATCCGATGATGTCACGTGTATTCTCGGTGACACCTGATGTATTGGTGACCCAGATTTCAATCCGGTTGATTGTTATACCCGATGTAATATTAGGCAAAGTTGAACAGGCCTTATCATACGTATCACGGAAATACTGGGACAGAAAGAAGTGACGGTTTTCGTCATAATCGTAAGCCTCGATTTCAAACTGCGACAACTGCGAACCTCCCTGAGATGATACGGTCTTGGAAGTAGACTCCTTCTGCGAGACTACTGCCTGAAGATTCAACTTACCGAACTGCAAGTCTGTGCGGAAACCGAACAGCGAGGAAGCTCCCTTGATGAGTGAAGAGTTGGTAGGCATGGAGATGTTTCCGGCTTCGATGAGCTTGACGATTTCATCTTCCTTGCCTTCATACTGAAGCTTCATGTTCTTGCTGTCGAAATCGAAAGTGGCATCGGTATTGTAATTGATGTTGAAATTCATCTTGTCGCCTACCTTGGCATTGACACTGAGGTTGATTTTCTCATCAAAATCAAAACCGGCGTTTTTTCTGTTGCGCTCGGTCAACGACGGATTGTCGGTATACTTATAATTATAGCCCAACTTGATTTCGGCACTTCCCTGAGTACGCAACTGTACACCTCCAGGACCGAAGATTTTTTCAGCCGGTCCGAGGTCGAAGTGCATATTTGTAAAATCAAACTTGTTTTCACCCTTAGTTACAAACATAGAGTCGTTACGCTCCTTGAAATAGGCATTCATAGACTTGCGTTCAGTCCATTTCAAGTATTCTTCGGGTGTCATCAAGTATGGCGCACTAAGATAATTGTCGCCCAATTTGGTACCGACCTTATACATTCCCGTATTTTCATCATAGTCACCGGTCTGCAGTTTAAGATTCTCCGGGTCGGACAAATCCAAAGCATTATCCACGACATCACCTCCTGTAGGGTAGTCTGTTTTCCTTACTGGATATCTGCTTTTCACAGTATCTGACGGCTGCTGTTCTGCACTGTCGGCATCAAGTTCCTGACTACGGTCCATATCAAACGACATGAGCACATTGTCGCCCATAGAAGCCAATGCGCTCACGCTGACCATAATCAGCACCAGATATACAATATTTCGTAGAAAACGTTTCAAAACAATTCTTTATGTAAGGTATATATATGTGTATGTGTACTGTGCCTGTGTTAAATCACAACATCTTCAAAGCCATCTTAACAACTTCTTCAACCGGACTGTCTGGTTTGTCCTTCAATATCGAACGGACAACCTTAGTTACCGGAGCCGGCGGGAATCCCAGCATCTTGAGCGCCTCAATGGCTTCATCATGGACTTCGGAATTCATGACAGCCAAAGTTGAATCTGTTCCTCCAGAAGCAGAAACTCCCAATGATGCGACCTTGTCCTTCAGCTCAACGATAACACGCTGTGCGGTTTTTATGCCCAACCCCTTTACGGTCTTAAGCATACGTTCGTTGCCAGTCATTATGATGTCGCATAATTCGCTTAAGGAAAATGCAGACAGAATGGTACGTGCAGTGTTTCCGCCTATGCCGGAAACGGAAATAAGCAAAGTGAACATTTCACGTTCTGCCTTTGACTCAAAACCATAAAGGACATACGAATCCTCACGTATAACTTCATAAACGAACAGGCGCACATTGCTTTTTCCCTGTATTGCTGTATATGTGTTAAGAGATATGTTAAGAAGATAGCCCACACCTGAACACTCTACCACAGCCTGTGCCGGTGTAAGTTCATCCAATATTCCTCTGACGTATTCAATCATTCGACTTATTCTTTTATCATCTAATGCAGAAAAGATATCCTTATTCAACAAGAAACAATATGAAATCCAATATATCTACAACGCAATTTTTTTCCCTTTATTGCATATACCTGTAAATTTTCATTACTCGAAAACAGATATCCCATAACAAATATATAGGTGACAGCAGAAGCTGCCACCTGTACATATACTTATAATCATTTAAATTAAAGGCAAAATATCCAGCAAGCATATCATGCGTTCTTCATATCATCATCTATGAGTTTAAGCAGCTTTGAAACGGCTTCTGAAGACGGTATATTCTTCTCGACACATTCTTTACGCCTATAAAGACTGACCTTGCCTACTCCTGCTCCCACATAGCCATAATCGGCATCGGCCATTTCACCCGGGCCGTTAACAATACATCCCATAATTGCAATTTTCAGGCCACGCAGATGCGAGGTGGCTGCTTTTATCTGTGCGATGGTTGATTCAAGGTCATACAACGTGCGACCACAACCTGGACATGATATATATTCAGTTTTAGAAACCCTGAGACGACCTGCCTGCAGGATGCCGAAAGCGGTGGAATCAACAACCTCATGAGACAAAGTACCATGATTGAACAGGTAAATGCCATCACACAAGCCATCAAAAATCAAAGCTCCCATATCAGCGGCCGATTCAATCTGGAAGTCTTCACTTTCTCCATCATTGAAAGAATAGTGCTGAAAGAATACCACAGGATTGCAGATATCTGCATCCATAAGTTCGTGTACTAAGGCACGATGTTCACCCAAACGGTTCTTGTGATTTGTCTGACTGATTATTACGACCTCAGGATGAAGACGAAGCACTGCTTTCATTTCGTCAGACAACTGCATGTAATTCAGGAAAAGGAACTTCATTTTTGCATTGCACTGGGTCAGACCGACATTAAGCCTGATGAGAGCATTGCTCAATTCAACGCGGTCTCTGCAATTTCTATACTCCATCTCTTCCGGTGACAAATCACCGCTGACAGGTTGTTCCTCTGGAAGAACCAGAGCGAAAGCAGGGAAAGTACCTTCTTCGCCAGTCCAAACATCGGCATCAACAATATAAGCGCAATCTTCCCTCACTTCAGGCAATTGCCTTGGTGAATATATGTAGTCTGGCTTAAGTTCAGTTTCAGAACCGACACCTCTGCCGTCCATTCTGTCGGAAATGACAACAGGAACATTGTCGCCTCCTATATTCCCTACAGCTACAGTTTTTCGCCTCGACGGTCTTAGATAATCAAACTTGGCCGACTGTACACCAGGTATGTACGGGTGTCCTTCTCTGCGAAGTACGTAGTCTCTCAACTTCAATGCTACAGGAATCTCGGCCTCAGGCGCTTCGGTCAAAGATACACGTATGGTATCGCCAATACCGTCGCATAGAAGAGCGCCTATGCCAAGAGCGGACTTTATGCGCCCATCCTCGCCCTCGCCGGCCTCGGTAACTCCCAAATGAAGCGGAAACTTCATACATTCCTTTTCCATGACGCTGACAAGCAACCTCACGGTACGGACCATTACTACCGTATTGCTGGCTTTGATGGAAATTACAACATCCTTGAAGTTTTCTTTCACGCATATACGCAGAAACTCCATACATGATTCAACCATACCTTCAGGCGTATCGCCATAACGGCTCATAATCCTGTCTGACAGAGAGCCATGGTTGACGCCAATACGTATTGCGGTATGATTCTGACGACAGATATTAAGGAAGGGAATAAACTTCGACTCTATTTTTTTAATTTCTTCCGCATACTCATCATCTGTATATTCAAGATGCTTGAAAGTACGGCCCGGATCTACATAATTTCCAGGATTTATACGCACCTTCTCGGCATAGAGCGCGGCAACGTCTGCGACCTTTGCATTAAAATGAACATCTGCAATAAGCGGAACATCATAACCGTCTTTCCTCAGACCGGCATTGATATCCTTAAGGCTCTCGGCTTCTCTAACACCCTGAGTTGTAAGACGTACATACTCGCCTCCGGCATCAACAATGCGTTTTGCCTGAGCCACACAGGCTTCTACGTCATCAGTCGACACATTTGTCATAGACTGCACACGGATGGGATTATTTCCACCCATAGGAGTATTTCCTATATTAACCTCGATTGTTTCGCGACGCGAATAATTGAAAAGATCCAAGACTCTGATAATTTTAATAATAATGTAATCTTAAAAATAGCCAACGAAACACGTTGTAAAAAAAGAGATACAGAACAGGCATCACAAGACACCATGTTCCGTATCATATCACTTCATCAATTGCACTTGAAATCATATTTTACCTCTGCGAGTTCGGCATTGGCCTTTTCTATTTTGGCCTTGAGTCCACTCTTGTATGCCGCGAATCTTTCTGCGAGAGCCTCGTCATACAACGCTATCATTTCAACAGCCAATATCGCGGCATTCTGTGCACCATTGACACCGACAGTTGCAACAGGTATTCCTGGCGGCATCTGGATAATAGACAACATTGCATCCATTCCATCAAGACATGACCCCTTGATTGGTACACCGATTACGGGCAAAGTGGTGTTTGCGGCAATTACTCCAGGAAGGGCGGCCGCCATTCCTGCTCCGGCTATTATAACCTTGATGCCTCTATCGCGAGCTCCCTTGGCAAAAAGTTCAACAGCCTCAGGAGTACGGTGGGCAGACAACGCATTAACCTCGAAAGGAACCTGCATGTCGTTCAAAAACTGTGCAGCCTTCTCCATTACAGCAAGGTCAGAAGTGCTGCCCATGATTATACTTACTATTGGTTTCATATAATTTAAATTATAAGTGAATTACTGATTGTTTCAAAAAATACATATCGATGCGTTTACATCCAACTTATCAGTATGAACGTCATTGCACATACGAAGCCGATGGCAAAGCCTACTAGCACCTGCGCCAAAGAATGCTGACGCAGAATCATACGACTTGTGCCAAGTATTCCCGACAAAAATAGCAGGCCGCATATAGGCCATATCGGATTAAAATAAAAAAGATTGCTGAATGCGACCAAAGCACCTACAAGTCCTCCTACACCGACCATGTGCGTACTGACCTTCCACCATACATTCACTATCACACATATGATTTCAGCCACCAGGGCGGCCATGACTATACCTCTGATGAACATCGCCATGCGCAGGTGTGTCATGAGAATAAGACATGTGGCATAAGAAATAAGTGTAAGAATATAAGGCATGTGACGATGCTCACGATGGCTCAACTGCCAATGCGTCCATTTGTTGATGCGCCGGAATATGTTTATGCTTACACGAGGTATAAAAACGGTAAAGCAATACACCATAACAAAAATCAAAGCCTTGTAGCTCCACGGCAAAAGACTAAGATAGCTGAAAAAGAAAAGTCCTGCAAAAGCCCACAAAGGAGCATAGAAAGGAGAAAAAAGTCCTGAAAATAATTTTGCAATCTGTATTATATTTTTATTTGTCATAAGAAGCATCCATTAATGAGGCCTAAAAACCTGAAAATACATACAAAGACAATCATCTAAAATTTCTTTCTCAACTTTGCTATCGGATAGCCAATCTCATCACGGTACTTTGCTACTGTACGACGCTTTATGTTGACTCCCATATCTGTCAGAAGCGAAACTATCTTTTCATCAGAATAAGGATTAGACTTATCCTCCGAGTCTATAAGAGCCTTTATTGCCTGAACGACCTTTCGGGCAGACAGCTCTTCACCTTCAGAATTTGTACGCGTACGCTCAAAGAAATGCTTAAGTGAATATACATTACCGTCAATCATGACATATTTGCTGTTTCTAACACGAGATACAGTTGAAATGTCAAGATGTGCCTTGTCTGCAACATCCCTGAGTATCATAGGCTTCAAGACGTCGTCATCCTGAGTCAAAAAGAAATCATGCTGAAGTTCTATAATAGCCTTCATTGTTACATACAGGGTATGGCGCCTTTGCTTTATAGAATCAATGAACATCCGCGCCGCGTCCACCTTTTGTTTGGTGTAAAGAAATGCCTCCTTTTCGTCGCGTTTCATATTCTTCTGATTCTTCTGATATTCGTCAAGCTGATCAACATATTCACGACTGACGTGCAATTCAGGAACGTCGCCGTCATTAAGAGTAAGGTTTATACCGCCATCGCCGTCTGTTTCAACTATAAAATCAGGTATAACAGTCTGTACCCTGTCGTCAGAAGCTTCACAGAGGGCACTTCCCGGATGCGGATTCAATTTTCCTATTCCCTCGAATGCTTTACGCAAGGTTTCGTTATCGACACCCAAGACAGACAAAAGCTTATCCGTATTCTTATTTACAAACAGATTGTAATAATCAGATATAATCTTATGCTCCAATGCCAGAAGAGAAGATTTTCCCGGATTTTTTGCACCATCGACATCATTCTGCTCACGTTCAATCTGAATAAGCAAACATTCGCGCAAATCGCGGGCACCGATTCCTGGCGGATCAAATTCCTGAAGAATATGCAAGGCATCTTCAAGTTCCTTCTCATCAGTCTCGATGTTATGATAAATTACCAACTCATCGACAAGACTATCAATAGGACGATCAATAAATCCGTTCTGATTGAGCGAACCTATAAGATATTCTATCAAATCACGCTGATGCTCTGTAATGTCGTATTCAGACATCTGATTAAGAAGGTCATCGATAAATGATTTTGTATCACCTATCGGAATTTCCACCCCTTCCGTCTCACGTCTGTTTACAATATAAGAAGGTATATCATCGGGAGAAGCATAATCGCCTATGTCACCGTTGTCATCATGTTCCCCGCCTTCAGAATAATCATCTTCAGGCATATCGGAACTGTCAGTATTGTCCACATCGTGCGAACGGTCCGGACCTTCCTCCAAAGCGACATTGTCGATTACCTCATTCTTCACACGCTCCTCCAGATCTGCCAAAGGCAATTCGACAAGTTTCACCACCATAAGCTGTTGAGGTGACAGCTTCTGGATTTGACTTTCAGTCTGTGTCTGATGTAAGTTCTGCGATTGCACCATTGTTACAACAAATCTATTAGCAAGTACAAAAATAATATTTTTTTTGCTAATTACATTTGCATGTTGCGTATAATATCCTTATGCGCAACATCCACTCTATACGAATCCAGTATTTTCCTTTTTGTCATACGGAACAGCTCTACATCTTTTGCCATGTCGCATACCAGTTCAAAAGACCTGTCAGGGTATCTTATGAAACATTCAGAGACGCACCAGGCCAACGCCATTTTAGAGTAATAAGCCTTTGAGGAAATCTTTTTAAGTTCTTCTATGACCTTGTCTATATAATCATCAACAATGAAATAATAAAGAATCATAACAAGGCCGAAACGCTGTTCAAATTCCTTATCCGACTTCAGGTAATCTATTATAAATGAATATGTTTCCTTAAGATCTGCCTTTACGCCCTTGAAAGTGGAGCAACAGCTGTCGCAAACAGCCCAACAATCAATTTTAGGGACGAACCTTTTTATCTGAACCAACAGCGACGCAAAATCCAGACCGGCATAACCTAAGACAAAACCATGAAGCATCCGTTCCTCAACAGAATCGATATTAGGGAAATTCAAGAAATCCTCACTGTCATTGTTTTTGACTATATCTTTGGCAAACTTGCGCAACATGGGAAGCCTGACGCCATATATGAGTCCTTCATAAGGATTAATGGCAGATACAAAGTCGCGATACTTTGCATCTGCCATTCTCTCCAAATTATCTTTTACAAATTTTTGAGTAATCATTCGTCTCTACGTCCTCCAAGGAATATTGAGATATAATAGAGCAAAGTAGCCAATGAACTCAAAGCCGCAACCACATAGGTATAAGCCGCCGAGCGCAAGGCATCAACTGCGGCCGCATGTGTCTGACGATCAGTCATGCCCGATTTGTCAAGCCATGCAACGGCTCTTCTGCTGGCATCTATTTCTACCGGCAAGGTCACGAAACTGAACAATGTCGTAAGGGCAAACAGTATTATACCGATAAGAAGCAATGTACCGGAACCCGTATAACTTATCATCAGCATTCCAGCAAGAAGTATCCACGTCATCCACTTGGATGAGAAACTTACCACCGGCACAAGACTTGAACGCAGCTGAAGAGGTCCATAGGCAAAAGCATGCTGAACAGCGTGTCCGCACTCGTGGGCTGCCACAGAAGCAGCGGCTATGTTCCTTCCGGAATATACATCCTCACTCAAATTGACGGTTTTTGTCTCAGGATTATAATGGTCTGTCAAAATTCCGTCAGTGCTTGTGACCTTGACATCATATATTCCATTGTCGTGAAGCATCTTTTCTGCAATCTCACGCCCCGTCATACCGCCATAAGTAGGTATCTCAGAATATTTCTTGAATTTACTCTTCAAATTGGCCTGAACAATAAAACTGATAACAGCAATGCCGATAAACAGAATCCAGTACATGGCACTAGCTCCCATTCCATATCCACCATAAAAAAATGCCAAATTCAATGCATCCATAAATTAATCTTTTACGTTTATATATTATTTATCTCTTACATGCAATCAACATGCAAATATCAGGCCAAAAATAAGAAAAGCAACATTATCTGCATCAATTTTGTCAGTTCAATTCATAAGACTTCATAAACATTAACTAAAATACGCAACATATACTGACAAAATGTACCAAAAAAAAGGCTTTCCCTATATCCGACATATGGACATGAGGAAAAGCCTTATTATTCACAAAGCCGGTTTTGCAACAGCTTTATTTTCTTACAATTGTCTGCTCACGGTCTGGACCTACAGAGACGATGGCTATTGGAGTCTCAAGTTCTTTCTCCAAGAATGCGATGTAATCCTTGAATGCCTTAGGGAACTCTGCCTCAGATGTCATCTTTGTGAGATCCTGGTTCCATCCCTCAAGCTCGACATAAACCGGCTCAACACCTTCGTTTATATCAAATGGGAAATAATCTATCACATCACCATTCTTCAACTTATATGCGACACAGGCTTTGACAGTCTTGAAGCCGTCCAGAACATCGCTCTTCATCATTATAAGCTTAGTAACACCGCTTACCATGATGGCATACTTCAATGCAACAAGGTCAATCCAACCGCAACGGCGCTCACGACCAGTTACAGCACCGTATTCATGACCGATTTCACGGATTTTGGCACCTGTTTCATCAAACAATTCAGTAGGGAAAGGCCCGGCACCGACTCTTGTACAATAAGCCTTTATGATACCGAACACATCACCTATCTTATTAGGTCCGACACCTAGACCGATACATGCACCGGCACATATAGTATTGGAAGATGTTACAAATGGATATGAACCGAAGTCAACATCAAGCATAGTGCCCTGAGCACCTTCACAAAGAACATTTTTGCCTTCTTTCAGCAACCTGTTGATTTCATGCTCGCTGTCAACAAGCGGGAACTGCTTCATATACTCGATGCCTTCCATCCATTTCTTCTCAACCTCAGTAATGTCATAGTCTGTATAGTTGAGAGCCTTCAGCATCTGTTCGTGCCTTGCCTTGTGAGCAGCATACTTTTCCTCGAAATTGTCAAGAATATCACCGACTCTCAGGCCGTTTCGGCTCACCTTGTCAGTATACGTAGGACCGATGCCCTTACCTGTTGTTCCGACTTTGTTTTTGCCTTTAGCGGCTTCATTTGCGGCATCAAGAAGTCGGTGAGTAGGCATAATCAAATGAGCCTTCTTGGATATATGAAGTCTTGAACGCAAGTCATGACCAGAAGCTTCCAAAGCCTTGGCTTCCTCCATGAACAAATCAGGAGCAAGCACGACACCGTTGCCGATGATGTTTATTTTATTGCCCTGGAATATACCTGAAGGTATTGAACGCAGGACATATTTCTGTCCCTCAAACTCGAGTGTATGACCTGCATTAGGTCCACCCTGGAAACGTGCGACAACATCATAATGAGGTGTCAGGACGTCTACCACTTTACCTTTGCCTTCGTCGCCCCACTGAAGGCCAAGAAGTACATCTACTTTCATAAGTCGCTATTTTTTATTTTCCTGTTTTTTGCTCGATTTATCTTAGTCTGGCACTTTGAACAAACACCATACACATAAAGAGAATACATATTCTGCTTAAATCTGGGTATCCTCATTTCTGATATGGTTCTGTCCAGATTATCATTGCTGAACTCGGAAACCGTTCCGCATACGACGCATATCTTATGATTATGCGGACGCACATTGAAACATTTCTCATATTCAACCCTGGTCCCCGAAAACTGATGTCTCAAGACCAATCCGGCATCGAGTATCAGTTCCATGGTGTTGTAAATAGTTGCACGGCTTACACGAAATCGCTCCCCGTTAAGCAACTCTTCATATAGCTGATCAATATTAAAATGTCCAGGCATAGAATATACAGTTTCAAGAATGGCAAACCTTTCGGGCGTCTTCCTATAATTGTTTTTATCCATGTAATCCGCAAAAATTCGTCTTACGGATTCCATCACATCCCCGGCATTCATGTTCATCAAACTATTACAACATACAAATTTATATTTTTTCCATATCCACAGCAAATATTATCGACTTTTTTGCTGTCATACTGATTCTTTCGTAAAATCTTCCACATAGTCGACATAAGGTTTCAAGTTCTCGTCCTTGTCCCACCCATAATCGACCATGCACTTATGCAGTTTCAATGCATTATCTGAACTTATCTCAGCAAAATTAGCCATAGCACGCCACACGACCTTTTTCAGAGAGGCCGAATCTGTATGAAAAGAAGCCAGTGCCTGATCTATAAATTCCATCTGCGAACGCTCATTGAATTCTGCACGTCTCATAAGATGCGTACACAAGAGAAATCCGCACATCTGTACAAATACACGTTCATCAGAAATCCATTCAAAGGCTTTTTCTGAGGCATATGGAAGAAACTGAAACAAGTTCATGCTTGCCTGTTCCGCCATCTCCTGAGTTTTTATGTCAGAAACCCAAATATCAGCAATCTCCGGATAAAAACTTTCTACAGGCTGGATCATTGTAGCAAGAATCTTGCATTCACGCACACTCTCTTTCCACAATTCCTGAGCCAAAGCATGGTCTTTGCCATACTCCGATGCCAACTCCTTCAATCTGACGACATCTACACCGAATATCACTCTATATCCGTCAATGCCACTGTTACGCATACTTGAAGAAGCTACTCCGTTCATATATGCACGGAGTTCCTTCTTCAAATCCAAAATACGCTGTTTGGTTGCATCGTCGGGTGACAAACCATGAATATTTGAATCAAACATAGCAAAAATCCTTACTCATTAATATACGGCAGATCTGAATAGTCGCGACTATATCTCAACATCTGGTTCTCATAAGATTCGGTATAGTCAATCTTTACATCTGTTATATTGCCGGAAGCATCAGTAACAGCAGTATAGACAGGATTTATAAATCCTTTATATGGAGCAAGATCAAGCTTCTTGTAACGTTCAAGAATCTCCTTATGCAATACAGGATCAATCTTAACGCCATAATTTTCAACCATATCTCTGGCAGCATTGAAATCGCCAGTACTCTTTATTCTCTGTATCTCAGCAAGCAAATCTCCGAACAAGCTGCGCAGCTTTACATAATCGTTGATTTTTACAAAAGTTTTGCCATCACGCTTGACCAGTTCAACCACATTGTCCTTCTTTCCCTTTTCATATGCCCAACGCGCTATAATAGCTCTATTTCGCATATGTGCCTCCTCAATATTGTTTCCCAGGTCAATCCTTACCAGCTGAGTAAGCAGGCCGTTCATCATATAGCTGTAATACTGAGCCTTATAAGCCTCAGGCGAAGGAATCAAGCCAAGGTCAATCATTTTCTGGTCAGCCATATAATACAGTCCGAAAAGGTCGGCGCGGGCTTCTTCTATCGTAGAGCCATACACCCTGAGAGAGTCTGCACTCGCACCCGGAAGCATTTTTCCTGAACCATGTCCCAAACACTCATGCAGGTCAGTATGCAAATCATCTGTAATGTCTGCATATTTCTTCATCAGCTCCAATTCTTCAGGACCATAGCAGAACTCTTCATCAAAGCCATTACCGGCGGCGGCCTTATTATAAGCGGCAGTCAGATTTCCGATAGTAACAGATTTTGAACCATGTTCTTTTCTAACCCAATCCGAATTTGGAAGATTTATTCCAATAGCCGTAGAAGGATACAAATCACCACCTAAGATAGCTGCAGTAATGACTTTTGCTGTTATGCCCTTCACCTTTTCCTTCTTGAAAGCATCGTCTACAGGAGAATGGTCTTCAAACCACTGCGCGTTTGCACTCAATATCTCTGTACGCTTGGTAGCTTCAATATCCTTGAAATTCACGATTGACTCCCAACTGCTCTTAAGTCCCAGAGGGTCTCCATAACTCTCAATGAATCCGTTTACGAAGTCTACTCTAGACTCAGTATCAGCTACCCACAAAATAGAATATTCATCAAACACCTTCAAATCGCCAGTCTCATAAAAATCGATGAGCTTGCTTATCACAGCTTTCTGCTTTTCATTTTCAGCAAAAGCTTCTGCCTTTGTAAGATAATAAACTATCTTCTTTATAGCCTGTCCATATAAACCGTCGGCAACCCACTTTTTCTCAACAATCTTGCCGTCTGCCGTTTTTACCAATCTGCTGTTCATGCCATACATTACAGGCTCATGGTCATTAGGCTTACGCATATTGCTATAAAAATCTTCAGCTTCCTTCTGCGTTACGCCCTCATAATAATTGCAGGCCGAAGTCAATATCAAATCTTCGCCGTCAGCCTGGTTGACACGCTTCTGCATTATGTCCGGATTAAATATAACTGGACAAATTGTATCGCACAGCTGAGCTACAGTCTCACCTTCAGACAGCGGAAGTTTTGCCTTATCTACTGACGCCACCGCCTTTCTGAAGAAATCCTCTGAGAATCCAGGAACGAATTTTTCACAGCCGTAATGATGATGAATGCCGTTTGAAAACCAAACGCGCTTCAGATAAACTTCAAAAGCCTTGAAATCATCAGTATTTCTATCACCTTTATAATCTGTATACACTGCTTCGAGCATCTTTCGTATCCGCAGATTATATTTGCCATTCTGGTCAAACAAGATATCACGACCATGCAATGCTGCCTCGGTCAGATAATAAATAAAAGTTTTCTGCTTAAGAGTAAGTGAATCAAAGCCGTCAACCTTATAGCGGAGCATCTGGAGGTCCGCAAATCTTTCATCCGAATACTTGAAATCATCAGTCTGTGCAGCAGCACTGAGACTTCCTGACAAAAACATAGATGCTGTCATTATTTTAAAAAAATTGCCCATTAAAATAATAATTATATATTCCTACAAATTTATACGTTTCGCAAAGTCTTCCTGTACTCACTTGGCGACATCCCTGCAAAACGATTGAAATTATTGAAAAAAGACTGTCGATTAGAAAAGCCTGACATATACGATATGTCGTCCAGAGAATATTTGTCGTTTTCTGAATCAGCCATGAGCCTCTTTGCCTCGTCTATTCTGCAATTGTTCACAAAAGCAGAGTAACTGCAGTTATATTTCATACGCATAACGGCCGACAAACAAGTATGACCGACACCTAAATCTTCAGCAAGACAACGAGCTGAATAATCGGAGTCGCGAAATTTTCGTCTTCCAACGATAATCCTATATATCTTGTTCCCGATATCCTCCACTAGAGAAGCATCAACATGCCTCCCATAAACAATGTTGCTTTCAGAATTCTCCATTCATTACTTATAGACGTCCTATTTCATATGCAAATTAAGCTCAAAAATACCGGAAAAACAAGTTAAAAGCATTCAACAAGCACATTCACACACCACATAAGCAATTGACAATGAATCAGGATGCAATAAATAAGAAGCTGAACGAAATGCTCATGTTTGTATAACAAAAAAAGAGTTCTCCCCTCCCCCGTGCCTCTTCGGCTTCGGAGGAAGGGGA
>ENA-UONW01001934-UONW01001934.1-human-gut-metagenome-genome-assembly--contig:-CS52-NODE-1934-length-22242-cov-5.447695_pt1 | contig 22242 bp, 12 predicted proteins | sample MGYA00242463_ERZ724010 | MGnify/ENA metagenome assembly ERZ724010 | reverse complement strand
CTTTGTGTATGAATTAGTTGGCTAATTTTATACTATTTACTGAATGTCCCTAAAATAAACTATTAGTACGTATATTTTTTTGCATTACAAAATAGGGGTATCAATGGTGTTCTGCGTTTCATAATAAAATAAAGATAATATTTTAAATTATGAAATTAACGAATGAATTATTTAATCCAGCCATTGTCATAGCAGCAATTGGATTTTGTTGTTGTGAGAAAGGAGGATGATTTGGAATTATCCATAAAGTAAATGGAGTTTCCAAAATTTTCCAGTACAAATTTAATCTTACACTTAATTAATACAGCAATATGAGGAATTTTTTTATTATAACTGTGCTATTTTGTTGTATATCAGCCTATAGCCAGCATTGGAACTATGGTATAGAAGTTGGATATACAAATAATAAGTTCCAAACGAAAACCCTTGAGTCGAGTTCTAAAAGCGGTTTCAAGGTCGGTGGAATCATTGATTATACTTTAAAAAGTAATATCTTAATTGAAACTGGAATAGCATATGAAAGAAAAGGTGGAAAACTTGAGGGGGATAATATAGCTTCTCAAAAAATCTCAAAAATTGATGTTTCACATGTTGATTATCTAAATATACCTGTATCTGTTGGATACAAAATTGATATAAAGAACCAAATATCGTTTATTCCACAATTTGGATGGTTTCTTAACATTGGACTTCAAGGAAGTGGGCAGTTATCCGGTATAGACAATTATAACCAGCCTTACACAATTGGTGTAGATATATTTTCAGCGCCCGGTATAAGCCAATACAGACCATTCAATAGGATTGATACTGGTCCTATATTTTGTCTAAACCTTCAATACAAAATGGTTCGACTGAAATGTTCTTATGAGCTTGGAATAAATTCTGTGCATTCTATTTATGGAAGTCCTAAAAATAGAACTGTGGGAGCTTCTATTGTTTATATATTTTAAGTATTTTTCAATACTCTACTTGAGCGGTAAAGACCATGAGGCCGTCTTGAAGTTATTTGAGATGGTCTCTTTTGCTTTGTTTTGTACTCTCTGGTTGATGAACTCCTACATCTCCTAAATCTTGTAGTAGGTATTCCTGTCAATCATGTAATTAGGTTGCTGTTGTTACGTAATGATAGGCCAAATCGTGAATAATAGAAAAATAAAAAATCAGTCGCGAAAAATCGAGGCTGATTTGGTTATAGCAAATGCAATAGCGTGTAATCTTTTATTGCAATGTTTTGTTTTGAGCGGTTCCCTTTTGTTCGTGTGGATATGTTTTGATATTGGAACTGTTTCTGGGGTGATTATAGGAAGAAGAAAAATGATAGTGTCTCCATCATTGGGTATATGGACCGTCCCAGTTGCAGTTCCATGTTGCTGTTGTCGTAGTTTTTATCAATGTATATGCCAGAAGAGGCAGACTGTTTCTTGTCACAGATGAAGTCAACATGCGACAGCTCGGATATTTTGGCATTATTGCCTTTTGTAACTCTTTATTGCCCATAAATATAAAAAACATGCATAGCTTCCTAATATTATAAGATTAGTAGAAATTTCGCTAATGGTACTTCCTTTAAGATATACCATTCGCATATTTTCTACGAAAAATCTTAATGGATTAATCCATGTAATAGTTTGAGCCCAAGCGGGCATGCTGCTTATAGGTGTAAACAAGCCGCTCAACAATATAAATACTAGCACACAAAACCACATAACAAGCATAGCTTGTTGCATATTCGATGAATAGTTGGATATAACCAATCCAAGGCCTGATATTACCAGTACGAATGCAAGAACTGAAAGGTAAACAAGTCCAATATTACCTACAGGAGTAATTGCATATAACAATTTTGCTAAAATCATACAAATACTTATAACGACTATACCTACAATCCAATATGGTATAAGCTTACCTAGCACAAATGTTATTTTGCTTATAGGACTAACATTCATCTGCTCTATAGTACCAGTCTCTTTTTCACTTACAACATTTAAAGCTGGTAAAAATCCACATAGCATGATAAGTAATAGTGCCATAAGTGCAGGTACCATAAAAACTTTATAATCTAAATACTGATTATAAAGATATTTTATTGACAAATCTATATTTTGGGGGGAAATAGCTTGTTGTAAGTATGATGCTCCTATGCCTCCCTTCATTCCATCTACGGCATTTGCGGTTATCAATAGCGAAGGTCTTTCATCTCTTACTTTTTCCTTTTCAAATCCGGATGGTATTTCAAGCACTATATCGGCCTTGTCCTCTTTAATTTTTTCAATGCTTTCTGAATAATCAGACAAAATATCAGACACAATAAAATATCCTGAACCTTTTATCTGCTCTATTATCTGTCGAGAAGTACTACTTCTGTCAACATCCACTACAGCTATTTTGAGGTTATCTATTTCCAATGTTGCTGCCCATGGCATTAAAAGCATTACAATACAAGGAAATACTAAGATCAGTCTAAGAATAAAATTATTCCTGATCATTTGTGTAAACTCTTTTTCTATTAAGTATATCAATCGCATATCGTCTTACTTATTTATTTTTTTTGAAGCAATAAATATAAATACTATGGCCATGATTAACAAAATTGATGTTTCCATTGTTATATAGCTGATAGAGGCCCCTTCTATCATTATTTTTCTAGTTATTTCGACATACCACCTAACAGGTATAACGCTTGACAATACTTGTAGTGGAACAGGCATACTTTCGATTGGATAAATGATGCCTGAGATTAGTAATGATGGAACCATTAGTACTACGACAGATAGTAGCAAAGCTGTAACCTGTTTATTTGTTATGCTGGAGATAAAAAGTCCCATGGATAGCGAAACGAATATAAACAATAAAGATAAGAACAATAGAGTAAGTAGATTACCTCTTATCGGTACACCTAATACATAAACCGACAGGAACAATATGCTAACAAGATTAAGTAATGACAATAGCATATAAGGTATAGTCTTAGCAATAATAACTTGTACGGCATTTATAGGTGATACCAATAGTACATCCATACTTCCTGTTTCTTTTTCCTTTACGATAGATACAGATGTCATCATGGCACATATAAGCATAAGGATGAGCCCCATAACGCCTGGTACAAAATTATATGAACTTTTCATTTGTGGATTATAAAGCAACTTAGTTTTTATACTTGTACCTTTTCCCTCGGTCGCAATGACTGCTTTCATGTAATTTACCCTGGTTACTCCAAGATTGGGATCTGTCGCATCGGCTATAATCTGCATAATGCCACTTTCTTTCACAATCAATCCCAAGTCTATTTCATTACTTCTCATCAGTGAATCTATTTGGGTAGGAGTATTTACAATATTCTTCACCGTAAAGAATTCATTTGCATTAATTTTCTCTATAAGCTTTCTTGTATCTAAATTTATCTTCTCAACCATAATTCCTGTCTTTATATTTTTGACCTCAGTTGAAATTGCAAAGCCAAATAATATGATTTGAACGATAGGCATGCCTATGATAATAAGCATAGTACGTTTATCTCTGAATATATGATTGAATTCTTTTTTTATAAATGCAACAAATACTAAAAATTTTATATTTTTCTTCATTTCTATTCTTTATAAAGTAAAATAATTAGTCATACACTCGTTTTGGCATTTCTTGCCAATATTCTAAATACTTCGTCCATATCTTTTGCTGCATATTGCTTTTTCAGACCTTCTGGAGAGTTTATGGCTTTAATTTTCCCATCTACCATCATAGAAATTCTATCGCAATATTCTGCTTCATCCATATAGTGAGTAGTTACAAATATTGTCACACCTTTGTATGCTGCATCGTAAATTACTTCCCAAAATTGACGTCTTGTAAGTGGATCTACGCCACCGGTTGGTTCGTCAAGAAATACAATCTCAGGATTATGTATCATTGCTACTGAAAAAGCTAATCTTTGTTTCCATCCTAAAGGAAGATTACCAACTTTAGTATCAGACTCTTTTGTAAGTCCCGTATCAGCAAGTATAGAATCTTTCTTGCTTGTAATATTATTCTTGGGTATCCCATAAATACCAGCAAAGAACTTAATATTTTCAGCCACTGTGAGATCGTCATAAAGAGAAAATTTTTGACTCATGTAACCTATTTTTTTCTTTATTTCTTCACTGTGAGTCGCTACATTAAAACCCATTATGTTAACATTACCTGCTGTTGGCTTACTTAAGCCGCAAAGAATACGCATTGCAGTAGTCTTACCAGCACCATTTGCTCCTAAAAAACCAAAAATCTCGCCTTTATTTACTGTAAATGAAATATGATCAACTGCTGTAAAATTCCCAAATTGCTTTACCAGGTTGTCAACTTTGATAATTTGACTAGAATTATCAGTAATAGATTTTCGATTTATTTTTTCCGGTCTGAGAATATCTCTGAATTTATTAATAATAATATCTGGCTTGTCAATTCCTCGTACTTTACCTTCGTAGAGAAAAGCTATTCGATTACATTTCATAGCTTCATCCATAAATGGAGTTGATACAACAACGGTAATACCACGTTCACGCAATCTGTACAACGTTTGCCATAATTCTTGCCTAGACACAGGATCGACTCCTGTTGTAGGTTCGTCAAGGAACAGGATTTCTGGAGAATGTATAAGTGCACAACAAAGTGCTAGCTTTTGCTTCATTCCACCCGATAAGGCTCCTGCTTTTCTTGTTGCAAATGGTGCAATTTGTTCATATATTTCCTTGATAAGTGTATAGTTCTCTTCGACTGTAGTGCCATAAATAGTAGCAAAAAATCTTAAGTTTTCTTCAACAGTCAAATCTGTATAAAGAGAGAACTTTCCTGGCATATATCCTATTTTTTTTCTTATGTTTTGTTTATCTTTTAATATATCAATACCTGAAAGTTCAGCGTGCCCATTTTCGAAGTTTAGAAGTGTGGTTAGAATCTTGAAAAGTGTGGTTTTCCCAGAACCATCAGGACCAATGATGCCAAAGATTTCACCACGTTCGATATCTATCGACACTTCATTTAAAGCTATAATAACACGTTTCTGAAATCCGTTTTTAATCCTATAATATTTGCTGAGGTTTCGTACGCGGATGATATTGTTTTCTGAATATGATTCTTTATTATCCATCTGTCATTAAGCTAATAATCAAATAAATTTAACTTTCCCATACATACCAAGTTTAACTTTCCCATCATTTTTGAAACTTATTTTGACAGCATATACTTGGTTTGCCATTTCGTCTTCTGTAAGTATATTTTTAGGAGTAAATTCTGCTTCTTGAGATATCCATGTCACTTTGCCGTTATATTCTCCAAAATCAGATATGATTATGGCGCTCTTTCCAACTGTAACATCCTTAAGCTGATTTGCTGTGACGTAGGCTTTTAGGTATGTTTTTTGCATATTTGCTATTTTAAATATAGGTTTACCAGCTGTTGCCAATTCACCTTCTTCCATATACTTTGCAAGAATAGTCCCATTTATTGGAGAATAAATTTTACTTTTGGTCAATTGATCATCTATTTGTGCAATCTGTATATCGACAGATGAGCTTTGTTCATTAAGGCTATTGTCTGTATTATCCAATGAAGATAATTTAGCTTGTAGTTGTTTGTTAAGTATCTCTAGTTGAGAGTTGTAGTCATCCATTTGTTTTTGGTTTCCGGCACCAGCCTTAATTAGATTGATTATCCTGTTTTTTTCAATCTTAGCCTTTTTTATTTGTTCATGAAGTGCTGCTACTTGTTTGTTTATATCTGGGCGCTGACTAATAATAGAATTTCGATTGGCTAATAACTGTAATCGCTTCAAACTTAGTTGTACTGTATCTATGGTTCCTATACATTCACCTTTTGAAATAATATCTCCCTCTTCTTTATCAAAATTCAAGATTTTTCCCGTTGTCTCTGCAGATACGGTAATCTCAGTAGCTTCAAATGTACCACTTGCATACTTCTCTTCTTTTTCTTTACAAGACGAGAAAAAACATACTAAAAAAAATATCACAACATTGGCTATAATTCCTGGTTTCATATTATTATTTAATTTTATATTGTTTATAAATTGTTGTTGTTGATTAGGTAGTCGAGTTTATACTGATACATAAGATACTCTATTTCATGTACCATCTTTATTTGTTTGGCGGAATATTCTGCTGATATATCTTTAAGCATATCCGAAACAGAATATGTACCATTAGCCACCTTCGCTCCAGCTGCTCTACTAATGTTTTCTCTTAAAGAAATGATTTTATCATCTTCTTTCATCTGTTGCAAGAGATAATCATTCTTTATATTTTGTTTTTCAATCATTAAATGTGTATTGAAAAGAAATAAATCTTTGTTGGTATTAATAAGGCTAATTTTATTTGCGATTTTCAACCTCTCTTCCTTAATTGTATATAAGCTGTTTAGATTCCATGAGAATTTTGCACCTATGATATAATATGGCTCAAATTTATCCTGGAGCATATTTAATCCTGGGTTACCATAGCCCGCTTGAGCAAAAAGTTTTATTTTAGGCATATACATAGAATGTAACTTCTTATTATCGTTTTGCGCTAACATTTCTTGAACTTTAAATAATCTAAGCTCTGGACGTTTTATCTCTTCTTTGTCATTTTCTCGCAAATGAAGAATGGGGCGTATTAATGAATCGGTGTTCGTAATTTCCTTTCCTGTTAACAGTGACAACATTTTCAGAAATGATTCTCTTTCACCCGATAACGTAATAGCTGTTTGGTTTGCATTCAGAATTTCAGCTTTCATTATATCTATGTCTGTATTGTTTGCTAAACCATTCTGCATATATGTCTCTATATTTTTGAGGTTCAAGTCTAGTCTTTCTTGCAACAACTTATTTAACTTCAGTTTCTCTTCCATTAATAAAGCGCCAAAAAATACATCAATTACTCTATCTTTAAGTGCATAAAGACTAACATTAACTTTCTCTTCTTTTTCTAAATGTTGTAAAGCAGCTGTTGATTTTTTATACGAATTAACTCCACCATCCCATATGTTTTGCTCAATATCTAATACTATTCTATATTGATCTTTTGGTTGACCTTTTCTACCTTCAACTCCTGGAATCTGAAAAGGTATACTTGTTGCATCGTTTTGATATGAGATATTTCCGAAAATTTTGACCTGTGGTAAATAATTTTTTTTAATACTTTCGATCGTATAATTTTTTGACAAAGCAATTAAATCATACTGTTTTACTAAGGGATAATTTTCTCTGGCATTTTTTTGACAGTCTGCTAAAGTTATTTGTGAGGATGCGCTTACAGCAGGATAAAAAGACAATGTCATTGCCAAAACAAATAAGATCTTTTGTTTCATTTTCGAACTAATTATTTGCATAGAAAAATATTTTTATGTTCTTTTGTGCAAATGTATGCTTGAAAGTTGGCATTTTTAAGTCCCCTTATCCAGTCTGTATGTTCTGTATGTACTATTTGTCGTTTTAATGTAAAATATATAAGTGATTATGTTTAAAACTTCATATAATAATAGCTCAAATAATCAGCTTCTACCTTTATCTATTCAAAAAGTTATTAATCTAAATTTAGAGACACAGACTGCCGAACGTTATATTAGTCGTGAATTTACAATGCTTAAAAGTATAAATGGAATAATAGATGTTGCTAAATGTCTTGATATAGAGGGACAACCTTATCGTTTAACAGAAGGAAGACTCGTATACGTAAAATCAGGTTCAGCAAAAATAAAGATTGATTTACGCGATATAGAGTTTTATAGTGATCAATTTATTATTGCTTCTGCTGGTACTGTAATCCAACTGATTGAAGTTTCCCCCGATTTCGATATATGTATTATTGCGTTTCCTGATGATTTAATGAGTGATATATGTCAAAGTGAATTATTGCAGGAATATATTAGAGGTCGGTTATTTGTTCAATTAGATTTGAAAGAAGATGATATTAATCGAATAACACAGATGCTTAATCTTATATGGGCAATATCAAATGATACGCCTTTCATTGTAGAGCAAATAAAATATTTAATTTTAGTATTGTTTTACCAATTAAATATGATAAGAAACAGAGAACAAAAAATTATGACAGATAAGAAAACTTCACGACAAGAGGATATATTCAATTCATTTATGAAGATGTTAAATGAAAGTTTAGTCACAAATAGAAATGTATCATATTATGCAGACCAATTGTTTATTGTTCCAAGATATTTTAGTTCTGTAATTAAACAGGTAAGTGGAAAAAACGCTTCACAATGGATAAATGAAGCTGTTGTACAAGAATCAAAACTAATGCTAAATCATACAAACAAACTAATATATCAGATTGCCGATGAATTAAACTTCCCAAGTTCAACGTTTTTCTGCAAGTTTTTTAAAAGAATGACAGGGCTTACACCCGAAGAATATCGTTCAAAAAGAAATATTAATCAATAACATATAATTATAGGGGTTACTATAACTCAAATTGTGAACCAATCGTGCCAATATGATAACTATGCGCTTCACTAAAGTGTATTTTAATGTTGTGCATCACTCCTAAGGATGAGCGTCTCAGATGCATTCTGTGAAATACTACTTCTATAAACCCATAAAATAGTTATGTCAGTCAAAATATTTGTATTGTTCTTTATGTTACCGCTGACGCATGTTTGTGCTCAGGACGTTTCTTTTCAGACATTCCTTTCTGAATTCGAGAAAAGTGAATGTATTGATAGTGTGTCTTTTGGTAAACCTTTTGACTTCATTGACGATGCGGAACTATACTCCAAGTTTTTGCCTCAGGCAAACGAAGAATGTCGTTGTGCACAGGAAATATACGATGGCAAAAGGGAAGTTATGTTGAATACAAAAACTTTATTGCTGTCACCTTACAACGGTACTGTTCGGACTATCAGGATGGGAACAGTCTGTGGTTTATGGAGAATGATGGAACGGACTATGTGCTCATAACATATTCATATAATGGTGAGATGCTGGATTACAAAATAGTCGGACATTCCGGCACAGCCTATGCAATACGTATGAGGGCAGCGAAAAAGGGAATTGGGCTTGTCGTGGAACAGAAAGTTTTAGACGATTGTAGTCTGTTACGCCAATATAATGACCTTGTATATACAAAATATACACATGAGTATATTGTAAAATCTGACGGAATGATTGAAAAGCGGAGCATCGATGCTCCTCGTGAAGAGATTGTAGATGTCATGTCCTCAGTAGAGTAGTTTTCCTTTGAACAGTTCCAGACTTATTTCCAGAAATGGGATAAACTTTACGTAGACTATGCATTATTTACCCGTTCAAATGACCAGGCAGAACTTCCGTTCGAATCATGTCTATCTCTGATTCCGGATACCATCGACCAAAATAGTTGGCCTCGCGACATCAGATGGCTGCCATGTCGGTACATGGAAAACGGAAAGTTTCTTTTTTCTTCATTATTAAGGAATGTATGACTCCCAAGGCAGGATTTATTCCGTATACGGATTATTTGATGTTGGAGTTCAACAAAAACGGTACTTTCAGATGCGCAAGGAACATCTATCATCAGGATGATGATTTGGTTGTTGCAGATACGTTGAAGCAAGAGTTGATAACAAAAGCTTTAAAAGCATACTTTTGAGGTTGACGGGTTTGAAGCTTGTGTTGATGTTTATATTGAATTTTCTTTTTTGCCTGTGAGTACCATTCTTGGATTTTCAGACAAATATTTATTCGTTTTATTTATCATCTGGTTTATAGATATTTACAGACAAACGAATGGTACTTGCAGGCAAGAGGCTTGATATGAATCTTATTAATTTTATTGCATCGAAAGCAGATTGATGTTTGAGACGGATTTTGCGGATGACAGACTTTAGGGATTTGTCGGCTTCGTTTCTGAACATTGACGGCTTTCTGTGTATGGACTGTAGTTGTAAATCATATTTTAAAACAAAGTCAAATGAAGAAAAGATTACTATCAATTGCCTCCATGATGGCGGTGAGTGCAACGCTGTTTGTTGCACATGCTCAGATGACGGATTTGAATCTGCAGGTTGGTGATACAATCGAATTTGAAGGAAAGCAGTGGCTTATCGGTCCCAATGTTGTGGTCAATCCAAGTTTCAACGATATAAGCAGTACCGGACAGATTACTGGATGGACTGTCGGTGGCGGGCTTAAGGCCGATTCGCAGTCGGCATATAATGCATTGCCTGACGACGGCAGTTATAAGCCGATGACGACGAGTGTATTTACTTATTACACTGAGGGCGGATTTGACGGCGGTGCGTACATCAGGTCAAACGGCTCTGGTGATGCCGATGCAAAGACTTCCATCGTTCAAAGATGGCAGATCGAACCTAACCAGAAATATTATTTCACGTTCTGGATGAGAGGGCAAGGAAAGAACAACCAGTATGTGCCTATCGTTTCCATTACTCCTGAGAAATCAAAGATTGGTGGCATGAATGAACTGAAAGGCACTGACAAGAAAGGCAAACTGCATAACGGTACCACACTTCTTGGAAAAAACGGTGATGACCCGAGCAGTTCTACATACGGATATTCCAATTATATTGATAATGACACATGGGTTCAGACCAGTATTTTCTTTGATTCTGAAGAATGCACATGGCTTCAGTTCAATTCTCGCTGGATGCCTAACACAACTTGTCTCGACGGCTTTTATCTGGCAAGACTTTACGACCCTGAGACCACTTCAAAGATGTTCCTTCTGAATATTCAGCTTCAGGCTTATATGGAAAAAGCTTTGGCTTATGCCGACAAGCTTGCCGAGTTCCCGGGATTGCAAGGTTCTCTTTATGACCTCGACTTGTACTACGGCAGCACTTTTGAACCGACCACAGAGCAGGAGGTAACAGATGCTTGCAACGAAATACAGAAGGTTATGCTTGAGGCAGAAGAGGCTGTTGCTCTCAACGACCAGATGATAGAACTGTTCCGCGGTGTTGAAAAAATGTTGAGCGGTGACGAACTTTATCCAGGGTGCGATGACCTTTTGTCTGTATATGATGAAGTCAATGGTGCTGTTGATTATGATTCTTGGCTGTATCCGGATTATAAAGACGCTGTTGACAAGCTCAACAAGGCTGTCAATGACTATAATTATTCGCAGACTTATTCTGACGAGGCTCCGGCCAATTATACATTCCTCGTAAGTTCTCCGCAGTTCTGTACTCATGAGGCTGAACCTACTCTTGACGACAACGGAAAATGGGTATATCCGAATGTTGCCGACTACAAGAACGGAAGTGCTCCGGCTGACGGCAGTTCTGAAGGGTGGTACAAGACTCTTTCGGGCGGCGACCAGCGACTCAACTATGTGCAGCAGAGAATATGCTGGAATGCATGGTCAACAAATTTCAGTGAAATAAGCATCAATCAGGATATTGCAAATATTCCTAACGGATATTATTCTGTTTCGGCAGATATGATTACGCAGGACGGCTGTGTTACGGATCAGCGTGTCTACATAAAATCTACTATGGCTACGGCTGAATCACCTTCATTGAATCAGGATAATGTCATGTGGGTGACTACGGAGCCTTACGACGGCAAATGGGAAACTCTTAATACAGGTAAGATTATTGTTTCTGACGGCAAGCTTACCATCGGTGCTGTGGGTACAGGCGACAAGGAAAAGTCTCCTGCTGATTTCGGCGGTACAAACACTGACTTGAGAAGAGGATGGTTCTGTGTTACAAACTTTGTCTTGAAATATTATGGACCTTTGAGTGATGAAGATGTTAAAAACACATTCGCACAGCGCTTGAGCGAAATGCAGGCTTTATGTGACAAGATGGTGTTCAAGGCAGATAAGGCTGCTTTCCAGGATTCTATAAACAAGTATAAGGGTATCACTGATGTTGCGGAGATGAATGCCGCAATGGTACAGCTTGGAATAGCTGAGGCTGAGGCTTCTTTGTCTGTCGACAAGCAGAATTCTGTAATGACAGGAGTTACAGCCGCATTGGCTGATTCAATAGAACAGGGTAAATACAGTGGTGTATATCTTGATATGGCAAAGAAATTCCATGACTGTATGGTCAATGAAATTAATGCCGACGGTGCTACATATAAGGAAATGGACAGCATTGTACATATCCTGTATGCTTTCCGTGATGAATACGTTCCTGAACTTGTTTCAGCAAGCAGTACAGTCGTAAACGATGCAACAGCCAAGAGTGTACTGGATGCCAACATCGAAAGCCAAGTGAATGATTTCACAACAATGGAAACTCTTCCTCTGGAAACAAAGATTGACAAGTATATCTCAGACCTCCAGACAGCTATTGCGGAGTGCCGTATAGCAGATATTTTTGCTGCCGACGGAACTGACTATACTTCTGTAATTATTAATCCTACTATTGAAAATTCAAGCAATACGTCTGTTCCTAATGGATGGACTATAAAGATGAGCGGTTCTAGCAACAATTATTATACAAATTCTAGCCAGCAGGTTGACGGAGACAAGTCTGGACATTATCTTGATGCATACAACGGTACTGCTGGACGTCTGCTGTACAATGCTTATCAGACTATCGACAATCTGCCTAACGGTACCTATAGAGTTGAGGCTATGACGCGTACATCCGGCGAACATGGTACTTATCTATACGCTATGGCCGACAACGATTCTTCAACATTGAAGCTTGCTCATATCATTGTAGAAGAAATGAATATTACGGAACTTGGAGCCGGACTCGGCGATGATGGTCAGCCACAGATTGTAAAGGTATATGATACATACGGTTCAATATTTGCAGATGTCTATAAGAGAACAAACGGTGGCGCAACTGCAACTGATGCCGAAGCTGATACTCTTAATGCACGTGACGGCCGCGGATGCGGATGGCACTATACTTCGGTTGATATTGATGTCAAGAATCATATGCTTACATTTGGATGTACAACCGATTCAACATTGACAATGCAGTACGGAGGTGAGCCGTTTGACGGAACTTGGTTCTCAACAGACAACTACACCTTGAAACTTATAAGCAAAGGTGACAATTCTGATTGGAATCCTACAACCGGTATTTCAGCAGCTGAAGATGATGATGAGAATTTCAGTATAGTAGTAAGTAATGGTGCAATTATCACAAATGGAGATGTATACAGTTTGAGCGGTGTGCGTTTGGCCAGTGGTGCAAAACTGCCGACGGGTGTATATATCGTAAGATTTGGAAATCAAAGCAAGAAAGTCTTTGTTAGATAAGGTGCATGATGTGTTTTAGGTTGGGGCGCACTCGTTTCTTTTCGGGTGCGCCCTTATTTTGTGCATGGGTGGTGGAAACCGTCATGGCGATGCCGGCTGTTTCCTGCCGTGTAATGTTTATTCGTCAGTCTCTTTCTGTGTGTTTTCTTTGTCGTCTTTCGTGTTGTAGTTTTTTGGCGATACACCGAATTTTTTCTGGAAGGTGCGCGAGAAATGCGAGAGAGATTTGAAGCCGGACATTGTGCAGACTTCGTTGATTCTGTATCCTCCCTTGCTTATCAGTTCGGCTGCATAGTCAAGGCGCACTGTTATGAGAAATTCGCCTGGCGTCATGCCTGTGAGCCCTTTTATTTTTCTGTAAAAATTTGAACGGCTCATGTTCATGGCTTCAGCCAGTTGTTCTGTGCTGAGTTCTTCGTTTATCTGACTGCGGATGAAGGATTGGAGCTGCAGGGTGAATTTCTTGTCGGTCAGTGTGAATGAATTTTCCATCACTTCGTCAACAGGTTCTTTCTTTAGCATGCTGAATATTCGCATGCGGTTGTCTATAAGATTCTTTATCCAGCTCTTGAGATAATCCATTGAGAATGGTTTGTCTATATATGCGTCTGCACCATTCTCAAGCCCTTCCATCTTGTTCTCTTTCAATGTCTTGGCTGTAAGCAATATTACTGGTATATGGCATGTCGCTACGTTGGACTTTATCCTTCTGCACAGTTCGTAGCCGTCGATGTTCGGCATCATGATGTCGGAAACGACAAGGTCTATCGTGTGTTCCTGCAATATGTCGAGTGCTTCGGCTCCATCGGATGCAGTGTATGTCCGATAATCTTTCTTCAGTTTGTCGGCAATGAATCTGGACAGTTCTTTATGGTCGTCTACGATGAGCAGTGTGTGTCTGGATGTATTGTAGTCATGGTCTGCAGACCTCTCTTCGGGCTTGGCAGGTTCGGCCTCTGCCGTTTTGGTTTCAGTTGTGCTGTCGTTGTTGTTGATAGTTGGCAACCTAAGTTCGAAGACCGTTTCGTCGTTTTCTGAAGATACTTTGATGCTTCCGTTCATTTTCTTTGTGAGTGCCGATGTCAAGGCCAGACCGATGCCTGTGCCTTCCGTTTCGCTGTTTTCGTCGCCGCGTACGAACGGTTCGAATATATAGGTACGCATATTTTCAGGTATTGAGGCGCCGTCGTTGCTTACTCTCATGAGCATCTCATTTTCATTCTTTTTGAATCGGACGTCTATTGTAACATGTGCCGATGCGTATTTTACAGCATTTCCTATTATATTGTTCAGTATGGTTATGATGTCTTCCTCGTCGGCAAGCATAGGAATCTCGCCGCTCGTTCCTGTCATCTTGAGCGATATGCCTTGTTTTTGTGCCAAAAGCCTGAATGAATCGGTTATCATGTTCAGCAGTTGTCTGAAATTTGTCTTCTGCGGGTTTCCTGCATATGCTTCCGATTCGATTTTTCTGAATTCAAGCAGTTCGTTTACAAGAGCGTGGAGGCGGTCAATGTTTTGGTTGGCCGTATTCAGTTCCTTGCGAATGTCGTCTGGCAGTTCTTTTCTTTCAAGGATATCTTCGACTGGTGCTTTTATGAGTGTCACCGGTGTGCGCAGTTCATGTGCAGCATAAGTGAAGAAATCAATTTTTGCTTTGAAAAGCTCTTCGCGCTTTTCGCGTTCCCAGTTCATCTTGCGTATATACATCTTGCGTTTTCTTTCCTTGTTGTAGCGCTTCCATATGTAGGCAAGAGCAATGCAGACAAGAATAGCATATATGGCGTAGGCCCATGGGGTGAGCCATAGCGGTGGAAGGATGGTTACAGCCAGTGTTGTCGGCTTTTGGTCCCAATGAATGCCGTCTGTCGAGTATTTTACCATGAACGTATATTTCCCTGGTGCAATGCTGTTGTAGGATACTTCAGATATGCCTTTACGTACAATCCAGCCGTTGTCGAGTCCTTCCATCATGTAGGCATATACTCCATATTTGCCTTGTTCATAGTCCATGGCCGAGAATGATATGCTGAATGATGATTCATTGTGCTTCAATTCTATGCCTGAGGAGTAGGATATGTTGTTTGCTGGAACGGCATTTGTCTGTTTGTATATGTCCGTATTTCTGCTTAATACCGTCAGTGAGGTTATGACAACTTTATTGGTCTTTTGTCGCGGATTTATTGATGCCGGATTGAATGTTATTGCGCCATTGATTGTGCCGAAACAGAAATTGCCCTTGTCGTCAATAGTTCCGGCTCCGGCAATGAAGAGACTGTTTGGCAATCTGTTCTCTCCTGAAATGGTTTGTTCGATGGTGGCTGTCTTCATCTTGATTTTTGCCAGGCCTCCATCTGTGCTGACCCACATATAGCCTTTGCTGTCTTCTAGCATTTTTCTGGTCTTGTTGCTTGGCAGGCCGTCCTTGGCTGTTATGCGTTTGAATGTTCCGTCGTTGGTGTTTAGCCGGCAGAGACCTTCATTTTCAGTGCAGAACCATATGCTGCCTCTGGTGTCGCAATGAACATCGCATATAGACCCTCCACAGATGGTGTTGGGGTTCTTGGGATTGTTCCTATACCATTTTATTTCCCCTGTTTCGGGATTCAGCCTGCACGCACCGTAGTTGCTTGTTGCCAGCCATATTGTTCCGCGCTTGTCGCAGGTTATGGCTTTTATGCCGCATCCTTCAATTTCTTTGATTCGTTTGAAACTGTCGGATTTTCTTTGGTACACAAATAAATCTGTAGTTGTACCTATCCATATTCTTCCTTTGGCATCGGCCAGAAGACTGAATATTTCGTTGTTCTTCAGTGAATATGGGTCAGATGTCTTATAATAATGCTTGATTTTTCCGTCGTTGATGTTGTAGACATACACGCCTTTGCTGAATGTGCCAATCCACATTTCCTTGCCGCAGCGTTCTATTGCATAAATTTTGGTCGATTGGTCAAAGCCTCTGATAGGTGTGAGATGGTTGTTGGAAGATGTGCGCATGTAAAGTCCGCCGTCTTCCATGCCAATCCAAAGCCGGCCGTTGGCGTCTGTTTCCAGAGCTTTGGCATGGTGGCCTATGGTCGGAGCTTTTGATAGTTCTGGAAGTATTATTTCAAACTTGCTGGAATTGGTCAGGCAACAGTTCACTCCGCCCATAAATGTCCCAAGCCATACATTCTTGTCGCGGTCCTGGAATATCGAAATTATAGATCTGTCGGTAAGTGCCAGAGGCTTTAATATATCCCTGTCGTAGTGTTCTGAGATGATGCCGTTTCTCAAAATGTATAGTCCGCTCAGTGTACATATCCAGAAGCTTCCGTCGTCGGCCTTTATGATGTCGTTTACATACAGGCTGTAGGTGTGCAATCCTGGTATTGATGGAATTCTATGGGATATGCCTGTCTTCTTGTCCATTAGATGAACTCCATGGCTGAGGTCGCCGATGATTATTGTGTTTTCATCGTAGTTGCGGATGACTAGGGGTGTATATTCGTGAGAACCGATTAATTGTACTTTGTCGCGCGATTTGATATAACGCGCTATTCCAATGTTTGCATATCCTATATAGATGTTGTCGTTGTTGTCGATATATATGCATCCGGGGATGGCTTTTGGCGCGTTTGCCAAACGCATGTTTGGTTTCTTAAGCCTACCGGTCTTTCTGTCGTAAATGTAGCATAAAGGATATTCTATCAGGTATACGTTCCCTTGTTTGTCGAAATGTATATCCGAAACGGCATCGTTGATTTTTTCTCCTGAAGCCGTGCTGGCTTCAAAACGCTTGAATTCTCCCGATTCAGGATTGAATATCAGTACGCCTCCGTCTGTTCCAAGCCATAGGTTTGAGCTTGACGGGTCTTTCTTTATTTTGTGTATTATGTTGTATCGTGCGTCCCATATTTGTTCGGTTGTATGTACTTCCTGCATGTGGATGCCGTCAAAGCGTGTAAGGCCGCAGTTGGTGGCAAACCAAATGAAGCCTTTGTCGTCTTGACAGATGCTGTTTACTGCATTGTCGCTTAGTCCAGCATGATTATCGTAATGCCTGAATTTAAGGTTTGCACAAAGAGCGTAAGACGAGACTGCTATGTAAAGCATCATTGTCAGAAAAATATGTTTCATCGTATTTTGTTGGTTGGTTAAGGCAAATTTATTAAATATTTGTGTCTGTTAATAATATGCCGTGTATTAAGTGATGCTGTTTATTTATATTTTCTCATTTTTTTGCCTGTATGTGTCTTTATTGGATTTTGAGGCAAACAACAACTTGTCGCGGTAAAATAAAAATGTATTTGTATGCTGAGATAACAGTGTGGGACGTTGAGGTAAGTTGTTGAGTGAATATATTCATATCTTAGAGGCACACAACGGAAGTACAGTATTGAATATATGATAAGGGCCGTTGGCCTTTTGAAAATAATGTACTGGATGTCTTTGCGTTTGGAAATTTCAGAAATCCAATATTACATTATTATGAAAGTAAAGAAAATTTTATTCTTGGCTGCATTCGGCTTGTTTTGTTTGGTCGGACGTGTTGAAGCTCAGCAGAGCGGTTCGCTTATTGTTGGCGAGACGCCGCAGACCGGCGCTTTTCCGCTTGTAGCGGATGATGTCGCTGCGAATGTGGCTGTCGTTTCAGATGATATAGAAGTAGTGAAAATTGCGGCGGATGCTTTTGCTTCGGATGTGGACCTGTTGACAGGTCTCAAACCGGCTGTAGGTGATAAGCCGGTATCAGACAGACCTAATGTAATAATAGGTACTGTCGGAGCATCGGAGATACTTGACGAGATGGATAAGGCTGGACTTATATCTGTGTCGGAGGTCGCCGGCAAGTGGGAGACGTTCTGTCTCAAGACAACGGTATATAAGAATAAGCCGTGTCTGGTTATTTATGGAAGTGATCCGCGCGGAACTGCTTACGGAGTGTTTGAACTTTCACGCAAGATGGGAGTCTCGCCGTGGTATTGGTTTGCAGATGTTGTTCCAGAACATAAAGATGATATTTATGTCTCTGCCGGCGGTGGCGTTTTCGGACCGCCGACGGTGAAATATAGGGGCATATTCATAAATGACGAGGATTGGGGACTGCAGCCGTGGGCTGCCGCGCATATGGATACAGACATAAAGGATATAGGACCAAGAACATATGAACGTGTTTTTGAACTTCTGCTCCGCCTGAAGGCGAATTATCTGTGGCCGGCAATGCACCCTTGCACCAAGGCTTTCTGGTATTATAAGGAAAACCCTGAGGTGGCAAGAAAGTATGATATAGTCCTTGGCTCGAGCCATTGCGAACCGTTGCTCCGCAATAATGTGGATGAGTGGGTGAATAATTTTTATTCCGAATATGGTAAGGCCTCAGGTGATTGGAACTGGAAGACCAACCGCAATAATATTGTGCAGTATTGGACAGACCGTGTTAAGGAATCGAAAAACAATGATGCCATATATACTGTCGGCATGAGAGGTATTCATGACAGTTCCATGCCGGGATACAGCACAAATGCTGAAAAACAGCAGGGTCTGAAGGATGTCATTAAGACGCAGCGCGGCATTCTGGCCGACAATCTTGGCAAGCCTGCAGAGGATGTACCTCAGCTGTTCTGTCCGTATAAGGAGGCGCTGACATTGTACAGAATGGGACTTGACCTTGCTGATGATATCTCATTATTGTGGCCTGATGATAATTTCGGATATATACGTCAGTTGTCCAGCCCTGAAGAACAGAAACGAAGTGGTGGCGGCGGTGTTTATTACCATTTCTCATATTGGGGTGTGCCTTATGACCATTTGTGGTTGTCATCGGTATCGCCTTCGTTGACAAGTTATGAGATGAGCAAGGCTTACAACTTGAATTGCAAGAATATCTGGGTTTTCAATGTCGGAGATATAAAACCTGCCGAACTTGAGATGCAGTTTGCCCTTGACTTTGCGTGGGATGTTGACAAATGGACTCCGGAAAAGGCTCATGAATATTGTTATTATTGGGCTGAGGAAATCTTCGGCAAGGATTTGGCTGAACGTATAGCTTCAATAAAGAGAGAGTATTATAGATTGGCTGCATCGGGCAAGCCTGAGCATGTGCATGCTATTGATTATTCACGGTCAGAAATTGAGCAAAGGCTGGCTGACTATGAGGCTTTGGCTGATGAAGCCAAGGCTGTGGAACTCCTTGTCCCGGCTCGGCTCAGAGATGCATATTTTGAACTTGTCGGCTATCCTTGCCAGGCTGCGGCCAGCATGAACGAGAAGGTGCTGAAGGCTCGTCTGAGCTTTGTCGCCGCTTCGGAAGGAAATCGAGAAGAGGCATTGTCGTTTGGACAAGAGGCTCTTAATGCGTATCAGAATATTGTCTCGCTGAGCAATCGTTACAATAATGATGTGGCAGGTGGAAAATGGAGTGGCATAATGGATTATGCGCCTCGAGGACTCAAGCAGTTTTATGAGCCTGCCATAGCATCCGATATGGACATTAATAAGGATGCTTTGCCTGGTGCAAAAGGACCTGATGTGGTGAAAATTGGAGCCGGCAACTTTACAGCTTGCGGAAATGACGGAGGCGCCCTTACGGTGCTGCCTGGAGTCGGAGTGGCTGATACGTCGGTAGCTGTCCTTCCGTTCAACATGAAATCCTTTACGGCTAAGGATATAGCATCTGCTCCGTATGTTGAATATACTGTTCAGGTGAGAAAAGGCTACAATAAATTTACGCTTAAGTGTTTGCCTACTTTCCCTCTTTATACAGGACTGAAGATAAGGTATGCAATATCTATCGACGGCCAGGAGGCAACCTTCCATGATTTGACTATGGAGGCTGAGAAGAGTCCGTGGTCTACAAACGTGGTAACTGGATATTCTTATGGCGAAGACTTCTATTATTCGAATTCAGATAAGAATGTAGTTGTGCGTGTGTATTTGGCTGATCCAGGTGTTGTGATAAGTGAACTGGATGTATGTCTGCCTGATGAAAATCCGTATACGGCAATGATGGTCAATCCTGGTTTTGAATTTAAATCTGAAGGTGTCCTTAATAATGGAGAAACAACTCGCGGTGATGTCTATGGTTGGAAGAGGGTCGGAGAGATTGTCGGAAACTCCTATGGCTTGAGTTGCGATGCCAAAGGGTATGAGGGTGCAAGCATATGTTGGTATAATTCAACTCCAATGCCTGATTTCTTCGAATTGTCACAGACTGTAGAAGGTTTGCCGGCTGGAGAGTATGTTGTCAGGTGTAAATTGGGTGTGTTCAACGAACAGGTTACAAATCAGCGTCTGTTTGCAAACAACAATGCTGTGTATTATGGTTCACGGGATGATTACGATAAAAATATCGTTGAATCAGAAAATTATACATTTGCCGGACTTGGCTTCGGCGCAAAAAACGGCTCTAAGGGACAATTGAATGATATAGCTGTGAGAGTGTTTCTTACAGAGGGCGAACCATTGACGGTTGGCATACGTTCGAGCAACATGCTTGCTGATGGAACTAAGGCCACAAACAATTCTGGATGGTTCAAGGTCGATGACTTCAGAATTGAACTGTTGAGGCTTCTGGACCATTCTGGTCTGGTGGCAGAGCTGGATAGTCTGATAGGGGCCGCAAGGAACTTGTATGATTCAACTGACGAAGGTGAACTTGACGGGCAATATCCTGAAGATTGCAGAAAGGCGTTTCGTGACGCTATCGAAAAGGCCGAAGATGTTCGGAGTGCTGACCCGATGCCGGATGATAAGGAACTTGTCATGGCTTGTCAGAACTTGAAGCAGGCCATCGCCGACTACGAGGACGGCATGGTGACATTTACTTCTTATATCGTAAATCCTAATTTTGAGTATAAGGCAGAAGGTGAACTGAATGATGGTACTACTGTTAGAGGTGTACCTTATGGATGGAGTCAGACAGGTGAGATAATTGGAAATTCGTTCGGTATAAATAATGACGGAATAAATATGTCTGGCAAGAATTGTTGTTGGTATTATTCTAAGCCTATGCCTGAATTTTTTGAACTTTTTCAGGAAATAGAAGGATTGCCTGCCGGCAAGTATGCTGTTAAGTGCCGGCTGGCGGCATTCGACGGGTACATGACAAATGAAAGAATCTTTGCTAATAATAATGTTCAGTATTTCGGACGTGAAGAGGATTATGCTGAAAATCTTACACCTGGAGAAATTAATTCGTTTGCAGGATGGCTTCCTTCCAATGCTAATGTTCTAAAAGAGATGTCTGTAAATGTAGAGCTGAAAAAAGGCGAGAGCTTGAGACTTGGAGTGCGTTCAAGCAATTTGCGCTCTGATGGTACGCGGGCAAAAGATAATTCAGGCTGGTTTAAGGTTGATGATTTCAGTCTGCATTATCTCGGAAATGATATGCTGAATCTCGATGAAGATAAAAAGTATGCGCAGATTGTTGATAAAGATTCCGTTTGTGATGTTATGTTGGAAAGAACATTTGAAGATGTCGGTAAATGGTATGTCTTTTCTGTTCCGTTTTCAATAGATGCTGTACAGATGGCTGAATATTTTTCTGATGTTCGTAAACTGGAAGGTGTTTATGTAGATAAGGAGGGAAAATGCGTCATGCGTTTTTCAGACCAGCAGAAAAGCATGGAGGCGGCTGTCCCGTATATCGTAAAAGTGAAAGAACCTTCGGTCTTCTTGATTTTTACAAATGTTTTGGTAGAGAACTGCAGACCTGAAGATAAGGCTGTTGTAGTTGCAGGCGATAATGTTGAATTGAGCTTGGTGGGAAACTTTGGTAAGATTGATAATCTTGATGATTCGTATGTGCTTGGTGATTCAGATTTCGAATTTGCTGATGCTTCGGCTTCTTTGAAGGGATTTAGAGCTTTTGTTAGAATACTCAAACCTCAAGAGAAAGTTTATGAAAACCTTTATTTTGATGTTGACGGAGTTCTGGCTTCTATAGATAAGGTCTTATCAGGCGATGACATAGCCGGTGCCATATATAAGGTAGATGGCAGTCTTGTCAAGAATAGGACTTCTGACAATGAATTTTTAAGGACTCTGC
>ENA-UONW01001928-UONW01001928.1-human-gut-metagenome-genome-assembly--contig:-CS52-NODE-1928-length-22289-cov-6.598498_pt1 | contig 22289 bp, 14 predicted proteins | sample MGYA00242463_ERZ724010 | MGnify/ENA metagenome assembly ERZ724010 | reverse complement strand
TGTGGAATACAAATTTTAGTATGTGGTGGGAAGGTTCGATAACTTATCGATTTATTGTTGAATTATTATAAAAATGAAGCAGATATTATTAGTATTGGTTTTAATTGGGACTTATCAGATATTAAATGCTAAAGTGAAAACTATTGTTCATTATAATTTTGGTAAATCGGGGAATGTGACATATGCAGTTGCTCCAGAGAAATTGAAGCCTTTGGACGGTGCAGGTATGTTGACTGCTATAGGAAAACCGGTATTCTATGCCGATGCTCCTGGAGATAAAATAATGAAAGGTGAAGGTTGTATTTTATTTAATGGTCAAAATGACGGATATCGGCAGGAAAATGCATTAGGGAATCCTTCTTTGAATCAGATTATGGAAATCTGGGTGAAGGCACGTACTACGGATACTTCTAGCCGTATGCAGGTTGTGATAGCTAATGGAAATGGGGAAAAAGGTTATCAGATAGTACAGAAAGATAATCATTGGTATTTTGTTTCGGGGGGAAGAGGAGTAACTGAAATAGGAGAACTGGCCAAAGATGTGTGGACGCATCTGGCTATGGTTTTGGATGGCGGAAAAGGCTCTGTATGGATTAACGGGAAAAAAACTGCAGGATTTGCTCCAACCAAAGAGTTTGTAGAAAATTTTTCTTTAGCAGTATCTGATAAGGAAACGGATTCGTTTTATGGAGAAATCTATGAGGTTCGATATAGTACTTTTCAGAATGCTTCCTTTAATCCGGATGCTGATTTTTTGTTGGATTATAAAGAAATAAGGAAACAGAATAAGGTTTGGAATGAAAAGAAAAAAAGTTTAATCACTCAAATCAAACAAGAAGGTTGGGGTAAGGAACTGATGGATTCGTGGATGGATGAAAGACAATCGGAAGATTGGTTGATACATGAAGTGGCGGATAGTTGCCGCTTCCAAGTATTGAATTCCAAAGAAAAAGAAAGTGCTATGTTCCGCATTACTAATGGATTGGTTTCCCGTACTTTCTATGTAGGAGATAATTTGGCTTGTGTGGGTTATAAGAACTTGTCGGATGAGGCTGAATATTTACGGGCTGTCAAACCTGAAGCTCGTATCCAAGTGGATAGTGTATGGTATGAAGTGGGAGGTTTGAAAAAACAACCGGAGTATTCGTATTTGCTGGAATCGTGGTATCCGTTGTTAGAGGCTTCTTCACAAGCTTTTACTTTAGTAGAGGTGGAGACTGGTATGCCTGTGAAACGTTATCCTTGGAAACATAAATTTAATGCTGTTGCTGCCGAATGGCCTCCGAAAGGACTGAGGGTTATTATGACATTTAAACCGACTGAATTAATGCCTGCAGTTAAAGATCTGGTAGTTAAGGTTAATTATGAAATTTATCAAGGTATTCCTGTTATGGCCAAATGGGTGGAAGTTATTAATGAGGGGGACAAACAGGTCGTGTTGAATGCAATAGAAACAGAAGTACTGGCTGTGAATCAGGACCAATTGAATCGACTGCATGTAGAAAGTGATTATTCGTTTGCTTTGGTGAATGCAGATTTGCGGGGTAGTGCATTGATGCATTATAATGGCATTCCCAAGAAATATCATGTGGGAGAATCCACAACTAAATGGAGAGTGGATGAAGAGTATAATACGTGGGCCAGTCACAATCAAGCAGAGGATAGATTCTTAGGGTTTCCTCATCATAATCTGCTGGTCAGTACGTTACCGATGGGGCCGAATGTTTTAATAGGTACGGATACTCCTTTTAAGTCATATGTCACGTTTGAATTACTTCATGATAGCGATGATAAAGAAAGGCAGTCATTGGGACATCGAAGAATGTACAAAAAATTGGCTCCCCAAGTTACCGAATCGCTGATAAGTGGAGGTATAACTTCGCATGACGAGAAAGAATTGAAGGCTTTTATTGATCAAATGGCTGAATTGGGGCTTGAGCAATTGGATATCATGGCATGGCCTGGAATTAGTCACGATAATTTGGACTCTTCTTATGTGCGGCATTGGAAAAAAATTGCAGATTATGCGAAAGAACGTGGTATTGTTATGGGGGGGTATGAACTGCAGGTTGCTTCCAGAGGACGTGGGAAAGATGTAGATTGCATTCATCCGGAAACCGGAAAACCTGGTAGCCTGTTTGGTCAGAGTGTATGTATTGCCAGCGAGTGGAAAGATGTTTATTATCCCAAAATGTGGGAGTTTTTTAACAAGACGGGATTTATGACCTATAATATGGACGGACCATATCATGGTGATCCTTGTGCATCGACAAAACATCCTCATCATCGTGGATTGGAAGATTCTCAGTGGGAACAATGGAAAACCCAGGTGGAGGTTATTCATGAATTACAACGTCGTGGTATGTATATTCCTATTCCAGACTGGTATTTTTTGAATGGACAATGTGCTACGGGAATGGGGTATCGGGAAGCTAGTGCTAACTTGACTCCGCAACAACAATTGCTTTTGGGGCGGCAATACATTTATGACGGGACTTGGCATAAAATTCCTCCAATGGGATGGATGACATTACAGTTAGTCGGATTTTATACGAACGATTCTCGGGTTGGCCTGGAACCTTTGTGTAAGAACATTGACCGATACGAACAGCAATTGATTCAATATTTGTCCAGCGGATGTAAGTTGACTATCCGTGGAAAACGTTTGTATGATACTCCAGAAACAAAGCGGATGGTAGCAAAATGGATTTCATGGTTTAAGGAGTATCGTGATATCCTGACTTCTGATATTATTCATGTGGGACGTCCGACTGGGCGTGATCTGGATTGCATGTTACATGTGAATCCTTTTATAAAGCATAAAGGTATGGTTGTCCTATTTAATCCGACAGATCGTGATATATCGAAACAAATGCGCTTGCCGTTATATTATACGGGGTTAAAGAGGAAAGCGACTCTCATTTCTGAGTCTGGTGAAAGAAAAAATGTTGTTTTGGATCAGGATGGAAATTTGTTGTTACCAGTTTCAGTAAAGGCTCAGGGTACATTATGGTTCTTGATAGAGGAATAAAAGAGATTAAGAATAATAAATGAAAAATAATAAGTATATGAATAGGTTTGGAATACTAGCAGGATTGTTGTGGGTTAATTTACTGTGTGAAGCCCAAAATTGGTTACCTGATGCTCGTGATCTTTGCTCATCATATCGATTATTGGAATGTACCTATACTGGTTCGCAATTGGTGAAATGTGAAGATAATGGGAATGATTGGGCTGTTGAGCAGTGGGTTGCAGAGAAGGAATTTGGTAAAGTGTATACATTCACTTTTACCGCTCGTCATGACTTGAAAAATGCAGGAGTAGCAATTGCTTTTGATGAGGATCAGTGGAGCAGTGATAATTATGTGATGATTCCAGCTTCTGTTTATAATGGTAATCGTCAGCGGATTGTTAATCGTGAATATGCGACAGGACTGGATAAGACTGATTATTATCGGAAGGAACTGGCTTTAACTTCCAATCCGATTCCTCAGTTATCTCCGGAATTCGGTGCCAAATCTAGATTGGAAGTATTGGTAAACAATGCGGCTACTCCCGCTATAGCGTATTTAAAAAGAGCACAGCGACAGGGGACAATATTGTTGACCGACCAAGGGTTTGAATGGAATGGTCAGGTGTTGGATTATGGATTGATTGTGGAAGAAAATCGTGACCGTGCTCATGCTTCGTTCATTATCAGTGCTCCGGGAGTACGTGAAAAGAAACCTGAATTTATAGGTTTCAGCAAGAGTCCGGATAAGGGCATTACTGTGAAAGAAGGAGAACGTATCACTATAAAAGTGACAAAAATTGATTTTTATTGTGAAGATGTACCTACGCTATTGGCAAACTTCATGAAAAATCGCAAAATACATACACAGACGGAAGCCCCTCGCAATCTGATGCCAATGAGTGAGGTTTTGGACAGAATGGTTAAGAATATAGATGAACGTTACTACAAAGGTAATCAGTGGGAGTATTATTGTCCGGAAAATGCCGATTGGATATCATATGGTTGGATTGGAGGATTGATGAATACTTATCCTATGTTAGGATTGGGAGATTCTGAACATGAACGTAAAGTCATGAATACATTCGATTTTGCCTTGTCTCGTGCAAAAGGGAAAAGTGGATATTATTACGATGTACTTGGCTCAGATGGAAATGTCATTGCACGTGACGCTGCGGCTCGTCAGAAAGGTATCGGGTTGACACGTAAAAATGCAGATGTCTTGTATTGGATGGTTAAACAATTTATGTTGCTGAAGTCTCAAGGGAAAGAAGCGGTAATACGTCCGGAATGGGAAAAACAGGTACGATTGTTGGCTGATGCTTTTGTTCGTACTTGGAAGAAACATCACACTTGGGGGAATTATGTGAATGTTGAGTCTGGTGATATAGCAGTATATAATACGACTGGTGGAGCTATGGCTGTAGCTGGTTTGGCATTGGCTGCAGGGTATTTTGATTGTCCAATCTATTTACAAATTGCACAGGAGGCTGCAGCAGACTATTATGAAGACTTTGCATTGATAGGATTTACTTCGGGAGGATGTGGGGACATCCTTCAGAATGCTGATTCGGAAACCGCGATTGCACTGACTACATCTTTGGTTACTTTGTACGAAGTAACAGGAAGAAATGTCTATTTGAAACAGGCGCAGGATCTGGCAAATTTGTGTTCAACCTGGATTGTTTCTTTTGCCTATCGATTACCTGATGATACTCCATTGGCTAAGTTAGGAGCAAACTTGACAGGTGCTGTATGGGCTAGTACACAAAACAAGCATGGTGCTCCCGGTTTTTGTACGCAGTCGGGTGATGCTTTGTTTAAAATTTATCGTGCAACAGGAAAAGTTATGTATGCTGATTTGTTGCGCGATGTGATACATGCCCACGCGGAAGGAGTACAACCGAACGGAAAGATTACGGAACGTTTGACTTATTGTGATGCAGACAGCCGTGGCTCCCGAGGTGATGGTGGAAAGACAGGATGGAATGAAACCAATGGAGCTATGATGGCTATGGAAATTCCAGGAATTTATATACGGACAGATTTGTCGGAACTATATGTTTTTGATCATGTCATTGCTGAAATAGTCAAGCAGAACAATAGGGAGATTATATTAAGAGTTTCTAATCCGACAGTTTATGATGCTGTCGTTACTGTATTGGCGGAGAATCGTGAACAGGCAGCCAAACCATTGGGAGATAATGCTTTTTTGAACTGGAATGAGAAGATAAAGATAAAGGCAGGGAAAACTGTAATGTATAAGATTAGGAAATAAGTAAAGAGTGAGCGAAACGGCAATATATTTATAATTCATAAAATATTTCACTATGAGGAATGTCTTTTTTGTTTATGTAATGATGTCTTTTTGTAGTCTGATTCAGATACAGGCGAAGGATTACGATTTCCCATTTCAGAATCCATCTTTATCAATAGAGGAACGGGTGGAAGATTTGATTTCGCGTTTGACTCTTTCTGAGAAAGTTCAGATGATGAAACATCAGTCTCCAGCTGTAGAGCGCCTGGGAATACCGGCTTATAATTGGTGGAACGAGGCATTGCATGGGGTGGCCAGAACTTCAGAAAAAGTGACAGTGTTCCCGCAAGCTATAGGGATGGCTGCTACATTCGATACGAAAGCCTTGGAAGAAACAGCTGGTATGATAGCTGAGGAGGGGCGTGCTCTGTTTAATGAAGATGTTCGTAAAGGTAAAACTGGAAGTATTTATAGAGGATTGACTTATTGGACACCCAATGTCAATATCTTTAGAGATCCCCGTTGGGGACGTGGGCAGGAGACTTATGGCGAAGACCCGTATCTGACTGCTAAAATGGGTTGTGCGATGGTACGTGGATTGGAAGGGGATGATCCCGTTTATCTCAAGGCTGTAGCATGTGCTAAACATTATGCTGTACATAGTGGTCCCGAATATAATCGGCATTCATTTGATGCCCACGTAGATGTTTACGATTTATGGGATACTTATTTGCCGGCATTCAGGGAGTTGGTTGTCAAGGCAAAAGTACATGGTGTAATGTGTGCTTATAATCGTTTGGATGGGCAACCATGCTGTGGAAATAACGAAATCTTGCAGAATATATTGCGATATCAATGGAAGTTCAATGGATATGTTACTTCCGATTGTTGGGCAATCAAGGATTTTGCACATAATCACAAAACACATGCGGATGATCTGACAGCTGTAAGTGATGCTGTGCTGAATGGTACGGACTTGGAATGCGGGGACTTGTATCAATTATTGGAGCAAGCGGTAAACAAAGGATATATTTCAGAGAAAGACATTAATGTTTCTTTGAGACGCTTGCTTACGATTTTATTCAAGATAGGCTTGTTTGATAGGGATGACATGAGCCGGAATCCATATTTTTCGATTGGTAGAGAGGTTTTGGAATGTCAAGCTCATAAGGAGCAGGCTTATGAAATGGCTTGTAAATCTATGGTTTTGTTGAAGAATGAAAAGAATATCTTGCCTTTGAATCTCAAGAAGTTGAAGAGGATAGCTTTGATAGGTCCCAATGCTGATGATTCACAGACATTGTTGGCGAATTATTATGGGGTTCCCAGTGAAATAATAACTCCTTTGAAGAGCATGGAGAAACGATTGAAGGGAAAAGTCTTTATTGATTATATAAAGGGGGTTGATCATGTCAAGAAATTGGACGGAGGGCCTACGTTCCGTGAAATCGCTGCGCGTGCAAAAAAGGCTGATGTTATTGTTTTTGTATCTGGAATTAATGCCAATTATGAAGGTGAGGCAGGCGATGCGGGTGCCGGTGGTTTTGCTGGATTTGCCAGTGGTGACCGTACAACTTTACAATTGCCGCAAGTACAATTGGATTTACTGAAAGATTTGAAAAAGACAGGGCGTCCTTTGATTATAGTTAATATGTCTGGATCCGTGATGAGTTTTGAGTGGGAAAGTCAACATGCAGATGCAATTATTCAGGCATGGTATGGTGGACAGGCTGCTGGAGATGCTATTACGGATATTCTGTTTGGCTTTTATAATCCTTCCGGCCGGATGCCTCTGACTACTTATATCAAAGATGAAGATTTGCCACCAATGGAAGATTATTCCATGTCCAATCGCACTTACCGTTATTTTAGGGGGCAGGTACGTTACCCCTTTGGCTATGGATTGAGTTATACAAATTTCAAATATGAAATTTGTCCGGTAGATACTGTAATTGAAACTGGAAAACCGATTACGTATAGCGTAAAAGTTACCAATATAGGAAGTCGGGATGGCGATGAAGTTGTCCAGTTATATGTTTCACACTCAAAACAATCTATGACAGAACGGATACCTTTGTGTGCCTTGAAGGGCTTCCAACGGATTTCATTGAAGAAAGGAGAAAGTAAAACTGTTTCATTTGTACTATTGCCGGAAGATTTAGCTTTGGTCGCTTCGAATGGTATTTTGCGGGAAAAAGCAGGAAAAGCAGATATATACATAGGTGGTGGTCAACCTCATTATTCACAAGGAGTGTCTTATCCTTTATATATAGAAGGTGATGTGTTTCAAATTGATTAACCGTATATAATATGAAGAAGTTTAAAATATATAATTGGCTGTCAGTAATATTTCTCATGTTGTGGTGCTCTTGCAGTATGGAACAGCCTATCAAGACTCGGATAAAGATGCACCCTACTACATTTTGTAATCCCTTGAATTTGGATTATCGTTTTATGAAGATTGACGGTGGCGAAGGGATTCGGGAAGCGGCCGATCCAGTTGTAGTGCGATATAAGGACTATTATTTTTTATTTGCATCCAAGTCTTCGGGATACTGGTATTCTTCTGATTTTTGTTCCTGGGAACATGTTATTATTCCAGATTCTGTACTGCCTATAGAGGATTATGCCCCGGGTGTTTTTGTCCACAACGATTTTGTATATTATGTAGGTTCTACCCATGGGAAGGGTATGCTTTATCGTTCAAATAAGCCGGAGCAGGGACAATGGGAGAAGGTTAAGGAAATATGGTCTTATTGGGATCCGGCATTTTATGTGGAAGGAGACAGATTGTATCTGTATTATGGCTGTTCTCCCATAGACCCGATTTATGTATCGGTTCTGAATCTGGAAACATTGGAAGAGGAAGGGAAACCCCAACCTTGTTTAAATAGCGATATGCAGATACATGGATGGGAACGTCCCGGTGAACATAACGAATTGTCCAGAAGACCATACATAGAAGGTGCCTGGATGACAGAGCATGACGGTAAGTATTATTTGCAATATGCTGCACCCGGGACTGAATGGAAAACGTATGCAGACGGAGCCTATGTAGCTGATTCACCGGTAGGACCATTTACTTATGTAGCTAATAATCCGGTTTCTTATAAACCGGGAGGCTTTATCGGAGGTGCGGGACACGGGTGTATTTTCCAAGTCGGGAACAACTATTGGAAGGCTGCCACAAACTCCATTTCGGTACGGCATATGTTTGAAAGGCGTCTCTCTCTTTTCCCTACTTATTTTGATTCGGATGGTTTTCTGTATTCAGAAACCTCTTTGGGAGATTATCCCATGTATTTGCCTACTGATGGAAAGGGAAAAGGGCGGCCGGATTGGATGTTATTGTCATTTCGTAAGCCAGTCAGCGCTTCTTCTGTGAAGGAAGACTATCGGGTTGAGAACTTAGTTGATGAGGATGCCCGTACCTCTTGGGTTGCTGATTCCAATCAGAATGAGTGGGTACAGGTGGATTTGTTGAATTCTTGCCGGATACATGCAATACAAATAAATTATGATGAATATGGTGCCACTCAGAAAGGCCTTGTACCTGATATTTATCAAGGATATGTACTCAGTGCATCAAGAAATGGCAAAGACTGGTATGTCATTGTAGATAGAAGTGAGAAGAAAACAGATACTCCCCATGATTATATTGAGTTTGAAATACCTTTCGATGCCCGTTATATTAAATGGGAAAATAAGGCTTATACGGTTTCTTCAAATGTATCATTACGTGAGATACGGGTTTTCGGTAAGGGATATGGGGATAAACCGGAGGCTATACGGACATTGCAGGTAGAACGGAATGTTATGGATGCTTGTAAATGTCGTCTGACTTGGAATTCAGTTGATGCAGCCGATGGTTATATCATCCGTTATGGCATATCTCCGGACAAATTATATAATAGCATTCAGGTTGCATGTGACTCCACACATGTGGATTTCAGTAGTTTGGATGCAAATCGGGATTATTATTTTTCAATTACCGCATTCAATGAAAATGGGGTGGGGCAATGCTTCACGACTTTAAAGAATTATTAAACAGTGGATTGTATAATTGGATTCCTTTTGTTACCGGTAGTTTTTAATATTAATGAAATATAACGGGAAACATAAATCCAGTGATTTATAAGGAGGAAAATATGGAACGTCCGTTCATTTTGTTTATGAACGGACGTTTTTGCTGTATACCATTGGGCGGCGATGAATGGAAATCGTCATGCCCTTATCTTATTAATGGAAGGTAGTCTTTCTATTATGAAGGGTAATAACTCAAGGAATCCTTGTCTTTTATATATGGATATGTTGTAAAACATCACTTTCGATGATACACCTTATTTCTAAAAAGTGTTTCTTTGCATCAGTATAGTTCAGCACAGTTTATTCCTGAACTTGAAAAAAAGAAAACGCCATGAGAAACGATACGTTCGGACAACAGTCGAGTAAGGTGACCCAGCTGGCAGACCGGCTGAGCCAGTCCATTTCCATGAAGGAATTCATGGAAGGCGATTCTCTGCCCTCTATCAATGAACTGAGCCGACGGTATGGGGTATCCCGTGATACGGTTTTCAAAGCTTTTCAGGATTTGAAGGAACGTGGGCTGATTGATTCTACTCCGCGAAAAGGGTATTATGTAACCGGACAGTTGACCAATGTTTTGCTGCTGCTCGATCAGTATACTCCTTTTAAAGAGACACTTTACAATAGTTTTGTGAGCCATCTGCCACTTCATTATAAGGTGGATTTGCTATTTCACCAGTACAATGAACGACTGTTCAATACGATTGTCCGCGAGTCGGTTGGAAAATACAGCAAATATGTCGTGATGAATTTTGATAATGAGAAGTTCAGTACTTCATTAAATAAGATCAATCCGGCCCGCTTGCTATTGTTGGATTTCGGTAAGTTTGATAAAGAACGTTATTCGTATGTATGTCAGGATTTTGATCGGGCTTTTTATCAGGCTTTAGAAGTATTGAACGGTCAACTGAAAAAATATCATAAGTTCGTTTTCCTCTTTCCCCGTACTTTGAAGCATCCGAAGAGTAGTGTGGAATATTTTGTTCGTTATTGTCAGGATACTCATCTGGAATGTGCTGTGGAAGAAGATGTGGAACAGTTGCAGGTTAAGGAAGGAACAGCCTATCTGGCTATCAAGCAGCAGGATGTGGTGAAGGTTGTGAAGCAGGGACGGCTGCAAGGTTTGGTATGTGGAAAAGATTATGGCCTGTTGGCCTATAACGATATTCCTTCCTATGAAGTCATCGATGAAGGTATTACTGCCTTGACCATCGACTGGCAGAAGATGGGAGATGAAGCTGCCCGTTTTGTCCTTAATGGAAACCCGGTGCAGACGTATTTGCCAACAGAGATCAGATTGAGGAATTCACTTTGATTTATGCTTAGCTAAATCAGTATAAGCCAGTACAGATGTAGTTTTGAAGAAAAATATATATGTCAAACCAATTATTTTGGAATTATGAAAAAGTATCCTAAAATCGGTATCCGCCCCACCATCGACGGTCGTCAGGGCGGTGTTCGTGAAAGTCTCGAAGAAAAGACTATGAATTTGGCTAAAGCTGTGGCCGAACTGATCAGCAGTAATCTGAAGAACGGTGATGGAAGCCCTGTAGAGTGTGTGATTGCCGATGGTACTATCGGTCGTGTGGCTGAAAGTGCTGCCTGTGCTGAAAAATTCGAACGCGAAGGCGTCGGTTCTACCATTACTGTAACTTCTTGCTGGTGCTATGGTGCCGAGACCATGGACATGAATCCTTATTATCCGAAAGCCGTATGGGGCTTCAACGGAACAGAACGTCCGGGAGCTGTATATCTGGCAGCCGTGTTGGCCGGACATGCCCAAAAGGGACTGCCTGCTTTCGGTATTTACGGACATGATGTACAGGATTTGGACGACAATACTATCCCAGCCGATGTGGCAGAGAAAATCTTGCGTTTCGCCCGTGCTGCCCAGGCCGTAGCTACCATGCGCGGAAAGTCCTATTTGTCAATGGGAAGTGTATCCATGGGTATCGCCGGTTCCATTGTTAATCCGGATTTCTTCCAGGAATACCTGGGTATGCGTAACGAGTCAGTTGACTTGACCGAAATCATTCGCCGTATGACAGAAGGAATCTATGATCCGGAAGAATATGCCAAGGCAATGGCTTGGACAGAAAAATATTGTAAGGTCAATGAAGGTGAAGATTTCAAGAATCGTCCTGAAAAGCGCAAGACCCGCGAGCAGAAGGAAGCCGACTGGGAGTTTGTAGTAAAGATGATGATTATCATGCGCGACCTGATGACAGGAAATCCGAAACTCAGAGAACTGGGCTTCAAGGAAGAGGCTTTGGGACACAATGCAATTGCTGCCGGTTTCCAGGGACAGCGTCAGTGGACAGACTTCTATCCTAACGGTGACTATCCCGAAGCATTGCTTAATACTTCTTTTGACTGGAACGGTATCCGTGAGGCTTTTGTGGTGGCTACAGAAAATGATGCCTGCAACGGCATTGCCATGCTGTTCGGCCATTTGTTGACTAACCGCGCTCAGATATTCTCTGACGTGCGTACTTACTGGAGCCCTGAAGCAGTGAAGCGTGTTACGGGTAAGGAACTGACCGGTCTTGCAGCCAATGGTATTATTCACCTCATCAACTCTGGAGCTACGACACTCGACGGTTCCGGTCAGTCGGTTGATGAGAACGGAAATCCTGTGATGAAAGAGCCTTGGAACCTGACCGAAGCCGATGTAGACAACTGCCTGAAGGCTACAACCTGGTATCCTGCCGACCGTGATTACTTCCGTGGAGGTGGTTTCTCGTCCAACTTCCTTTCCAAAGGTGGCATGCCTGTCACGATGATGCGACTGAATCTGGTGAAAGGTCTCGGTCCCGTTCTTCAGATAGCTGAAGGCTGGACAGTAGATATCGATCCTGAAATTCACCAGAAACTGAATATGCGTACCGATCCGACATGGCCTACTACCTGGTTCGTACCCCGTCTGTGCGACAAGCCCGCTTTCAAGGATGTGTATTCTGTAATGAACAACTGGGGAGCCAACCACGGCGCTATCAGCTACGGTCATATCGGTCAGGATCTGATTACATTGGCTTCTATGCTCCGTATTCCTGTCTGCATGCACAATGTTGAAGAAGACAAGATTTTCCGTCCGGCTGCCTGGAATGCCTTTGGTATGGATAAGGAAGGTGCCGATTATCGTGCTTGTGCTACCTATGGTCCTATTTATAAGTAATAATTTAATAATCAAATAAACAGAAAAACAATGATAACAGAAGAACAAATTCAGGAATTTATTGCCCAGGCTCATCGTTGTGGTGATGTGCGGCTTACCATCTGCAGCAGTGGAAACATTTCATGGAGAATCGGTGATCAGGCTTTGATTTCGGGTACCGGTTCATGGGTACCTTCTCTGAAAAGAGAGAATGTGGCTATCTGCAATATAGCCGACGGAACCTCTGTAAACGGTGTGAAACCTTCGATGGAAAGCGGTTTTCATCTGGGTGTGCTTCGCGAACGTCCCGATGTAAATGTTGTTCTGCACTTCCAGTCGGAATATGCAACGGCTGTAGCTTGTATGAAGAATCGTCCGACCAATTTCAATGTGACGGCCGAAATTCCTTGCCATGTTGGTTCCGAGATTCCGGTAGTTCCTTATTACCGTCCCGGTTCCAAGGAACTGGCTGCCGGTGTAGTGGAAGCTTTGCGCGACCATAATTCTGTTCTGTTGGCCAAGCATGGACAGGTAGTGTGCGGCAAGGATTTTGATGAGGCTTTCGAGCGTGCCATGTTCTTCGAGATGGCTTGTCAGATCATCATCCGTTCGGGTGGTAATTACGATGTGCTGACACCTGCCGAAATAGAAGATTTGGAAGTTTATGTGCTGGGCAAGAAAACCAAATAAACAGTTGTTTTTGAAACCATGAAAGATTCTGTCGTTAAGAATACTTATCTGGCAGTAGACTTTGGTGGAGGGAGCGGGCGTGTAATCGCCGGCTCCCTTTGTCAAGGGAAACTGGAGTTGGAGGAAGTTTATCGTTTCCCCAACCGTCAGGTGAAGCTGGGAAAACATGTTTATTGGGATTTCCCGGCTCTTTTTGCTGAAATGAAGAACGGTCTGAAGGAGGCTGCCAATCGTGGTTATACGGTCAAGGGAATCGGTATTGATACCTGGGGTGTCGATTTTGGCTTGATTGACAAGAATGGTAACTTGTTGGGTAATCCGGTCTGTTATCGTGACAACCGCACGGAAGGAATGCCCGAAAAGGTTTTCAGCCTGTTGGATGTCCACAAGCATTATCTCGATACGGGTATACAGGTGATGCCTATCAATACACTTTTCCAGCTGTATAGCATGAAAGAGACTGGTGATCCGCAACTGGAGGCCGCTGAGAAATTATTGTTTATGCCCGATCTGTTCAGCTATTTTCTGACGGGAGTGGCGAATACGGAATACAGTATCGCTTCTACGTCTGAATTGCTGGATGCCAGCCGACGCTGTTGGTCGATGGATACAGTCCGTGCCTTGGGGTTACCGGAAAAACTGTTTGCCGAAGTGGTGCTTCCCGGAAGTGTACGGGGTACCTTGTCCGAGGATATCGCACGTGAAACAGGTTTGGGTCCGGTGGACGTTATAGCCGTAGGTTCACACGATACGGCAAGTGCGGTGGCTGCTGTTCCTGTAACAGACGGAAGGGTGGCATTCCTGAGTTCGGGTACCTGGTCGTTGCTGGGTGTAGAGCTGGATGAACCGATTTTGACGGAAGAGGCCCGGGTGGCTCAGTTTACCAATGAAGGCGGTGTGGGAGGACGTATCTGTTTCCTGCAGAACATTACAGGCCTGTGGATTGTACAGCGTCTGATGGCCGAGTGGAAACAACGTGGTGAAGAGCAGACTTACGATGTGATTATCCCGCAAGCCGAATCTGCTGTTATCACGACCTGTATTCCGGTGGATGACGCCCGTTTTATGAATCCGGAGAATATGGAGGCGGCTATTCTTGATTATTGCCGGGAACAAGCTTTACAGCAACCGCGCGATAAAGCGGAAATGATGAAGTGTGTGCTACAGTCATTGGCGTTGAAATATAAGGATGCAGTCAGCCATTTGAACGGCTTTCTGTCTGCTCCGGTCAGCCAGTTGAATATTATTGGAGGAGGCTCGCAGAACCGGCTTCTCAATCAGCTGACAGCCGATGCGCTTGGTATCCCCGTTCAGACGGGCCCCGTTGAGGCAACAGCCATTGGTAATATTCTTACGCAGGCTATGGCCAAAGGAGAGGTAAACGGACTTCAGGAACTGCGCGAGATTGTTATGCGGAGTTTCAGTTCGGAGATGTATTATCCTCGAAATAAGTGAAAAAAAGTTGAAAAGTACGATATTTGCAGCTTTTGTGATATATTTGTGTCCGCAGAAAAGAATTTGTTGATTAAACTACTTCATGAAACCATGAAACACAAAAAAGAATCTATTTTGAGTAAAGATGGCGTCAGCTATCTTGTTCCTTTTATCCTGATTACCTCTTGTTTTGCTCTATGGGGGTTTGCCAACGACATAACCAACCCGATGGTGAAGGCTTTTTCCAAAATATTCCGTATGAGCGCTACCGACGGAGCTTTGGTTCAGGTAGCTTTCTATGGCGGTTATTTTGCCATGGCTTTTCCGGCCGCAATGTTTATCCGGCGGTATTCTTATAAGGCAGGTGTCCTGTTGGGATTGGGAATGTATGCTTTCGGTGCTTTCCTGTTTTTCCCGGCCAAGATGACGGGGGAATATTATCCGTTCCTGATTGCCTATTTCATTCTGACTTGCGGTTTGTCTTTTTTGGAGACCAGTTGCAATCCCTACATCCTTTCCATGGGTACCGAAGAGACGGCTACGCGTCGTTTGAATCTGGCCCAGTCGTTTAATCCGATGGGATCGTTACTGGGTATGTTTGTGGCCATGAATTTCATTCAGGCCCGACTTCATCCTTTGGATACGGCTGACCGTGCCTTGCTCAACGAGCAGGAGTTTGAGGCTATCAAGGAAAGCGACCTTAGTGTGCTGATTGCCCCTTATTTGGCTATCGGTTTGGTCATCTTGTTTATGCTGATTGTAATCCGTCTGGTCAAGATGCCCAAGAACGGCGAAGAGAACCACGATATCAATTTCGTACCGACTCTGAAGCGTATTTTCACCCAGCCCCGTTATCGTGAAGGTGTTATCGCCCAATTCTTTTATGTCGGTGCGCAGATTATGTGCTGGACTTTTATCATCCAGTATGGTACCCGTCTCTTCATGTCTCAGGGTATGGAAGAGAAAGCAGCCGAAGTTCTTTCCCAGCAGTATAATATTGTAGCGATGGTCATTTTCTGTATCAGCCGTTTTGTCTGTACATTCATTCTCCGTTATCTGAATGCCGGTCGTTTGCTGATGATTCTGGCTGTATTGGGAGGTGTTTTCACGCTGGGTACCATCTTCTTGCAAAACATCTACGGCTTGTATTCACTGGTAGCCGTTTCTGCCTGTATGTCTTTGATGTTCCCTACAATTTACGGTATTGCGTTGAAGGGGTTGGGCGAAGATGCCAAGTTTGGTGCGGCCGGTCTGATTATGGCTATTTTGGGTGGTTCCGTATTGCCCCCTTTGCAGGCGCTTATCATTGATATGAAGGAAATTGCCGGTTTCCCGGCTGTCAATTTGTCTTTCATCCTGCCGTTCGTCTGCTTTGTGGTGATTGTATTTTACGGTTGCCGCACGGTGAAGAACCGTTGGTAAGCGTACCTTTGTTCATTTGTTTGTTCGTCTGTCCGGACGTGTGTCGTTTTCAGGAACGGTCTTTGCGGGCTTTCTCCTTTGCTGCACAGTCCGGACAGATGCCTTTTAATACATAGTTGATGCTGTGCAGGCTGAAACCTTCGGGCAGTTTTACCATTGGGGTGGGGATGTTGGTGAAGCAGAAAGTTCGGTTGCACTTTTCACAATGGAAATGGGTGTGGAGATCGTTCACTTCGCATGAACACGACGAACTGCATACGGCATATTTGAACGAACCAGTTCCGTCGTCTATACTATGGATGAGATGGTGCGACAGGAAGAGGGTCAAGGTTCGGAAAATGCTTGAGCGGTCCACCGTGTCGAGCCGGTCTTCCAGGTCGGCCAACGAAACGGATTGTCCGGCCTGCATCATGGTCTTCAGCACCAGCAGCCGGATAGCTGTAGGCTGTATTTCTCTTTGGAACAGTAATTCCAAATATTTTTTTTCTTCCATTCAGTGTCTATTTTATCAGTTTCTGTATCCGCATGGCGTTGAGCACGGCAAGCAGTGCTACCCCTACGTCGGCAAACACTGCTTCCCACAAGGTGGCCATCCCTGCTGCCCCCAATGCCAGCACTGCCATCTTTACTCCCAATGCCAACAGGATGTTCTGCCAGACGATGTGCCGTGTCTGTCGTCCTGCCCGGATAGCGGTGGCGATGCGCGAAGGTTGGTCGGTCTGTATCACGACGTCGGCTGTCTCGATGGCGGCATCGCTTCCCCATTGCCCCATGGCAATGCCTACATGGCTCAGGGCCAGTGCCGGGGCATCATTGAAGCCATCGCCCACAAAGGCTGCACGGCAGGTTTTGTCCAGCTGCAAGTCTTCCAGATGTTTCACCTTGTCTTCTGGCAGCAGTTCTCCGTATGCCTGCTCAATGCCCAGTTGCTGTGCAAAGGTAGTGACTATGGATTGTTTGTCGCCCGATAGCATCTGAATATTTTTGATATTTAAGGCTTTCAGTTCGTCGATGGCCTGTTTGGCATCCGGTTTCAAGGTGTCGGCCAAAGTGAGATGACCGACATATCTGCCTCCGGCAGCACATGCCACGACGGTTTCGGATACTTCCTGCAGGGCAGGCGGATACATGATGTTTTCATGCTCCAGCAGGCGGGTATTTCCCACCAATATTGTTTGTCCTCCGGCAGTGGCCCGTATGCCACAGCCGGCCAGTTCTTCGACTTCTGTAACCGGTAATAATTCTATTTGCCGGGCTTGTGCATAGCGGATCAGTCCTGCGGCAAGCGGATGGGTACTGTATTGTTCGGCTGAGGCAATCCACCGGATGAGACATGTCTCGTCGATACCGGGTAAGGGAGTGCAGGTCTGCACGTCGAATGTGCCTCGGGTCAGGGTACCTGTTTTGTCGAAGACAACGGCATTGACGCGGCTGATGGCGTCCAGATAGTTGCCTCCCTTGAACAGGATACCTTGACGGGATGCAGCTCCTATTCCTCCGAAATAGCTCAGCGGAATGCTGACAACCAATGCACAGGGACACGAGACAACCAGAAAGACCAGCGCACGATAGAGCCAGTCGCTGAAGAGATAGGTGAACGTCCCGCTGCACAGTGACCATAGCCAGGGCAACAGTACGATGAGGACGGCAAGCCCGGTGACGACGGGTGTATAGATACGGGCAAACTTGCGGATGAACAGTTCGGCCGGTGCTTTCCGTTCCGATGCGTCTTGCACCAGGCGTAGGATACGTGACAGGGCACTGTCGGCAAAGGGACGTGTGACGCGGATTTGCACTGTCCGTCCGGTCGAAATCATGCCAGCCAGCACTTCTTCACCTTTTCTGATGTCGCAGGGCAGGCTTTCGCCGGTCAGAGCTGCCGTGTTGAAGGCGGCGTTTTCGTTACACAGGATTCCGTCGAGCGGTACCCGTCCACCTGCCTTTATTTCAATCACTTCATCCGGGTGCACGTCTTCGGGCGGTACCTCTACCGTCTGACCGTTACGGATGACGGATGCCTTTTCGGGGCGGATGTCGAGCAAGTCACTAATGCTCCGCCGGGCTTTATTGACAGCCAGGTCCTGGAAATGTTCTCCCAACGAGTAGAAAAGCATTACCGCTACTCCCTCGGGATACTCACCGATGGCAAAGGCACCTATGGTGGCAATAAACATCAGGGTGAACTCGTTGAAATATTCCCGTCGGGACAGACCTTCCCAGGCTTCCTTCAACACAGGCAGTGCTACGGGCAGGTAGGCTGCCAGATACCAGAAAGCCTCCAACCCGTTCTGCCGGCACCAGCTGATTTCGGTAGCTTGTAGAATCATACCTCCGGCCAGTAACAGGCCCGACAGTATCATCCGGCCATACTCTGCAATTAATCCCTTTTGTCTGCAGCAGGCAGTCTGCACATGGTTGTGCGAACAACATTGGCAACTCATCTTTTGGACTCTTTTTATCGTTTTTTACTGCAAAGGTATGGTTTATGGGATGCAACTGGGTTGCAAAGGTGTGGCATGTATTCGGGAAAAACAAAATCGCATAGTTCCCGGGAATAATCTGTGATAAAGCTGTTGCATTAATATTAAATTAATATTAAATTAATATTACATAATAAATCGGGTGTCTAGACGCCTTATTAATAATGAAAATTCATTTTTTACATCGTTTGTCTGCTTTATCTTTGTTGCCGGAAAAATATGATAGGCCGTTTCTTTGGAAAAGATGTGTGGCCGTCTTGTTGAAAAATAGGAATATAATTATAGTTTTGATTTATGAAGAAAATAGAATGTGTGATTTTTGATTGGGCCGGTACGGCCGTAGATTACGGTTGCTTTGCTCCGGTGGCAGCCTTTGTAGAGAGTTTTAACGAAATCGGGGTACCTGTCAGTGCTGTAGATACCCGCCGTTATATGGGGTTGACCAAAATCGAAGAGATACGTGCCTTGTTCGCGCTGGAACATGTGTCAGCCGCTTTCCGTCAGAAGTTTGGTCGCGATTACAATGAGGAGGATGTACAGGGACGTTATGCCGCTTTCCAGCAGATATTGTTCGATACACTTGGCCGGTATGCCACTCCTATTCCCGGTGTAGTCGAGGCGGTGGACCGTTTGCGTGCTCAGGGTATCAAAATTGGTTCTACCACCGGATATACAGGCCAGATGATGGAACTGGTAATCCCCGCGGCACAGGCTCAGGGATATCGGGTGGATTGTTGTGTGACCTCCGACGGACTTCCGGGAGGACGTCCTGCTCCCTACATGATTTATCAGAACATGATTCGTCTGGCAGTTCCTTCGGCCGATTGTGTAGTGAAGGTTGGTGATACGTTGGCCGATATCGGCGAAGGTGTCCATGCGAAGGTCTGGACGGTAGGTGTTGTACTCGGCAGCAATGAACTGGCGTTGACGCGTGCCGAAGTGGAAGCTATGCCGGCGGCAGAGTTGGACAAGCGGAAAGCCGATGTACGCAGACGGATGCTGGAAGCCGGAGCCCATTATGTCATCGATAGCATGGATGAACTGGATACCGTTATTGCGGAAATCAACCGGCAGATGAATGAAAAATAGTAAATGACAACTCTATTGGTTACAATAAAATATTGAACGAATCATGAAACCTTATATTCTTTTGACTCCCGGTCCCCTTACTACGACCGAAACAGTGAAACAAGCCATGATGACCGACTGGTGTACATGGGATGAAGATTACAATGTCCACATTGTGCAAGAGATACGCAAGTCGCTGGTAGAACTGGCTACGGCACATACCGACGAGTACACAGCCATCCTGATGCAGGGAAGTGGTACCTATTGTGTGGAGTCGGTCATCGGCAGTGTAATCAAACCCAATGACAAACTGCTGATTCTGAGCAACGGAGCCTATGGCGACCGCATGGGTAACATTGCCGAATACCATGGCATCCGTTACGATATGCTGGCATTTGACGAGACGGAGCAGGTTTCGGTAACTTATGTGGACGATTACCTGGCCCACAATGCCGACATTACCCATGTGGCCGTTGTGCATTGCGAAACCACTACCGGGGTATTGAATCCCTTGAAAGAGATTGCACACCTGGTCAAGATGTATGGCAAGAAACTGATAGTCGACGCAATGAGCAGTTTTGGCGGTGTGCCGCTGGATGTACAGGAGCTGGGCATCGACTTTCTCATCAGCAGTGCCAACAAGTGCATACAGGGTGTGCCCGGATTCGGTTTCATCATTGCCCGCCAGTCGGAGCTGATGCACTGCAAAGGGGTTTCGCGGTCGTTGTCGCTCGACATCTACGACCAGTGGGAAACGATGGAGAAAGGCCATGGCAAGTGGCGCTTCACTTCTCCTACTCATGTGGTACGTGCCTTCAAGCAGGCCATGGACGAGTTGAAGGCCGAGGGAGGGGTGGAGGCCCGTTACCGCCGTTATTGCGAAAACCACGATGTACTGGTAGGCGGCATGCGTTCGCTGGGTTTCAAGACATTGTTGCCCGACGAGATACAGTCGCCGGTCATCACCTCTTTCCTGTATCCGCATGCCGGTTTCGATTTCAAGGGCTTTTATGCGCAGCTCAAGGAAAAAGGTTTCGTTATCTATCCCGGAAAAATCTCGCAGGCAGATACCTTCCGTATCGGAAATATCGGTGACGTATATCCCGATGACTTCAGAAGGCTGGTTGAAGCCATACGGAGTTGCCGTTATTGAACAGGGGCGGAGCCATGAGGCAGAAGCCTGATCTTTCCCGTCTTTTCCGTTTGTCTTTGGGCAACGGAAAAGGCGGGAAACGTTGTTTGTATGGTTTCTTATCCGTATATTTGTTTCGTCAAACCATGCGTATTTGTCATGAATCGTTTTATCTGTATCGTTTGGATGTTTTTTCTGCTGGTGTCCTGCGGTGGGCGGCGGGAGGTACAGGCCGTCGGCAGGAGCAGCTTTGTGTCCCAGGAGTCGGAGGCGTTGCCCGATACGGTGCCGGCGCCCGATGCGGAGCCATTGTTACCCGATGAGCCTCTGTTGAAGGTTTCCGACGTTGTGCTGACCAAGGAATTTCTGTACGACCAATATACTCTGGACGACGTCTATCCTTATAAAGATACGGTCCGTTCCTTCAAGTGGGAAGTGGTGCGCAAGTGCCTGGCCTATATCGAGAACATGCAGCAGGACTCGGTGCGCTGGGTGGTGTTGCAGAACTACCGTAACCTGAACAGCGAAGCCCCGCTGGTACGCCGATACGTGCGCAATGCTTATCGCCGCGTGGCCGATACGCTGGGGGTGGAGCGTTACCAGTCTGTTCCCCTTTACCTTTTGTCCGACACGTTGACCCCCGAACGCTACGGGCGCGACGGTACCATCGCCTATCTGTTGGGGCACGAAGGCAGTTTCTGCCGCATTCTTCCGGCTACGTTCGAGGAAGAGTGGCTGGTGCCCGAACGCTACCTGAAATCCCTGGCCGACACAACCGTCTTTCACCACGTCATCTTTGTAGACCGGCGCGACCAGAATATCGCTACATTGGAACGGACTGGACGTGGTGCATGGAAGATACGCAGCATGAATCCTGCCACGACGGGCCGCCATGCACCTCCCTATGCACAGGAGACTCCCCTCGGCATGTACCTTGTACAGCAGAAGAAGACGCGCATGGTGTTTCTGAAAGACGGATCCACGGCTACGGGCGGCTATGCTCCCTATGCCAGCCGCTTCACCAACGGTGCCTACATCCACGGAGTGCCGGTCAATGTGCCCGATACGCTGATGGTAGAATACAGCTGGTCGCTGGGCACTACGCCTCGTTCGCACATGTGTGTGCGCAACGCTACGTCCCACTCCAAGTTTGTGTTCGACTGGGCTCCTGTGGAACAGGCTCTTGTGGTGGTCATCGAATAGTGGCCGGAGTTCTGTCTGGCCAAGCCGCTTCGTCTCGTTCCGATGGGAGGCGGCTTATGCTATTTTGACATAAATCAATTCGCCCTCGTCTCTTTTTTTGCTAATTTTGTGCCCGATTTTCAGGAGGATATTTACATGGCCAAGTCGGTGGAAATGACGGAGGGACGCACCCTGCCGCAAATCTTTTATTTTGCATTGCCTTTGCTGATGGGCAACCTGTTGCAGCAGACCTATTCGATGGTCGACGCTGCCATCGTCGGAAAGTTTCTGGGTATCAATCCGCTGGCGGCGGTGGGTGCCAGCACATCGGTGGTTTTCCTGATTCTGGGTTTCTGCAACGGCTGTTGCGGAGG
>ENA-UONW01001925-UONW01001925.1-human-gut-metagenome-genome-assembly--contig:-CS52-NODE-1925-length-22301-cov-88.893689_pt1 | contig 22301 bp, 18 predicted proteins | sample MGYA00242463_ERZ724010 | MGnify/ENA metagenome assembly ERZ724010 | reverse complement strand
GTAAAACAATCTAGTTTAACCACCCAAAAGTGTCAACCTTTTCCAGGGAAAGTCAGTCTGTTATAAAAGTCTGTTATAAATTTTGCTTTTTTTGGCTTTATTAGATAACTTTGCAAACTCGTAAAATGTTAATAAATAATATTTATGTCACGTTTTCTTGATCCGCCAAAGGCGGGTAAACCTCTCGCAGAGGACAAGGTGGACAAAACCTATAAGGCAATGCGCACCAAGGTCTTTCTGGGTGCGTTTTTCGGATATGCAGCTTACTATCTTGTACGTAAGAACCTGTCTTTGGCCGCTCCGGATATGATCCACGACGGGATCATCGACGCGGGCAAGGCCGGCCTCGCGATGTCGGCTGTCTCCATAGCGTACGCCTTCTCGAAATTCATTATGGGAAGCGTCTCCGACAGGTCTGACGCCAGGAAGTTCCTCTGCGTCGGCCTTGTCCTTTCGGCTCTCACTATGATCTTGACAGGCCTTATCCCGTTCGGGGCCAACACCGCGGTGAACACCGCCATCATATTCACACTTATGCTGATAGTAGGTTGGCTGAGCGGTTTCGGCTGGCCTCCTTGCGGCAGAATTATGGCGCATTGGTTCAGCCAGAACGAACGAAGCTTCAAGATGAGCGTGTGGAATGTATCGCACACCATCGGCAGCTTCTCCCTTGGATTCCTTGCCATCGCCGGTGTGATGATCTTTGACGCTTTCGGCAGCACTCAGAGCTGGAGGGGCGATTTCGTGTTTCCGGCCGTCATCGCCATTCTGATCGCGGTGTTCTGCTGGTGGGCTATCCGTGACACGCCGGAGTCCTGCGGTCTTCCTTCAGTCCAGGACTGGAGAAAGGACTGGTCAGGAATCAAGTCCAAAGGCTCAGCTGACGAGAAGCTTCCGTTCAAGACCTTGTTCGTGGACTATGTGTTCAAGAACAAGCTCCTGTGGATCGTGGCCATCTCCAACGTGGCCGTTTATATGGTCCGTTACGGCATCGGTGACTGGGCTCCGACCTATCTTCAGGAAAAGTCCATAATGACCGCAGCCGAGAGCAAGATCGCTTTCTCCGTGCACAACATCGTCGGCGCCATCGGCACACTTGCCTGCGGCTGGGCCACGTCCAAGATATTCAAAGGCCGCTGCGCTCCGATGAACGTGATCTGTATGTTCTTCTGCCTGCTCGGCGTCCTGCTTTATTGGATGGTCGGCTCTGGTATCGTCTCCGCCGCTCCGGCTTTGCAGAAGACCCTGATCTACATCGCCTTGTGCCTTATCGGCTTCTTCATCTACGGCCCTGTGGCTCTGACAGGCGTCCAGGCCTTGAATCTCGTTCCTAAGAACGCCGCCGGAACAGCCGCCGGTTTCGTGGGCCTGTTTGGTTACCTTCTCGGTGACGCCGTCTGCTCCAAGATCCTTGTCGGTGGAATCGCCGTCGGCAGCTCTTGGGACACCGCGATGCTCTCCGTAGCAGTAGGCGCCCTCATCGGAGTCTTCCTCTGCGCCCTGCTGATCAGAAGCGAGAGGAATCTGGCGAAATCCAACGCTTAGGGTTTGTTAAACTTGATGTTTGATTAAATATATGAAACGATATTTTTATATCCTCATTAGCCTGACTTTGGTTTTGGCTACGGTTTATTCCTGTAACGAAAAGGCCGATGATGCCAAGGACTTTGACGTTCAGTTCAATGTTCCTGAGTCAGTGACACTTGAAGAGAACTATACGGATATGACCTTCAAGGTTCTGTTCAAGAAGTCTCCTGCCAAGAGCGATGTTCTTGTTCTCACTGATCCGGCCGGAACGGCACACGATTGTGCGATCACGGTCGTATCTGATGACTCGTTCACCGTTTCCCTATATAAAGGAATATATTCGGGGAATTATGCCGTAAGCATCCGCCGTGGCGATGCCGTCAAGAAGATTGGCACGATGACTATCTCCATTAAGACCGCAGGACTTGAGCCGGAGAACGGGACCACAATTTATGGAATTATCGCTTGTGAAGGCAAGGGCCTGAAGGATGTGGTGGTCTCAGATGGCGTTGAGGTAGTGCTGACCAACTCGGACGGTGTATACCAGATTAAATCCGAAAAGAGGTACGGCTATGTGTTCATATCGATACCAAGCGGTTATGAAGTACCATCCAAGGGGGTTCTGCCTCAGTTCTATGCCTATCTTTCTGACAAGGCGAGCCAGCCTGAACGTAAGGACTTCTCTTTGGTGAAGGCTGGTGATCAGACCAAGTACAAGATGTTCTTCTTCGGCGACATGCACCTTGCCAACCGCACCGGTGACCTGTCTCAGTTCAGGGTGTTCACCCGCGATCTGACCAAATACATGAACGCTCACTCTGGTGAGAAGATGTACGCAATGACGTTGGGAGACATGACATGGGACATTTACTGGTACGACAAACATTTCAGTTTCAAGGAGTACCTGGAGGAGATCAACCAGGACATAAAGGGTCTTCAGATTTTCCACACCATGGGAAACCACGACAACGACTACAAGGTTTTCAGCCCTGATGCTGACTTTAAGGCTGCTTCTGAATATGTCAGGAACGTGGCCCCTACCTACTATTCGTTCAACATCGGCAAGGTCCACTATGTGGTTCTGGACGACATTGACTGCTCGAACTACGACGGCACGAAGAGCCGGAAATATTCAAGGAATCTGACGACTGGTCTGCTTGAGTGGCTTGCAAGTGACCTGAGGTATGTGGACAAGTCCACGCCGTTGATCCTCACGACCCACGCCCAGATTTTCAGTCCTGAAGCCGGTGATGACTACAAAGTCGTGACATCCAACGCCGACAGGCTGTTTGACATCCTGAAGGGCTACAAGGTGCATCTTGTCTCTGGTCACACGCATGTGATCTATAACGTGAACCCAGAGGAGTCCGGCAAGCACGGCGCCACGGATTTCAGCGAGCACAACTCGGGCGCGATCTGCGCTTCGTGGTGGTGGTCGGGCAACCTGACTCCGGGTGTCTATGTAGGAACTGACGGATCACCCGCGGGCTACGGCATCTGGGACATCGATGGGACCGACATCAAGTGGAAATTCAAGGCGACCGCCTGGGACGAGGACTATCAGTTCAGAACCTACGATCTCAACCAAGTCTATTTCACATATGAGAAAGATGTGCCTAAGATGCCTACCGACAACGTGGAGTTGACCGACAAGGGTTTCGGGAAATACGTCAAGGCGTACCCGAAGAACTCAGACAATGAGGTTCTCATCAACATCTGGAACTGGAATTCCAAATGGACTCTGACAGTGACCGATGAGAAGGGCAAGGATTTGAACTGGACACGGACCTCGGCCTATGATCCTCTTCACATCGCGGCCCTGTCCGCCAAGCGGTTCAACAATTCTGGCCTGAAGGAGGCACCGAGCTTCACCACCGGGCTTTGGCATCATTTCTTCAAGGTGACGGCACCGGACGCGGACACTGACCTGACAATCACTGTCACGGATGAGTTCGGCAATGTTTACACCGAGAAGATGGAGCGTCCGAAGGCTTTCAAGGTCGAGGATTTCAAGAAATGATCAAACATCAAGTTTAACACATACAAAAACCAATTTTCATCTTTATGAGAGTTATCAAATCACTTGCTGTCTCTTTGGCGCTGATGCTGGGCTGCCTCACGGCCGCCTTCGCGCAGAACCAGAGAGAGGTGTCGGGAAAAGTTCTCGATGCCGCGCAGCAACCTCTTGTAGGGGTCGCGGTCATCGTTGACGGAACGAGCAACGGAACCATGACCTCCGAAAACGGTACTTTCTCGTTGATGGTGCCTGCAGGAAATGTCACATTAGAAGTGTCATCCCTAGGCTACACAACAAAAAAGGTTTCTATTCCTGCAACCAGATCCTCCATCATTGTCACACTTGAGGAAGACAACATGATGCTGAATGAGACAGTGGTTGTCGGTTATGGCACACAGAAGAAAGTCAATCTTACCGGTGCGGTGACACAGGTTGATTCAAAAGCCTTGGAAAACCGTACCGCACATTCAGTTTCATCGATGCTCCAAGGATCTGTCCCTGGTTTGAACATAAGCACATCATCTGGTAACCCTGGGTCAACGGGAACATTGAACATCCGTGGATATACATCTATCAATGGAGCTTCTCCATTGGTTCTTGTTGATGGGGCTGTTGGAGATATAGATCGTGTGAATCCCAATGATATTGAATCAATTTCTGTAATAAAGGATGCCGCTGCCGCCGCTGTGTATGGTGCGCGGGCTGCGTTTGGGGTAATTCTGGTGACAACAAAAAGCGGCAAGGATAGTGAAGGTAAATCAACTGTCCGCTACAGTGGTCGTTTTGGCTGGGAAGAACCTACGACATCCACCGATTACGAGACGCGTGGCTATTGGTCTGTATATACAATCAATAAATTCCGAATGGCATCCAAGGGTAATCAATATGTGAAGTATGATGATTACGATATGCAGCAATTGCTCGCTCGTGTGAACGATAAGACGGAGAATCCGGACCGCCCTTGGGTTGTGGAACGTGTGGTAAACGGGACAAACCAATGGCGTTACTATGGAAATAATGATTGGTGGCATATGTTGTTCAATGACCAACATCCTGTCCAACAGCATAATGTGTCTTTATCTGGCGGCAATAAATCTGTCCGCTATTTTGTTTCTGGTGGCTATGACCACCAGACCGGAATCATCAAGCAGAATCCAGATGTGTTTAACAAATATAATCTTCGTTCGAAGATTGATTTCGATGTTAATAAATACATCAAATTCAGCAACAATACTTCTTTTTATAGCTCTAATTATAAGTTCATAGGTGTAGATAATGTGCAGAATGCTATTGTATATAGTTCCGCTCATGCCCTTCCGATATTTCCAATGAAGAATCCGGATGGATCGTGGGTGTACAAACTGAAGGACTTTTTCAATAGCGACTATGCGGTAGCCAACGGTCGCCATATTGTTTTCTCGGAGACCAACAACAAGAACTTTGACAGAAAGACGGATTTTGCCAATACCTCAGAGTTGACAATCACTCCAATAAAAGATTTGTCAATCGTCGGAAACTTCACATATCGTTTCCATCAAGATAGAAACACTCGCCGAAAGACTAATTTCACGTATCGGAGGTATCCGGATGGACCATTGGAGGTATATGATACTGGTGCTGGACAGAACGAACTCAGTGAGGTGTCCAAAACATATAACTACTATTCAGCCAATGTCTTTGCGACATACAAACACACATGGAATGACAATCATAACTTCCAGATAATGGCCGGCGGAAACTATGAGACTCAACATCAGAAAAATGTTGGAGCGACAGGACAGTTCCTTATAGCGGATAATATGTCTGACCTTGATCTTGTCGGAACGAATGCTGATGGTGAAACTGTAATGCTGGTGTCAGGAGGACAATCAGAATATGCGCTTTTAGGATTCTTTGGGCGGGTGAATTATGATTATTCAGGGAAATATCTCTTTGAGGTGTCCGGACGTTATGATGGAACCTCTCGTTTCGCCGCTGGACATCGTTGGGGATTGTTTCCTTCTGCTTCATTGGGATGGCGTATTTCAGAAGAACCTTTCTTCGCTCCTGCCAAACAGCTTGTGGACAACCTGAAAATAAGAGCCTCATATGGGTCGCTGGGTAATCAAAATGTGTCTAATGATATTGCTTATCGTACGATAACAATGAACTCTTTCAAGTCTTATAATTTCGGGGAGAGCAGCACTGTGTCCAAATATGCCAGCATCTCTGCTCCAAACTCGTCTGATTTGACTTGGGAAAGGTCCATTCATTATAACTTGGGAGTTGATCTTGACATGTTCAAGAGTCGGCTCCAATTTACCGGAGAAGCGTATATCCGAGACACAAAAGATATGCTTACCGAAGGTTATGCCTTGCCGGGCCTTTACGGAGCGGATGCGCCAAAGCAGAATACCGCCGACCTCAGAACCAAAGGTCTGGAGTTCTCTCTTGCATGGAGGGATCAGTTCACTCTGGCTGGGAAACCTTTTGGATATGGTGTTAAGGCGATGCTGAGTGTCTATGACTCAGAAATTACCAAATATGAGAATGATGAAAAGACATTCGCCAAGAAATATTACAAAGGAATGAAATTAGGTGAGATTTGGGGCTTTGTGGCGGATGATCTTTTTCAGACAGACGAGGATGCCGCTGATTATTCATCCCAAGTAGACTTGTCTTATGTGAATACAGAAGTCCCTGGCAATGTGTGGAAAGCCGGGGATCTGAAGTATATTGATTTGGATGGCAACGGCATAATAAACATTGGGGCAAATAGTGTGGATAAACCTGGAGACCGTAAGATAATCGGAAATTCTCTTGCTCGTCTTCAGTATGGCTTTACCCTGAACTTTGATTATTGCGGTTTTGATGTTTCAGCATTTTTCCAGGGGACAGGAAACCATTATTGGTATCCTAGCGCAGGTTCATTTGCATTTTGGGGACCTTTCTGCCAACCGATGACATCGTATATGCCAAAGAATTTCCTTGATAATTGCTGGGACTATAATAATACGGATGCATATTTCCCTCGTGCCGTAGCTTATTATGCATATTCCAATGGCGCGCAACTTTATAGAACTAATACCCGTTATCTTCAGAATGTACGATATTTGCGTTTTAAGAATCTGTCTGTAGGTTATACGATTCCAAAGGTCATAACCAAGAAAATGGGTATGGAGGTTGTTCGCATATACTTCACAGGAGAGAACATCGCATATTGGTCTCCTCTCAAGAAACACTCAAAGTACATTGATCCGGAAGGAGCTTTGAACAGGGAGTCGAATGTCAATGACAGGGCTTTCTATCCTTGGCAGAAATCGTATATGTTCGGTCTGGATATCACATTCTAATGCATAATATAAAGTTATTATGAAAAAATACATTATATTTTTTATAACGTCGGTTTTCGCTCTGAGTTCCTGCGACAGTCTTTTGGACAAGACTCCCGCTTCCAAGTTGAGTCCTGACACGTATTTCAAGACAGCCACGGATCTTCAACTCTTTACCAATCCTTTATACAACAACTTGCTGCCGAAGACACCATATTCGGAGCAGAGTGATCAGTATATCAAGTATGATCCGTCAAATCTTGTGAGAGGAGGTACCAACAGGTTCGTTCCTAATTCGGATGATACCAATTGGGGATGGAAGGATCTCAGGAGAATCAATACCTGTCTTGATAATATAAAGATTTATTGTGAGGATCCAGATGTCGCTCTGCAATATACCGCCCTGTGCAAGTTCTTCAGAGCTTACTTTTATTTTGACAAGGTAAGAAAATATGGTGACGTTCCATGGCTTGATCATGAGCCAGGCTCTGATGATCCTGTTCTGTATGCTCCGAGAGATACGCGCGAAGTGGTTATTACGCACATGATCGAGGATATTAACGAAGCTATAGCAGGACTGCCATCGTCGTATGGTTCAATGAACTATCGTGCGACAAAATGGGCCGCTCTTGCTCTCAAGTCACGTTTCTGCCTTTACGAGGGTACATATAGGAAGTATCACGGCATAACATATCCGGATCATGATTATAAGTACTATCTCAAGCTTTCTTACGAGGCGGCGGATGAGATTATGAGCAAGGGACCGTTCAAACTTTATTCTACCGGAAATCCTGAATTAGACTACGCTGTACTGTTCTCGGAATATGACGCAAACACATCCGAGTATATTCTCGCTATCAATTTTGATTATGGAATGCAGCTAATGCATAACGCTACGGCTGTCGCTCTGGAGGATGGCAGAAGTGTGAGTCTGACGAAAAAATTCGTTAACTGCTACCTTATGAAGGATGGATCAAGATTCACTGACAAAACTGGATGGGAGACGATGCAGTTTAAGGATGAAGTCGCTGACAGAGATCCTCGTCTTGGAATGACCATCAGGATTCCTGGATATTCCAGAATAACAGAGGATGGAGGTCAATATAAATACTCAGAAACCAAGCAAGGCTTGAATCCGCTTTGCACTCCTACTGGGTATCAGATGGCTAAGTTTGTCATGCCGGACAACAATCTTGCTTATGATAAGTTGGACAAATCATACAATGATTTATGTGTGTTCCGTTTAGGTGAAGTTTATCTGAATTATGCTGAAGCAAAGGCTGAATATGGAAACATCAGTCAAGAGGATATCGACAGAACAATTAATCTTCTGCGTGATCGTGTGGGGATGCCGCATTTGAATGTGGTGGAAGCCAACGCCAATCCAGATCCGTATCTGACATCCGAGGATTTTTATCCAGACCTTGATGGAACTGAAAACGCAGGGATAATTCTAGAAGTGCGTCGCGAGAGAGCCATTGAATTAGCTCAGGAAGGATTTCGTTATGCGGATCTTATGCGGTGGAAGCATGGGGAACATTTGGCCAGACCTTATTATGGTTTATATATTCCTGGTCCTGGGTTATACGATGTGGATGGTGACGGCAAGGCGGATTATGATTTTTACACCACAAAATCATTCGGTTCGGCTCCAGTCTCTGGAAAATTAGGAGAGAACTTTTTTTTGAGCGATGGCGATCATGGTTATCTTTATCCGCATCATAATATTCAGAAAGAATTTAATTTCGATCCGGTGAGGGATTATTTATATCCTATTCCGATTGATGACCGTACCTTAAACCCTAATCTCACTCAAAACCCTGGATGGGATGATGGTCTTGACTTTTAATTTTTGATGGTTATGAAACTTTTCAGATATCTTTTAGCAATTGTATTCTCTACTGTTGTTATCGCATCATGCGGTAACGAGGAGGCAAAGGAATCCAAGGCAATCCTTGCCGGCGATTCGGAGATTACACTGCCGGCCACAGAAACGACTAAGGCCGTAACTATCTATGCGGATGGTACTTGGACTGCAGACGTGACAGACACTTGGCTCTCTATTGAACCTGCTAGTGGGCAAGGCACTGTTGATGTGGTTCTTACTGTTGACGCGAACCTTTCCGACGCCGAACGCGAGGCAAAGATCATAGTAAAAGGGGCATCTACCCTTAATGATGTCGAAATCTCTGTGAGGCAGAAGATGGACAGATTCAGAGACACTGGTGCAAAGACTGTTACCGAGTCTCTTGCTCTTAAGGAAGGCGATCTCGCCAAACTTTCCGAATGTCAGGTAATGGCTCTCGGCTCAAAGGGCTTTGTTGTAAGTGACGGAACAAACAATGTCTTTGTACTTGGTTCAGATCCTGCTTTGAAAGTTGGATGCAAACTTACTCTTACCGGAGATGTTGTCGCTTTCAACAACATATACGCAATACAACTTGAGGATGTGTTTCTTACATCTGACAGTGAGGTTGTTTATCCTGAAGCAGAGGATATCACGGATGTAGGAGACTACGCTCCCGGCAAGGTTGTGTACATTTCTGCCACTGTTTCGTTCGCTAAGGGAGGTGTCCTTACGGAAGGTGGACAGAAGTTCGGAACGGTCTACAATAATACGGATGAGGATGACGATAGTTTCAACTATCATAAGGTGACCGTATGCGGTTATTATCTCGGCACATCTGAAAGTGGACATTCAATTATGGCCGTCACTTTTGATGATAAAGGTATGGAGGCAATCCCTTATCTCCAGTTTGAGATTGGTACATCAGCCTTTAAGAACGCCAACAAATCATATGGTGAGAACCATACTTTCAAAGCCAATGTGGGCTCAGGATTCATCAAATATGTGACCAATGATCTTGAAGGGTCTGATCCCGATGGCAAGTGGAAGATGGACATCAGTGGAAACGATCCTAGATGCACTGGACCTTGGTATGGTGATTATTGGCATTTCGTGGGATCCTCGGCAGTCAAGGCCAATACCGAATTCAAAATTCAGTTTGGTGCCAGAACTTCTGCCACGGGTCCTAAATATTGGATCCTTGAATATCTTGACGGCACAATTTGGAAGACTGTAGGAACATGTTTGGAATCCACAGACATAACTAAAGGCGAGAATGTGACATATACTCATGCAATGAACGCTGACGGACAGACAAATGTTATAGTAGATGAGACGTTTGTAATCACCAAAAACATGGAAAAACTTCAGGTCCGTTTCCGTTGCGTTTCTAATTGGCAGGCAAATGGACAAGGCGTGCTTACGAAGAGGAATGGCGGCTCGGCTCGTCTTTCGATTAATAGTGGCGCGTCTTCCTCCGCTCCTGTAACGGCTCCTCAACCAAGCATTCTTATAACTAAAATGGGAGATGGGAACGCATCCGAGGATCCTGAGCCGGAGTATGCGGATATTGAATTGTCAAGCCCTCTGCTGACATTCGAAGGAACCCCGGAATCCTCTAAAGTCTTGAAGGTTCTATCCGATCATGACTTCTCAGTGAAATCTAATGTTAATTGGTTGTCATTCAGTGTCGTTGAGGGAACGGCTCACACTCCTGTCGAAATAGAGGTCACGTGTGAGCCAAGTGATTTGTCATCTCTGCGTGAGGGTAAAATCATAGTGACTTCGGCCGATTCCAACGTTGAGGTTTATGTTGTTCAGTCAGCCGCCGGCGGAGAACTTGACCCGCTGATCAGCATCTCATCAGGCAACAGCGTCGAGGTTCTTGGACAGGGCGCTGAGTTCACGGCCAAGATTCAGGCAAATGTCGCTTTTGAGACTGAGATCAAAGATTCTTGGATATCCGAGGTTGAGGTTCCTGCCACAAAGTCCGTCGTCGAGACAACAGTCAAGACATTCAAGGCTGAAGCGAATCTCACCGGCGCCGACAGAATCGGCTATATTAGATTCTTCAAAGATAACATCGAGTCTGTCCTCACCGTAAGGCAGGCCAAGTTCGAGCCGAGCGTCGTTGTTACCCACAAGGGTGTCAATACCATAGCCGGCATCGGGGAGACCAGAAATTTCAAGATTGTCTCCAATGTGCCGTTCACGGTGAGCGCACCATCGTGGATTAAGATGCCAGTGACTGATGTTTCAGTCGCAGGTTCATATCCTGTGAACATTGTCTTTGAGGCCAATTCTGGTGCTGCGAGAACCGGTCAGGTCGTCTTCCGGAACGATGAGTATAACTACACCTACAAGTTCGACATCGTCCAGGCAGAAGCCGGTGTTTGCTTCTTTGATGATTTCGGATGGCTCCAGCCGATCCTTGATGCCTACAATGCCGCCACCGGCAAGAAGATCGGTGACACTATCGGCAAAAAGAAGGATGACAATGCAGTCAACATTTACGGATCCGCCTTGAAGCCATTCGTCCCTGACGCTCTGGCCGCTGCCGGCTACGAGGATATGAATCCATCCCTTGAACTTATCTATCTTCAGGATAAGTACTTGAAATTCAGTAAGACAGGCGGAAATAACACGTCCTTGAGGCTTCCTGGGCTACCTTTGACCTCGGCCACCGATGTCACCATCGAGTTTGACCATGCGTCGATGGTTCAGGCCTCAGGTAAAGTTGATGATGCCAATGTGGTTGTAGTCATCGAAGGAGACGGTCAGTTTGAGAACGGAACCAAGTACAGTGATGTTCTGAAGATCGACCAACCGAAGGGTACATACTGCTGGACTCACTCGTCAGCCAGGATCAAGGGCGCTACCGCCAGCACCAGACTTGTGGTTGTCATGTACCGTGTCCTTAAGAAGGACGACAACGGTAGCTACACCGGTGAATATAACTACAAGGTTAGCGGCGCTGGTCGAATCTTCATCGACAACATCAAGATATCCAAGTAACCCATATAGGGCAGTAATAATTAAAAAGCGCTTCTGGAATTAGTTCAGGAGCGCTTTCCCATTTGTGATTAAGTTGGCTAAAAACAGAGCCGGAGGTCTGTGTCCGCCCTCAGACCGCTTTTACTGAATTGCCTCAATCTGCTCCTTGGAAAGTTTGGTGTACAGCTTGATCTGCTCAATCGGCATTCCACTGGTAAGCAGAGCCTTGGCCACGTCTAGTCTGCCTTCAATCATTCCTTCGGCCTTCCCTTCAGCTTTTCCCTTGGCCATCCCCTCGGCCTTTCCTTTGGCCAAACCCTCAGCCATACCTTTAGCCATACCTTTAGCCATACCTTCAGCCATACCTTCAGCCATACCTTTAGCCGTCCCGTCAGCGATCCCCTTTGCCTCTCCGTCGGCGTATCCTTTCTCGAAGCCCTTGCGCTCGGCGAATTCCCGCTGCGCCAGAATGTCCCACTCGTTCATCTTGTCAATCTCGTATTTAAGTTTCTTCTCCTTGTCGAACGCCGCCACCTCACACGCCTCGGCGAGCCGCCTTGAGATCCCGCCGGCCTCCTCGATCCATTCGGGGATCCTTTGGAAGCCTTCACTGTTCTTGAATATGTAGAACAGCCTGTCGAACTCCGTCACGCACTCCTCCAGCGTCTTGGTGAACAGCGTCATCTCCACAAAGATAACACTAATTGTCTGATTCGCAACCATTCCGGTGCGTCTTTCTGTGAACTGCCAGTACGAGATGAAGTGGTCGGTGTCCCAGAGGGACTCGTCGTCGTGCTTCAGGTGATAGTTCAGGAACGACACCACATAGACCGGACGTAGTCCCTTGTATCGTTCCCCGTCCGACAGTTCAAGATGGTAGAGCCCCGACGCGTAATAGACGCACCTTTCGAAGAAGTTGTCCTCCTCGGCGGCCTGCATCTCCACAACAAAAGTTCTGCCTGATTTGTCACGGCAGACCAGATCCAGCACTGTCTTTTTCCCATAGGGTACATCCCGCCGCTGCTCGCGGTCGGAATATTCGGTGATGTCATCGATTCTGGCCTCTGAGGGTAGGATCATGTTCAGCACCCCGATTAGGATGTCCTTGTTGTTTTTGTCGGCGAACACCGCCTTGAATCCGACGTCGCTCCGCAGGTTGACGAACGGGGCGAGCTCATTTTTGTCTTTAAAGAAGTCCATATATTTAGGTGTTAAATATTTGAACCGCAATAATATGCACAATAAACGTAAAAAACGAAAAGAAACCTATAAGAAATATAAAAAACAGAAATTTATTCGTTAATACCACTAAAGAAACCACTTCGCCACGGCTGGCAAATAACATTTCACATAAACCAAGGATTCTGAGTTGTTTTGTATGATTGCCCAACTTCCATGATTCAATTGGTCACTTCGATATGCTCAGTGACCGGAATCGGCCGACAGCCTGTTTGCGGCACCATCGTCCCGTCGCCTGTTTGTAGAGCCATCGTCCCGTCGCCGATTCGCAGAACAATTGGCCGGCCTATGATCTTGCCGGATCATAGGCCGGTAGCTGGCTTACCGAACCATAGGTCCGTAGCTGACTTGCTGAACCATAGGACGCTGAACTTGCCGAAGTGCCGAAGCAACTGGGCTACTTCTTGCTTATAGTCGTCAGGCAGTAAGGCCCGGAGTAAAGGACGGTGCCATTGCTGAAGAGTTTCTGTAATTCAGGGATTGTTTCCAGTCTTGACGTGCGTGTGATGATTGTCAGAGGCTTGTCGGAGGCGGAGACCGCTTCCACAAGGCGTTCCGGCTCCTTGCCGTAGTCGGTGATCTGACGGCCGATGTAGGCATCGATGTTCTCTGGTCTGTGCAGGAAGACCGTGGCGACATCGGTGCCTTCGGGAACCTTCGAGCAGATGGAGCCGTAGCCGATGTACGGATTGATGTCCTTGACGACCGCCGAAGCGGAGAACACCGCGAGGAAAAGACCTGCACCCAAAAGGAGTGCGGGAATATTCCAGACTTTCCGTTTGAGCAGGAACCATATTCCCAGAATATTCGCCAAAGTCAGAAGAATTATGCCGTTGATTATCGGGGCTTCGAGGGCGAAAGGATATTCAGTCAAAAGGTCATTGAGAGCCGGGATTTTGACAGCCCCGAAAAGAACCGGCAATGCGGCCAAACCAATGACTGTGAATATGATCGAGAATATTCCTGCACCCCATCGCATCCATCCTCTCTCCCCGATGCGGTCAAGCACGATAGGAAACAGATAGACGCAGAACGGGAAGACCGGCACGAGGTAGATCGGCAGCTTGGAACTGAAGGAGGACAGCATCGCGACTGTGGAGATGATCGTGCAGAGGAAAAGAATCTCTAAGTCGGAACGGTCCTGTTTTGGGCAATTCGACGCATCTGATGTGTCAGAAATACCGACTTTTGACTGTGCTTGGCCGGAAGTCTCTTCAACACATGTGTTCCGAACCGGCAGCAGCGAGGCGACAAACGTCCCGACCAACAGAAGGCTGTACGGTGCCAGACACCAGATAATAGCCACGAGGTAGAACCAGAACGGTTTGGCATGAGTGAAAGCGTTGACGGCACGCCCTACGGTCTGTTTGACCAGCAGGTTGTTGATGTACTCCGGACCACCTTCAATCCACACGCATCCGATCCAGATGGCGGCGAGTCCGGCTATGATGCCCCAGGTCTTGAGACCCAAGTACTTGCCGAACCCTTTCCAGTCACGCTTCACGATGAGGAACACGGCGATGGACAGCGGCGGCATCAGAAGTCCCACCGGCCCCTTGGTGAAAAGGGCGAGGAATATCCACACCGGAAACAACACGGGATCCGATTTCCGCGCGGCTTCTCCGGTATACATCCTGTAGAACGTCCAGAGAGCCAGCACGATGAACATACACATCAGCATATCCATCCTCAGCACGATCATAGTCCCGAGGAACATAACGCAGGTCAGCGTCATTCCGGCCAGAGCCATTCTGTCCATCGCTGACTTGCCTTTCATCACCCACTTGTCCATTATCCCCGTGATGACGAACGCCGGGATCAACGAGAACATCGAAAGAGCGAGGCAGCTGTGATGCCCGAACAGCAGCCTGCACAGCATCACGATCCAGAAATAGAGCGGCGGTTTGTCGGCATACGCCAGCCCGTGGTTGTAGAATGCGAATATATGCCCGTCCGCAAGAGCCTCGTCAGCGATGCTTAGGTACCTCAGTTCATTTGAGGGCGTGAAATCCCTTGTCAGCATCACCGGGAAAAGGCAGATGAAGGTGAAGGCGAAGACCGTCATCATAGGATGGCGGGTGAATATGTTACCCTTCCCGGTCTGTGGAGTGTTGTTTCTCATCTGAATGTTCTTTTTTGCCTGATCCAAGGATCAGATTCCTTATGTAAACCACAAACCCGAACATCTGGCCGAGGATCAGTACCGGGTCAAGCCGGATGATGCCGTAGATGATGATCATCCCGGAACCTACGATGCTGATGATCCAGAATCCCCTCGGAAGCACGGATGTATGCCAGTGGTGTGAGAAGGCAAACTGATAGACGAACCGCAGCGTGAACATCAATTGACCGGTTGAGCCGAACACCACAAGCCACACCGGAATGTCGCTGTTGCGGAAGAAGTTCTGTGAATATCCCCGGGCGTCCTTGAACAGAAGCAAGGCGGCTACAAACGGAAGAGCTGCCAGCAGAACTCTTGTGAGGATCTTCATACGGTCCCATATCCCGTTGGCATTCAGGTTCCAAAGATAGATGAAGTAGGCGACGAACTGTCCGAGGATGATGGAGAAATCATTCCTCAAGACTCCGTAGATGAACATCAGGCACGCTCCGATCACGCTGAAGATCCAGTAGGACACCGGGGAGACCGATTCATGTGCCATCTCGGATTTCAGCCATTGGAGCGCTGTCCTCAATCCGAAGAATGTCTGGGCGGAGAAACCCAGGGTGAAGGTAAGCCAGGCGGGGATGTTGTCAAACATATTCCAGAAGATTAATTCCGCTCCTCATCGACATTGCCCTTGCCCACGGAGTAGTTGATGTACCGTGGCTTCATCCAGCGGTAGGCGAAGCAGTCCGCGAACGGCCCCCAGAGCCTGTTCCAAAGATGAAACTTGGATGTGCCGGCCGTACGTGGGAAATGCCTTACCGGCACCTGGCCGAAACTTCCGCCTTCCTGAAGCAGGATCAGAGCCGGCAGGAACCTGTGCATTCCCTTGAACATCGGGATCTTCTTGGCCGCGTCCGTGCGGATGATCTTGAGTGGGCAGCCGGTGTCCTTCGCCCCGTCGTGAGTCATCATATTCCTGAATCCGTTGGCGATTTTGGATTGGATCCGCTTGAAGGCGGTGTCCTTGCGGTTCGCCCTGTAGCCTGTCATCAAGGTGTGATCCTTCATTCCGTCCAGCAGCAGGTTGAAATCCTCCGGAGTGGTCTGAAGGTCGGCGTCCATATAGCCGACATATTCAGAGAAAGCGTAGTCGAATCCGGCCTTTATAGCCGCGCTGAGTCCGGCGTTTCTGGAGAAACTGATGTAGAAGATGTCCTTGTTGCGGGAGCAGATCTCCTGGATCAACCTGAGGCTGCCGTCCTTGGAACCATCGTCCACAAACAGCGCGCAGGTCTTGACCTTGCTGGCCGGAATGAACTCAGACAGAGCCTTTTCCAGATTGTGGATGTTGTCCTCCTCGTTGAAGACAGGCACCACAATTGTGAGAGCATATTCAGACGTTCTGTTCATGTTTGAATATTAACTTGATTTCTTGTAACTGATGATCGCCCAGCTTCCGAACGCGGCCGCGAAGCCGCACAACGCCAGGAACTGAGGAATCATATCCATAAATTTACTACCTTTCAGGTAAACAAGGCGCATCACCTCGATGAAATATTTAAGAGGATTGACGATTGTTATGGCCTGAGCCCAGTCCGGCATACTGCTGACCGGAGTGAACATCCCTCCCATCAGGAAGAATATCATAATGAAGAAGAATCCCACGAACATCGCCTGCTGGATGGTTGAGGCGTAGTTCGAGATCACGAGCCCCAATCCGGACACCACGAGAATATAGACTCCGGTGAAAAGCATAAGTGTCCAGATGCTGCCGGCCGGGGCTATTCCATAGATGACTTTGGCGAGCAGCAGACTCAAACCCATTATCACGATTCCGATGATCCAGAGCGGAATCAGCTTTGCCAGAATGAATTGGAACTTGCCGACCGGAGTGACGTTGATCTGTTCGATGGTGCCGCTTTCCTTCTCACCCACGATGTTGAGGGCCGGGAAGAAGCCACAGATGATGGTCAGAAGCATCACAATCAGCGCCGGCACCATAAACACCTTGTAGTCAAGCGACGGATTGAACTTGTAGAGCGGACTCACCGAAAATGAAGGAGTATCCTTACCTGTGGCAGTGACCTTCACCTTTTCTGAATATTCCCGCAGAGCCGTTGAACCCGAGATCATTGACACCATATAGGACGATCCGAGCGATCCTTTGGTGCCGTTCACGGAGTTGGCGGCGATCTGGATCTGAACGCCCTGTCCGTTTACAAGGTACTTCTCGAAATTCTGCGGAATCACGAGTATCATGTCAGCCTCATCGGAATCGACTTTACGTAAAGCGTCCAGGTAGGAATCCGAGGTTCCGGAGACGTTGAAATAGGCCGAGCCTCCGATCTCTGCCACAAGCCTTTGCGACAGAGGACTATGGTCGTTGTCAACCACATCCACACGGACGTTCTTTATTTCCTGGTTCGCCGCCCAAGGGAAGACCAGCATCGCCATCAGCGGCAGCGCCACCAGCATCCTCGGGATGATCTTGTTCCGGGACAGCTGCTTGAACTCTTTTTCTATGAGGAAGGATAACATATTCTTAAGTTAATCTTGTCTTGAAATTCTTGACGCTCAATGCGATGAGTATGAGTGTGATGAGGGACAGCACTCCGATCTCCGGCAGTGTGTAGCTTAGCGGCGTGCCTTGGATCATTATCATCTTGATAGACTGGATGTACCAGCGCGCGGGGACGATTGTGGAGATCCATTGCAGGACGCGCGGCATGCTCTCGATCGGGAATATCAGTCCGGACAGCAGCATCGTCGGCATCATCAGCCCCATTCCGGAGGCTATCATCGCCGCCATCTGGGTCTCGACCATAGTCGAGATCAGAAGCCCCAGGCACAGTGTGCAGATCAGGAACAGGATCGAGACCAGAGCCAGCGAGAACAGGCTTCCGGCGATCGGGACGCCCATCACGAACACAGCGCAGACAATGATCAGCACCAGATCGAAGATTGACAGCACCAGATACGGAATCGCCTTGGCGATGATGATCATCATCGGGCTTATCGGGGAGGTGAGCAGCACTTCCATCGAGCCGGTTTCCTTTTCCCGGACAATCGCTACGGCTGTCATCATCGCGCAGATCAGCATCAGAATCAAGCCCATAACTCCAGGCACGAAATTATAGGCGCTCTTGCCCTGGGGGTTATAGAGCATTCTGATGACCGGGGTGATCGCCGTTCCTGCCATTCCGCTTTTCTCGGCGATCTCCTGCTGGCAGGTGGCCAGGATGTTGGCGGCGTAGGCCGTGATCATCGAGGCCTGGTTCGGGTCGGTGCCGTCGGCGATCAGCTGCACGGACGCTTCTCCGTTAAGTACATCGTTCGAGAAGTTGTCGCCGAAGACCATCACAAGGCTGGTCTTGCCTTCCCTGAAGATGTCGTTGATCCTGTCGATGTCTGTGATCCTTTCGCTGACGTTGAAATATTCACTGGCATTCATCCGTTCGATGATGCGTGTCGTGAGTTCGTCATTTACAGGGTCGAACACGGCCACGGAGGCGTTGCGCACCTCGGTGGTGATGGCGAATCCGAACAGCAGAAGCTGCGCGATCGGCATCCCGACTATGATGAGCAGAGTCCACTTGTCTCTAAGGATATGTCGGAACTCCTTCTGTATGAACGCTGATAATGATTTCATCTTACTCTCCGTTTCTTTTGGCTTCTCTTGCAAGACGGCGGAACACCTCGTCCATGCTCTCCGCTCCAACACTCTGCTTCAACGCGGCAGGGGAGTCCAAAGCCTTGATCTGACCGTCCACCATAATCGAGACGCGGTCGCAATATTCAGCCTCATCCATATAATGTGTGGTCACGAATATGGTGATTCCGTCATCGGCCGCCTTGTAGATGAGTTCCCAGAACTGCCTTCTGGCCACCGGATCCACCCCTCCAGTCGGTTCGTCCAGAAATACGATTCCGGGCCGGTGGAATATCGAGACCGAGAACGACAGTTTCTGTTTCCAACCAAGTGGAAGTTCCTTGACCATCGTGTTCTTCTCGGAACTGAAATTCAGTTCGTTAAGGAGTACATCAGTCTTCTCCGCGATCTCCTTGCGGCTCATTCCGTAGATTCCTCCGAACAGCACCAGATTCTCCTTCACGGTCATATCCTCGTAGAGGGAGAACTTCTGGCTCATATATACCCGATGTGCTTCTTGACCATCTCCGGCTGCCGTGCGATGTCGTAACCTGCCACGGTTCCGGTCCCGGATGTCGGCTTGCTCAGTCCGCAGAGCATCCTCATCGCCGTTGTCTTTCCGGCTCCGTTGGCTCCCAGGAATCCGAACACCTCGCCTTTATGCACATCGAAAGAGATGTGGTCCACGGCTGTGAACGTCCCGAAACGCTTTGTCAAGTTCTCTGTATGAATTACTTCCGTCATCATATTCTCATAAAGCAATCTTCCACGGACGGTTGGATCGCGTTGATTGTGATATTGTTGTGCTTCCTGCCCTGAAGGAACTTCCTGAGTTCTTCCACGTCGGCTTCCTCACTGGTGGAAAGGTTCACAGAATCTCCGAACGAGAACGTCTGGTCTGTCAATGAACCTTTCATCATCAGAATTTGATTTCTCCGTACATTCCAAGTTTAATCAGGCCGTCATTTTTCACGGCGATCTTCACGGCATAGACAAGGTTTGCTCTTTCGTCACGTGTCTGGATGGTCTTCGGGGTGAATTCTGCCTTGTCTGAAATCCAGACTAGCGTGCCGGCATATTCCTTCCTGCCGGATGTGCCTTGGTCGGCGAAGACCTTTACTGACTGACCGAGTTTGAGTCCGGTCAACTGGTCGGCGGTGATGTAGGCGCGGAGTCTGATGTTGTCCAGATCAGCAACCTTGAACAGTGCCCGTCCCTGCACGGCGAGTTCCCCTGCTTCTGAATATTTTGCCAGGATGGTTCCGCTTACCGGACTGGTTATGACGCATTTGCGTATTTTGTCCTCAAGCTGCATAACTTGCGCCTCAAGGGCGGCAGATTGGCCGGAAACCCCGCTGTTGGCGTTCTGGAGGCTTTCTTTCCGCGCGGCGAGCTGCCTTTCAAGAACCTCAAGTTGTGCCTGAATATCCTCGACCTGTTTTCGGTTGGCTGCTCCGGCCTTCTCCAGTTTCGTGAAACGGGCAAGTTCCTGCTTCTGCTTGGCTATCTGGCTTTCAAGTGAGGCTATCTGTCTGGAAATGTTAAGCCTGCCGCTTCCGACAGCCTTCATCGTGGCCTCCAGCTGCACTTTGCTGAGGTAAAGCTGAACCGTGTCGATGCAGCCCACGACCGCTCCGGCCTCCAGCTGGTCGCCTTCCTGTATGTCGAGGTTCATAATCCTACCGTTACCCTCAGCGGAGACTGTAACCTCCGTCGACTCAAAAACTCCCGAGGCATCGTAAGCCTTGTTCCCTTTCCCGCAGGAAGTAATCGCCAGCGCAAGGACCAGCAATGATGAATATGTAAGAGTCTTTTTCATTTATCTATCTGTTTTGTTTTCAGCTGCTGGATCCTGATAGCGTCCGGATCGGCCTGCCCGGCCACCTCGTTCTCGATGTAGGACTCGACCTTTTTATAATTGATCTCCAGATTCGAGAGCGTCAGTTCGTACTGCCGTACCAGCGGGTAGTACTTTTCCGCCGCACCATGGCATTCCTCGATGGTGACTGCCATGCCGCCGGGCTGGCCGTTTTCGATGCCGCCGGCCATGCTGCCGGCCGGATCGGTTGCCCTGCCGCTCATCTGGCCGCTCACCGGCAGGGCGAGGCAGATGAGCGTGGCCGCTGTTATCAGGATTTTGTTCATTCTCATTTTACCATTATCGAATCAAGGATGAACCCCACATTGCTCCGCCTGCGTTCGTCAAGGTATCGGTTGATGTCAGCCTCCGGCATGATCTGACCGAGGACCGGAAGGTAGAGAAACGAGGCGACGTTGATGGAGACGATGTTCACAATCAGATCCATAAGCTTGATTTCCCTGACATTACCTGCCTTCACCTCCTTCTCCAGCATGTCATTGACGCATTGGATGTAGCCCGTGACCTTCGGAAGCACAATCTCCATGATCTTGGTCAGGTTCTCCTTGTTGTGGATCAGCTCGTCGATCATGAACCAGACAAACCTGTCGTTCTTACGCATCAGGTCGAACTGGTTCATTACAAAATGACTTATGACTTCCTTGAAACTGATCTCTTTGTCATGCACTCCCTCGAGAATGCTGACGATCAGTTTTGCCTTCTCGTCGAAGATCATCTGGAAGAGTTTCCCCTTGGATCGGTAGTAGTAGTGCAGCATGGAATGGCTTACTCCGGCCCTTGCCGCGATGGACATCATCTTGGCGTTGCCGTAGCCCTTCTCCATAAACTCCTCTTCCGCCGCCTTGAGGATTTTCGCGGCCGTGTCTAAAGTCTCCTCTGCCATATTCGTTGTTCCATTATATTCATTTCACCGTTTGACTTGAATCGCTCCCGGAACTTCGCCAACCGCATTTCCACTATTTGTCATCATTTTCAGGAATATATTCCTCCGTGAGCAGTATCTTCACCGCCCCGATGACCACAAACGCTGTTATTGCAAATCTCATAATTCTTTGATGATTAGTATGTTTTATGCTTTATGTTTGTGTCCACTTGAAAAAGTACCATTCGCCACTTTTTACCCCCGTTGGAAGTACCTGTGTGGCACATATTTTTTCAAAAAAAGACTTTTTCAAGTGGACTCATGTCTTATGCCTTATGTTTTATGTTTTATGACTATCAGTGATGCGCTAACTTTCGCATCTATGTTCGTAACTTATTAACATTGCAAAGTTTAACAATATTCTACTATAACCTCGATTTGAAATTAGTTTGTACTGAAGGTTTATGACAGCCCCTCAACTGCTCATTTGAAATAAGGATTTTTCAGAACTTACTTTAGTAACCTTCAAAAATAACCTGCATCATCTTAAGGAATCTTTTCGGTCTCTTTTCTCATCACTCATGTGCCACCGGCACACTCCTTCTTCAAAAAAAGATCTATCCTCGAAAATCTTCTCTTAATCTGAAGCAACTTATTTTTTTCATGTTACTTAATGTTGGACAAAGGTGTCCGACAAATTTGTTCGACAAAATTGTCTGACACAAAGATATCGATAAAATCATAATCCGCAAAAATTTATTGGCAATGTCGCCCAAAGTGGTTAACTTTATTTTGAATTTAACAAATAACTTTAAGAAGCTGTTTTGAATTGTTTGAAATGTTCTTTGAGGTGAAAAATCTTCATTT
>ENA-UONW01001924-UONW01001924.1-human-gut-metagenome-genome-assembly--contig:-CS52-NODE-1924-length-22314-cov-6.255268_pt1 | contig 22314 bp, 16 predicted proteins | sample MGYA00242463_ERZ724010 | MGnify/ENA metagenome assembly ERZ724010 | reverse complement strand
AGCAGGGAACGTATGCCGTGCCCTTGACATCGAACAGTCCGACCAGCATGCCGGAGACCGTCGAGGTCAGCAGCGCGCTGCCGAAGACCAGCTTACTCGAGAACATGTAGGGATATGCCGCCTCAACAAACGTGCCGAAGCCGATGTTGATCAGAAATCCGGGCAGTGCCGCGCTGGCATCGCTCTTCTGCCGCGGGAAAATGACGTTGGCGAGCGTGATGCCCGCGGAGACCATAACGAGACAGGCCATGTCGATGGCGCCGAGGAAGCTGAAGCCGGTGGACTCCATTTCAAGCAGCACGATCGGGAGGATTGCCGCATGGTACACACCGCCGAGGAGAGCCGGCCAGATCAGGATACCTGCGACCGCACCCGCGAGAATGGGACTGAAGTTGAGCGCCGCACTGATGAGATCGTTGATGCCGTTGCCGAGCCAGAGCGCCACGGGCGCAAGCGCATACATACCGACAAGCCCTGCCGCAAGGCCGCCGAGGCCGCCTGCCGCAATGTTTGCCGTCGTCCCCGGAACGCGCCATCTGAAGCAGAGGATCGCAATGTAGTAGGACACGATGCCTGCCAGAATACCGGCTGCAAGACCGCCGATGAGGCCGCCGCCGCTGGACATCAGACCGGCGACGATACCGGCCACGATGCCGACCTCGTCAAGCCCCGAAATCTGCTTTGCCGCGATGGCGGCAACGATGACCGGAATGGCACCGACCAGCGTGTCGAATACGGCAGACAGCCCGGACAGGGCGGGGATCTTACTGAGTGCAAGGACGATCGCCATGGCGATGAAGCCGGGGAGCGACGCCATCATGATGCCGCGGAAGTTGATGCGCTTCCACACGTTGCCGTCCTGCTTGCCACCCGCGCTCTTGCCGATGACGGGCATGTACTTGATCTTCCATTCTTTTGCCAGCGCGGAAATGAACGCCACCGCGCGGGTACGGTTGGTCGTACCGGTCGTGCCCGAGGCGGAAATGACGTTGCACCCCATCTTCTGGGCAATGCCCATCGAGGTGCCGCCCGTGCCGACGCAGGGGAGCTTCTTGGCCGCAGCCGCCGTCAGCGCCGCTTTGTTGACGCCGTTCGGATCGCCGCTCATCATGACGATGCCGTCGATGCCGCCCTGCTCGATCAGCGCCGCCAGTGCCGCATCGGAGGCAGCAGCATCCGCATTGATCTCGCTGAGCTTCTTTTCCTCACCGCAGGCGACGCTGTCGCCGGACAGCGACCAGAGACAGGCCGGCGCATCCATTGAAATGCCGTCCATGGTACGCTTTGCGCCGACAAAGGAAACAAAGCCGACCTCGATGCCTGCCGATCTTGCCTGTGTGAAGATTTCCCCCAGTAATGCACGCGGATCATTGCCGCCTTGCATATATAGGTTGCCTCCGCTGCTGCCGATAATTGCAATCTTTTTCATTTGAGGTACCGCCTTTCTTTATTGTCTGTAATTACATTTTATATTGTACGGACAAATAAAGCAAGATGCATCTTGAACGAATTATCTGTTTTGCATATGTTTATTCTGCACAACTTTTTTCTTTTTTGTGCAAAATAAACAAGTCAAAGGATGAATACGAATATACGCCAAATGTATTTGTACGATTTGTTCGGCTCTTTCATCCGGTCCTTTTCGGCGCACATTTCTACAAAAAGAAGTCCCTGCCGCAGCAGGGGCTTTTTGTTGATTCAGTATTCGATGCCGTCCGAGGCTTTATCGATGGCGGCAAGCTCCTCCGCGGTGAACGCGGTGTTCCGGAGTGCGCCGAGGTTGTCGAGGATCTGCTCGGGCGAGGAGGCGCCGATCAGCACCGAGGTGACGGCTTTGCCCCGCAGCACCCAGGCAAGCGCCATTTCGGCAAGCGACTGCCCGCGTGCGGCGGCGATCCCGTTCAGCGTGCGGATGCAGGCAAGCGTATCGTCCCCGAGCTTGGACTGCTTGAGCGTTGCATTGCGCGCGGCGCGACTGTCCTGCGGAATGCCGCCGAGATAGCGGTCGGTAAGCAGTCCCTGCGCCAGCGGGCTGAAGCAGATCACGCCCTTGCCGGACTGTGCCGCCGCATCGAGCAGCCCGTTCTTCTCGGGCAGGCGGCAGAGAATGCTGTAGCGGTTCTGGTTGATGATAAAAGGCACGTGCAGCGACGCAAGGATCGCGGCGGCGCGCTGCATGGTCGGTCCGTCGTAGTTGGAAAGCCCGACGTAAAGCGCCTTGCCGGACCGCACGATCTGCGCGAGTGCCTCCATGCTCTCCTCGAGCGGCGTCTCAGGCGTCATGCGATGGTGGTAAAAGATGTCCACATAGTCCAACCCCATGCGGCGCAGGCTCTGATCCAGGCTGGCGATCAGATACTTGCGGCTGCCGCCGCTGCCGTAGGGTCCCTCCCACATGTCATAGCCCGCCTTGGTGCTGATGATCAGCTCGTCGCGATAGGGGCGCAGGTCGTCGCGCAGAATGCGCCCGAAGTTCTCCTCGGCGCTGCCCGGCACGGGTCCGTAGTTGTTGGCGAGATCAAAATGTGTGATGCCGTGGTCAAATGCCGCAAGGCACATCGCGCGCGCATTGTCGTAGACGTTGACCGAACCGAAGTTCTGCCACAGACCGAGGCTGACGCGCGGCAGCTTCAGTCCGGAACGCCCGCAGGGGGTGTATTCCGTCTGTGTATAGCGGGTGTCGCTTGCTTTGTAAAGACTCATATTGACTCCTTTCCTAATCCGTAAGAAAGAGAGAACGCATGGCATTCTCTCTTTCTCTTTTGTATTTGGTCGATTCCAGGTTTCCGGGAGAGCGGCACTGACCCATTTCGCATAGAGCGTCATGCTGTCGGTGACCGTTTCGGTCGCGGGATCAAACGGATAGACACAGTCGCGATCCAGATACCAGCCGTCGAAGCGATAGCCCTCGCGCGTCGGCGTCTCGGGGGAAACGCTCTCGCCGTGCAGCACGCGCACGCTCTCCACCGGGGTGCCGCCCTGCGTGTCGTAGGTCACGGTAAAGCCGTTGTGGCTGACCATGAAAACGACGCAGAGAACCAGTGCGGCGATCAGCACAACAATGATGATGTCGAGCGTCTTCACCGACACCTTCACGCGGCTGTAGAGACCGCCGCGCTTCGGTATAGGCTTTGTTTCTTCGGTTCTGATTTCCGGACTCTGATTCATCTTGTGTTTTCCTTATGTTTTATTTCTTTACGAGGTACTTTCTCATGTCGATCGCGCAGGCAATGAGAATGATAAGACCCTTGATGATGTAGAGCATGTTCGCGGAGACCGAAAGGAAGTTCAGACCTGCGAAGATGATCTGGAGCAGCAGAACGCCGATGACGATACCGCTGATCTTACCCGTGCCGCCGACGAAGGATACGCCGCCGATGACGCAGGCTGCAATCGCGTCGCACTCGTAGTTCAGACCCGTGTTTGCCGAGCAGGAAGCGATGCGCGCGCCCTCGATGAAGCCGGTGACACCGTACATTGCGCCCGCAAGGACAAAGACGAGGACGATGGTGAGGAAGACGTTGACGCCGGAGACGTTTGCCGCCTCTTCATTGGAGCCGACTGCAAACATGTTCTTGCCGAAGGTGGTCTTGTTCCAGATGACCCACATCAGCGCCGTGAGGATCACGGCATAGAGCACATACTTCGGTACGGCAACACCGCCGACGGTGAAAAGCGTGCCGCGGACAAACTCGGTGTAGGACGCATCGAGACCCGACAGCGTCTGCCCGTTGTTAGTGCCGATCATGAGGTACATCAGTACCGAACCGAAGACGATCAGCTGCGTGGACAGCGTGACGATGAAGGGATGCAGCTTGAACTTTGCAACGAAGAAGCCGTTGACAAGTCCGACCAGCGCGCCGACCGCCACAACGATCAGGAAGACGAGCCACAGCGGCATGACGCCGAGGTTCGGGAACATCTTGTTGGAGTAGCTGGCAACCTGCAGGAGCGATGCCGCGATGCAAGCGGTCAGACCGACGCATCGACCCGCCGAAATATCCGTACCGGTGAGGACGATGGCACCGCCGATGCCGAGCGCGATCGGGAGCTTCGCTGCGGTCAGCGAAATGATGTTGATGATGGACGGTAGCCTGACGAATGCCGGCACCTTGATGGCAATGAAGATCACCGCGATGGCGATGATAATGTACATGGCGTTGTTGATCAGCGCGCCGCTGATCACGCGGCGCTTATCCGCGCCCTCCATGGCTTTGAACTCGGCAAAGCGGTCGCCGAGTGTCTTTTTCTTGACTGCGTTGACTTCTGACATGTGTCCAACCTCTTTCACGCAAATTTGGCGGCGAGCGCCATGATTTCTTCCTGAGTCGTGTTGTTCGCATCCACTTCACCGGCGAGCCTGCCGCCCGACATGACCAGGATGCGGTCGCAGACGCCGAGCAGCTCGGGCATCTCGGACGAGACCATGATGACCGTCTTGCCCTCTTTAGCAAGGTCGAGGATCAGCTCATAGATCTCATACTTTGCGCCGACGTCGATGCCGCGCGTCGGCTCATCGAGCAGCAGCACGGTCGGCTCGGTCAGCAGCCATCTGCCGAGGATGACCTTCTGCTGGTTGCCGCCCGACAGCGAGCGGATCTTGGTCTCCTGCGTCGGGGTCTTGATGTGCATGGCGCCGATCGCCCAGTCGGTCTTTTCCTTCATCAGTTTATCGCTGAGGAAGGGACCCTTCTTATAGTTCTTCAGGCTGGAGATCGTCGTATTCTCGCGAATGTTCAGAATGCCGAAGATACCGGTTGCGCGGCGCTCCTCGGTGAGCAGCGCAAAGCCGTTTTTGATCGACTCGCGCGCGTTGCGGTTGCGGATCGGCTTGCCATCCAGTTTCATTTCGCCATGCTTACGCGTGGCGATGCCGAAGATGTTCTCCAGCAGCTCCGTGCGCCCCGAGCCGTCCAGACCCGCAACGCCGATGATCTCGCCGCGGCGCGCCTTGAAAGACACGTCATTCAGCTTGGAATAGAGCGCCGTAATATGTTCTGCCTCAAACAGCACGTCGCCGATCTCGTGTTTCTTCGGCGGATAGCGGTTGGTCAGCTCGCGCCCGACCATGAGGCGTATAATCTCATTCATGGTCAGCTCGGCGGCAGGGCGGGTTGCCACCCAGGTACCGTCGCGCATGATCGTGACTTCATCCGAAATGCGGAGGATCTCCTCCATCTTGTGCGAGATGTAAATGATCCCGCAGCCCTCTGCCCGCAGCATGTTGATGATGCGGAACAGATGCTCGACTTCCTGCTCGGTGAGCGAGGAGGTCGGCTCATCAAATACGATCACCTTGGCGTTGTAGGACACCGCCTTGGCGATCTCGACCATCTGCCGCTGCGAAACCGACATTTTGCTCATGACGGTCTTCGGATCGACATCCAGTCCGAGCTTTTTGAACAGCTCCTTGGTCGCGGCATACATCTTTTTCTCGCTTGTCAGCGGGATGCCGCGGGCGACCTTCGGAAATCTGCCCAGCCACATATTGTCCATGACGTTGCGCTTCAGCGCCTGGTTCAGCTCCTGATGCACCATGGCAATACCGTTCTCCAGTGCCTCCTTGGAGTTTGCGAAGTTGACTTCCCTGCCCTCCAGGTACACATGACCGCTGTCCTTCGTATAGACGCCGAACAGACATTTCATCAGCGTCGACTTGCCGGCGCCGTTTTCTCCCATCAGGGCGTGGACGGTGCCTGCTTTTACGGTCAGCGAAACGTTGTCCAGCGCCTTGACGCCGGGGAACGCCTTGTTGATATTCTCCATGCGGAGCAGCACATTGTTCTCTGCCCGCGCTCTCTCTGTTCTTTGTTCCATAGCAACCACCTAAATCAAAGTTTTGTAAAAGGGGCGGAATCCGCCCCTTTTACCCCTTCGGGCGCGAGCGCACGCCCGTTTGTCATCTCTGCTCAGTTCTCGCCCGTATACGTTGCGTAAGGAATGTTGACTCTCCAGGTGCCGATGACGTTTGCCGCCTCCACACCGTCGAAGGTTGCCTTGCCGTCACGGAAGTTCTTGGTGAGCTGCACCAGCACGTTTGCCATGCCGTCCGCATCCTGCTTGATCGTGCCGATCATCGAGCCGTTTGCAATCGCGTTCTTTGCCGCGTCGGTTGCGTCAACGCCGAAGACCGGGATGACCTTGCCGCTGCCGGTGTTGTAACCTGCTGCCTGGAGTGCGGAGATCGCGCCGAGCGCCATCTCATCGTTGTTGGCAATGACCAGCTCGATCATGTTGCCGTTTGCCTCGCTGTACTGTGCGAGCGCCGTGCTGAGGTAGTTGGTTGCAGCCGCAGAGGACCACAGACCGTCCTGGTCAACGAGGTACTTATCGGTGTTGGAAGGATCGTAGAACTCGAGGAACGGCTTGCCTGCCGCCGTGAGGACTGCGTTGCAGTCGTCCACGCCGTACTGGGTGCGGGCGATCGCCTCCATGTTGCCTTCCTGACCCTTGAACATGACGTAGCTGATCTTGCCGTCGCCGTTGAGGTCGACTTTGCCGTAGTTCTCAACAAGGTACTCGCCGATCATCTTGCCCTGCATGTGACCTGCCATCTCATAGTCGGTGCCGACGAAGACGCACTTGTCATAGCTGGATACGACCGACTCGTCAACCGAACGGTTGAAGAAGACGACCGGGATGTTGGCAGCCTTTGCGAGGTTGACGATGTTCTGCGCCGCGTCGTTCGAGCCGGTGTCAACTACGTTGACGATCAGCATCGAGGAGCCCTTGGCGATCGCCGTCTGGACCTGCTCGGTCTGCGTGGTCTGGTTGCCGTTTGCATCGTAGTTGTTGAACTCGATGTTGTTTGCCTTCAGGTAGGAGTCCATCGCCGTGCGGACGCTCGAGATGTACGTATCGCTGAAGGTGTAGTAGAAGACGGAGACTTCACCCGTCTTGCCCGATCCGCCGTTCTGGCCGCATGCTGCAAAGCTGAACACGAGAAGGGCTGCAAGAAGAATTGCCGTTAACTTTTTCATGGTCTGATCCTCCGAATAATTTTTTAGGGCGTCAAGCCCTTTTGACACCTTAATTATAAAAAATATTCGGTTTGATTGAAATAGAATTTCTTATGCACCTTGTTGAAAAATCAACGGCGAATTGTACATATAAGACGAATAAATGTTCTATTTTTTATGCAAAATTACTTAAAGCGATAAAGAATGCGCTGAATATCAGGGTCGTACATGTTCGATTTTGTCACAACGGTGGTTGCCGTATCGACATTTTTGTCGAGGGTTTTGCCCGCGATCGCGTCGCAGGCGGACGCCACGCCGAGGTAGCCCATCGCAAAGGGATTCTGCACGATCAGCGCGTCCATCTCCCCGGTCTCGAGCATCCCGACCGACACGACATTGCTGTCAAAGCCGACGGCATAGACTCCCGCCGCCGTGCCCAGCTCACGCATGGCGTAGCCGACGCCGAGCGTCATCCACTCGTTAAAGCCGACGATCACATTGATGTCTGGGTGCTCCCGCATCATGGACACGGCAGCGAGCTTGGCAATGTCTGCATCCGATGCGACATGCACCGAGGCGACGATCTCGATATTCGCCGCGTCGGCGGCGCGATCACGGAAGCCCTCCTCCCGGCTGCTGCCGTTTTCGGTATTCTCATCATAGTTGACAAGCCCGACCTTGAGCGGCTTTTCCGTGCCCATGCCGTCGAGCACCGCCTCGCAGACCATTTTTCCAGCCGCGTAGTTGTCGGTGCCGATGAAGCTCTCCGCCATCTCGGTATCGGCGCCGCTGTCGATCAGAATGAGCTTCACGCCCTTGCGCACGGCGTCCTCGAGGTGTTTTTTCGTCTCATAGCGGTCGATCGCCGAGAAGACGATCGCATTCGCGCCCGCCTCAACCGCCTCGTCGATCATGCGATTCTGCGTGGCGTAGTCCTCCTCGCTGTCCGGTCCCTCGTAGATCGCCGTCACGTCATTTTCCACGGCAGCGGCACTGACCCCGGCGCGCACGCTCTGCCAGAAGTCGGAGTCTGTCCCCTTGGTGATGACATAGATCGTCGTTTCCTTCGCCTTATAGGCGGCACAGGAGGTAAAGGCAAGACAGAGCGCAAGGCAGAGCGCCGCGCATACAGACAGTCGTTTCATACATCGGTCTCCTTTTCCACGCGCGGCAGCCGCACGGTCACGCAGGTGCCCGCGTCAAGCTCGCTGCGAATGCTGATGCCGTATTTATCGCCGAAGAAGATCTTCAGCCGGTCGTTCACATTCTTGATGCCGATGCCACTGGAATCGCTGCGCTCCTTTTTGAGGATCGCGGCGCACTGCGCCTCGGTCATGCCGACGCCGTTGTCCTCCACCTCGATGAGAATGTCGGCGGCGTCCGGGGCCGCCGCCTCTGGATCGCGGAAGACGCGCACGGTGATCACGCCGTCGTCCGGCATGTTGCCGATGCCGTGGTAGATCGCGTTCTCGATCAGCGGCTGGATCGTGATCTTGTTGCACAGGCAATCAAGCAGGCTCTCGTCGATCTCAAAACTGTAAGCAAAGCGATCGCGGTAGCGGTAGCTTTGAATGACAAGATAGCTCTCCGCATGGCGCAGCTCGTCCCGGATGGGGATCAGCTCGTGCCCGCGGCTGATGCTGATGCGGAACAGGCGGGCAAGCGCGCCGATCATCTTGATTGCGTCCTCGTTCTTCCCCTGCTCGCACATCCACTGGATCGAATCCAATGTATTGTAGAGAAAATGCGGATTGATCTGCGCCTGCAGCGCCTTCAGCTCGGTCTTGCGGAGCGAAAGCTCCTCCGCCTTGATCTGCGCCATCAGACCCTGCACCATGCCGACCATGTGCCCGAAGGAATCCGACAGCGTTTGCAGCTCGGTGACGGGCTCGTCCGCCCCGGTATAGGCATAGGTCTCCGCCGCACGCTCAAAGTCCTGCATCGCGCGCACAAGACGGTTGACCGGGCGGTTGACGATGCGGGCATAGAGCAGCACCGTCGCCGCAGCGATCAGCACGCAGCAGAGCAGCACGGCAGCCACAAAGCGGACGACTGCCTGCCGCCGCGAGGCGGCAAGCTCATCGGTGTAACTGACGCCGACGACGCGCCAGCCGTCCGACAGGGTCGAGACCGTGCGGATCGCGTCGTCAAAAACATGCGCGCCGTCTTCAAGCGCCGTCATCTCGTCCACGTTCTCCTCGCGGATCCCGGCGTACAGCATCTGCTGCTGCGGGTGGTAGACCATTTCGCCGTCCCGGTCGATCACATAGCAATAGCCGTGCCGCCCGAAACCGACATTGTCAATGTACTGCGCGATGCCCGAGAAGCTGAAATCCACGGCGATCGCCATATCGCTGCCGAAAACTGCGGGATCCATGCGGCGCGTCAATGTGACGACCCACGGATAATCATCTTCATACAGGTTGCCGACGTGCGGCAGCGAGATCACGAAATCCGCCGCGCTGTCGAAGGCGCGTGCGTCAAAGGAAAGGCTGCCCGCTGCCTGCGTTTTCACCTTTCTTCCGCCCGCCGAACATACCGCAAGGCTGCCGTCCCGCCGCCAGAGCATGACCGCCTCCACATCGGTATACAGACGAACCGCGACGTCCAGCTCGCCCGTGTCGGTCAGGCTCTCGTCCGTGACCTCGGCAGCGATACGGTCCAGCTTTTCTTCCATATTGTGCAGATAGTTTTCAAGCGCGGCTGCGGTCTGCCGCGTTGCCTGCTCGGCACGGGTCGAGGTGTCCGCCGTCATCGCCTGTCCGTAGACGGCGACAAAGCTGAACGCGCCGACGATCACAAAGACGGCGGCTGCCACGCCGAGCAGCGCCACCGTCAGCGTCGAAAGCCCGATGCGCCGCGTTTTCCGCATTTCTTTAGCTTTCATCCGTACTCCTGCTGTTTTCTCTCATTTTATTCGGCGAAATGCCGTAGTGCTTCTTGAAGCAATAGCTGAAATAATGCTGATCGCTGTAGCCGCAGCGCTCCGCCACCTCGAGGATCTTCATCGTCGAGCAGACGATGAGATCGTAGGCGTGCCGCATGCGGCATGCGGTGAGCAGCGAGACGAAGTTCTCGCCCTTGTTCTTCTTGATGAGGGCGCTGAGATAGTTGGGGCTGACGGCGAGGCGGGTGCTGACGTCGGTCAGCGTGAGCGACTCGTCGGCGTAGTCCGCCTCGATGATCGCCACGGCGCGGTCGCAGAGCAGCTGCGAGCTCTGCGTGCGGTAGCCCGAGATGATCTTGCGCGCATCCATGCACAGGCGGCGCAGCTCGTCCCGCACGGTCTCGCTGCGCTCGGCGAGACCGACGCGCGCATAGATCGGGGTTGTCCGCGACAAGCGCGGTCAGCGCCTCCTTCTGTGAGACCGTGCTGACCGTGCGGTAGACCGTCGCCAGGATCTGAATGACGAGATAGTCGCTGCTGCGCTGATTGGACTCGCGATACAGCTCCTCGAGGAAGGACGCGAGCGCCTCCTCCGTGCCGACCTTGAGCAGCTCCTCCAGGCGGAAGACCGACTTCTCGATGTACTCGTATTCGTTTTTTGAGCCGTGCTCCTGGTCGGTGATGTAGCGCAGGGGCGTTGCCCCCTCGGTGGAATAGCGGCGCGCCGTGACCGCCTCAAAATAGGCGGCGGCGCTCTGCGAGATCGAGGTGAACAGGCGGCTGATACCGACCGTGCAGGTCTCGCTGTAGAGCTTTGCGGCGCTCTGCACGAGGTCCTGCATCGCGATGCGGAAGTTCTCGCTGTTGTCCTTGTCGGAATAGGCAAAGATCACGACCCGCCCGTTGACTAAGAAGACGCAGACCGAAATATACTTTGAGAGAATGGTCTCGGTGAGCGGGATATGCCGCGCTGTAGTTCGGTTCTGCCCGTCCGCGCCCCTGAATTTCGCCACGGCGACGCAGAAGCGCTTCGGCGGGGTCTCGAACAGCCCGATCTCGGCGGCGCGGGCATAGAGCACCTCATCGCGCTCAAAATCATCACTCGTGCCAAGCAGGAGCGGCAGCAGAAATTCGGTCTCCGCCAGCCGCTTTTCCGTCTGCGGATCGGCGCCCGCATGGCGCAGCTCCTCCAGGCGCGCATCCATTTTGGCGCGGATGTGCCCCAGTTCCTCGGACAGCTCGGCAGCGGAGATCGGCTTGAGCAGATAGCTGATGACATTATAGCGGATCGCCTCCTGCGCATAGCCGAAATCGTCATACCCGCTGAGGAAGACGATCTGCGTCGCGGGGCAGACCTCGCGCACCCGGCGCGCCAGCTCAATGCCGGTCATCAGCGGCATCCGGATGTCGGTGATGAGCAGATCCGGCTCGTACTGCTCGACCGCCTCCAGCGCTTCCACGCCGTTTTCGGCGTCTGCCACGACGGAAAAGCCGAGCCCCGCCCAGTCGATCCTTTGCAGGATAGCCTGCCGCAGCTCGATCTCATCGTCCGCAAATACGACTGTGTACATACCATGCCCTCCGTCTTTTTGGTTACTACCTATTATTATATCGGAAAGCCGCCAAGTTTTCAACATAAAAAAATCAGACGGTGATGCCGTCTGATTTTTGCGGGAGGAAAGCGCAAACCCGTAGAGAGCGACCGTCGAATCACCCGTCGCGTCCAAGCCTTCCCCCCCTTGGGGGAAACCAAAGATAGTGCCCGCGCTTTTAGTTCACGCCGTAGGGCTTATAGGGGGAATCGCCGACCACGGTCGTACCGTAGATCTCGCCGTCCGTGCCGAAGGCATATTCAACGCGCACCGACGGCACAAAATGATTGTCGTCGGCAAAATACTGCACGGTGAGCACATGTCGCCCGTCCGTCTCTATGCGATGCGCGGCACGCACGGCATAAAAAATGCCGCCGAGGCCGCCGGAATACACCCATCGACGACCGTTTTCATCCGTCGTCGAAAACCTCCCGACAAGCTCCCGCGGGAAGCCGAACAGCCGCTCGGCAAGGTCGGCAAAGGTGTCCTCCGCCATCTTATCGTGGTTGCCGTAACGGTCGACAATGTAGTTTACCGGAAACACGCCGCAGTTTTCCGCATTCCATGCGCCGTATGCGGGATAGTGCCAGATATAGCAGGACGCAAGCAGCTCGGAGTAGGTCTCGGCGCAGCTGTCGCAGCTCTCTCCGTTCGCGGGATATACCGCGTCGCGCGGGTCGTCACCGAGGAAGGTCATCGCCAGGTCGCGCAGTTCTTCAACCACCGTCTCATACCGCCCGGGCGGCAGGGTGTCAAGCCCCGACGCATCGACCGTGAATGTAAACAGCAGCCTGTTGATGCCGACCTCCGGTTCGAGACGCGCGATGCGATAGTCCGAGATTTGCACCGTGTCAAACTCGGCGATCTCCGTAGTATTCTCGCCGAGGAACCGACCTAAGAAGGCACGCGTCCTGTCGGAATAAGTGCCGTCTGCATTCAGTTTTTCCCAGTCGGCAAGTGAGGTGATCGCATCCCCGGATGCGGATTCGGTTGTTTCGGTTGTTTCGGGCGGTGCGGTTGTTTCAGAGGTCTGCGCGGCAGGCTCCGTCTGTGTCGTCAGCGAAGTCGGCAAATCGGTTGCGGGCGCGTCCGAATGCATCGGCTGCTCCCCGCCGCAGGCGGCGAGTGCCGCCGCAAGCGCGGCGACGGTCAGAATAAGCAACAGTTTCTTTTGCATGGTATCCCTCCCATTCACCCTGTATATCGTCAGTTTCCCTGTATGGTTTCAGTATAGCACAAATGGGAGAAAGTGTCAAGTGCTGTGTGTACCAATCGGTACGCCTGCTCTTTTACACCTCCGGGTTGGTCCGCACGCCGCAAGGCTCATAGGGGGAATCGCCGACCACGGTCGTACCGTAGATCTCACCGTCCGTGCCGAAGGCATACTCGACGCGCACCGACGGCACAAAATCATTGTCGTCGGCAAAATACTGCACGGTGAGTACATGCCGCCCGTCCGTCTCTATGCGATGCGCGGCACGCACAGCGTCAAAGCCGCCGCCGAGGCTGCCGACATACACCCATCGGCTGCCGTCCGCATCCGCCGTCGAAAGCGCCGGTACAAGCTCCCGTGGAAAGCCGAACAGCCGCTCGGCAAGGTCGGCAAAGGTGTCCTCCGCCATCCGATTGTCGTCGCCGTAGCGCTCAACAATGTAGTTTACCGGGAGCCAACTGTAATTCTCCTCATTCCATGCGCCGTATGCGGGGTAGTTCCAGACATAACAAGAATTGAGCAGCTCGTAGTAGGTCTTACGGCAGCTGTCGCAGCTCTCTTCCGCCGCGGGATATGCCGCGGCGCGCGGGTCATCGCCGAGGAAGAACATCGCCATGTCGCGCAGCTCTTCAACCACCGTCTCATACCGCCCGGGCGGCAGGGTGTCCAGCCCCGAGGAATCGACGGTGAATGTGAACGACAGTGTGCCTATGCTGCTCCCGTCCTCCGGCTCACGGCGCGCGATGCGATAGTCTGAGATCTGTACCGTGTCAAACTCGGCGATCCCGGTGGTGTTCTCACCGAGAAATCTGCCTAAAAAGGCGCGCATCCTGTCGGAATAGGTGCCGTCCGCATTCAGTTTGTCCCAGTCGGCAAGCGAGGTGATCGCGTCCACGGATGCGGATTCGGTCGTTTCGGTCGTTTCGGTCGCTTCGGTCGTTTCGATTGTTTCAGAGGTCTGCGCGGCAGGCTCCGTCTGTGTCGTCAGCGAAGTCGGCAAATCGGTTGCGGGCGCGTCCGAATGCATCGGCTGCTCCCCGCCGCAGGCGGCGAGTGCCGCCGCAAGCGCGGCGACGGTCAGAATAAGCAACAGTTTCTTTTGCATGGTATCCCTCCCATTCACCCTGTATATCGTCAGTTTCCCTGTATGGTTTCAGTATAGCATATATGGGAGAAAGTGTCAAGCATGCGTGCCGCCGACGATGTCGCAGTACGCGCCGGAGGTCACACGCCAGACCAACGCATAGAGCGCGGCGAAGACTGCAAAGCTCACCCCCGTGGTAGCAGCAAACAGCCCGGTGTTGTACATGCCGAAAAGCGTGAGCAGTTTGGCAATCATCGGGAAGGCGCAGTTGAGGTGCACCCCTGCCAGGAGCAGCGGCAGGAAGAACACGGTCAGCATCTGTGAGTTGACGCTCCGCCGGATCTCCCGTGCGGTCATGCCGACCTTCTGCATGATGGCAAAACGCGACGCATCCTCCGCCGCCTCGGTGATCTGCTTGTAGTACAGGATCAGCACGGCGGCACAGATAAAGACCGCCGACAGCAGAATGCCGAGGAAGAACAGACCGCCGAACGAGCCGTAGAAGTCTCCACGCGCAACCGCGCGGCTGTCGCAGAAGAATTGCGCATAGCCGTACTGTTCTTTTGCTTCATCCGTCCCGAACCGACGCAGCAGCGCGCGCCAGAGCGCGGTCTGCGCGTCGTCGTCCGCCGCCGTGTCAAAGGTGCAGATATAGCGCGCGTTGCCGCTTTTCGGATAAACGGTAAAGTTCTCCTGAAAATCCGTCGGCTCGACGCCAGCGTCCGCCGCCTCGGCAAGCACAAGTGCGCGCACAGCGTCGGTATCCGATGCCGATGCGTCCGTCGTCTCATCGTCCCAAAAAACAAATTCAACGCGCATATCCTCCGGATAGCGGGTGCGCACCACGTCCTCTTCACCGAAATAGAGACAGGTGGTGGAGGAAATCATCACCAGCACCATCGTGGCGAGAATGCAGACCGAGGCAAGCCCTGCGCCGTTTTGCTTCATGCGGAACGCCATCGAGGAGACCGAGACGAAATGCGCGGGCTTGTAATAATACCGCTTATTCCTTTGCAGCAGGCGGCAAAGCAGAACAGACCCCGCAATAAACACAAGATATGTTCCCACAATGACCATCAGCACAGCAAGGAAAAACAGACCGATTGCGGCGATGGGGTCTTTGATGGTGATTGCCAGCGCATACGCACCGAGAATCAGCAAAAGCCCGAGCACGCCGAGAACAGGGTTGGCACGCGGCGGCTTCTCGCCGAGATTTTCGCTCTTGGTGAGCGTAACGGTGTCTGCAAAGCCGATGCGGCGGAGCGAATCAAGAAACAGCAGAAGGAAGATGACGCCGAAAACCAAAGTCGTCTCGCCCAGCCCCGCACCCGAGAGGCGAAGGCTGTAGTTCACCGTGCCGCCCGTGATGCGATAAAGCCCCAGTTCCGCCAGTTTGGCAAGCGCCGCGCCCGTGAGCAATCCGACCGAGAGCGACACGGCAACGGAGAGCAGCGTCTCCCAGAAAAGAATAGCGGCAAGGCTGCGCTTGCCCATGCCGAGCACGCTGTACAGCCCGAATTCACGCCCGCGCCGTCTGGTCAGAAAAGCGTGCGTGTAGAACAGGAACAGCGCTGCGAACACGGCGATGACAAAGCTGCCGAGTTGCAGAATGACGCGCAGCGTCGCGCCGCCGGAGATCTTGTCAAGCCCGACATCGCCCGCGAGGAAGAACAGAATATACTGCACCGCGCCAACACCCGCAGCGGTCAGCAGGAAGGGGAGATAAAACCGGCGGTTGCGGCGGATGCCGTCCGCGGCAAGGCGGATATACAGCGTTTTCATTCGGCTTTTCCTCCCGCAGCCAGCAGCGTCAGCGTATCGCTGATGCGGCGGTAGAACTGCTCGTCGCTGCCGTCGCCGCGGTAGAGCTGGTGGAACCCCTCGCCGTCCCGGATGAAGAGCACGCGCCCCGCCGTGCTCGCCGCGCGCACCGAGTGCGTCACCATCAGGATGGTCTGCCCGAGGCGGTTGATCTCGCCGAACAGGCGCAGAAGCTCATCGGTCGCCTTGGAATCCAGCGCGCCGGTCGGCTCGTCGGCAAGCACCAGCTTCGGCGCGGTGATCAGCGCGCGGGCGACCGCGCAGCGCTGCTTCTGCCCGCCCGAAATCTCGTAGGGGTACTTCTTGAGGATGTCGGTGATGCCGAGACGTCCCGCCACCGGCAGCATGCGCCCGTTCATCTCCGGGTACTTCTTCCCCGCCAGCACGAGCGGCAGATAGATGTTGTCCTCCACCGTCAGCGTGTCCAGCAGGTTGAAATCCTGAAAGACAAAGCCGAGGTTGTCTCGGCGGAAGGCGGCAAGCGCCGCATCGCCGACGGCGGAAAGTTCCTTGCCGTCCAGCACCACGCTGCCGCCTGTCGGCTTATCGAGCGCCGCCAAAATATTCAGCAGCGTGGTCTTTCCCGAGCCGGATTCGCCCATCACGGCGACGTATTCGCCCGCATCGACCTTGAAGGTGACGTTCTTCAGCGCCTCCACGCTGCCGCCGCCGAAACGCTGGACATAAACTTTTTTCAGATTGTTGACTTCAAGCATATACATGAATAATTCCTCCGTTCATATCTATGGCAGAGAAAACAGAACGTGCAATTCTGTATGGCGATTTAATGCTGAACGCTTACAGAGAAACAAAAGAAGCGTTCTTCCTGATGCTTGCGGAATCTTTTCTCGGAAGAATGGAGAATGATATTTGCTACCGCGGCGGAACCGATGATCAGATTATTGCCGTTATGGATAAAAATCTTTACGCAAAGAAACTGCTGGAAGAAGCGAGAGAAAAAATGAGCCTTTGTACAGAGCTTTTGACCGCTACTCCGAAGGAGTTCGGCAGAATATTCTCAAATATAACTTTGACTACCGCGCGGATGCTACCGATGGTAGGCGAGCCGAGCTTCTGAAAAATCCCGAATACAGGGCTGTCCTGGACAAATACAGATAATCTCACCCGTAAAAAGCAGTTTTACAAAGGTTCAGACACTTTTGACCGTGCCGGAAAGAGACAGATACTTGTCAAAAATTTCGGACAGATAAGAGAGAAAACAAAAACAGCACCCAACAGGGTGCTGTTTTTGTTCTGGTTGCGGAGGCAGGATTTGAACCTACGACCTTCGGGTTATGAGCCCGACGAGCTACCGGACTGCTCCACTCCGCGATATCCGATGCTCCTTAGAGCTTATATATAATACCACATGCAGCGGCACAAGTCAATACCCTTTTGTATTATTAAGGTCAACGATCCCGGGTCGGCGCATGCCTGCCCGGGATCGCAGGTCTATTTTACTTGCACAGCTCTGCTGCGGTTTTGGATGCAACGATGGCGTTATTGAGAACAAGCTGGATATTGCTCTCGAGCGAGTCGCCGCCGGTCAGCTCGACTACGCGGGCCAGCAGGAACGGAGTGGTCTCCTTGCCGTGGATGCCCTGCTCCTTGCTCTCGGCAACCGCCTGCTCGATGGCTGCATCGATGACAGCCTTGTCCATCGCGTACTGCTCGGGGATGGGATTGGTGACGAGCATGCCGCCCTTCATGCCCAGCTCCTGCTGCGCCTTGAACATTGCGGCCAGCTGCTCCGGAGTATCGACGCGGTAGTCAACGCCGAAGCCGCTGCTGCGAGTGTAGAACGCAGGCAGCTCGTCTGTGCCATAGCCGATGACCGGAACGCCCTTGGTCTCGAGATACTCGAGCGTGAGGCCGAGGTCGAGGATGCTCTTTGCGCCTGCACACACGACCATTACCGGCGTGCTTGCAAGCTCTTCGAGGTCGGCGGAGATGTCCATGGTGGTCTCGGCGCCGCGGTGTACGCCGCCGATGCCGCCGGTCGCGAACACCTTGATGCCGGCCATGTGTGCGATGATCATGGTCGTTGTGACGGTCGTTGCGCCGTCTGCGCCGCGTGCGACGATCGCTGCCAGGTCGCGGCGCGAAACCTTCGCTACCTTGCGGCCGGACTTGCCCAGATACTCGATCTCTTCGGGGGACAGGCCTGCCTTGAGTCTGCCGCCGATGATCGCGATAGTTGCAGGAACCGCGCCGTTTTCGCGTATCGTTTTCTCAACGAGCATAGCTGTTTCCACGTTTTTGGGATAAGGCATGCCGTGGGAAATAATCGTGCTCTCAAGTGCTACGACGGGCTTGCCGTCTGCCAGTGCCTGCTGAACTTCGGGTGAGATGTCAAGATATTTATTCATAGCTAAACTCCTTCTTTTTCATTTCTGAAAAGTGTATTATACACACGAAATCCCATCCTGTCAAGTGTTTTTAGAGGCGATTTTTTAGAGGCGCATTGACGCACCTACGGATACATTTATGTTAGTGCCCGGTTCGGGGGTGCGGAGGAAACCGTGAGTGCCTCGCAGCCCAGTAGTACGCTGCTAATTTTTCCGCCGCACCCTTTTTGTCTTCCCCTTGCGGAGCTTGAGGGGAAGACAATGGGGTGCAGACAAAGTTTTGCACTAATATAGCACAATCTAATGTATGGCGAAACGTTACGGTTTCCGCCAATGTTCCGAACCGGGCTACCAGAGATATACGTATCCGTGACTGCGTCAATGCGCCACTAAAAAGCTACGGTGATGACGGTGCCTTTGCCGGGGGCGGAGACGACGTTAATTTTCGCGTTGTGCAGCGCGGCGGCGTGCTTTACGATCGAAAGGCCGAGGCCGGTGCCGCCGACCTCCTTGGAGTGGCTCTTGTCAACGCGGTAGAAGCGCTCGAAAATGCGCTCCTGCTGCTCGGGCGGAATGCCGATGCCGTTATCCTCGACCGTCAGCAGCGCCGAGCCGCCCTCGCGCCGAACGTTGACTTTGACAAAGCCGCCGGGGCGGTTATATTTTATCGCGTTCTCGCAAAGGTTGTGAACTATCGCGTCGAGAAGCTGCGGAATGCCGTTTACAACGGCGCTCTCGCCGCTGACGGAGAGCGAAACCTGCGCACTTTCGGCCGCCTGCGAGAGGTTATCGGCCTGGCGGCGCGCGACGGCGAGCAGATCAACATCCTCGCGCTGCATGTCCTCCGCGCCCTCGTCGAGGTGCGAAAGCTTGATGATGTCCTCGATGAGCGCAATCATGCGCTTTGCCTCGGACCGGATCTGGCTGAGAAAATGCGGAACGTCCTCGGGCTTGACGATGCCGTTTGCCAGAAGCTCCGCGCAGCCGGATATGGTGTGCAGCGGCGACTTCAGCTCGTGCGAGACGTTGGCGGAGAACTCGCGGCGAAGCTGCTCGGCCTGCTCCTTCTCGGTGGTGTCGAGCATCAGGAGCACGGCGCCGGTGACCTTATCGCCGGAGGTGACGGGGCTTGCGTAGAGCCTGTAGCTCACGCCGCCGAGGCACGCGTGCGCCTCGCAGTGCTCGCCGCCGAGCGCCTTTTCGCTCAGCTCGCGCAGCTGCGGCACGGCGCTGACGGCGCAGATATCCTTGCCGATGCAGTAGCGGCTTATGTCGAGGATGTGCGTTGCCGAGCGATTGATGCTCAGCACGCTGCCCTGCTCGTTGAGCAGGACCAGACCCTCGGTCATGTTGCCGGTCGCGGCCTCGAACTCGTCGCGGCGGCGGCGCAGCTCGGTCTCCTGCTCGCGCAGCTGATTTTGCTGGCTTCTAAGCTTATCGGTCAGCGGCTCAAGCTCGGGATATGTTTCGATCTTGTCGGCATTGTCGAGGCTCAGCTCGTTGAGGGGCTTGACGATGCGCTTTGACATGCGCGATGCCAAAAACAGCGACAGCAGCAGCGCAAGCAGCGCAATGATGATGACCGGCTGGATCATGCCGAGGATCAGCGTCAGCGGCGTGTACTGCATGTCCGAAATGCGCACGACCGTGCCGTCGGGCAGGCGGTCGGCGGAATATAGCTGGCGCTCCATGAGCGTCGTGGAGTAGCGCATGCTCTCGCCGTGGCCGGTTTTCAGCGCCTGCTGCACCTCTTCGCGGTCGGCGTGGTTTTCCATGCCCGACTGCTGCGCCTGACTGTCGAACAGCACCGTGCCGTCGGCGGCGATCCAGGTTATGCGGCAGCCGTCGATGTCCATATCATTAAAATAATCCGCGCCGGCGGACTCGACGCCCTGCGCGGCAAGGTGGGTCTGCATGTTGAGCTGATCCATCTGCTTGTTTGAAAAATACTCGTAAAGCACGCCCGTGATGAGAACGAACGATGCCAGCAGCACCACGGCCGCAACGGCGAAGATCGAGCGAAAAATGCGTTTGGTCATTGCCGCTACACCTCCAGTCTGTAGCCCACGCCGCGAACGGTGCGTATATACTTGCCGCAGGAGCCGAGCTTCTGGCGCAGCGTGCCGACGTGGACATCAACCGTGCGCGTTTCGCCCAGAAAATCCTCGCACCAGACCGAGGACAGCAGCTGCTCGCGCGTGAACGCCCGGCCGGGGTTTGTCATGAATGTGCGCAGCAGCTCAAACTCCTTGAGCGTGAGCTGGATGCGGATGCCGTCGGCCGTAACGATGTGCTCGCCGAGGTTCATCTCAAGGCCGCCGACGCGGATCAGCTTCTGCTTTTCCGCCGCGCGGCCGCTGCGGCGCAGCACCGCACGAACGCGCGAGGCCATCTCCATCATGCCGAACGGCTTTGCAAGATAGTCGTCCGCGCCGAGGTCAAGGCCGATGACCTTGTCGTACTCGTTGCCCTTGGCCGTCGCCATGATCACCGGGATGTCGGCCGTGCGCGCGTCGGCTTTCAGGCGCTTGAGGATCGATATGCCGTCCTCGCCCGGCAGCATGATGTCGAGCATTATTAGCTCAGGCACAGTGTCGGCCAGGGCCGTGTAAAACTCCTTTGCATTTTCAAAGCCCACCGCCCGGAAGCCCGAGGCGTTGAGCGTGTATATCATCAGATCGCGGATGCCTGCGTCGTCTTCAACACAAAATATCATTGTCATTACCTCGCTTTGCCTTAATTTTAATTGTAAAGCGTAATGTAAAATACCATCCCAATGTAAAATCCCCGTAAATTCTTTTTAGTTGCGATTTTTTAGAGGCGAATTGACGCAGTCACGGATACGCATATTGCGGTTGCCCGGTGTCGAAACATTGGCAAAAACCTTAGCTGCTACGCAACCCGGTAGTGCGTTGCAAAGTTTTTTGCCGCACCTTGTAGGGAACGGATTTATCCGTTCCGCGTGTTATGGTTTTGTCGGCACCCTCCGGTCGGGCTGACGCGAAAACCGTATCGGTATCAGTGCTGACGCGCCTCTAAAAAACCGCTTGCGGCAGATGAGGTGTAAATAAATCCGCGCCGTAGGCGCTACTTTGTTACAATATGTATCGGTTTCGTCGGCAGCTCCCGGTCGGGATACCGCAATATATGTATTTGTACAATGTGAATGCGCCTCTAAAAAAGCGCCACTGAAATAATGTGGCGGTTAGCACCGCAGATTTAATAACACCTCATCCGTCACCAAAGGTGACACCTTCCCCTCAAGCTACGCAGGGGAAGGCTTTTTAGTGGCGCACAAACACCGATACCGATACGGTTTTTGCGGTTGCCCGACCTGGAATTGCCGTCAAAACCGTAGCAGGCGGAACGGATAAATCCGTTCCCTACGAGCGACCGCTGGCCGCAGTGAAGAGCTAACAGCTGATAGTTAATAGCTGTCAACCCCTCGGCAGCAAGCTGCCTGCTCCCCTTGACAGGAGAGCCAATGGGGTGTGCTGCAAAATTTAGCAGCGCACTTATGTAGCGCGAGGCAACCACGGTTTCCTTCGCAGTTCCGAACCGGGCTACAGCAAAAAATGTATCCGTAGGTGCGCTAAATCGCCTCTAAAAAGCCTCTAAAAAGCGGACGAATTGCGAGATGTGGTAGCCGTCGATAAAGCGGTGGTTGACCTCCAGCGACATGCCAAGCACCTTGCGGCCGCTGCCGTCATCGACGAACTTTCCCCAGGCCACGCGCGGTATCGCGTCGTCGGGGTCAAACGTGCGCTCATGCGAAAGCGAGGTAATGTCGAGCCAGGGCAGGCATGAGATGAAAATGAGGTTTTTGCCCTCCATGCTCATGTCGATAAAACAATCCTGCTCCCGGCTCCTACGCTTCGCCTCGCGGCAGAACTCGGCAATGTCGCCCTCGCAGGGCATGGTGACAATGTGAAACTGCTCCGCACCGGGCTTGAGATCGGTAAAGCTCGGCATCAGCGCGTCAAAAAGCACGATCTCGCCGTCGAGCTTTGCATACCTGAACGCCTCAACGGAGTTGATGGACTTAGTTACGAGGTAAGTCATCACCATGTAAAACGACAGCGAATTCTCCTTTGCAAAATTATACGCGCGTGTCACATCAAGGCGAAACGCGACATTGTAAAACGGCTGATCGGCAGCGGAAAAGAACTCGTACATCTCCCTGCGCGGCCAGCTTGCGTAATCGATCACTTTGTAATCCATGGCTACCTCCGTTCATCAAGGCCGGAAAGCAAAATTTGTCTCAATATACAGCAACATTTTATCTCAGCACCACATTGCCTGTCAACGCCAGGCTGACTTTTGCGCGGTAAGCAAAGTCGTATATATGCAAAAAGACCGCTACTAATGTAGCGGTCTTCTGTGTTGGCATTGACCTATCTTCCCGGTCCG
>ENA-UONW01001923-UONW01001923.1-human-gut-metagenome-genome-assembly--contig:-CS52-NODE-1923-length-22356-cov-4.881530_pt1 | contig 22356 bp, 11 predicted proteins | sample MGYA00242463_ERZ724010 | MGnify/ENA metagenome assembly ERZ724010 | reverse complement strand
TGGTCTTCCATGCATTCCAGCAGATTCTCTGCTGAACAAAGTTGACTTTCTGGTCACCGCCGCTTGAACCAATATACCATCCAGTATTATCCGCATCTACCGGCTTCTTGCCGTTGCTGTAGTTGGCTACATAAGGATATATAAAGACACCGTCGACAATCTCTGGTTCTGCCTCCTCAGTACAGAAATGAGGTGACTGGACCAGGAACGTGTAATCGGCTGGTTTTTCCGGAGTAGGTACCTGAGAATAGAGATAATCGCTGATGCCTTGCTCCAATCGGCTGAGTGCTGAGGCATAATCGGAATAGCCCCATGAACCTGGATCCATGCCTTCGCTTATCTCGTCATACAGACTCTGAAGTGCGTCGGCACCAGGATATGTCTCCTGAGCACCGAGAAGCTTCTCGGCACGTCTCAACTGCTTCTCAATCAAAGGAACAGATGCCATTGCTTTCTGAGCATCAGATAGAGCAGTCTGCATTTCCGTTATGGCATTTCGTGCTTCATCAACATCAAGTGGCTCATAACCTTCTCCGTACATCATGACAAGGTCGTACAGAATATTGCCAAGTCCCGGATAATCAACGAGGTTGATGTCGGCATATTCCAGCAAAGAGTTTGCTGTTGCATTAACTTGGATCTTAACAAGGTCCAAAGCATCAGTAACTTCAGGATCATACAATTTTGCCAAAATGAAACCATCGAAGCAAACCTTCTTATCCAGCCATCTTGCATTATACTGCAAATAAGTGTATTGCTCAGAATCAAAGAAGAAGCTGGTCTTTGCCCAAGTGTTTGCACCTATATAATTAGCAAAACCGTAAGAACTTTCACTTTTGTCCTCACCATTTTTACCCAAAAGGGTCTTACCATTATGTACAACTCCGTTTTTGTCTGTTCCTACAAACTCATTCTGTCCACCATCTGTAGAAAGTACAGATGTAAGCGACACGACAGGCACATATTGGCTGTTAGGTGACTGATCTTTCAACCAGAATGACATGTAGTACTTGTTTCCTGGCTCTACATTCCATCTTTGAACAATAGATTTTGTTCCGGTTGCGCCTTCAGCTCCGATAGCCTTGATATAGGCACCTCCATCATATCCACCTTCCTTATTCCACTGGAAATGACTTGTGGTCATCGGTGCATATCCTCCGACTGTCCAACCGTTGATTTCTCCAGATTCAGTTACACTGTTGAAACTCGGGTTAGTAATAAGGTTTACTCCCAACAGCCATTTCTTTCCTTCAAATTCGACAGTATCACCGACTTGAAGATCCTGGTCTGTCAATTGCGCACGAGCAGTAAAAGTCGCTGCGCTGATAGCCAACATTGTGGCAATAGATAAAAATTTTCTCATTTTAATTTAGAATAGGTTAATTTTATAAGGTAAGTAAGTTACATCTTGTTTTTCATAATTTTTCAGTAAGAAATGGAAGGATTAAAGAAAAACGCTGTTATCTTTAAGAGCCTTCCAAATCTTTCAAAAACAACCAAACCAACTTATGAAGTGCTAATCAAAATATTAATCCATATTTAGATACTACGAGTGTATGACCTTGATGGCCTTAGAACCAACCTTTATTATATATATACCTTGTGGCAGTCCTCTGAAATCAACACGCAAAACATCTTCTGCTTCATATTGTATTGAGGTATTCACTTTAACACCGCAAGAATTATATATTTCAAGCGCTCTACTGTCAACTCCATAAATAAATACAGAGCCATTATCCATTACAACTTCAGGTTCATCGCCAGATACAGTTTCTACACTGTTAACATAATCACGGATGTAAAACATCAAGCGTGGATGTGCAACCTTATTACTGTATTCTTTGGAAGCAAACTCAGTGTTTCCCTTACCGTCAGAAGCACGCTTGTCCTGATTTATCTGGAACGTAACGGCTTTTCTTCCATTCTCGTGCTGTTTTGCAACATAAGTGCCGACGTCAAAAGAGACAGTTCTGCTCATTTCATCATTCCAATCAGGTATTATGCACTGTTTTGAATCAAGAAGCTGAAATAATTGATATGTAGGTTTGTTTGCCCAATCAATCGTATTCTCTTTCCAAGTTGTCGACATCGAAGGGTAAATATTCCATTTTACTTCAGGCGCATTAGCTGAAGCTGATGTAACATACATCAGAAGCTTTGATTTTTCTACAACAGCATCTGTGCCTACTTCTTCATCTTTCGGCAAAGGGAACATCAAGTATGCTCGCCTTGTGTATCCGCTTCCGTCTGTCTTGACTACAAGCGAAGGTTGATCACCATAGTTCTCAGAAGGCTTGCCGTCAAAAACATAAGCATCTGCTGATGCAGGTACACTGTAAATAGGGTCAGTAATCTTTACCGAGCACGAGGCCTCGATATTTTCGTTTATACGTGCTGTAATCACAGCCTCACCTTGTCCGACGGCAACAATCATTCCATCCTTGCTGACCAAAGCTACATTCTCATTACTGCTGTACCACGACGGAGTGTTGTTCGTTGCATTAGAAGGCATAACCTGAGCATGCAGCGTTTTGTATGGCATGTCGTAGTTCAAATCTATAGACGTATAATCAAGCTGGATATCCTCTGCCGAAACATATACAGAATCCGGAGTATTGACGTCAATGTCATAATTGCTTGTAGCTCCTTTGTAATGCACATCCGTATTAAACTTGCATTTCAAGGTCTTGTATCTTAGCTTTGGCATCTTTACATATACGGTCATTGAATCCAAAGAATATGACGGATCAGCAAAATGCGCTTTCACATTCTCAGTATTTGTCGATGTGAACAATGCAGTACAAGGCTCAGAGCATGTTAATTCAATATCTCCAATCTTAAGTGTTCCTTTTTTGTGGAAAACAGCACCCAACACATTCAATGTATGATTATATACAGCCTGTATTGTATCACTATTGACTGTAGTCAAGCTGTCCATTGCTTCTTTTGCAGAATCAATGCTGTATGTGTTCGGCATAATGTAATAAATGTATTTTCCGTTATCAGGCTTAACACCATGGTCGAGCCACAGCTTAAATACATTTTTCTTTACAATGCTTTCATCATAATAACTCGTTATGCTTTTCCAAATACCCTGCTGTTCATTATTACGCAAAGTAATAGAACCTTTTTCCGGGAAATAATAACTGATGCCATCATGATTGACCCACTCCAAATCATCGTATTCACGTTCACCATATGAAGGGTAGGCCACAGTACCATCCGATTTTGCTATTTGAACTTTTCCGTTCAACAGACATTGATTCACTGTTGTATTAATTGGACTTGCATTGGTAGAACTAATATCGTTGCCCATACAAACAATTTCTTTATCGAAAAAGAACCAAGACTTTTTACCGGATGTGTTGATATTATTTGTATTATCTACCATCTGATATGTAGTAACACCATATATACTGTCTGAAACACCTCCAGCAAAACTGCTCTGTCCGTTCTGTCCCCATGCTCCAGGCTGAGGAACTTTAGTAAGCGCAGGCGTTGTAGTTCCAGGAATATGGCTCCAATCCCAAACAGGATAAATATCTACATACTCATCACCACGCATGACAATCTGTGTGCCTCCTTCTGTTATGAAGTACCCCTTTAGATTTTCTCCATTTCCATTTTCGCATCTTCTTGTACGCTTAGATGCCATACGCACGTCAATTGTATATTCAGGTCTTTGATGCAACGTATAATCGGCTCTCCAGAAATGTCTATTATATGATTCCAATCCATACGAAACGGACTCTTTTCCACTTATTCGTTTTACAGCCTCATCATATTTATTGATGTTCGCCGGATCCAACTTCTTCATACTTTCAAGACTTGATGTAAAACTGGAACGGTTTGTTCCACCCTTACGTGCCATACCGCGACCAATGGCATTATACATCATATAATGACCACGAATGGTAGGGATGTATGCTTTCAGCAGAAAGTTAGAAATCAAGTCCATATTATCGCCGCCAGCATACTCTGTACCAACAAGAAAGAAAGACACTTTCAAAGTCGCATTCAATACCGACTCACCGTACCCGCCGATGTACAACTGAGGACCATGCTGCAAGTAAGAATAATCACTTTGCATTCCTTCACCTGTATTGAATTTCAATGGATAATAAAATTGTTCCACTGAGAAATCCAAAGTTTCCTTGTCTTCCTGCAATGTGGAACGATAAATCCACTGCAGAGCAATGTCCATCTTGTTGGCGCCAGAACCTTGAGAGCCAGGCTGATCCGGGCCCTTGCTTATATCTTTCATGCGCTTCAAGATTTTACTTTCAAGTTCTTCTGGAACTTTTTCTTTACCTGCACGCAGCAAACATAGATTCAGTCCCATTCTCTGTGGCCATCCTATTTCCTGATTGAACCAATTGGTACTCCAAGGATTTGCATCATACCAATAGTTCAACATGTTCACTAACGCCTTATGCAGCTCCTCATCACCATAATAAGTACTTTTGGGCGATATATAAGATATAGCCATGTATCTCATTCTGTCAAGATGGTAATTAGGGGCCCAGTTGGTCTGACTTGTACTTTTGTAATTTATATCAGGAAAAGAACCGTCAGCTTTAAGACTCTTAAGGTATTCCCCTGTTTTTCCGTCTTCATATGTAATGCTTGCATTTGAGAGTTGCTGATCGACAACATTCTGGATTATTTTTTCGAAAACAGTCTGTGTTTCCGATGCAGACATGGGATATGCAAGCATCAGAAATGAAGATAATGCAAATAGACATTTCAATCCAGCCTTCGATATACAGATTCTATAAAATCCCATAAAGCCAATTTTAGAATCAGTATTTGATGTACTATTACTATTTGTTTTCATAGAATGAAGATTTTAATTGTTGGTCAACATGCGATGTTTGTTTAAGGTGCAGCAGATAAACTGCTGCACCGTTGTCAGCCACGGAAAAACACCTAAAATCCGTACCGTTCAAAAAATAGTTAAGGTTTTCTATACTGCTAAATTCTTATTCCAATCTGCTTCTTCTCAATGTCGCCTCCAGATAATAGTAATCAGCATAATTCAAAGGCACATCGATTTCTGCCCCGTGCGGTAAACTGCCTACAGAATGCTTAAGCATAAAGCCGTACACCTCATCCTTTTCTGCAAAATACTTAGGCGACGATAGAGATTTCATTATTTTATCTGCATACTTTTTATACTGCTTATTCTCTGTATGTACGTATAGTTCATATAGAGCAGAAGCTGTTATAGACGCTGCAGAAGCATCACGCGGCGAATTCTTCTTATCAGCAACCGCATAATCCCAATATGGTATCAAATCATCCGGCATACCGCTGAACTTAAAAATGTAGGCGGCTATCGATTCAGCCTGTTTAAGGTACTTTTCGTCTTTTGTGAACCTATAACAGACCGTGTAGCCGTACAATGCCCAAGCCTGTCCTCTTGCCCAAGAGCTCTCATCCGAAAAGCCTTGTGCAGTTTCACGGCTTCTAACAGCTCCTGTTTCCGGGTCATAATCAACAACATGGAAAGAACTGAAGTCTTTTCTGAAATGATTCTTCATCGTAGTATTGGCATGCGAAACCGCAACATTGTAATACACAGAGTCGCCTGTTTCCTCTGTAAGGACAAAAAGCAATTCCAGATTCATCATATTATCTATTATTACAGGAAATTTCCAACCTCGTTTGGCCTGCCAACCACCATTAGTGTTCCAACTCTTTATGCATTTGACAACCGGATTGTATCTTTCCACCAAAGTATTCCCAGCCTCAATCATGACATTCATCATATTTTTATCGCCAGTCAGACGGAACCCGTTACCATACGAGCAATTAAAGATAAAACCCAAATCGTGATTGCTGTGACCTGTATGTTTTCTGTTTATTGCCTGGAAGTCCATCGCGGCTTTCTTCCACTTGACATCACCTGTCATTTCGTAGATGTACCAGCAAGATCCAGGGAAAAAACCTTCAGTCCAATCAAAGTTTCTTCCACACCACAATATCGAACCATCGGGGTTCAACGTTCTTGGGTTTTGTCCTTTACTTTTGGCATACGACAGTAATATGCCGTAATTTTCTACAACTTTGTCAATATTCTTATATCTATCCTTGGCATCAGCACTAAAGATGGAGAATGTCAACAACATCAATACACAAATAAGATTTCTATAAATCATACCGAGTTTTTGTTTTGTATTTCGATTACGTTTAACAACAGCCGCAATTTTAGAGTTTTATGCAAAAACAGACTTTACGCAAGGTTCATATTTCTTGCATTATCGTATTTACGCGGTTTTTTAACACTATATGAGGGTGGACTAGAATCATTTAATGCCAATATTCCATATATAGCTTACAGAACACATATTAAATATTACGATATAAGGCAGGTTGACATCAGCTGCAACTTTACCATCACCATAAATTAGAACAAAAAAATACGGGACATTGAATCCCGCATTCATTTATTTTTTAAAGTTTCTGATTAGGACAATATAACTCAATAATGCAATTAAATATCAGCATTGAATCTTAATAATGTTGGAACCGATTTTTATTATATATATACCAGTCGGCAGTCCTTTCAAATCAATGCATGAAATACCATGTGATACAACATATGTAAGAACGTTGATTTTTATGCCTAGTGAATTATATACATCAATGCACCCTCCACAATCTCCATATATATAGACTTTTCCATTATCAACAACAGCCTTGGGAACGCTATTTACAGAAGCATGTTCAACACCATTCACATAGTCATGTACCAAAAACATCAAGCGTGGATGCGCCGCTTTATTGCTGTGCTCTTTAGATGCAAACTCAGTATTGCCCTTGCCGTCAGATGCCCGCTTGTCTTGATTTATCTGGAATGTCACCCCTTTTCTTCCGTTAGTATACTGCTTTGAAACATAGTCGCCAACATCAAACGAGACGGTCCTGCTTATCTCATCCGCCCAATCTGGGACGAAGCATCGTTTCGAATCAAGAAGCTGAAACAATGAATATGTTGGTTTGTTGGCCCAATCAATAGTATTCTCTCTCCACGTCAACGACATGGAAGGGTATATGTTCCAATTCACTTCCGGAGCATTTTGGGATGCTAAAGTAACATACATTAAAAGTTTTGATTTTTCTATGGTCGCTTTGTCTCCGATGTTCTCTAAGGTCGGCAATGAAAACATCAGATATGCACGTCTTGTGTATCCGCTTCCATCCGTCTTCACTACCAACGAAGGCTGATCACCGTAATTTTCGGAAGGCTTGCCATCAAAAACGTAAGCATCAGCAGACGCTGGAACACTATATATCGGGTCTGAAATCTTGACCGAACATGAATCTGAAATATGTTCATTTATGCGTGCGGTTATAATTGCCTCACCCTGACCGACAGCAACGACCATCCCCTCATCACTTACAATTGCAACATTCTCATTGCTGCTCGACCACGAAGGTTTGTTGTTTGTAGCATTTGATGGTATCACCTGAGCCCTCAGCATATCATATGGTGCATCATAACCAAGTTCTACAGATGCCCGGTCAAATTGTATATCCTCTGCTGATACATAGATTGAATCCTGAGTATTTACATCAATTTCATAACTGTTTGTTGCCCCTTTATAGTGTTCATCAGTGTCAAATAAGCATTTCAACATCTTATATTTCAACTTAGGCATCTTTACATATACATTCATGGAATCCAATGAATATGATGGGTCTGAAAAATAAGCTTTAACATTTTCAGTATTTGTGGATGTAAACATAGCAGTACAAGGTTCAGAACATGTAAGTTCGATATCTCCAATCTTCAATGTTCCTTTTTTGTAGAAAACTGCCCCGAGAATATTCAATGTATGGTTATATACAGCCTGTATGGTATCATTGTTTACAGTTGTCAAGCTGTCCACGACAGCTTTGGCTTCACTGATATCTTTCGTGTTCGGCATAATGTAGTAAATATATTCTCCGCTGTCAGGCTTGACGCCGTGGTCAATCCATAATTTGAATACATTTTTCTTCACAGTCCATACGTCGTTGTAACTGGTAATGCTGTTCCAAGTTCCCTGTTGTTCCTTATTGCGTAAGAACATCTTTGATTTTTTGGGGAAATGATACGTAACATTCCCATGATTGACCCACTCCAAATCATCGTATTCACGTTCACCATATGAAGGATAAGCAACCGCACCGCCAAATTTTGCAATTTGCACCTTGCCGTTCAGCAGGCATTGGTTGACTGTCGTGTTGATTGGGTTCGGGTTGGAAGAACGTATGTCACTTCCCATACAAACTATTTCCTTATCAAAGAAAAACCATGATTTCTTACCAGACGTGTTGATATTGTTTGTATTGTCAACCATCTTATATGTTGTTACACCATATATACCGTCAGAAACACCGCCGGCAAAGTTGCTCTGCCCGTATTGTCCCCATGCTGCCGGTTGCGGAACACTTGCCAATGCGGGTGTCGTGGTTCCAGGTATACGGCTCCAATCCCAGACCGGGTATATGTCATGATATTCATCACCGTTCATGACAATCTGTGTTCCACCTTCGGTCAGGAAGTAACCCTTAAGATTTTCTTGATTGCCGTTTTCACATCTTTTTGTACGTACAGTAGCCATGCGCACATCAATCGTATATTCCGGCCTTTGGTGCAAAGTATAATCAGCTCTCCAAAAATGTCTGTGATACGGTTCCAATCCATACGAAGCCTGTTCTTTACCGCTTGTCCGTTTTATTGCCGCATCATATATATACGAATACTCCGTATCCAACTTCTTCATGTTTTCCAATATAGAAGGGTAACTGGAGCGATTAGTACCGCCTATACATGCCATGCTTCGTCCAACGGCATTATACATCATCAAGTGTCCACGAACAGCAGGGATGTACGCCTTACGCAGAAAGTTGGATACCAGTTCCATTTCTTCACCTCTTTCGTATTCCGTATCAACGAGGGAGAATGCCGCGTTAAGTACCGCATTTAGCACTGATTCACCATACACACCTATGTATAGCTGACGTCCATGCTGCAAATACGAATAATCGCTCTGCAAACCTTCTCCTGTATTAAATCTTAAAGGATAATAAAACTGGTCAACAGAAAAATCCAGTGTTTCCTTGTCCGCCTGCAGAGTTGAACGGTAAATCCACTGCAAGGCAATATCCATTTTATTTGCAGCAGAGCCCTGCGAACCAGGCTGATCCGGTCCTTTGCTTATATCTCTCATGCGCTTCAGGATTTTGCTTTCCAAATCCTGAGGGACAGGCTCTTTTCCAACGCGAAGCAGACAAAGGTCAACTCCCATCTTCTGCGGCCACGATATTTCCTGCCAGTACCAATTTGTACTTTTCGGATTTGCATCATACCAATAATTGAGCATATTTATAATTGTCTGGTAAAGCATTTCATCTCCACAGTATTTACTTTTCGGTGAAATATATGATACAGCCATAATTCTCAACCTCTCAAGATGTTTATACGGTGCCCAACTTACTTGACTGGTACTCTTATAATCTATATCGGGGAAAGAACCGTCGGCCCTGAGCTTCAGAAGAAAGTCACTTGTCTGCGAGTCTTCATAACTTATGCTTGCATTAGATAGTTGCTGGTCGACAACATTCTGTATGATTTTATCGAAAACGGATTGCGTATCCGATGCTGATGCAGGACATACAGATATCACTGCAAAAGCTGATATACATATGTTTCTGATTCCGACTCTAAACCTTCCCATACATTTATGTTTTTTGATGTAATGGAATGCACTTGTCATTAAACATTTTTGCTTGTTTTTTTCCATATAGTAAAGATTTTAGTAATTAGTAATTGTATATTGTCCAATTTGTGTGCCAGCTAGGTGTCATCATAAAAACTGTATCAAGGTACACTACAATATTATCAAAACAAGGACAAACCCACTTTACATAGAATTTGTTTTTCTCATACAATCGTGTCGACGCAAATATTTAACATTATGCGCATAAAATCAATATGTTAAAGCAAATACAAAAGACAATAGTTTAAAAAAACAGGACGATAATACAAATACTGACAAATAAATGAACATCTCCCAAAAGTACTGTTGCAATATAAAATCAAAAAGTTTTCAAAATTCATTTTATACGATTATATTTGAATATGAAAATATCGTACAAACACAACCAAACAGCTTGAACCTACATTGTATCCATATATGAAAAACTCATCAATAATGTACAGACTACTCTTTTTAATCATAGAGGCAATAATGTTTCCTGCATCAGGCTTCTCAACAATATTCCATACATTAACGCCCAAAGACGGACTTGCACATCCTGCCGTAATCTCAATATATCAGGACAGGATAGGACGTATTTGGTTCGGAACGGAGGAAGGAGTCAGCATATTTGACGGCATACACATAACGACATACAAGCCTTATCAGAAAAATACGGCGCCTCTATTTCTAGGGAACAGCGTCTCAGACATAACTTCCGATGTAAATGGCGATATTTTTTTCAGAACAGAAAATGGACTTGTAAGATATGATTTGGAGAAAGAACAGTTCCACATGGTTTCAAGAATGAAAATCAACTCTGTTTATTCGCACAAAGGAATCATATTGGTTACATCTTCAAGAAAGCTCTATAAATGGGACGAAACAAAATCAAGCCTTAAATATGTATGCAATTTGCCGGCTTCGAGAATCTACGGTATGCTTATCGACCATAAAGGATACATATGGTTCACATCCGACGAAGGATTATTCAAGACTAAAGATTATACAAAGTTCAAAAAAATACTGCCGTTCAAGACATACAATATAATTGAAACCTCAGATAAACATATTTGGATAGGCAGCGCCAGCAACGGCCTTACAGACATATCTGAAACAGGGAAAATGACCAGATATACTGTACAGAATTCAGTATCCAAAGGTATGATAAGCAACGATATCCGACAAATCGCAGAAGACAACAACCATGACATATGGTTCGGAACTTACGGAGGTCTGCACAAGCTCGACCGAAGAAGCAAGTTATTCAAAGTCTACAACCGTACAAACAAGGCTGGAGGTATATCCAACTCATCAGTCTACTCATTGTTCAAGGACAAAAGCGGTACATTGTGGATTGGAACTTATTATGGCGGAGTAAATTATTTCCATCCGCAAATGAATGACTTCTTCTATTTCAGTGCATCTGACGATGCCGACGGACTATCACACCCTTTTGCAGGCGATATGACAGAAGATGAGGACGGCAACATCTGGATTTGCACCGAAGGAGGAGGTCTTAACATGTTGAACACGGAAACAAAGACCATAAGACATTTTTATAAAAACGGATATCCTTATTACTTGCCTTGCACAAATCTGAAATCTGTCATCTACGACAAGACGAAAAACATTCTATATCTGGGAACCAACCAGAATGGCCTGTTCACTTACAGCATTACAGACAATGCCTTCCATAATATCATAAAATCAAAAAACACAAAATCTGCAATGAGTACCGTGAATGTTGTACAGAAATACGGCGACACCCTGTATCTGTCGACAAACAAAGGTATTTTCAGATATTCGCTTGTATCAGGTCAATCCACCCTCATTTTCAAGCCGGACGTCAGATTCTCTGATATACACATTGACAAGAAACACCAGCTGTGGATTCTGGAAAGAAATGCTATCCATAAATACGACATTGAGCACTTGAAAAAAATAAAAACTTATCCTGACATTATTGAAAAAGGAGCCGGCAGAATCATCAGATTATATGAAGCATCCGATGGAGACATATATCTGACTACATTTGGAAACGGCATAATGAAACTGAACAAGCTATCTGATTCATTTGAGAGATTTCCAGATTCAGAGAAAGATATGCTCAGCAACTATTGCTATCGCATAATCGAGACACCGCAAAAGAATCTTCTCATAACGACTGACAAGGGCATTTACATTCTATCTAATGCAGACGATGCTGTTTACCAACCAAGCCTTGCCTATTACCGCATTCACACGCGACTGCGGTATCACCATATCTTCTGACAGCACCATTTACATCGGCAGTACGTCCGGCATTATAGGATTTAAAGAAAGCAGCTACAAAAATAACATAAACAGCAACCGTATCTATTTCTCGCGGTTATTCGTAGCCAACAAAGAAATACATGCCGGTGACAGCACCGGCATACTGTCTTGCACTTTTCCGGAAACCTCAAAAATTACATTATCCGATGCACAAAACAAATTCGACATATTCATTGCATCAGAATCATTCACCGGAGAAGTTCAGAGCCACATCTATGAATGTCGCCTCAAGGGATTTGAGAAAGACTGGAATCCAATCTATGAAAACAGGATATCTTACTCAAATTTGCCGTCTGGCAACTATGTGCTGGAAGTACGCGAAAGAAATATGTACGGCACACAGACAGAACAAGGACGCAGTCTAAAACTGGAAATATGCATTCTGTATCCATGGTATCTTACACCTTTGGCAATGCTCACATGGATTGCAATAGCATCTGCCGCAGCTTTCATTCTCTACAAGTCTATCAAAAAAAGAAAGCAGCTCTATGATTCCATCAAGAAAGAACAGACTGAAAAGGAGCAGCTGAAGACAATCAATGAAGCCAAATTGCGTTTCTTCACAAATATAAGCCATGAATTCAGAACGCCTCTGACATTAATAATCGGCAACCTGCAGATTCTGATACAAAAATGCGAACAATATCCGTCCATACGCAAACGCCTGGTCAAAACCATCAGCAAAGCTCAGGAGCTGAATTATCTTATCACAGAACTGATAGATTTCAGAAAATATGAACAAAACAAAATGCGTCTCCATGTGTGCGGACACTTTATAAATGAATTCATCATAAATATCTTCGAGTCATTCAAAGAACAGGCAGAGCTGAAAAACATCAAATTTGACATGTGCGGCTCTGTCAGTGATACAAAAATATGGTTTGACGAAAAACAGATGACAAAAGTTTTCTATAACCTATTGTCAAATGCATTCAAGTTTACGCCTGCCGGAGGACACATAAGCCTGGACATAACCGAAAACAACGAATATGTGAAAATCATGGTTTCTGACAACGGAATAGGTATAGAAGACAAAAACATTGAAAGAATCTTCGATCAGTTCTACCAAGAAGAACAAGATGAACATGCTGTACAGAACACTACTGGTTCAGGAATAGGACTGGCACTCGTCAAATCCATAATGGACATGCATTGCGGAAAAATTTCTGCGAAAAGCAAAAAAGGATATGGCACAATTTTCACAGTGGAAATGAGAAAGGGCACGGACCACTTTAGGAACAATGCCAATATAACATTGACAGACAGAACGGATGCTGCTGAATACATTTCTGAACTGCCCGTAAAGAATTCCGAAGACAGCTCATCAGAACTATCGGACGACCTTATATCTGCTGACAGTTCGAATGACAAGCCGTATGTATTGCTGGTTGAAGACAACAAGGAACTGATGGAGATACTGACATCGCTGTTCTCGCAGATATACATTGTCAAAACCGCCGCTAATGGAGAAGAAGCGATGAAACAGATTCAAGTATCACAACCAGACCTTGTAGTTTCAGACATTATGATGCCTGTAATGGATGGCATACAACTATGCAAGATGATAAAGAACAACATTGAAACAAGTCATATACCAGTTGTCTTACTGACAGCTCTGACTCAAAGAGAACACAATATAGAAGGACTGCTATGCGGTGCAGACGACTACATATCAAAACCGTTCGACAGCAGAATGCTTCTGATACGATGCAACAACATTATACGTTCAAGACGCATAATGCAGAGATATGTATCTGAAAACAAGTCTGATACGAATATTTTCGGAATAAACAACCTAGACAAGGAATTCATCAGGCAGATAGATGAAAACATAAAAGAGAATCTGTCATCGCCCGACTTTGACATTGACAAGCTGGCAGGAAAAATGAAGATGAGCAGATCCGTTTTCTATGCGAAATTCAAAGCTGTAACAGGACAGACTCCTAATGAATACATCATTATGTTCCGTCTGAGAGAAGCTGCATATATACTTAAAAAGAATCCCGATATATCAATGACAGAGGTTGCAGAATCGGTAGGCTTCAACAGCCAAAGCTACTTTTCCAGAAAGTTCAAGGAGGTATATAAGATATCACCTAAAAACTATGCCAACGGCGAAAGCAGGAACAAATAGAAATTCTATTTTAATCGACATAAAAAAACTGAAATATGGGAAACAGAGAACCTATGAAAGTCATATTCAATTACAACGATATTTTCTTCAGCTTTATCTATGATGATGAGGGGCTGTGCGTCCACAGAGCCAAAGACTATGCCCTGAATTATGTATATTCCGGAGAAATGGTAATTGAAAATGGCAATTCATCCATAAGGGCCGGCAAGGGTGAATGCGTGTTCATTCCTCGCGACCACCATCTAAGAATGTACAAGAAATCCTATAACGGTGAGCACTACTGCGGCATATATATGAACTTCACACGCAATTTCTTACGTGACATGTATATGAAAAACACCAAATACCGCAATCTGCAAAACTTGACAAAATGTGAAGCAGATGTTGTCAAACTGCCGAAAACGACAGAAATTTCCAGCCTTTTTGCATCAATGGTACCATATTTCAACAAGGACATTAAACCTCAGGACGATTTCATGCAGCTGAAACTTCAGGAAGGTCTGCTGGCATTGCTGCATATCAATCATGAATTTGCAACACTGCTGTTCGATTTCTGCAAACCGTGGAAAATCGACATTATGGATTTTCTGAACAAGAACTACATGTATGAATTTTCCTTGGAAGAACTTGCACGATACACAGGCAGAAGCCTTTCGACATTCAAGCGCGACTTCAAGAAAATCAGCACTCTGTCGCCGGAAAAATGGATTATGCGCAAACGTCTTGATGAAGCATACAAGATGCTGAGCGGAGGCAAGAAAAAAATTGTCGATGTTTATGCAGAAGTCGGATTCAAAAATCCTTCGCATTTCTCGACCGCATTCAAGAAACAATACGGTGTACCACCTACATCCATAGCAGGTTGAGCCTTTCAGACATCCATTTTGAGCTTTACAGCAATGCCTGTAAGATTTTTACGATGTAATTTTGCAGCAGTTAAAATAACCCCATAAATATTTTTATGACAAGACCATTAAAGGCTGTATGCATCATGCTTCTGTCACTTACGGCATATGCATCCATAGATGCACAAAATCGATACAACAACTATAAAATCAATATCAATATGGATGAACATCTGAATCTTGTAAAAGAGTGGGACAAAGTATTTCCGCAAAGCGATAAAGTCAACCACGGTAAGGTGACATTCAGAAACAGATACGGGATATTGCTTGCCGCAGACATCTACATTCCCAAAAACGCTGACGGCAAACTTCCAGCAATAGCCGTATGCGGTCCTTTCGGTGCAGTAAAAGAACAATCGTCGGGGCTCTATGCGCAGACACTTGCCGAGCGTGGATTTCTTACAATTGCTTTCGATCCGTCATATACAGGCGAAAGCGGAGGACAGCCGCGATATGTTGCTTCGCCCGACATAAACACTGAGGACTTCTGTGCGGCAGTCGATTACCTCTCAATACGCGATGATGTCGACCCAGAACGAATAGGCATACTAGGAATATGCGGGTGGGGCGGTATGGCTCTGAACGCGGCGGCAATTGACACAAGAATAAAGGCTACTGTGACATGTACGATGTACGACATGAGCCGTGTCAACGCCAAAGGCTACTTCGACTCAATGAATGCGGACGAACGCTACAAACTCAGAGAACAGCTAAACAGACAACGGACAGAAGATGCAAGAAATGGAGAATATGCCTTGGCCGGAGGTGTACCTGATACTTTGCCGGACAATGCGCCGCAGTTTCTTAAAGACTATTACGGCTACTATAAGACCAAACGGGGATATCACAAACGTTCGCTCAACTCAAACGGTGGATGGAACAAGACATCAGCGCTGTCGTTTATAAACATGCCAATTCTTTCCTACAGCGATGAAATAAGAAGTGCTGTACTGGTAATACACGGAGAAAAAGCGCATTCACGCTATTTCAGTGAAGATGCATTCAAGAAACTGAAAGGCAGCAACAAAGAACTCGTGATAATACCCGGTGCGAATCATGTAGATTTATACGACAACCCGAAATATATTCCGTTCGACAAAATAGAAGATTTCTTCAGGTCACACCTGATCTAAATATTGACACGAATCTTTACAATAATCCTTCCGATGCCGGAAACGCCAAATACGACGAGTATCCGGCACGGAAGGATTATTTTGTTGCACAACTGCTGACCGACACGGTACAGTAAACAGACTAGTGCACACACTAGTTTCCAGCTCCGACCTTCCAGCCGTCCAAACCTGGACGAACGCCCGAAACAGAAATTTCGAGGGCTCGAAAATATTTTCTTGAGCTCTCAAAATGAACATTGCGAGGGCCCAAAATCTATTTTTTATACTCTAAAAAGGTATTTTTTTTGATTTACAGCAACGCAACAGTTATATTTGTTTTCAGAAAAATCAAAAGCAAGAAACCTCAATACATAGTATGAAAAATATCCATTCAATGACATTAGGAGCCATCTTATGGCTTAACTCTATCGCCGCAATGCCGCAAGCAATCAAAGCCGACATAAACACCGCAACAGGGGCAATTGAAGCAATAAAAATCGAAAATGACCAGACAAACATGAACTGGCTTGTACGCACAGACGGCCAGCAATACAAGTGGGTAGGCCCTGAATATGGTTGGGGATTGGGCTACTTTTCCATGTCTCGTGAATACACAAGATCAAAACACGAATGGAAAAAGCCAAAGTACATAAGTGCCGACGGAATGGACGTGACATACGAAGAAAGCGGAATAGAAATCCATGTAACACGCAGATATGACAACGGCGATCTGATTGAATGTTATACTTTTACGAACAAAGGTGAGGGGAATGCCATACTTTATGATATCGGCATATACACACCCTTCAACGACAATTATCCGGACGCAGAGACATGCCTCAACGCAAGAACACATGCACATATATGGAACGGCGGAAGCGATGCCTATGTCGATGCTATCCGTATGAGCGGTAAGGGACCGCATCTTGGTCTTGCTCTTACTGAAGGTTCCATTCAGAACTATGAAATCTGGGAACGGGGTTCCGAAAAGGGTAATTCACAATACAGAGGCATTATTGCCCTCAACATTACTGACCTTATATTGGGTCCAGGCAATGAATATAAATTCAGCTGGCGCTTATTCTCTCACAACGGCAACAGCGATTTCAAAAAGAAATTCATAAAATATGGAGGATGCATAGCTTCAAGCGACAAATACGTATACGAAAAAGGCGAAAAGGCCAATGTGGAACTTACCGGGTGTCCGGCATCGAAGAAATGCAAGACAACATTGAACGGCACTGAAATCAAATCAACATTCAAGAATGGGAAATGGACAGCTGAAGCCTTGATGGACAAGCCTGGCAATTATACCTTTGAATTTGAATACGGCAACAAGTACACGCAGGTCAACTGTCTTGTTATAGAGAATATAGATTCGCTTATTGCAGACAGAGTAGAATTTATCAGAACGCACCAGCAGATGAACAACGGCAAAGATTCCAGAAATGGAGCGTTCATGGTGTACGACAACGAAACGGACAAAATTTATTTGAACGACACCCAAAACTGCAACCCGCCAGACCGTGACGAAGGTGCCGAAAGAGTGGGTATGGGAGTGCTGCTGGCGAAACAGTATATGTTGACCCATAGGCCGGAGCTGAAGAAATCGGTCATCCGATATGCAGATTTCATAAGAAATGAGCTTCAGACCGAAGACTTCAAAACATTCTCAAGCGTTGACAGGAAAGGACGCAACAGGGGATATAACTATATGTGGGCCGCTGATTTCTATTTCCGGATGTACGATGTGACAAAAGACAGAAAGTATGCCGAATATGGTTATAAAACCCTAAAATCAATGTATAGCCAGTTCGGCTATGGATTTTATGCCATCGGCACACCAGTATCAGTCGGACTGGAAACGTTGAAAAGAGCAGGAATGACTGATGAGATGGAGGACCTTAAGCAAGATTTCATCAAGACTGGCGACATATTCATTGCCAACGGACTGAAATATCCGAAACACGAGGTCAACTATGAACAGAGCATCGTTGCTCCGGCAATTCTTTTCCTGGAAGAATTGTACAAGGAAACTGGCATAAGAAAATATCTGGATGAGGCAACACGCCAGATGCCTGTTTTGGAAGCCTTCAACGGTTTTCAGCCGAGCTTTCATCTGAATGACATAGCCATCAGACATTGGGATGGATATTGGTTCGGCAAGAAAGAAATGTTCGGTGATACTTTTCCACATTACTGGAGCACGCTGACAGCCGCTGTTTTCCATTATCATTACCTCAACACAGGAAACAAAGATTATCAGAAACGCGCCGAAAACATTGTAAGAAACAACCTTTGTCTGTTTACACCATTCGGAAAGGGCAAGGCGTCATGTGCATACATTTATCCTAAAACTGTTGATGGCGCAAAAGGACAGTTCTACGATCCATATGCCAACGACCAAGATTGGGCCTTGGTCTACTATATTCTTGTCAACAAAAACATATAAGTTAAAGTATATGCATGAACATTTGACACAAATGCATAAACATACGGAATATCCGTAAAATAATGTATAGCGTCTTTGATTTGAAGGCTGCATCAAGTATTTTTGCTGATATATAATATTGACAAACTTACATGTTTATATGAAGAGTACGAAAATCTTTCTGACAGCAGCCCTATGTACGGCTCTATGCGCCAACGCATCGGTAAAACCAAGAATCATGACAAGGAATGCTCTGCAAAGCGATGGAACATACCTGAAAGTGAGCCACATAGGCAACGGAAGGATATCATACTTCATAACAGCCGATGGATTTGTCGTTATGAAAAATTCGGCAGGGGACTTCTGTTACGTCACCAAAACCGGAAAGGAGGGATATGCTGTCTCTGCATCTATAGCACACAATCCTGGAAACAGGACGCTCGAAGAAACAGCAATGCTGAAAACAATCAAGAATGAAGAAAACGTGAAGTTTCTGAATGATATGATGTTTTCTTACAAATCGACTCGCGCCATAGGTTCACAGGAAACTGCACCGCTTGCATCTACCGGCTCACCGTCGGTGCCTGTAATTCTGGTGCAATTCGCCGATAAAAAATTCACGTCAGTCGCCGATGATTCTGATGTAAACAGATTCTATGATTTGTACTGCAACGGTGACGGAAGTGGAAACAACTATACGGGCGGCAGAAGCTACGGAAGCATAAACGACTATTTCACAGAACAAAGCGAAGGTTTATTCAATCCAAGATTTCAGGTGATAGGACCTGTTACACTGGACTATGGATATGCATACTATGGTGAAAATTCATCATTCTATGCTGACAGGAACATCACTCAATTCTTTTCAGAAGCATTGACCAAGGCACAATCCATACAGCCGTCATGGGAAGAATTCGACAATGACGGCGACGGAATAGTCGACATGGCATTCTTCATCTATGCGGGCGAGGGCGAAAACGGTTGCGAAGACCCCAACACAATATGGCCGAAAGAAATGTCTTCCGGCGGAAGCATCAATGGAACGGAATATGGAGCTTATGCCTGCTGCAATGAGATTTTCAATGGCGCAACAGACGGCATAGGGACCATGTGCCATGAGCTAAGTCATGCTTTGGGACTTCCGGACTTCTACGACACCAACTACAAAATGTTCGGAATGGACTATTGGGACCTTATGGATTCAGGAAACTATTGCGAAGACGGATATACTCCTTGCGGATACTCATCATACGAAAAAGATTTCATGGGATGGAAACAGCTGAAAAAACTTGATTCTGACACGCCTCAGAAAATCACAGTATTACCAATGGATAAAGGGGGGTGCGGATATAAGATTGTCAACAAAGAAAATCCCGATGAGTATTATACGCTTGAAAACAGACAAAATAATGGGTGGGACAAATTCATAGGTTACAGCAGCAGCCAAGACAAACATCACGGATTACTTATAACCCACGTCGATTACGATAGTTGGGCATGGAGAAACAATCAGGTGAACACTGATGTTTCGCACCAAAGACTTACTTTAATACCTGCAGACGGTTCTCTTGATTCATATATGTATGTAAGAGGTGAAGATGATTTGGCCGATTATATGCTGTCTGCCGGAGGCGACCCTTATCCTGGAAACTATGGCGTTCACGAGCTGGCAGACGATAAGGCAACCGTATATACAACATCCGGCAGAATGGGTCAACCGATAAGAGATATTGAGGAAAACGGTGACGGAACCATAACTTTCAAATATTGTATCACGGAAAAGCTGAATGCACCGGTTATATCTGAGAATCCGGGGAATGACGGGTGTATATATTGGAACATTGTTGACGGTGCCGACGGATACGTTCTAACGTACGCCCATGACGCTGATTTCACAGACATCATTTCTGAAGTCTACTGTCCTGCCGACAGAACTTTTTCAAGTACAGATTCAATAATAAAGGGCAGCTCGATTAAACCTGGAGAAGAAATATTCGTCAAAGTAAAAGCTATTGCAGATTTGATGCTCAATTCTGATGATTCGTCCGTCAAATCTTTCATCCTGACACCTAGCAGCGGTATCAGTGATATAAGAGCCGAAGCGGAAATAAGAGTGCATGACGGACAGCTCACGGCAATTTCTGAAACTGCAAAACACATGGCTGTATCGGGCATGGACGGTGTAAAATACGGAGAATCGGAAAATGGATATATGACCATAAACCTCGCTCCAGGCATATATATCGTCACGTGCGACGGAACAAGCAGAAAAATCCTAATAAGATAAAATACAACACATTATACAATATAAAATCATATCAAAATGAAAAGAAATTTTTTTATTGCTTTAGTAGCCTTGATGGCAATCTCACAAAGTGCTGACGCACAGATTCTCAACATTCTGAACCAGATAAAGAACAAAGTTGATTCAACAGCTGTAAACCTCGGCATAAAAAATGCATCCATAGAAGGAACTTGGCCTTACTCTGGCCCTGCGGTGGAAATAAAATCTTCAAATGTACTGCAGAACCTTGCGGGTTCGGCCGCTACCAGCGCACTCGAGAAGAAATTGGATGAACCGCTACAGAAAATCGGAATAAAACCAGGTTCTATGTCATTTGAATTTAAAAGCGACAAGAGTTTTATCGTTTATCTGAAAAACAAGCAGGTGGCAACTGGAACATATACTCTGGATGACAGTAATCTGGAAATGACATTCTCATCAGGACTGACTAAGACTATTGCAGAAAAAATCAATAGCGAAGTAAGCCTCTCAGGCAACAACCTGCAGATATTGTTCAATGCCGACAAACTGGTAACTATAATAGAAAAAATCAGCTCTGTCGTCAACAGCCAGTCTCTGTCGCTCATAACATCGGCCTTGAAGGAATATGACGATGTCAAAGTCGGATTCAAATTTACAAAGAACTGATATACTTATGCTGAAATGCCCGATACTATATAAAAAGGGAAGCATCTGCCATCAGTAATCTACTCACAGGACTTGTTGCAACTCAATAGATGCGGCAAGAATGATTGCCGCACTATTGGTTGTACAATCCATACACTATAATTAAAGAAACATCCAACACAATCATAATTGATGTATTGTCAAGTATTACTATACAATTTTTCTTCTTGACAAGTCAATATATTTTATCATAAAACACATAGGCCAACAAAATCCACGCAGGGGACGCTCATAGATTCTGTTTTAGGATATACTTAAATTTATCTGATAAAAAGCAATTCTGGCGGCTTAAATATAACTTTATACAGAGTTCCAAACATTAAAAACTATATCAGGTACGACATATTACAAATAAGTGCGTTTTTTTCCTAAAAAAAATACGTTATTACTTGTTGGATATACATTTTATTATTATATTTGCAATACATAAATAAAGGACATATAAGCCGGGATACAGGATCGATTGGGATACTCATCAATTTTTTTCTGAAAACCGAGAAAGCTTCGCTCTTCAATGGCGGGCCACGCCCTTCGGGGTAACCTTTGTGTCGGTGGATTACAAAGAAGAGTGGGCGCTCAAAGCCTATATACTCGGAGTTTCATCACATCTCCTCCCGGCTTTTATATATGAGGGGTTTATTACACATCTCAACATGTGTATTAAACCCCTTAAATAAGGAAAGTTGCCGGAGTGGTCGAACGGGGCGGACTCGAAATCCGCTATACGGCTTGCTGTAT